>Ga0209902_100441_pt1 | contig 45951 bp, 31 predicted proteins | sample FECB27metaG_FD_188304 | JGI IMG/M metagenome (GOLD analysis project Ga0209902, IMG submission 188304) | Cyanobacterial communities from the Joint Genome Institute, California, USA - FECB-27 (SPAdes) (version 2) | ecosystem: Environmental > Aquatic > Thermal springs > Hot (42-90C) > Microbial mats...
GGGCTTGGTCGAGATGCCGGTCTCCGGCGTGCAATCGCCCGGCGGCGTGATCCAACCGAGCGCCTCGCGAAGGCCCGGTGCGCCATTGCTGCCGCCACTGGTCTGCAGATAGCCGAAATTGCCTGGCGTCCATCCGCCCGAACCGTTGCCGACCGAAACGAGGTTGAGCCCCGCACCGATCAGGCCCGTGACATTGAAGCTGGTGTTGCCGCCCGTTTCCTGGGGGTTGCAGATCATCACTGGCGGGACCTTGCACACCGCCGAACCGATCCCGGCGAGCGCGATGCCGCTCGCCGTGCTGGAAATCAGATTCACGATCGGCGTCAGTGCATATCGCGCCGTCCGGCCATTGACCTGGACCTCGACGAATTTGGCGGCCGCATCGGTCGTCGCCGCCGTCGCTTTCTCCTTGTCCTGGTAGAAACGGATATTGCCGGCGACGCCGCAGCCGGTTTCTGTCGCGACGACGATCGAGATGCCGGCACCGTCGTTGGCGAAGCGGGTCTGATTGCCGACCAGCGACCTTGCGGCCTGGTTCGCCCTGTCGCAAGCGCCGCTCTTGCCGTCCAACTGGCTGGCCGCGGCCAGCGCGGCCTGATCCGCCGCCGCCTGCAACTCGGTGTCGAGCGTCGCCAGGCGCGCATAGTCGAAGGCAAGGCCGCCGGCGGCAACAAGCGCGAACAGGGACAGCGCCATGGTGGGCGCGATGGCGCCGTCGCTATTCCTGATCAGGCATGACAGCCGGTTCGCCCGCATGACCCTTTCCTCAATTCGGCGTCGAGCCGGAATTGTTGCCCGAACGGCCATTGCCATTGGCTCCGCCGCCCGCGCCGACCGTCGTGGAGACGATGGTCGGCTGCTTCACCTGGCCCTCATTATAGCGTTTGACGGCGGCCGCGGACCGTTCACCGGAACCGCCCTCCACTGCATCCGTCCGCGCCGCTGGATCGGGATCAATCGTCTGCAGCGCGATATTGTGGCGCACGGCCCCGCCCATCGTCGTGTCGTTGGGCGTGCAGCCTGCCAGCAACATGGCCAGCATCGGCGCGGCTGCGCCGAAGATCGCGAACATCCTATTGTTCATGGCCGGTCGGTCCTGAAAAGCCGGTCCTGGGATCGGCGGGTTTGGCCGGTTTTTCCGGCGGCGGAGCATTCGGATCGAGCGGGTTGATGCCCACTGCCTTGTCGGTGCGCCCCATCAGGAAGAGATCCAGTTCGTGGGGATCGCCGACCCGATCGGTCGGCAACCGGGCATCGGCTGCGGCCATGGGCCGGACGAGGCGCGGCGTCACGATGATGACGAGTTCGGTTTCCTGCTTCTGAAAGCCGGTGGATCGGAACAGCGCGCCCAGGATCGGGATCGAGCCGAGCACGGGAAGCTGGCGCACCGTATCCTGGAAATCGTTGCGTAGCAGCCCGGCGATCGCGAAGGACTGGCCATCGCGCAATTCGACCGTGGTCTTCGCCCGCCGCGTCAGCAGGCCCGGCACGACCAGCCCGTTGATCGTCACCGAGGCGGACGGATCGATCGAGCTGACTTCGGGCGTCACGACCAGGTTGATCACGCCATCGTCGAGAACCGTGGGCGTGAACCCCAGGCTGACGCCGAACGGCTTGAACTCGACCGTGATGCCGTTTCCGCCCGTCGCACCGCCATTGGCGCCCCCGACACCGCCGCCGCCATTGCCCTGCAACACGGGAATCGGGAACTCGCCGCCGGCCAGGAACGACGCAGTCTCGCCCGAAAGCGCGATCAGCGTCGGTTCGGCCAGCGTCTTGACCATGCCCTTGCGTTCCAGCGCATCGAGCGCGGAGAACAGATTGAGGCTGCCGATCGTGTAGGACAACGTACCGACGCCGAAGGCCTCGCTCAGCCCGTCGATCTTGATGCCTGGTGCGGGTTTGCCCGCGAGTATCGAATCGCTGATCCCCGTCGTCGAGTCGACGGCGAGATTGCCGACGCTGCCATAGGTCCTGTTGCCCAGGAACGAATGGTTCAGCCCGATCTGCTTGCTGGCCTGGCGCGCGACTTCGGAGAAGCGCACTTCGAGCATCACCTGCTGCGACGCCCCGACGGAGAGCATGTTGACCACCTTGTCCCCGGCATAGGTGGCCGCGATCTGGCGCGCACGTTCCACTGCGGGCGCGCTGGAGACGATACCGGTGAGCACGACAGAATCGTTGGAGATGCGCGCGCCGATCTTCTCACCGGGCATCAGTTCCGCCAGTTGGCGGCGCAGCGTGACGACGTCGGGCCCGACCGCGATGTCGATCACCGCGATCAGCGTATTACGTGCGTCGTAGAGCGTCAGGCTGGTGGTGCCGACCTTCTTGCCCAGCACGTAGAGCGACGATCCGGTCAGCGGCAGGACGTCCGCGATCTCGGCATTGCCGATCAGCGCCTTGGCGAAGGGCCGGTCCGCGCGGAGGACCTGGCTTTTATTGACGGGCACGTCGAGTTGCCCGGCATGTCGGCCGTCATCCTCATTGATTGCGCGGACCGGTTGCGCGGCGGCTGCAGTCCCCACGACCGTCATTGCCGCCGCGCAGAGCGCCGGACCGGCGATGCGGATAAGTCTAGTTGCCCGCATAGCGGCCCACCTCGTAATTGCTGCCCGCCGTGCCACGGACGATCTGCACCGTCGTCGTGGTCTTGGGTGCGGGACGTTGGCGCCGCACGACCGGCTGCCAGGCCGCCGACGGCGGCGAAAATTGCGGCGTATAGGCGGGACCGGTGCTGGTGAAGCCGCCGCCATAGGCGCCGTCGCGAAGATCCTCGAGTCCCACGGTCTGCACGACCGGATTGGTCTGATCCGACACGTTGCGCAACGCCAGGCTCAGCGAGCCGACCTGTTGCGCCAGTGCGAGCTTCTGCGCATCGACCTGGCTGACTTCGAGCGTCGCGGTCTTGCCGACCTGCGGATCGCTCTTCCCGTCATTGGCGTTCTGGTCGATCGCGATGACGCGGACCTTCTGCAGCAGCACGTCGGTGATCTGCTGGGCCGCGATGCCGTCGGTTCCGCCGAGCGTGCGCGTGACGAGAATATCCACCATATCGCCCGGCAGCACGAAACCCGCGACCCCCGCGACGTCGTTCACACGGACGGCGGCGGCGCGCATGTCTGGGCGGAGGACCGCCGATATGGCTGCCCTGCCACCCTCGCCCGACAGCTTCGACGCCAATATCGGCTCGTTCACCGCGATCGGACGGAGTGCTACGCGCGACTTGCCCATCGGCAAAAGCTGCGGAAGCGAATTGAAGACGCCTTGCGGAAGCGAGGCGCGCGGCCAATCCACCATGCGCACCTTTTCCGGCGTGATTTCGGAGCCATATTCGAGAGGGACGCTGGCGACCGCGATCTTCACAGTGCCCAGCTGGGCCGCCTGTTGCTCTTGCTGTTCCTGTACCCCGCCCAGGAACGCGTTCGCGACGAAGACCGCCGCGACACCCATCACGAGCGCAAGAAATAATACGACTAAAGATCGTCGCTGCGGCATAGCTCAGCCCCCCCAAGGCTCAAGTCGATATATCGCAAACGAGGCACCCTGGCCCGTGAATATCGGGCCAGGGCGACGTCGCTTACGATCCGGGGTTGGTGACCTTGTTGGCCGCCGTATCCATCGCGTTCGAGATGGCATCACCGAGGCCGATCGCGGCTGCGGCGATGCCGGTGCCGACGATGGCGAGGATCAGTGCATATTCGGCCGCCGACGCGCCGCTCTCGTCCTTCCAGAGCTTCTTGATCATGTTCATAGTCTTTACCCCACTGCTACCGGGACCATTCCCGGTCCTTGTGCATCGCCTCCCGGGGCCATCGAACCTCCGCGACACCAGCGACGTCTTTCTGACGCCTGCATGACCGAAGGCTCCGGAGAGCTGCGGGGAAAATGAGGGGCTCAATCCTAATCCAAGTCAATATCTATATTTTACCCTTTTTTAACAATATGTTGCAGAGGATTTTTGTTAACCATAACGCCTTAGCGTGCAAGAAATGCATCAGAAGCGCCCGATTCGCGATACTATAACTTTCGATATAGAGCGTACAGGATAAATACTATATCCTAATCTATCGCGAAATGGGTAAGAATAACGGAATACCCATCAAAACTATCTATAACTTTAGTTATGAATCACGAACGAAGGTTGCAAGAATATCTTTCAAACGCCGAATCACGTCGCAAGCAAAGTCATATCGTTACGGCATTGTCATGATGTGACTTGCGAGAAGAACGATATCGCGCCGCCAGCGCCATCGCAACAGCGCCGTCAAGCCCTCAAGACATCGACCATCGCGCGCGACATATAGCCTTCGGCCTGACCGTATTTTTCGAGCGCCAGGCCGCACCTGCCTCCGCAAGTTCAATCCGGCACGCGGCTCCGATAGGTCAGGTTCACGCGGCGCGAGAAAAGCAGATAGGGTAGCCAGATCGCGATACTGATCAGCGCCTTTTTGCTGTTTCCGGTGAGCAGCCCCTCCAGAGCGCCGCTCACCGCCAGCGGTACGTCGGGCACATTGGCCATCAACTTGGCAATCGAGGATTGGGCGAGCAGATCGAACGCCCAGACCAGCGCCAGAAAACGTGGAAACCAGGGCACATGCCGAAGCGCCATGACGAAGGCGACGGCATACAGGCTGGTGACCACCACGACATCGGCCAGCATCAGCGTGTAGAGGCTTGCGAGCCAGCCAGGCGCCGAACCGCCCGGCGCCGGCATCGCCGTCAGGAATTCGACGGTGCGGATCGGGATGTTGAGCAGCATGCCGAGCAGCAGGGACGCCATCAGCCCCGTTGCGCCGAACAGCGGCAGATTGCGCTGCGTCAGACAATCGAGCGTGCGCCAATTGCCGAAACGCGCCAGACGGATCTGCGGCTGCGCCAGAAGCGCGCCGCGCGGAAACCAGTGCAACGCCAGGAAGAGCGAAACGACCGGCGCCGCCACGACCAGGAAATAGGGAAGCATGCTCGCCAGCGAAGCCATGCCGGGCTCGATCGCCGTGATCGGCGCGCCCAGCCTGAAACCGCAAAGCGCGCTCGCGAGCGCGACCCAGATGAGCACGACTGTACGCATATTGGCCTGGAGCTGGCCGACGAACGTCACGCTCTTGGCGTAGAAGCGATTTCTCAGCCGTTCCATTCCGCCTCTACTGCGCCATGCGCAAATGGTTCCATCCGTGACCGCATCGTGCGCCCGATATGCTTAATAAATCGCAAAACCTCGCGCTCAGAGCCCTGACCGTCCCTGACCATGCGGCGAACTATCGAAGGATATATGGTTGCAGCGGGATCGCAATATGACACCCATACTCAAGTAATATATCGAACTCGATACGAAATCCCGTTTCGATACAAAGCACTCAAATACATGATCTTGCAGATCAAATAGGTTAAAATACCTTTAATAGCGAGTCGAACCTCGACGTCGAAAAATTCGATGGTCCGGCAATGCGGATTTGATGGAGGATGTCATGGCGACAACTTACGATGCAAGTGGGTATCTGGAGCAGACGATCGGCGGATTGGTGGTCCATCATTTGACGACCGGCGAGCGCGTCACCTCCGGATCGGGCATTTACGGCCCGTTCCTGCATCAGGATTCCAACGGCCCCTTCTCGATCGGCTATAATTCCAGCGAAGGCGGAAACCCGCTGGGCACGATCAGCTCGAAGACGGAGGCGCTGCTGCTCTCCGAAATCCCGATCATCTATCGCGCCGGCATCGCCTATTACGAGATCCGGCTGGACGCAAACGAGCCCAACAATCCAAACAGTACGCAACGCCAGGTCGCCCTCGAGCAATTGCGCATCTACACCTCGGCGCGCGAGGCGAGCCTGGCCGATTACAATAATGGCTTCAGCGCGCCGGGTGTCTTCACCACCGTCTACGATCTCGACGCGGGCGAAGACCGCCGCGTGATCCTGTCCGACGACAGCACCGGCGGCGGCACCGACGACTATGCCTTCTTTATTCCGGTCAGCGCGTTTTCGGGCGACCCGGCGAACACCTACGTCACCTTCGTCAGCCAGTTCGGCCCCGATCCGGACGAGGATGGCGGCTTCGAGGAATGGCGCACCCAGGATGTCGCCAGCATCGCCGGCATCAAGTTCGCCGATCTCGACGGAGACGGCGTCAAGGACGCGAACGAACAGGGCGCCGCCGGCTTCACCGTCTATATCGACGCCAATGGCAACGACCAGCTCGACGTCGGCGAAGTCTCGACGGTCACCGGCGCGGGCGGGGTGTTCCACTTCTACGGCCTTCCCGTCGGGGCGACCGCCGCCACCGTCGTCATCCGCGAAGCACTGACTCCGGCGCAGGAGCTGGACTGGCTGCTGACCACGGGCGGTGCCACCGGCGACCACACCGTCGTCTATTCCGCCGAACAGGCCTATCCGGTCGAGATCGGCAACATGCCGATCATCAAGGCGATCACCGTCGACAAGGCGGTCGCGACGATCGCGGGCGGAACCCCGGACGGCAAGGCCGACAGCGCCGGCGACGTGATTCATTATCTGATCTCGATCACCAATGCGGGCAACGTGCCGCTGACGAGCGTGACGCTGATCGATCCGAATGCGGACGATGGCAGCATCGCCTATGTCAGCGGTGACGGCGGCGTCGCGAACGTTCTCGACGTCGGTGAGACCTGGGTCTTTTCGGCCACGCATCTCGTCACCCAGCAGGAGCTGGACGGCAAGGGCGGCGGCGACGGCGATATCGACAATCTCGCCACCGGCAGCGCATTCTACAAGACTGCCGAAGTGCAGGGCAGCGATTCAGTCGAAGTCCCCCTGGTCTATGATCCGAAACTGGCGATCGAGAAGGATTTCATCGACGTCACCAATGCAGATCTCAGCAAAAGCGACAAGGCCGACAAGGCCGGCGACGTCATCAACTATCGCATCACCGTCGAGAATACCGGCAACATCACGCTGACCGACGCGACCGTCGTCGACCTGGCCGCCGACGCGGGCAGCATCCAGCGCATCGTCCCGGCCCAACCGTCGGCGCTCGACGATGGCGATGATCTGCTCGAGGTCGACGAGATCTGGACCTATTCGGCAAAGCATACGGTCACCCAGGGCGAACTCGATGCCAGGGGCAACGGTGCCGGCCAGTTCGTCAACACCGCTACCGCCGGCAGTGTCGAGAGCCCATCGGACAGTGACGATGCGCAAACGCCCCTGGTTTACGATCCCAGGATCGACCTGGAGAAATATGTCTCCGTCGATGGCGGCGCGACCTTCACGGACGAGGATCTTCCGACCGGCCCCATCACGAGCCTGAATGCTCCGGTGATCTTCCGCATTACCGTCGCCAACACCGGCAACGTCACGCTGACCAACATCGCGCTGACCGATACGAAATACGACCTGACCGGCGCCGCGCTCTATCTCGACGCCGACAAGGACAATGTGCTCGATGCCGACGAGACGACCATCGTCTCCTCACTCGCTCCAGGCCAGCAGGGCATCCTGCTCTACTCCCTGCCCTACGAGACCGGCCAGCATGTCAACGTGGCGACGGCGACCACAACACAGGGCGCCACGGATTCGGACACCGCCCATTATTTCGGACTGGTCAATGACGGCCCGGGGGTGCGCACGCCGGGGTTCTGGAGCAATCTCGGCGCCGGCTTCTGGGATGGAAAGGCCGGCTTGCCCAAACAGGCGGGGCAGAACGGATTCGCCGATCACGAACTGCTCTACGCCGTCGATTCCAACCGCAACGGATCGATCGGCGCGGGCGATCAGGCCGGGTTGCTGCTCGGCGATTTCGACATGAATGGTCTGACAAATGGCGGCGAGGATACGATCTTCATCCCCCTGGCGCTTGCCCAGCAACTGATCGACGCGTCGCAGAAGGAACAGGGCGACGGACGCTGGATGCTCGGTCGCGACGCGGTCGCGACATGGCTCAACTATCTGGCCGGGAACAATATCGGCGCCGCGAACGACGCGCACAGTCCGAAAGCCTTGCTCCAGGACGCCATAGACTGGTTCCAGACCTATGCCGACGCCAATCACGACAATATACTGGATGTGGCAAAAGCGGATGCGATCAAGACCAACGATGTCCGCTGGAATGCACCGGGCAATGCGGGCTACGGCGCATTCGTCTCGGCAGCATCGCTGCACAGCCAGCTCGACGCCTATAACAATGATGGCAGCACTGCACCCGGATATGCCTATGCGGGTGATGCCGACAGTGCGACATTCCTCTTTGCGCTGGCCAATATCGCCTAGCCTCGCCATGGCCGCGTTGCTGGCGACCTGCGCGACCGGTTTCGCGCAAGTCGCCGAACGCCCGGCCGATATGTGGGCGGAACTGAACGCGCAGGTTCAACAGGCCTATCGCGAGGCACAATATGCACGCGGCGCCGAGCTCGGGGCGGAGGCGCTGGCACTGGCCGAGAAACGCTTCGGATCGCAGGACACGCGCACGATCCTGTCGGCCAACAACCTTGCGCTCAATTACGATGCGCTCGGCAAGCTGGACGCCGCCGAGCCGCTGTTCGTGCGTGCGCTGCAGTCGCACGAGCGCATCTATGGTCCCGATCATCCACTGACTTTGATCTCGCTGACCAACTTGGCGGGCCTCTACCAGCTTCGCGGGCGCTTCGACGAGGCCGAGGCGATGCTGATCAAAGTGTTCGACGCGCGTGTGCGGCAGTCCGGCGAGGGCAGCGAAGATGCAGTGAGGGCGCAGCACAATCTGAACGCCCTGCAAAGGGCCCGCGGGGCACGGCCCAGCCCGGTGACGACGACACAACAAACGGCGCCTGACCGGTCGCAAATCGCCGCACTCGCCAAGTAGGGATGCCTCCCTGGGGCATCACATCCTTCCTGCCGCTCAGCTTGCAGACAGGCGCCTTTGGTGGCGAGCGCGACAGAAAGATCGGCCCTGACGATCCGCGATCGGCACCGGCATCTGCGCATGTCGAAGACCATGCCGATGCCCCGGCAGCGAGTGCACGGATTGCACCGGCGGCGGAGCCGATCTTGCCGTTCGATCTGACGGCGTTTTCCTTCGGAGAAGACAGCCGGACAGGCGACGATCAGATCGTAGCGGTCGAGCCGCCAAGTTCGCACTAGTCCTCTTGAGCTCTTCGCACACCGGGGACAAGAGTCATCGATCTGCCCAGGCGAGGTGAAGACTGCTCGTTGGAACAGGACATGCCGATAGTCCCGTCCGGGGATGGTGAACCGCCATGCCCGATACCCCTGCCGCGATCGATCAAATGGTCGATGCAATCACGCGGCCGAACCTAACCGGCAAGCCGCTCACTCCTTGTCATAGACATAGCGGTCGTCGAATGCAGCGCCCGTCGGATCGGAAGCGCTCCAGAGATAGCGGAAGGTCATCTGCTTTCCATCGGCGGAGAGATTGACCTGCAGCTGCGACACCACCTGGCCTTTCGCCTGTGCAGTCCAATAGGCCGTATGGCTGTCCGCCTTCACGACCAGCAAGGCGTCGATGCCCGGCCCGGCCTGCTGCGTGGATTTCCCATAGGCATAGGGAATTTGCGAAACATGCTTTTTCCCACCCTCGGACAACATCTCCAGCGTCTCTGTTATCAGGACGCCATCGGCGCTGGGCGCGAACACGAACTCCTTGCTCTTGACCCCGGGGTCCTTGGCGATGACCGACTTTGCCTTGTTGAGGCGCCATGTCCCCAGAAACAGATCGTCGGCCGCATTTGCGGCATTTGGCGACAGGAATGCGATGGCCAGACTCGTAATCACACGCACGAGCATCATCATTTCAGGCCCCTTCCGACAGGATCCGAGCGAACACCACAGGCATAGGCTTTTGCGCCGGACCGGACAATCGCACGTTTTCCCGCACATCAGGCGCATCCAGCGCTCCGGACCAAAATTCATGCCGCATGCCGGCATGTCGGCAAATCCTGGCTTCGCCAGATTTCAAGAGATCCGAGCCGGGCCTTCGGATGCGGTCATGCCTGGCAAGGTCCGAAGCCGATCCGCACACGCAGAGGGAACGATACCATCGCGACTTCTGTTCTCGGACAAGGAGACCTGCATGCCCCGACACGTCCTCATCACCGGCGGCAGTATTGCCGGCAATACTGCCGCGGCCGTGCTTGCCGATCATGATTTCGAGATCACGGTGGTCGAACGCGCTCCGGCGTTCCGTGACGGCGGGCAGAATGTCGATTTACGCGGCGTCGGCCGCGAGGTGATACGCCGACTTGGCCTCGAGAACGCCGCGCTGGAGCATGGCACGGGTGAGGAAGGGACAGCCTGGGTCAACGAAGATGGCAGCGAGGCGGCGCGGTTCGACGTCGACGACACCGGAAGCGACGGCCCGACCGCCGAGATGGAGATTCTCCGCGGCGACCTCGCCCGGCTGCTTTACGACAGGACGAAGGACCGCGCGGAATACCGGTTCGATGATCAGATCGAGGCGATCGACGATGGGCCGGATGGCGCGACGGTCACCTTCGCCAGCGGCGCGAACGAAACCTTCGATGTGGTGATCGTCGCCGAAGGTGTCGGCTCGTCCACACGCGATCTGGTCTTTGATGGCGAGAACGACCCGCGCTGGATGGACATGACGATCGCCTATTTCACGATTCCGAGGGCCGCGGACGATGACCGCCTGTGGCGTTGGTTCAATGCTCCCGGCAAGCGCAGCGTGTCGCTAAGGCCTGACCGCCACGGTACGACACGTGCGATGCTGTCGCTCTCCAAGAAAGCCGAGGGCGAGCAGGACTGGGATGTCGAGCGGCAGAAGGAGTTCCTCCGCGAGCGGTTCGCGGATGCCGGTTGGGAGACGCCGCGCATCCTCGCGGCGATGGACGATACCGACGACTTCTATTTCGACGTGCTGCGGCAGGTGCGGATGCCACGCTGGTCAGCGGGCCGTGTGGTTCTGACAGGGGACGCTGCCTGGTGCGCGACACCGCTCGCCGGCATCGGCACCACGCTTGCCGTCACCGGCGCTTATGTACTGGCGCAAGAGCTCATCGGAAAAGACAACGTCGGGATCGCGCTCAAGACATATGAGGACCAGATGCGGCCGATGGTCGAGGACGGCCAGGGCGTTCCCAGGATAGCGCCACGCCTGATGCACCCGAAGAGCCGGCTCGGGATCAGCCTGCTCCACGGCGTACTTGGTGTCGCAAGCTCGGATATCGTCCGCAACCTCAGCGCCAAGCTCATCAGCGGACCTGGAAAGGAAGTCGATCTCGCGCGCTACGCCTGACGCCAAGCGGCTCTTTCGGACGACCTGCACCAGCCGATCATGAAGAAGACGATGAAAGCGACACGGCTCGCCCAAGGCGATCACCACCGACAGCCTGCGCAGCCATGGCGCGTCGACGACCTAGCTCGGCGATCGTGCGAACCGGAACGGGCGCAGCGCCAAAAACGGATGCGAAAACAGCCATCGGCGGATCGCGCGCACGCGCATTTTGCAACCGACCAGTGCCCCCGATCATTTGCGCGTTCGTTGTCATCGTCAAATCATGGCGATAACAGCAACAAGAGAATGGGCTGCGTGTGGATCCAGCAGATGAGAATGCTTTGAATTCTGCGATCGATGCCGGAGCGGATGCCGCAGCGCTCTTTGCGGGCGCCGGCGAGGTTCGTTCTTTCGCGCGGGAACTGGACTGGTCGAAAACGCCTCTGGGGCCGACCACGTTTTGGTCGCCCGCGCTCCGGATGATGGCGCGGTCGATATTCGATTCCCCTTTTCCGATCTGCCTCTGGTCGGGACCGGATTATGCTTTGGTCTATAACGATCCGTATCGCAGGATCCTGGCGGCCAAACATCCCGCCGCTCTGGGGCAGCCCGGTTCGATCGTATGGGCAGAGATCTGGGAGGAGCTTCAACCCCAGTTCGACGGCGTTCGTGCGGGAGGCACCCCGGTCTATTTCGAGAATGCCCCTTTCGTCATGGCCAGGCTCGAAGGCGGCGGCACCGAGACCGCATGGTTCAACTACTCGCTCTCGGCTCTGCGCGACGAGGACGGAAGCGTCGCCGCGATCCTCAACATCACGCCCGAAACAACCGAGCGCGTACGCCTCGAGCGCCGCCTCAAGGACGAGCAATCCGCGCTGGCCGTGAGCGAGGAACGACTACGCCTTGCCGTCGACAATGCCGATGTGGGCTTCTGGGATGTCGACGTCGTCAACAACATCCTGACCTGGCCCGCGCGTACCAAGGCGATGTTCGGTATTTCGCCCGGCGCTTCGGTAAGCATGGAGGATTTCTACCACGGCCTTCATCCCGACGACCGCGAAACGACGACAGCGGCGTACCTCGCCGCCGCCGATCCGGACATCAGAGCCCTTTACGACGTGGAATACCGGACCATCGGAAAGGAGGACGGCGTCGAGCGTTGGGTGGCCGCGAAGGGACGAGGCGTCTTCGACGCATCGGGAAACTGTCTGCGGGTCACCGGAACAACGCTGGAAATCACGACGCGCAAGGCCGCGGAAGTTCGCCGTGGCGCGCTTGTCGATCTGACCCAAGCCTTTCGCGACCTGGAAGATCCAGCCGACATCGCCTATGCGGCGTGCGAACTCCTCGGCTGGACGCTCGGCAGCAGCCGGGTGGGATATGCCGCCATCGACGAGGACGCCGGAACCTTTCACATCGATCGCGACTGGACTGCCCCCGGCGTCGAAACGCTCGCGGGCGTGCGGTCCCTGCGGGACCATGGATCGTTCATCGAAAGCCTCAAGCGAGGCGCGTTCACCGTCATCGAAGATGTCCGGTCCGATCCTCGCACCGCCGGTCCCATGGCCGCCGGGCTCGAAGGCCGAGGCACCCTGGCCTTCGTCGTCGCCCCAGTCCTCGAACAGGGACGGCTGGTGGCCGCGCTGTTCGTCAATCATGGCGACAGGCGGGGGTGGAGCGAGAGCGACCTCAGGCTGATCAAGGAGTTCTCGGAGCGAACGCGCAACGCGGTCGAACGCGCGCGTGGCGAGCATGCGCTGCGGGACAGCGAGACGCGCCTCCGCCAATTGAACGAGACGCTCGAAACCCAGGTCGAAATGCGCTCGGCGGAGCGCGATCGACTGTGGAACCTCTCGCAGGATATGCTGGCGCGGGCCGATTACAGCGGCATGATGTCCGCCGTCAGCCCCGCCTGGACTCAAGTGCTCGGCTGGAGCGAGCACGCGCTGCTCACGCGCCGCTACGCGACCTTCATGCACCCCGAAGACAAGGCCTCCACGCTCGAGGCCATCGGCCGCATGGCCGAGACCGGGGAGCCCACCCGCTTCGAGAATCGCATCGGCACCAGTGACGGCGGCTGGAAGCATATCGAGTGGACCGTCGCGCCGGAGCAGGACGGCATCAACTTCATCGCGGTCGGGCGCGATGTCAGCCAGGCCAAGGCACGCGAGGCGGAGCTTGCAATCGCACAAGAGGCTTTGCGGCAAAGCCAGAAGATGGAAGCGATGGGCAGCCTGACCGGCGGTGTCGCGCATGATTTCAACAATCTGCTTACCCCCATCATCGGGTCGCTCGACATGCTGGTGCGCAAAGGCGTGGGCACCGAACGCGAGCGACGGCTTATCGACGGCGCCCTGCAATCGGCGGAGCGCGCCAAGATGCTCGTCCAGAGACTGCTTGCCTTCGCCCGCCGGCAACCGCTTCAACCGACCGCCGTCGACGTGGTGCGGCTGATCGAGGGAATGGTCGGCCTCCTCGCGTCGACGCTCGGTCCCACGATCAACGTTCGGGTCGACCTGGCGAGCGACCTGCCATCGGCAAGGGCGGATCCCAATCAGCTCGAGATGGCTTTGCTGAACCTGGCGGTGAACGCGCGCGATGCGATGCCCGACGGCGGCCAACTCACCATCATCGCCCGGGATGAACGCATCAGGGACGCACATGCATCCGGCGTCGAACCGGGGCATTATCTGCGCTTGTGCGTCAAGGATGACGGCGCCGGGATGGATGCGGCGACGCTGCGTCGCGCGACCGAACCGTTCTTCTCGACAAAGGGAGTCGGCAAGGGCACCGGCCTCGGCCTCTCCATGGTCCATGGGCTCGCGGCGCAGCTGGGTGGTGGCCTGGCGATCGAAAGCGAGCCGGGACGCGGAACGACGATCACGCTCTGGCTTCCGGTCAGCGCACCCCTCGCAGGGCAGGAGACGCTGGAGACGCAAATGTCCCCTCGCGTCAGGACCCGCGGCATCGCCCTTCTGATCGATGACGAGGAACTGGTCCGGATGAGCACGGCCGATATGCTCGTCGAACTTGGGTTCGAGGTCGTCGAGGCAAGTACGGCGGAAGAAGCGCTCTTGCTGCTTTACAACGGGCTCGAGCCCAGCTTGGTCGTCACCGACCATCTCATGCCCGGCATGAGCGGAGCCCAGCTGGCGCGCGAGCTGAAGTCGGAACGGCCGGAACTGCCTGTGCTGATCATTTCCGGCTATGCGGAGGCAGAGGGGATCGATGCGGGCATCGCCCGATTGACCAAGCCCTTCCGCAACGCCGAACTGGCGGAAAGCGTATCGGCGCTGGTCGCCGCCACGTCCGATTGAAAGTCGGCTCGATCAGATGGCGCGCCGCTCTTTCATGGCCTCGATTCGCGCCGCAAGCGCGGTCGCGCTGACGGGCTTGCGGACGATCGGCACATGCTTCAGCCGATCCGGCAGCGTTATTGCGTCACCATATCCCGTCACGAACAGAAAGGGCACGCTCGAGGCGATGAGCAGATCCGCTATCTCGGCCGAGGTCTCGCCACCCAGATTGAAATCGAGAATGGCGAATTTCGGCGGCGCGGAGCCAATCTCCGATCTTGCCTGCGCCACATTTGCCGCCAGCCTTACGGTCGAGGCACCGAGCTTGCGCAATGTGTCTTCGGTATCCATCGCGATCAGCGCCTGATCTTCGACGAGCAGAACGTCGAGGCCGTCGAGCACCGCATCCGAGCGGACGACCGGCGCCGGAATCAAAGGCTTCGCGTCGACGCTTGCCAGGAGATGCATGGCAGGAATGATCAGCGTCACGCGCAATCCGGCCGGGTCGTAATCAACGGTCGCCGATCCACCCAGGTCATAGTCCATCGTGGTCTGTATGAGCCGGCTCCCGAAACCGGTCCGGGTCGGCGGCGCAACCGGCGGCCCGCCACTCTCGCGCCAGTCGATCACGCAATCGCCACCGTCCGACAGCGCCCAGGAGAGGTTCAAGCGACCCTCCGGGACGGAAAGCCCGCCATATTTGGCCGCATTGGTCATCAGTTCGTGCAGCACCAGCGCCACCACACCGAAGCTCCTGTCCGACAAGCCGACCGATAGCCCGTCCGCGGCAATGCGATCCGCCTCGCCGCCATAGCGGTGAAGACTCGCCTCCGCAGCGACCAGCGTGGCAAGATCGCCGCCATGTCCGGACTGGAGCGATTGGTCATGGGCAAAGGCGAGCGCGCGCAGCCGCCCTTCCATGGCCGACGCATAATCCTCGACACTGGCCGCGGTCGCACCGGTCTGGCGCGCGATCGACTTCACCAGCGACAGGATATTCTTGACGCGGTGGTTGAGCTCGTCGTTGAGCACGCGACGGCGATGCTCTGCACGGTCCCGCTCGTCCGATGTCGCCTCATTATATCGCAGCACGACATCGCGCAGATAGACCCGAATGGCCTCGGCGATCGCGAGCTCCCGTTCCGTCCATGGTCTGGACTGACCACGGACGTCCTCGCGCCATGTATCGAAGCTGCCGCGTGGACTGAGGCGATCGCCGGACGGGCCTGTCGTGACCTGCTTGACGGGTTCGCCCGCCCATTCGACCGCAAAGGCCTCTTCGCTGCGAAACAGAACCAGATAGTCCCTCGAGATCGAAGAGATCGGGATGGCCAGCAAGCCCGCGACCGACGTCCCATATTCTCCCGAAAGACCTTCGATCGATCGAAGGTCGGTCGTCGACCAGAGAGCGCCGTCCGCGACCGTCCTGAGCACGGTGACAAGATCGACCGCCGCCTGACCCTCCGGCGCCCGCCCGACGGCACTCCATCCGCCGTTGACGGAAATGCCGGCGCCGCTGCTTTCGATAAGCGCCGCGAGGTCGGCCAGATGCCGCGTGACGGCGGCGTCGACTGGCTCGCCCGGCTCGATGTCCGCAACGATCTGGTCGAGCCGCGCACGCGCCTCGTTTGTCGCGATGAGGGCTGCCCGTCGCTCGGCAAGCGCGATCTGCATCGAGAAATACTGGCCGAAAAGCTCCGCGCCGACACGGAGCGGCATCGGAATGACCTTGGGCGAGTCGTGATGGCACGATATCAGGCCCCACAGCTCGCCATCGACCACGATCGAAATCGAGAGGCTGGCGGCGACGCCCATATTCCTGAGATATTCGCAATGGATCGGCGAGACGCTGCGCAACTGGGCGAACGACATGTCCACGGGCTCCTCATCGGCGCCCAGCGGCGGATCGAGCGGAACCGGCGTGAAGCCGACATCGCCGATCATGCGGATGGTGTTCTCGAGATAGAGCCGGCGTGCCTGATATGGGATGTCGGATGCGGGAAAGTGCTGGCCCATGAAACTGTTGAGGCGAGCGGCCTTGGACTCGGCGATGACCCGGCCCGCACCATTGTGCAGGAACTGATAGACCATCACGCGATCATAGCCGAGCATTCCGCGGATGAGCCGGGCTCCGGTCGAGGCGATCGTCTCGACATCATTCTCCAGGCCGATCCGGCGGACCAGATTTTGCGTCATGTCGAGCGCGTCTTTCGCCGCGCTTGCATCGATCGAGGTCGGTTCGATCTCGACGAACAGCCGCCCGCGATGCTGGTGCGTGAGCGCGTCGACCGGCACATCGAGATTTGCGAGCTTCAATCCGAGAAGAACGCCGGCAAGGTGGGATCCGCCGACCTTCGCCACCGCATTGCGCAGATCGTGCGAAGGTCCCGCGCCAAGCACTTCCGCGAGAGTCAGGCCGATGAGGCTCGAGTTGCGCTTTCCGAGGAGATCCTCCGCCGTTCTCGACGCGAACAGCACCTTCGTCGTCTCAGGATCGCAGACGAGCATCGCACCGTGAGGCTGGATACTGCCGGGGATATGAATTGGCTCGCGGTCGCAATTTGTCAGATCAACTGTCATCGAGCCGTGAGCCAATCCCTGCAAAGATACTGGTAAGTAACGCGATTCCCGATCGGTGTCGATGAACCGCGAGTCCGCACGACGGCTGACGACCCGGATCGGACCGCCGTGTCGGCCCGGCCTGCGCTATCGGGCGGGTTCGAGCAGTTCATACTGCTCGACCACGAAGGATATGTGCGCGTGAGCGGATTTCAGATGCTCGCGGATCGCTTCGGTGTGGACGAGAAAATCCGGCAGCGTGCCGAGGACCGGATGCGATTCCAGCGTTTCCAGCGCCGAGATATTGCCTGAAACGATCTCGCGCAGGTCGCGCATCGGCTTGATGTTCACTTCCATGTCGGATCCTAGACATACCCCTGGAGCTGATCCGCCCATGGAGTGATTGATTGCCTGCCAAACGCACCGCGTCCGAAACGGTTTCGGATCAGCCGGTTGCGAGCCGCCTCATGACGGGACATTCCGGGAACATGTTCGCGGCGGCAATCATTTCGGAAGGACAGCAATGGCCGACCAATCGAACCTCGCCCGCGAAGCGGTCTTGTCGCTCCTCTCCCGCCGGGCGCCGGAGGCCACGATCTGCCCGAGCGAGGTCGCCAGGCTGCTGGTGGAAACCGGCATGCCCGGCATTGCCACCCGTGAGTGGCGATCTGCCATGCCGGACGTCCATGCCGCGATCGATCGACTGGTCGAAGACGGCATGATCCGGCTGAGCTGGAAGGGAGCAAAGCTCGCGAAACGTGTCGGTCCGTACCGGATCAGTCGCGATGGCCGCGGCTAGCCCGCGTCGTCCATCCGATCCTGCACCGCGCCATCGCGCCTACTCCGCCGACCTATGTGATCCACCAGGCCCGGAGGACAAAGCCGTTGAGGCATCCGATCGTGAGGGTCAGGAATAGGTGTTTCATGGCCCATCTACCAACGACCGCCGTACCGGGTTCCATGTCCGAACACGAACAATTCAATGTTTTCAGGCCGATATCGTTAAATCACTTTGCCGTGCCGGACTGCGTAGGCAAACGCACCTGAAACATGCTGCCCTCGCCCGGTGCGCTTCTTTGCAGCGAGACAGTGCCGCCATGAAGTTCGACGAGTTGTTTGATCAACGCAAGACCGATCCCCAGCCCGTCGCGGCCCTGATCGTTCGAGCCCTGCACCTGCGCGAAAAGGTCGAAGATCCTCGCCTGCATCTCGACGGGGATCCCGACTCCATTGTCCGCGACCTCGATCTCGGCATAGCCATCCACAGATCGGGCGGTCAGCGTGATCGCGCCTCCGGACGGCGTGTATTTCGCCGCGTTGTTGAGCAGGTTGCTGACGATCTGCGCGACCCTGGCGTGATCGGCTTCGAGTTCGATCGGCTCGAGTGCGATGTCCAGCGTCAGATCATGTCCGGCCTCGACGATCTGGTGCTGGCTGGCCTCGACAGCGAAGGCGAGCACGTCCTGCAGGATGATGGGCGCCTTCCTGAGCACGATCTTGCCCTGGTCGATCCGTCCGATATCGAGCAGATCCTCGACCAGGCGCGACAGGTGGCGCACGCTGCGCGCCATCTGACCATGGATCATCCGTGCGGTTTCGGCATCGTCGCGCCGTTCGATCAGGTGAAGGCCCGCCCCCAGCGCCATGACGGGATTTCGCAATTCATGGCCGAGGATCGCCAGGAACTCGTTCTTGCGCCGATCCGCAGTCTTCAGGGCGCTTGCCAGGTCCGCAAGCTGGTCGCGCTGCGCGACGATCTCGCGGCGCTGCCGGTAAAGATCGAAGAACACATCGGCCTTCGACCTCAGGATATCGGGTTCGATCGGCTTCTGGAGGAAATCGACCGCGCCGGCTTCATAGCCGCGAAAGCGCCTTTGCTGATCGGCGCTGCCTGCGGTCAGGAAGATGATGGGGACGTGCCGGGTCCGCTCGCTACCGCGCATGAATTCCGCGAGCTCGAACCCGTCCATGCCCGGCATCTGCACGTCGAGCAGAGCAAGCGCCACGTCATGCGACAGCAGCAGTTCGAGCGCCTCCTCCCCCGATCGCGCCTTGAGCAGGCCCAACCCCTCGCGCTGGAGAAGCGCCTCAAGCGAGAGCAAATTCTCATCCAGGTCGTCGACGAGGAGAAACTGGACTGGGGCATTCACGCTCGTCATGCGACCGCCGGATTTTGGAGGAAGGAGGAGATGCCGTCCAGGTCGAGGCATCGGGCGGTGGGGCAGGACGCCAGTGCCGCCGCGGGCATGGCGGCGTTGGAGGCAGTGGCGGGATCCTCGATGATCACGAGGCCCCCGGCAATCGCGATTGCGGCGAGCCCGGCGGCACCATCATGGTTGGCGCCCGTCAGGACGATGCCCGCCAGATCCGGACCGAACGCGTCGGCGGCGCTTTCGAACAGCACGTCGATCGCCGGCCTGGAGTGATTGACGGGTTCGTCCGACGACAGCGCCATGGCCGCGTCGGCTTCGACGAGCAGATGATAGTCGGACGGCGCGAAGTAGATTGTCCCCGCGACAATCGGCTCCTTGTCCTCGGCTTCCTTGACGCGAAGCGCGCATTTGGACGCGAAAAGCGCCACCAGCGCATTGTCCTTGCCGGGCGGGACATGCACGACGACCAGGATCGGCACGGGATAGCTCGCGGGCAAGACAGGCAGGATCCGGAGCAGTGCCTGTACCGCTCCGGCCGAGGCGCCGATCACGATCGCCCGAAGGGTCTTCGCCGTCATCGATCGCGTCTCTGGTAGATCTTGTCTTCGCGCACGAAGTCGCCGAACCCGTCGCCATGACGCGAGAAACGCAGGCTCTCCTTCGAGCCCAACCCCAGAAAGCCTTTGCGCGCGAGCGATTCATGGAACAGTCCGATCGCGCGATCCTGCAGCTCGCGATCGAAATAGATGAGCACGTTGCGGCAGGAGATAAGGTGCATCTCACCGAAGACCGCGTCGGTCACCAGGCTGTGATCGGAGAAGACCACCCGGTCGCGCAGGCTCTTGTCGAAAACCGCCCGGCCGTAATCCGCGGTGTAATAGTCCGAGAGCGACGATCGCGCGCCCGAGAGCTGATGGTTCTCGGTGAACTTGCGGATCAGTTCGAGCGGGTAAATCCCCGCCTCGGCCGCGCTCAATGCGTCGGGATTGATATCGGTTGCGTAGAACAGCGTCCGCTGGTCGATCCCTTCCTCCCGAAAAAGGATCGCGAGCGAATACAGCTCTTCGCCATTGCTGCATCCCGCGATCCAGACCTTGAGCGACGGATAGGTCTTGAGATGCGGGATGACCTTTTCGCGCAACGCCCGAAAATAGCTCGGGTCGCGGAACATCTCGCTGACCTGGACGGTCAGATAGTTGAGCAGACGCGGCAGCGTTTCGGGTGCGTGCAGCACGGCGGCCTGCATCGCCGAGAAACTGGAAAAGCCCAATTGCTCGCGCGCATGCACCAGCCGCCGCTTGATCGACGCCCGCGCATAATGACGGAAATCATAATGGTAGCGCTGGTAGAGCGCCTCCAGCAGAAGCTGGATCTCCAGATCCTCGGTGCCTTCGGTCACCGGCGATCCCTCATCGCGGCATCCAGACGCGAACCAGCGACAGGAGTTTGTCGACGTCGATCGGCTTGGCCATATAGTCGTTGGCCCCCGCTTGGAGGCAGCGCTGCTGATCGTCGGGCATCGCCTTTGCGGTCAGCATCACGATCGGAAGCTTCGCCCAGCGGGCCTCCTCGCGGATTTCGCGCGTGGCGGTCAGCCCATCCTTGACGGGCATCATCACATCCATGAGCACCAGATCGATCGCACGCGAGGGATCCTCGGCTGATGCGCCGAGCGCATCGATCGCCTCCTGGCCGTTTCGCGCGATCTGAACGATCGCGCCGCGTGGCTCGAATATGCTCGAGAGCGAATAGACGTTGCGCACATCGTCCTCGACGATGAGGATGCGGCGCCCTTCAAGCGCGGCATCCCGGTCGCGCGCCTTCTGGATCATCCTGCGCTGTTCCGGCGGCAGTTCGGATACGACCCGGTGCAGGAACAGCGACACCTCGTCGAGCAGGCGCTCGGGCGATTTAGCGCCCTTGATGATGATCGAGCTCGAATAGCGCCGCAGCCGCTGCTCGTCGTCGGCGGAAAGGTCATGACCGGTATAGACGATGACGGGCGGAAAGCCGTGGTCGCCCTCTTCGCTCAGCGTCTCGAGCAACGAGAAGCCCGATGTGTCGGGCAGCTTCAGATCGAGCACCATGCAGTCGAACGTCTGCCGGCGAAGCTGTTCGAGGCATTCGGCCGCGGTGCCCACGCCGACCGTCTCCACATCGTCGGAGAGCAGCAATTTTCCGACCGCGTCGCGCTGCACGGGATCGTCCTCGACGATCAGCACGCGGCGCATGCGAGTGGCGAGCTTGTCCTGAAGGCCGGCCAGCACATCGGCGAGCTCTTCGCGTTTCACCGGCTTCACATGGTAACCGATTGCACCCAGGCTCAGCGCCATCTGGCTCTGGTCGGCGGCCGAGATGACATGGATCGGAATATGCCGGGTCGCGTCGTCATGCTTCAGCCGGTCGAGCACGGTCAGTCCCGACTGGTCCGGAAGGCCGAGATCGAGCACGATCGCGCTCGGCCTGAATTCGCCGGCAAGGCGCACGGCCTCCTCGGCTGTGCCCGCGACGATGCACTGGAAGCCCATCTCGCGGGACAGGTCGCACACCACCGAGGCGAACACCGCATCGTCCTCGATGACGAGCAGCAGCCGCCTGTCGTCGGACAGCGCGCCGCGATCGTCCTCGATTGCCCAGCCCGGCTGCGGACCGGCCGTCTGCTTCGGATCGGAACCGGAGTCCTGACGCGCCGGACGGGGCGTTTCGACAGGCGCGCGCGGTGCCACCGCCGCCGGATCATAGGATCGCGGCACGATCAGCGTGAATGCGCTTCCCTTGCCCGGTTCGCTTTCGAGGGTGATGCGGCCGCCAAGCAGGCGGGCGAGCTCGCGCGAGATGGAGAGGCCAAGGCCGGTCCCGCCATATCGGCGACTGATCGTGCCGTCCGCCTGGCGAAACGCTTCGAAAATGCCCGCCTGCTGGTCGGGCGAGATGCCGATGCCGGTGTCGCTGACCGTGAACGCAAGCGCATCGTCGTCGGCGCACGATATGGTCAGCGCAACCTTGCCCTGCTCGGTGAATTTGAAGGCGTTGGACAGGAGGTTCTTGAGAACCTGCTCAAGGCGCACGCGATCCGTTTCGACGGTACGCGGGCAATCGTCCGCCACCGCGATCTCCAGTTCGACGCCGCGTGCCTGCGACACCGGCTGGAAAAGCTGACGCACATCGCCGGTCAGGCGCTGGACGGACACCGGCTCCGGCCGGATCTCGACATGACCCGCCTCGATCTTGGACAGGTCGAGAATGTCGTTGATGAGGGTCAGCAGGTCGTTCCCGGAGGATTCGATCGTCCGCGCATATTTGACCTGCTCTTCCGACAGGTTGCTGTTCGGATTGTCCCCCAGCAGCTTGGAGAGGATCAGCAGCGAGTTGAGCGGCGTGCGCAGCTCGTGCGACATGTTGGCCAGGAAGTCGGACTTGTACTGGCTGGCCTGTTCCAGTTCGCGCGCCCTCGATTCCAGCGTCGTGCCGGCCCGCTCGAGATCGTCGCGCTGCGTTTCGAGGATCTGCGCCTGTTCCTCGAGCTGGCTGTTCGTCTGCTCGAGCTCGACCTGCTGCTGCTCGAGGCGGACCTGCGATTCCTTGAGCGCCCGCCCCTGCTCCTCCAGCTCCTCGTTGGAGACCCGCAATTCCTCGCTCTGAGCCTGAAGCTCGCCGGCCTGGCGCTGCGTCTCTTCAAGCGCATCCTGCAGGCGTGCGCGGAAGCGCGCGGATCGCAAGGCGATGCCGATTTCGGCGCCGACGCGCTCGAGCAATTCGAGAATGATGTCGTCTACGGGCTCGAAAAAGCCGAGTTCGATCACCGCATTGACGATCTGATCCGCCCTGGCCGCGACGATCACGAGATGCCGGGGCCGATCACGGCCAAAGGCCGAGCCGATGGTCAGATAGCGATCGGGTACGTCGGCAAGCACAATCGGCCGCCCGTCGGCGGCGACCTGCCCCAGCAATCCTTCCTTCAACTCGAAGCTCGTCGCCATGTCCGCGTCGGCCGGCACGCCGAGCGTCGCTGCGCGGCGGAAATGACCGCCTTCGCCCTTGAACAGCGCGCCGCCGCGCGCGCCAGCATGGTCGGCGAGGAATGCGAGAATGGCTTCGCCGAGTTGCTCGACGCTCTTGTCGCCGCGCATCGCGCCGGCAAGCCCGACCTGACCGGCCTGCAGCCAGTCCTGACGGACGCGTGCGCGGCTGTTCCTGAGGAGCAGGATGAAGATCGCGATCGTCAGCAGGGCCCCGAGCAGGCCCGTCACGATCCCGCTGGTGATCGCCGTGCGCGACGCCTGCGCCATTTCGTCGAGGCGGATCTGCCGAAGACGAAGCTCCTCGCGCGCCATCGTGTCGAGTTGCGCGCGGATGGCGTCCATCTCGACCTTGCCACGATTGCTCCCGACCAGGGCAATCGCATCGGCCATGCCCTTCGAGCGGCGCAGCTCGATGCTTTCCTGAAGCTCGGCGAGCTTCGCATCGATATGGCGCTTGAGAGGCACGAGATTGGCCTGTTGCGCGGGATTGTCGCGGGTGAGCCCGGCGACGGTCGCGAGCCGGTCGTCGAGCAGGGCGACTGCGCTCTGATACGGTTCGAGATAGCTTGTGGTGCCGGTCAGGATATAGCCGCGCTGCCCGGTCTCGGCGTCCTGTGCGGTTGAGAGCAACTGGTCCAGGGCGATCAGGACATTATGGGTATGCCGGATGGCCTGGTCGCTCGCGCGCAGCGACTGGATGTTGAGATAGGCGACAGACGCGCTGGAGGCGAAGAAGAGCAGGCCGATTATCAGTCCGGCCACCAGCCACGCGTTGCTGCGCCGGCGCGTGCCGGCGCTCAGTTGCAATGTCTTCATCGGTCCTGGATCTCGCGCTGCAAAGCCGTCACTCGCGCGTAGCGACTTGCACTGCGCCAGATCAAGCGCGACCTTCCGATTTTCATTGAATTTATAGCCGGTTGACGCGGGAACTGGATCCTCCTGAGCCAACGCTCAGCTCGCCGACCGTCAACGGAGACCGATCACGGCCGATTTCGATGCTTTTGCCCGTGCGCGCCAACAGGACAGCGATCCAAGTGCCGAGAAGTCGGCTGGACACTCCGAAGCTACTGGGCAAAATGCCTGAAAATGCTCTCTTTGAGCCAGGACGGACGCGAAGCGCGGTTGGCGATATCGCGGATGAGATCGGCCGAATAATCGTCGAAGCGGACGGCCTCCGCCGGCTTGATCCCCGGCTGGCCGATATCGTCGCCGGGCGAATGATACCGTGTGGCGCGCCACTCCCCTTCCAGGCGAAAAGCCTCGGTTCCCGGCGGGAATCCGAATTTGAGCGCAAGCGCGGGAATGCCGGCGCGCACGAAGCTGTACTGATCCGTGCGAACGAAACTGCTGCGGTTGGGCAAGGGATCGGGAATGATCGCGAGGCCATGACGCGCGGCGGCGCTTCTCGCCGGATCGCCCAGCGTGCTTTCCCCGTCACCCAGGGCCAGGATGCTCGTCAACGGCCATAGCGGCAGCAGGACGTCGAAATTGACGTCTGCGACAATCCGGTCCCGCGGGACCGTCGGGTTCCTGGCGAAATATGTCGAGCCGAGCAGGCCCGGCTCCTCCGCCGTCACGATGACGAAGAGGACCGATCGTCGGGGAGGCTCGCCGGCACGAATGACATCGGCGATGTCGAGCACAGCCGCCACACCAGAACCATCGTCGATCGCACCATTGTAGATGGTATCGCCATTGATGGCCGGGCCGATCCCGACATGATCGAGATGCGCGGAAACGACGACATATTCATCACGGAGCTTCGGATCCTTTCCTGGAAGGACCGCGATCAGATTGGGCGACACCAGAGGGCGGCGCTGGGTGGCGATCGTCGCCTTCAGGCGGGTCTTCAATGCGAGGCGCGGAATCGACGCCGATGCATCGGATGCGGCCGCCAGATCGGAGAAGCGCAGATTGCTGCCGGCGAACAGTCTTTCGCTTGCTTCGGGATCCATACTCCCGATGAAAAAATCGTCCGGCACATCGCGGAGCGATGCGTCGGCGAGGTACATGCTCGGCTGCAGCGTCAGGAGCTTCTGACGATCCCAGGGAATTTCGATCTGATTGGGCGGCGTCAGCGAGATCACGCCCACCGCGCCGGCCCTGGCCAGCAGCTTGTTGCGCTCCGACCGGCCATTCGCCTTGACTGCGCCGGGGATACTGGTCGGGCCGCCCGAGATCACCACCGCGACCTTGCCCCTGAGATCGACGCCGGCAAAATCGTCATGGCCGTGCTCCGGAAGGTGGAGCCCATATCCCAGAAAGACGAGAGGCGCATCGACCGCGGTCGGGCGCGGGCTCGCCCATGCACCGACGAGCATGTCGCTGCCGAGCGCGATCGGGACGGGTTTTCCATCCGGACCGATCAGCGCCGCACGGGAATTCGGATAATCGATGCGCTGCTCTTCGAGCGCCACCTGCTGGCGATAGCTTCCATTTTCGCCAGCGGGAGACACGCCGATCGTGCGGAAGCGTTTCTCGACATAATCGGCGGCACGCAGGTAACCGCGCGAACCGGTGTCGCGTCCCTCGTTCGCATCGTCCGCGATCGCCGCGACGTCGGCCAACCATTGTTCGGCACGCGAAGGCGCTTCGGCATCGGCGGCAACCGGCATGACCGTGAGCGCCAGCAAAACCAGGGAAGCATTGAAACGGCGCATGGCGTGTCTCCATCGAAAACAGGATCGGAAAGCGATGCGAATGCCTCCGGACCGATCCGCATCGCCCGGAAAAGGCGTGGATCGACTAAGGACGCACCGTCACGCGAATTGGTCGGAAATTTTCCGCGAGACAGCTTTGAAGATTGCCGCTTGCTACAGGCCTGCCCCCATGATGAACTCGCGCGTGAGGACGGACGATGCGGGCATCTGAAACAGACGGAGACGAAGTCAGCGGGGCCGGATCGCCAAATGGCCTCGAAGCGCTCTACGCCCGCCATAGCGCGCAAATCCGCCGCTACGTGCTTTCGAATTTCGGCTCCGGCCCGCCCGAACCCGACGATGTGGTGCAGATCGCTTTCGAGGCGTTCGCAAAACTCGAGGATCCGCGGGCGATCGAGAATCCCTATTCGTTTCTTGTCCGCATCGCGCGGAATTACCTGTTCGATCAGCACAGGCGCCTGAAGCTTCGTCGCCTGCACAGCGAGACGATGAAAGAGATCGGACAAAAATCCGACCAAATCGACCCCGAGCGCGTCTTGCTCTCGAAGGAACAATGGAGCGTCCTCGAGAAAGCCATTACGAAGTTGGACGAGAGCCGGAGAGAGGTTCTGATCATGAACCGGATCGAGGGCATGAGCACGAGCCGCATCGCGGAGATGAAAGGTCTGTCGATTACCACCGTGAAGAAATACCTCGCCGAAGCGCTCGCCAGCTGCGAACTGGCCATCCTCAGGGCGGGCGGGCGGTGAGCCGGTCCGTGCAGTCGGGCGATGACGAACGCGTCATCGCGGAGGCCAGCGAGTGGATCGTCCTGGGCGACGAGCGGCCGTTGACCGACGAAGAACTCGCGGCATTCCAGCAGTGGAAAAGCCGCGATCCCCATCATGCCGGCATATATTCGCGCCTGCTCCGGACCTGGGACTCGGTCGGGACGCTCGATGCCGAAGCGTTGCGCAACGCCGCCCGCCCGACAGTGATCCCCTTTCCTCAGGCAAGAGCAGGTCGACGCTGGCTCTGGCCGAGCCTGGCGGCCGCTGCTGCGGCGGTGCTGATCGCGTTCCTCACTTTGCCGATCTTCAACGCGACCGACCGTTATGAAACCAGGGTCGCGGAACTCCGGCAGCTCCGCTTGCCCGACGGGTCGCTGGCGACCCTAGGCCCCAAGTCCCGGATCAAGGTCGCTTTCGCGGGCAAGGTCCGCCGGGTGGAGCTTGCAGGCGGCGAGGCGTTTTTCGAAGTCGTCAAGGACCCGTCCCGTCCATTCGAGGTCGACGCCGGCGGATCGATCGTCCGGGTGCTGGGCACAAAGTTCGACGTCAATCGCAGCGATCGCGGTGTCCGCATCTCGGTGCTGGAAGGCGTGGTCAAGGTCCGCCAGGTCGATGCGAAACATGCGGATACCGCATCGGTGGAGCTGCGCGCCGGCCAGCGGACGGAAGTCGCGGTCGGGAATGGATCATCGGATCATCGGCCTGGCCCAGGCGCGCGCGCCTTGCCGGTCATGGCCGCCCCAGCCGCCGGTTCCTGGCGGGAAGGGCGTCTGGTTTACGAGAATGTCCGTCTGGGAGACCTGATCGACGACATGAATCGCTATTATGGGCCCGGCATCACGCTCGACGGGAATGCCGCATCGGACACGCGGTTGACCGTCGCTCTCAAGACCAGCGAAGTGCGCGCGTTCATGAGCGGTCTCAGCGCGATCGCCCCGGTGAAGGTGCAAGGCCGGGCGGATGGCGGCTACGTCGTCCATCCGGCACAATGACGATGGCGAACATCTGACGCCCAAAAAAATCCGACCATTTCCGGAAGTCACGCGTCTCCCTTTCGGACCGACCGCTTCAACACCGTCGGCGGCATAATTGGGGGCATTTATGATCATGAAAAAGGCCGCGTATCTCGCAACTTTGAGCCTGGCATCGGTTGCGATCGGTGCCGTTGCGCTGGCGTCTCCCGCGTCGGCGCAGGTGGCGACACGGTCTTTCGATATTCCGTCGCAGTCTCTGTCGAGCGCGCTGATCGAATTCAACAAGCAGTCCGGTGCGCTGGTGATGGCGCCGAGCGACGTGACCGAAGGCAAGCGGTCGGCCGTGTTGCGGGGCAGGATGCCCGTGAACGAAGCGATTGCGCGCCTGTTGAGCGGAAGCGGCCTGCGCGCCGTCCCCATGCAGGGCGGGTATCGCATCGAACGGCCGGCGCCGCTTGCGGAGGCCGGCGATCCGGCGGACTATGACGGCGGCGACATCATCGTGACCGCGTCGCGCCGCGAACAGCGGATCGTCGACGTTCCGATGAGCATCACCGCCATTTCGCAGGAACAGCTCGACCAGCGCGGCGTGGCGTCCCTGCTCGATCTGTCGCGTGCCGTGCCCGGGCTCGTCGTCATAGAGCAGGGCCCCGGCCAGAATCAGATCTTCATGCGCGGCGTCGCCAATCCCAACGGCAATGCTGCGCTGGTCGGCGTCTACCTCGACGAGATTCCCGTCACCTCGTCGCCGTTCGCGCAGCTCGACCTGCAGCTGGTCGACCTGGAGCGTATCGAGGTTCTGCGCGGTCCCCAGGGAACCCTCTATGGGCAGGGATCGACCGGCGGGACGGTGCGGATGATCACCGGAAGGCCGAATCTGAGCGCCGTATCCGGCGAGGCCAGCCTGTCGCTCTACGACACCAAGGACGGCGGCTTCAGCGAGCGGCTCAACGGCTTCGTCAACGTGCCGATCGTCGCGGACACGCTCGGCATCCGCGTGTCCGGAACGCTGGCCAATCTTGGAGGCTGGATCGACCAGCCCGACGCCGGGCGGAAAGACATCAACGATCAATTGATCAGAAACGTTCGCGTCAAAAGCCTGTGGACGCCGAGCGATGCGCTGAGCGTCGAAGCCACCGTCCTCGTCCATCGGAACAAGGGCGATGGGTTGAACGTGGGCGCGGACCGCAACAACGACGTGTTCTTCACCAATGGCGATCCGCTGGCACAGGAATATTTCACGGATAACTACGAGCTCTATAACCTGACGGCGCGATACGATCTGGGCGGGGTCGAGCTGATGAGCTCGACGAGCAAGGTCGATGCGCGAAAGACCAGCGCCGGGATCGCGCTGAAATTCCCGGGTTTCGAGACGTTCAACAGCGAAGTGCTGAACGGCGACGTTTTCACGCAGGAAGTGCGACTGAGCTCGAAGGGAAAAAGGGACCTGAACTGGGTTGTCGGCGCCTTCTATGCGGACGACGAAACATTCCGCCTCCAGTCGCTCGACCTCTATTTCGACGGGGTATTCGATGGCGTGTCCACTCTGCAGGACACGACGAAATCCAAGTCGATCTCCGTGTTCGGCGACGTATCCTATTCGATCACGGATCGTTTCGATATCGGCTCGGGCATCCGTTACTTCCATGACCGTCGCAAACGTCTCCGGCCGGGAACGCCCGATGTCGCCGGCAGCTTCGAGAGCATCAATCCGCGCTTCTATGCCTCTTACAAGGTCGCGGACGATGCATCGATCTATGCCAACGTCGCCAAGGGATTCCGCAGCGGCGGGTTCCAGGGCGCGACAAGCTACGATCCCGAATCCGTATGGTCTTACGAGATCGGCACCAAGGGCGCGGTCCGCCAGCTTCGCTGGGAGGTCAACGGATTCTTCAGCAAGTACAAGGATTATCAGGCATTCGTTTTCACCAGCGCGTTCGCGGGAACGCTGGTCAATGCCGGCAACGCGGAAATATACGGCGTGGACTGGTCGTTTTCCGTCGACCCCGTTTCGAATCTGACCCTGCAATTTTCCGGTAACATGACCAAGGCGACGCTCGTGTCGATCCTGCCGACGTCGCAAGCCAATATCAAAGGCGATCGACTGGATTATGTTCCGGATTATGCCTTGTCCGGTTCCGCGGAATATCGCTTCAACTGGGGTGCGGACTCGCCGGGTTTCGCGCGCGTCGATTACAATCTGATCGGCCCGTCGACCACGACGGACCGGAGCTCCGGCATCGTCGAATTTCCCTCGAACGCGCTCAACCTTCTCAATGCGCGCATCGGGTTCGAGCATGGCCGCTGGGCCGTCGAACTCTTCGGCGACAATCTTCTGGACGAAAACGGCCGGCAGGATGCGCTGGAAGCGATAGGCTTCGGAACACGACCGCGCCCACGCGTCATCGGGACCAGGCTCAAGGCACGCATCTGAGCGCTGCGGCCCCGCCCGTGAACCGCGCCGTCACCCTTGGCATCATGCTCGCCTGTGCGGTGCCGGGGGAAACGGCGCGGGCCGAGCGGCACGCGCCCGACCCGGCCGCGGCGTTCGTGCACTGGGCCCGCGATCGCGCCGTGCCGCTGCCCGATTGCGACGTCGCGGCCGAAACGCCCGACTTCGGTTCGATCGCCGGACGATCGGGGGAGGCCGATATGGTCGCACTCGGCGAACCCGCGCACGGCGCGCACGAGCCGCTTGCCGTGCGCAATTGCCTGTTCCGCTACCTTGTCGAGCGACAGGGATTCACCGCGATCGCGATAGAGAGCGGAACGGCCGAGGCCCGACGGCTGAACGACTATGTCGCGGGTGGGGAGGGCGATGGCCGTGCGCTCGTCCGTACGGGCTTGAGCTGGGGGTTCTGGCGGTTCTCCGAGAACCTGGAGCTGATCGAATGGATGCGCCGGTACAATCGGGATCCCGCGCACACGCGCAAACTCTCCTTCTACGGCATGGACATGAGTGGAGGCGATGCGAATGGCTGGGGCAATGCGCGGAGCACCCTCGACGCGGTGACCACCTATCTCCACCGCTTCGATCCGTCGGCGTCGGGGCCGGTTCGGGACGCGGTTGCCGTCATCGCGGGTCGTTTCACCGAAACCGGTTACAGGGCTTTGGGCCCGGCGGATCGGCGCCACCAAAGAACAATCATAGATCAACTCGAGCGCTATCTCGATCGTCACCGCAGACGGCTCACAGCATCATCTGGAGAGAGGGAGTTCGCCTGGGCAAGACGCAATGCCGCGCTTGCTCGCCAGCTCCAGCAGGTATTTCAGGTGTCGCGGGCACCCGGGGAAAGCCTCTCGCCGGACGACTGGAAAGCCGATGCCGCGCGCGATGCCGCGATGGCGGAGAATGCGCTCTGGGTGCTCGACCGGGAGGGTCCCGACGGTCGCGTCCTCGTGTTCGCGCATAACGGACACGCCATGAATGCGGCAACACGCGGCGGGATATGGTCGGTCTATCGACGCGCGCCGATGGCGATGGGCCAGCATCTGCGCGCCAGGCTCGGCCGCAAGCTGGTCATTGTTTCGATGGCCTCGGGACACAATGGCCATGGGCTCCCGCCCGTCGCGGACGATAAAGGCAGCCTGAATGCAGTGCTCGCCGGGGTGGCCCCGGGAAATTACTTCCTCGACCTTCGGAAATCCACGAATGGCTGGCTTCGGTCCCCGCAGACCATTCGGGCAAATCACCGCACCGAAACCGAGATTGTGCCGAGGCAATCGATGGATGGGGTGATTTTCCTCGAAGCTCTGACGCCCGCTCACAAGGCTCCGTAAGCGAGCTCCGTCAAAGTCGCGCCATCTCTTCGACCGGCATCTCCGCTCATGGCTGAGACGCGAACGCCAGCCGCAGCGCGTCGCGGATGGCCGGCCAGTCGCCCGATGCGTGGGTTTCGCCCGGGTGGACGCGGAACTCCACCTGCAGCGGCGCGGATCGCAGTTCTTCCGAAAGCGCGCGCGCATTGTCGACCATCTTCGCGTGGCGGCTGAGATCGGCGATCCTGAGCCAGGACGGGTCCTGTTCCATTCCCGGCGGTGCGGACTGTTCATACTCCCCGGCGGTCAGCAGCAAGCGTCGCTGGGTCTTCAGCTTCGCGAGCCGATCGGGCAGGCTCGGCACCTGCTTGAGCACTTGTTTGTCGCCGAACCAGATCGACGGGCTCGATGCGACATAGGTGCGGAACAGTTCCGGGCGGCTGAACAGCGCGTGCAGCGTGAAGAGGCCCCCGAAACTGTATCCGGCCAGCGTGCGCCGATCGGCATTGACCGAGCGGCCCTTCTCGACCGCGGGGATGAGCCGGGTCGCCAGGAAATCCAGGAAGACGTCCGCGCCGCCGGTCGGCCCCCTGGCGGGCGCGATATCGACACCCTTTGGTGTCTCGGGCGAATAATCGATTTCGCGCCGCGTTGCCCCGGGATAGCCGATGGCGACGACGATGCCGGGTGCGAGCCCGACATAGCTGCCCAGCCGATTCTCGTATTCGGCGGCGATCGCGAAGCTTTCCGTGCCGTCGAGCATGTAGAGGATCGGATAGCCGCCGGGCGGCGGCGGCGCCTCCGGCCAGGCGATGTAGACGACATATTCGGCCCCGGCGGCGGAGCGCATGTGCAGCACCTCCGATCGCGGCATCACATAGGGCGCCGCCTTGGCCGTCGCCTTCGGGGGCTGCGCGGTGGCAGTCCCCGGGACAAGGGCGAGCAGGCCGGCGAGCATGAGGGTTCGGCGCATCACGGTCCTCACAGGTTCAACTCGAACTGCAGGCCGATCGTGCGTGGGCGCAGGCGAAACTGGCGTGCGGGATCGGTCGGCGGCATGGTGATGCCGTTAAAGTCGGTCAGGTTCTCGCCGTAAAGCGAGAGCGTCCAGTTCTGCGGGGACATGAGCGACAATTTGGCACGCGCGGTGAACTGGTCGTCGCTCTCGAAATAGGCCGCCTTGCCGGCGGAGAGCACACGGCCGATCATCTTGGAACTGTAGACCAGCCCGCCCGACACCTCGACCTCCAGGCCGCCCGAGCCGACCGGGAAGGCATAGCTGGCGAACGCCGTCGCATTATACTCCGGTGAAAAGGCGGGGCGCGAGCCCTTGGGGAAAAGCGTCACCGGGCCGGCCGCAGTCTGGGTGATCGTCGCGCTGGTCAGTTTCAGGTCGTTCCAGCTGAACGTGCCGCCGAGGTCGAACCCGTGCGCCGGGTGGAACGTCAACGCCAGATCCGCGCCCAGGCCGCTGGCGTTCGCGCCGTTGATCGTCGCGGCGCTGACGATGCCGTTGATGACGACATTGGCGTTCTGCTGGATATCCTTCCAGTCGATGTAGAAGAGCGCGCCTTCGAAGCTGAGCTTGCCGTCGAGCAGCTTGCCCTTGCCGCCGATTTCATAGTTGGTCAGGCGATCCGCCCCCGCCGGCGGGATGCTGGGGATTTCGCGGATCACCGGAGGCTCTTGGTTGAATCCGCTGCGAAATCCCTGCGAATATGAGGCGTAGAGCGTCAGGTCGCGGCTCGGCAGATAGGTGAGCACCACGCGCGGGGTCACCGCGTCGAACGTCCGCGTCGTGTCGATCAATATATCGTTGGGATTGCCCGACAGCGGGGTCAGCTCGATCTGCGAAACCCGGTCCTTGAAATAGCGCAGGCCGCCGGTCAGCTCGAGCCTGCCGTCCAGCATCACATGGGTGACCTCACCGAAAATGGCATAGGATTCGGAATTGTCGCCGAAGTTGATCGGCGCCGGCAGCAGCGCGCCGAGTTCCTGATGCAGGACGTCCTTCGCGTCGCGGTAGAAGGCGCCGACCGACCAGCGCCAGTTGCTCTTGTTGTTGGAGCGGACCAGCACTTCCTCGGTGAACACCTTCGACCTGAAGATGGTGTCGAGTGTCAGGCCGGGGATGAGCGCGGTATAGTCGCGCTTGCTGTCGTTGAAGAACTTCAGATAGCTCGTCGCGCTTTCGACCGAGAAGCCCGCGAAATCATACGCGACCTTGGCGTTATAGGCGTCGAAATTCAGCGACTGGGGCAGCGCGAAAGGCGCGGCCTGGGTGCGATCGTCGAAACTGTAGCTGGGCGCGTCCTGATCGATGCGCGAGATCCAGGCCGACAGACCGACGGTCAGCCCGTCGACCGGCTCGGCATTGATTTTGGCGCGGACGTAGCGCGAGCGCGCTTCGTTGGCGTCCTTCCGGCCGGCGACGGGCTGGTCGACCCAGCCCCCGGCATGTTCGAAGCCCCCGACGACGCGGAACGCCAGTCGATCCTCGATCAGCGGTATGTTGACGGCCAGGTCGCCGCGATAGCTTTCCGAACCGTCCCTGGTCGTCGCGACGCCGGCGCGCGCCTTGAGCTCGAACCGGGAAAGGTCGGCATCGCGGGTCAGCAGTCGGACGACGCCATTGAGCGCGTTGGCGCCGTACAAGGTGCCCTGCGGTCCGCGCAGCACCTCTACGCGCTCCATGTCATAGGCATTGGTGTCGGGCAGGATGGCGCTCTTCACCAGGCCGAAAGGGACCGAATCGATATAATAGGCCGCGGTGCTGGCGCCATTGAACGCGTCGCCATTGGCCGCCACGCCGCGGATCGTGATCTGGGTCGCGCCGCCGAGCGGGGTGCTGGTGATCGAGACGCCCGGCACGGTCCTCAGCGCTTCGGTGACGCCGCCCACCGGCCGGCGATCCAGCGCCTCCCCGCTCAACGCGGTGATCGAGATCGGCACATCCTGCAGCCGCTCTTCGCGCTTCTGGGCCGTGACGACGATCTCGGTGTTCGCGTTTTCCTGGTCGGGAACAGAGGGCGGATCGCCAACTTGCGCCGAAGCGCTCGCGATCAGCACCCAAGGCGCAAACGCTGCCGTGCCGTACTTCAATCCCCTTGTCCGATTGCCCATTTTCCATCCCCCTTCCGTACTTAATACATGTTGTATAATATGTGTGCACAAAAAATGGCTCGGTGTAAAGACTGGCCACAGCGTGGCGACCATCGCCGCGACACCGGGCGTGCATGACGGATCCCGAGGGAGTTGCCGGGCCGACGAGACACCCGTCGACGGACGGGTTTGACAGCGAGGCGCCGGTCGGTGGTAAGCTGTTCATCGAGGGGCGGCAGGATCGCGCCGATCTCCTCCCCGGGGCACCATCGAACGCGGAGCGACGCAGCATGGATCTCAACCGCCGTTCGATGCTTGGCGCCGGCACGGCCGCTCTGATCCTTCCGTTCTCCGCGCGCGGGGCGCCTTTCGCGGATCACGACACGCTTGCCGCGACGGTCGATGCCTATGTGTCCGGTATTGTCGGGCCGGGCGATCCGGGCATGGCGATCGGCGTGTGGTCTGCCGGCCGCACCGTACTGTTGCGCGGCTATGGCCTGGCCGATCTGGAAAGCGGCCGGCCGATCACCCCGTCCACGCCGTTCCACGTCGCCAGCATGTCCAAGCAGTTCGCGGCCATGGCGGTCGGACTGCTCGCCGAGGAAGGCAAGGTCGACATCGCGGCCGACATCCGCACCTATCTGCCATGGACGCCCGATTTCGGCACGCCGGTGACGGTGGAGCACATCATCCACCACGTCAGCGGCATTCGCGACCAGTGGACGCTGGCGATGGCCGCCGGCCTGGAAATTCGCGACGTGCTGACCCAGGGCCGGATGAAGAATCTGATTGCCGCCCAGCGCTCGCTCAACTTCCAGCCGGGCACCGACTATGCCTATTGCAACACCGGCTACACACTGCTCGGAGAAATCGTCGCGGCGGTGACCGGCAAGAGCCTGCCCGCCTTCACGATCGAGCGCATCTTCGCGCCGCTCGGCATGGCCAACACTCATTTCGTCGAGAATGCGGGCGACGTGATCCCCGGACGCGCGCAAAGCTATATGCGCGTGCCGACGGCCCGGGCGCGGTGGCGCAAGGCGCTGCTCAACTACGAGACCTGGGGCGCAAGCAGCCTCTCCACCACGGTGCCCGACATGCTCGCCTGGCAGGCCGAGCTGCTGCATCCGCGCATGCTGCCCCCCGCCCTGGTGGCACGCGCGGCCCAGCCCTATCGGCTGAAGGATGGCCGGTTGGTCCGCTACGGTTATGCCATGGTCTCGACCGAGATGTTCGGCCGCCCGCTGGTCTTTCATGGCGGCGGCGATGCCGGCTTCAAAAGCTGGGGCGGGCGCTTTGCGGCCGCCGATACGGCCGTGGTGGTGTTGCGCAACGATGCCGTGGATCCCACCGAAATGGCCGCCACGGTCGTCGATATCTATCTGCCACCGCTGGCGAAGCCGGTTACGAGATCGAGGCCCATCGCCGCGACCGATCCGCGCGCGGCCGGCATGATCGGCACCTGGTATGCGCAAGGGGCGCCGCTGATGACGATCGCGGCCACGCCGGCGGGTCTCGCCTCGTCCACGGCCGGCGTGCTTCAGGCCGACAGTTTCGTCGTTTACGAGGACGGCACGGCGGACACCGGCCGTTTCCGCAACAGCTTCTGGGTGATCGGGCGCGACAAGGCGGGCACGCCGATCAGCCTGACCACCACCGATCCCTATTCGGGCGTCGCCAGCCCGCCGCTACGGCGCGCGACGCCGGACACGCCTTCGGTCGAGGCACTGACCGAGCTGACCGGCAGCTATCGCAGCGCCGAGCTGGATACGACCTGCACCCTTTCGGTCGAGAACGGCGCGCTGGTCAGCCGCTCGCTTCGGGTGAGCGACGCGATCCAGTGGCGCCCCAGCGTGAAGGACGTGTTCGATTCGATCGGCCCGGTCTGGCGTGGCGGCAGCTTCATGGTCGAACGTGCCGCAAATGGGCGGCCAACCGCGATCCTGTTCAATTTCGGACGCATTCGGGCCTTGCGCTTCGACCGCGTCGCGTGAGCCGATCGCCGACTCCTATGCCGGCCGGAAATCGATCCTTTCATAGGGGATGGTGCCCGACGCCATCTCGACGAAAGGGCGACCATTGACGACGCCGACGGTGCCATAGCCCGTCGCGGTCGCGATGAACGACCGGAAATCCCCCGCCACGCGGGGATGGAGATAGAGGACCTTGTCAACGGCATCGTAGCGCGCGCCGCTGCAAGCCTGGATGAGCGTGTAGGACGCCATGGCGCGGGCATAGAAATGGCCGGCCTCGACCTCGCTGAACGGATTGCGCGTTCGTCCGTCATAGCGCGCACGACAGGCACGAACGATTTCCAGGCCCTGCTCGATGCGTCCCAGCGAGATCAGATGGGCCGCGACCTGATATTCGACGCCCGTCCAGATCTCGGTCGCATAGGGGAAGGGGAGCGAGAGCCGGCCGCCCTTGGGCCAGGTGCAGAGGAGGAGCCCGCCTTCGCCGCCAAGCGCATAAGTCGCGCGGGCGCTGGAAAAGGTCGGATCGGCATGCGTGGTGAGGTCCCGTCTGAAATTGTGGCGGTGCACCGCGTCGAGGTGGCTCAGGATCTTGCGCGGATCCATCGGCGTCTCCAGCCCGCATGCCCAGGCCATCCACGCGCCGATCACGCCATCGGACAGGCATCCCGTGCCATATTGATTGGCGGGGCCCTCGCGCTCGGCGATGGCCAGTTCTTCGGCATGGACCTTTTCGACGAATCCGCCCTTGCCGAAGTCCTCAGGATATTTCGCACTGAGCCCGTTCAGCGAGATCCTCTGATGGAAATATTCGCCGTCGAACAGATCCCGTTCCAGCCGCCGGATGCCGCGGGCAAGAAGCGCCGCATAGGCGCGCGTGTCGCTGCCCAGCGCGTTTCCGATCGCTATCGCCGCCTGCAGCGCGCCCAGATAGAGGCTGGTGCACATGCCGTCGGGCCCCCAGAGCTCGCTGTCATAGGTGTTGTGATGGGGCTCCTCGACCCAGCCGCGCCCGCGCGGATCCCAGGTCCGGATGCAATAGTCCAGGCTGGCGCGCACGCGAGGCCATATATCCCGCAGCCAGCCGGTGTCGCCGCTGATCCGCCAGTCGCGGTAGATCTTCATGATCCCGCCGAGCTGGCCATCGGCCGCAGCGATGAAATCGTGCGGCGCCGGCCGGATCGGAATGGCCGCGCGCATGGCCTGATGCCCATGCTCGTCCTGGTTCGGGCCGAATTCGGTCTCGCGCAGCGTGCGTTCCAGCCGGGGAAAAAGATGCGGCAGCGCCTGCGCATAGTTCCAGACATGGTTGCACGAACCTTCGCACGAGCCGACCTGGTCGCGGGATCCCTCCCAGGCCCAGAAACGGCCGTCCACCTGCCGCAGCACCGTCGGCGATTTGAGGATGGCGAGATTGGCGGCGACCGCTTCGATCACCTCGGGCGGCAGGGTCGATCCGAACAGCGTCCGCGCAAACCGTTCGGACGCGGCGCGGAGCGGCCGGTACCGATCGTGCCAGTCGGCCATCACGGAGTCGATGTCCCGATACCGTCCGGCATACCAGGGCCGGTAACATGCCTCACCCTTGCCCGGATGCGCGGTGGCGTGCCGTTTCCGCCAGTCGAAATCGGGCGATCCCCCGCCCGACAATCGCAGATTCGAATCGGGCACATGCCAGCCCATGCGGATGGCGATCAGCTTCTCTTCGCCGGGCGCGAGCGTGAACGGCACGAACAAGGTCGCACCCGGCGCCGAATCCTCCGAGTCCGGCACCGGCGCGCGGGCATAACAGGCGCCATCGGCGACATCCTTCCAGACGATGTGTCGATAGGAAAAGCCCCGGAACCAGGCGTGGTTGACCTTTGCCCCCGGATCGTCGGTCGAAATCGCGAAGGCGCCCGCCGTCCACGGGCGATCCTCGATCGCCCCCTCCAGCACGAAGCCGCCGGCTAGGGGACGGATGCGCCCGGTCTTCTGTCCGGCCATCATGTTGCCGGCGTGGAGCGAAAAAACGGCCTCCACCGGTTTGTCCGTCCGGTTGACGAACCGGTATTCGAGGCCCGCGACCGGCAGGCTGGCATCGTCTTCGCTGCCCGGCTCGAACGGACTCCAGCCCGTGATGGCCACATCGAACGGGCTGTCCTCGTCTTCCAGCCATATATCGGCGAAGGGGAAGGACGACTGGAACGATGCCTTCCGGAATCGCGGAAGGCCCCATGACGACCGGACTTCGGCATCCGATTCGAGCGAGAAGGACGGGAAATGCTTGTGCGCGGGAACCGGCCCCTCCAGCACGCGCGCGAAGCCGGCCCGCTTGACCGACAGCGCCGCGAATATGGGCGCTTCGCTGCCGATATCGGGCCCGTGGCGAAGCGAGAAGTTGGTGAGCGCGCCGGCGCCTTCCAGACAGATCATGCCGGCACCTATTCCGCCGAGCGGAAAGGCGATGCGGTCCAGATGAGGGCCCGTGCGGCGTTTCCGGGCGCTGCCGATCATATCCGGCTTTGCGTGCCGGGTGGACGAAGGCGGATCGCCTCCGCCGGCCGCGAGGGCGGACGACGCGGTCATCGCTCCGCCGGTGACCGCGAGCAGATCGCGACGGCTGATATCTATCGTTCCGATCCTTCCCTTTTCGCCGGCGGCTGGCTGGCGAGAAGCGTCATCGCCTCCAAGGTGCGGGCGCGTTGCGCATCGTCCATGACGAGATAGCGATGCCTGCCGTGTGCGCCGGCGACGAAGCGGCTCGATCCGTCGAGCGACACGCTGATCTTTCCGGGCGCCGACAGGCCGAAATAGCCGTCGTCCGGCCGGATGCCGTACAGCACCGACGTCAGATCATAGGTCGCGTGGTCGTGCAGGACGCCCGGCGGTGTCTTCTGGGTGCGATAGATGCCGTCGGCATGGCGATAGGCGGCCGACATCGGATGAGCGTTCGCCGGGCCATAGTCCCGATCGATCGACGCACCTGCGATCCGCATCGACGCGCCGATCTCGAAGCCGCTGGCGACCACAGGCGTCGGCCATGTATCGAAAAGGTCGCGCGCGGATGGCGCATCCAGGACCAGGTTGAATTCGGGATCGCCTTTCTCGAGCGGGCGGCCCTGGCGATCGGCATAGGCGCCGCTCATGACGGACAGCAGGCGGACCTTCCGCTCGACCAGGCTCATGCCGTCGAGCGGGCTGAACCCGTCGCCCTTGCTGCGAAGCAACCGCGCAAGATTGGTGCTGAAGCCCACCAGGATGACGACCACGCTGCCGTCCGGCTGGGCGGCCAGGGTGCGGCGCAGCAACGCGACCGCATCCGGTGCCGACCCGCCATCGCCGGGCGTGCGCGGGAACAGCAGCGATCCGTCGGGCGCCTTCGCGTTCGACACGGCTTCGGCATAGCCCCGGTCGCTGCCGAAGAAGGAAAAACGCTCTGCGGTCTGCCGCGCCGTGACGCCGTCGCGCACCAGGCCGATCGGCACGTCGCCCCGCCCATAGAAGCGATTGAACGCGTCGATGAAGGTGACGGTCGACGGATCGTCGGTCGAGCTGGTAACGGCCAGCAGTTTCGCCTCTCCGCGATCCTCGAGCGCATGGACCATCGCCAGGGCCAGCGCGTCGTCGATGTCGCCCCACATATCGGTATCGAAGATGACGCGGACCGGCTCACGCGATGGCCGGGCGTCGGCCGACAAGGGCGGGACGACACAGAGAGCGGCGCAGGCCAGGGCGCACGCCCATCCACGCGCACGACCGGCCGATCGCGAAAAGATCGATCTCATGGCCTTCCCCTCAATCCTTCAGGTCGCGGCCGATCATCGGCGCGGCGCTCGCCATCAGCACGGCCGTCGGCACCAGCAGCGCCATCACGATCAGCAGCGCATAGCGTAGCCCGGCCGCGCCCAGGTCGGCGCTGAAATGATCGCTCAGCGCACCGGTCAACACCGGCCCCAGCCCGAAACCGAGCAGATTGCCGAGGAACAGGAGGATGGCGATCGCCGTCGCCCGCCTGGCGCTGCCGCAGATCGCATGGATCGCGGTGAAGGCCGCGGGCAGCGAGGCATAGAGCGCCAGGCCGCCGATCATGCTGACGACAAGGAACCCGTTGAAGTCGTCGATCAGGAACATTGCGCAATTGGGCAGCGCGCCCAGCCCGAAACCGATCGCCGGAAACCAGACCAGCCAGCGCTTGTCGCGTTTCACCAGCCAGTCGCAGACCGCGCCACCGCCCAGGCTGCCGACCAGCACAGCCGCCGCAGACGTCGCGCCGTAATAGAGCCCGGCATCGGCGATCGGGATCTGAAGCACGCGCACGATGTGCGAGGGAATGAAGACCAGCGAGCCATAAGCGACGAAATGATAGAAGGTCATGGCGAGCAGCAGCCGGCGATAGGTCCGGTTGGCGGCAAGCTGCCTCAGCGATTCGCGGAGCCCCTCTCCGCTTGCCTGTCGCGCCTCGGCCAGCATGCGGCGGCGGGGCTCGTCCAGAACGAACCAGATCAGCGCCGCGATGACCAGCCCGGGCACGCCAAAGGCGATCAGGGTGGTCCGCCAGCCATGGGCGCTGACGAGCTGCCCGCCGAGCGAAAGGCCGAGCAGATATCCGGCGGTGCCCGTTGTCGCGAGGATGCCGATCGCCCGGGCGCGCTGCGAGACCGGGAAATAGTCGACGACGAGCGACTGGGCCGGCGGCGTGGCGCCAGCCTCACCCACACCCACGCCGATACGCGCGACCAGCAATTGCCAGAAGCTGCCCGCCATCCCGCACAGCACGGTCATCGCGCTCCACACCGAAAGCGCCACGGTGATCAGGGTCACGCGGTCGCCGCGATCCGCCCAGCGCGCAATCGGTATGCCGAGCACAGAATAGAGGATCGCGAACGACAGCCCGCTCAACAGCCCGAGCATCGTATCGGAAACCTGGAACTCCTGCTTGATCGGTTCCAGCAGCACCGAGATGACGACGCGATCGACCGCGCTCGACGTGCCGACGAGGAACAGGATCGCGAGATAGAGCGCGCGCCGTCGCGGCGTGTAGAGATGCGAGAACCCTGGCTGGGCGGCTGCGGCCGGATCAGAGATTGGCGCCGCCATTGTGCCTCTCCCACGTCTTGAACCAGCGCAGGATGCGTACGCCCTGATCGATCTGCGCCTCGTAGCGGTTCACCGCGTGCCCTTCCTCGGGATAGATGGCCAGCTCGCTCGGCACGCCGTTCATCACCAATGCGCGATGGAACTGCAGCGCCTGGCTGTCGGGCGTGGTCTGATCGATGCCGCCGGCGATCACCAGCGCGGGCGTCGTGACCTTGTTCGCATGCCGGAGCGGACTACGCTGGTCGAAGATATCGCCGACCTTATAGGCGTCGCCGCCGGTGTAGAGCGACAGAAACTCAGGGTGATAGGCAGTGAAGAACTGGCTGCGCATATCCGTGACCGGCGCGCCGGCGCAGGCGGCCTTGAACCGGCCGGTCTGCGTGATCAGCCAGCTCGTCATATAGCCGCCATAGCTGATGCCGGTGACGAACAGCCGGTCGGGATCGACATCGTAATTGGCGATGACATGCTCGAGCCCGGCCAGAATATCCGCCGCATCCTTGCCGCCCCAGTCGCCGAAAACGCCTTCGGCGAATTCACGTCCCCGCCCGGAGCTGCCGCGCGGATTGGTCGCGAGCACCGCATAACCGGCGCTGATGAGCAATCCGATCGCGGGATTGTCGAACGTCCAGCTGTCGCGGAACAGGTGCGAGGGGCCGCCATGGATGAACAGCACCAGCGGCGGGCGGATAATGCCGACGGGCATGGCCAGATAGCCATGGATCTCCAGCCCCTCGGCGCCTTGCCAGCTCAGCGCCGTGGCAGGGGCAAGGCTTTCCATCAATGGAGCAAGGGCCGCGGGCGCGGCGTCGAACACCGGCGTTTCAACGCCGTCTTCACCGATGCGCGCGATATTGGGGTAGCGATCGACGGCATGGCCGGGCAGCAGCACCGCCGAGCGCCCGGCGGGCGCGGCGTAGGGCACCTTGCGGCCGGCGGTGCCGTCCGAACGCCAGTGGATTTGGGTGGAAGCGGTCGCGAGATCATAGGTGCCCGCCACCGTCTGCGGCGAATCATATCCTGCGAAGAACAGGCGGCTGGCGTCGCGCCAGGTCAGCAGCGACGCCTGCGCGCCAATGTCGGGTTCGGTCGCCATGCCGGTCGCGCGGTCGTAGATCTTCAGCGTGCCCAATTGGACGGTGCGATGGAAACGGCCCTCGACGATCGCGATATGGCTGCCGTCGGGGGAGCCCGCGACCCGCGAAAGGCCGATCCCGGGAACGGCAAAGCGCTGGAAAGCGCCGCCCGACGCGGGGGCGATCGCGATCTCGGTCGAATACCAGGCGCCTTCGGTCGGCAGGGCGGATGTGATCGCCGCCACCGCGTCGTCGCCCAGCCATGCCGCTTCCCAGACATTCTGGCCCTCGGCGCCGATATCGGTCAGTGCGCCGCTCGCCAGATCATATGTGCGGACGCGGCGCCACAGATTGCCATGTTCGCCGGTTTCGACGCGCGGCGCCCAGGACGGGCGTTCGTGCTCTTCCGCATGGCCGACATGCGCCGTGGGCGCCGATCCCGCCGCGTGCGCACCCGAATCCGCCGACTGGACGAGGATGCGCGTGCCGTCGAACGACCAGATGATCGCCTCCACCGCTTCCGCGCCGAGAACCGGTCCGGGGCGGGCGCCGGACAGGTCGTCGGCATCCGCGAACCAGAGCTGCATGTTGCCAGGGCCACGCCCGCGATCGGACAGGAAGGCGAGCGTCCTGCCATCGGGCGACCAGCGCGGATCGCTGTCGTTATGCGTGCCGGTCGCGATCAGCCGGACCGTCGGATCGTCCCTGTCGATCACTCCGATCCGGGTGACCGGAAAGCCGCCGTCTGCCAGGAACACCGGGCCGGAAAAGGCGATCGCGCCGGTCGCCGGATTTTCGTCGAGATAGGTGATGCCGTGAAACTGGTTGGTTCCCGGCTGATAGATGCGCTCGAAATAATCGGCGACGCGCGCCTGGATCGCGGACAATTCGGCCGGCTCGATCATCTCGTGCAACGCTCCCGCTTGAGTTCGACTCATATTGTATAATCTGTGTAGACAAATCAATAGCAGTAACTGCCCGTCATAGACGAAGCCTTTGGAACAGCCGGATCGCCGTGCCGGACAGCGCTGCATCGGCGAACGCGTCGAAGCCGTTGCGCTGCGCGAGACGGATGGACGGCAAGTTCACGGGCGTGATGATACAGGTGATGCGGCGCCACGACGTGTCGCGATCGGCGGCGGCGAGCAAGCCGGCCAGCGCTTCCGACGCATAGCCCCGCCCCTGCGCACAGGGGGCGAGCGCCCATCCCGCCTCGGGATCGTCCGCCAGTTCCGGAATCCCGCGGCGCTGATAGGCGATCCCGGCTTCCCCCACGAAACGCCCGCCCTCGCGCTCGCGGATCACGTGATAGCCGAAGCCGAAGAGCGACCAATGCCCGACGAACTTCAGCAACCGTGCCCAGGCCTCTGCCGGGGTCGCCGGCGGGCCGATATGCCGCAGCGCCTCGGCATCGCTCCACAGCGACAGCAGGTCGTCGAAATCGGCCTCGGTCGGCGGGCGCAGCACGAGCCGTTCGGTGCGGATCTCGCTCATGCGCGCATCAGCCGTGCGATTGCCGGCCGCAATATGATAGCCGCCACCGCTCCGGCCGCGGCGATCATCGCATGCAAGGCCCAGAAACGCGCGGGCCCCAATGGCTCGTAGAAACGGCCCAGCCAGCCCACCGCGAAATTGGCGAGCGCGATCGACATGATCGCCAGGCTCATCATCAGCGTCGCCCAGGGCGCCGGCGCCTGCTTCGAGACGAGCGCACGCAGCGGCGGCTCTCCCCATATGAAACTGAAATCGAGGAGAACGAAGAACAGCAGCACCCAGCCGAGCGGAACGAGTCCCGGCGACACCGCGGCGCCGAGCGCGAGCAGCGCGAAGGCGGCGGCGACCATCGCACTGCCGATCGCCATCTTCGCGAGACTTCCGGGCTCTCGCCCGCGCCGTTCGAGGCGGCTCCACAGGCGCATCGCGAACAGGATACCCAGCATCGTCGCGATCCCGTCGAAGGTGTAGAGCCAGGTGACCGGCAACATCCATTCCCCCGCCGTCCGGTCGACATGCTGCGACACCCAGACCGGCAGCAGATTATAGGCCTGATACCCCGCGGTGAACATCAGCAGATAGGGAATGAAGGCAAGGAACAGGCCGAACACGGCACGCCGTTCCGGGCCGGTCAGCCGCGCCCGCGCCTCCCTTGTCCGGCGCAACGGCGGTTCGGGCGGCAGATGGCGGCGACCGGCCAGATAGATGATCAGCGCGCCCGCCATCGCGATCGCGGCGACGCCGAAGCCGTAATGCCAGCCCAGCGTCTCGCCCAGCGTGCCGCAGATCAGCGGCGCGGCCAGCGCACCCATGTTGCGCACGAACATGTAAACGCCGAACGCGCGGGTGCGGCGCGCGTCGTCGGGCCGATAGAGCCGACCGATCTGCACCGCCATATTGCCCTTGATGCAGCCCGCGCCCAGCACGAGCAACAGCAGCGCGAGCAGGAACAGCGCCTCCGACATCATCGCCAGATGCCCGCAGGTCATCAGCACCGCGCCCAGGACGATCGTCCGCGTCTGCCCCAGAACCCGATCGCCCAGCCAGCCGCCGAGCAGCGGCGTCGTATTGACCAGCCCGGCATAGAGACCGAACAGCTGTGCCGCGAAGGCGACCGTGGTCAGCGTCCCGCCCGCGCCCTCGATCGCGCCGCGGAGCGCCGCCAGCCCGATCACCTGTTCGACATGGCCCGGCGTCAGGAGCTGGCCGACCATGTACAGGACCAGCAGCGCCTGCATTCCGTAATAGGAGAATCCCTCCCAGACTTCGGTGAAGGCAAGATAGGCCAGGCCGCGCGGATGGCCGAAAAACGCATGATCGTCCGCAACTTCACCGTTCCGGGATTCCGCATTTTCCACGCCGTTCACCTCCGCCGACCAGATTTCGGTTGACTGTGCACCATCGGAATACAATGTGTATACATCATTGTGTATGGCGTGAGGATCCTATGGGGCAAATATCGGGAATGGTGCTGAACGAGCGCGCGCTCGGCCGGAGGCACTGACCCTTGCAAGCAACGACAATCGGCTCCGCGGTGCAACCGGTGGATGCGCTGACGGCGGATGCGATCGACATCCTTGCGCGGCTGGTGTCGTTCGACACGACGTCGGCGGAATCGAATCTGGCGTTGATCGCCTATGTGGAGACCTATCTTGCCGGCCATGGCATCGCGGCCGAACGCGTGTCGAACGCGGACGGGTCCAAGGCCAATCTGCTCGCGACCATCGGACCGGGCACGGCGAACGGAATCATCCTTTCGGGACATACCGATGTCGTGCCGGTCACCGACCAGCCCTGGACAACCGATCCCTTCAGCCTGATCGAACGTG
>Ga0209902_100442_pt1 | contig 45901 bp, 37 predicted proteins | sample FECB27metaG_FD_188304 | JGI IMG/M metagenome (GOLD analysis project Ga0209902, IMG submission 188304) | Cyanobacterial communities from the Joint Genome Institute, California, USA - FECB-27 (SPAdes) (version 2) | ecosystem: Environmental > Aquatic > Thermal springs > Hot (42-90C) > Microbial mats...
AACAGCGTGTTCTCGGCCGGCGGGCTGGAGAAACACAGCTTCGACGCGTTGCAATCGATGCTGGCGGGGCGCTCGGTCACATTGGGTCTCGCCGCGTCCGACGATCATTTCGGCGGCACGGTATCGACCATCCCCCGCGACCTCTCGCTGCAGATGCAGCTGTTCGCCGCCTTCCTGACGGCGCCGGGCTTTCGGACCGAAGCCGACGGGCAATGGCAGCGCATGGCGCCGACCTATTACGACACGCTGGATGCCTCACCCGGCGCGATCGTCGGCCGCGACGTCGGCCGGATCCTCACCAGCGGCGACCAGCGCTTCGGGGTCCCCCCGCTGGACATGCTGCTCCGCCGGAACATGGCGGAACTACGCGCCGCGACCGCCCAGGCGTTTCGCAGCGGCGCGATCGAGATCGGCATCGTCGGCGACATCCAGGAACAGACGGCGATCGATATCGTCGCACGCACGCTGGGCGCATTGCCGGTCCGCGACGCCGAGCTGCACGACTTCTCCGCCGCGCGCAGGGTGATCTTCCCCGCCGACCGCGCGCCCGTGACGCTGCATCACGAAGGCAAGGCGGATCAGGCGATGACGCTTGCCTATTGGCCGACCACCGACGATGCCGATTACCCCCAGGTCGCGCGGCTGAACCTGCTGGCCGGGGTGATGCGGCTGATGCTGACCGACGAATTGCGCGAACGGCTGGGCGCGACCTATTCCCCCGGCGCGTCGTCCAGCATGTCGGACGTCTATCCCGGCTTCGGCCAATTCTCGATCTCGAGCAGCATCGACCCGAAGGATGCGCCGGCGGTCGAAGCCGCGATCGCGGAAATCGCGAGGACGTTGCGCGACAAACCGGTCGACGCCGACCTGTTGCTGCGCGCGCGCCAGCCGATCCTAGAACGGATCGACCGCAGCCGCCGCGAGAATGCGACCTGGCTGGGGATCGTCGATCAGGCGCAGGGCGCGCCGCGCTATCTGGACCGGTTCCGTGCAAGCAAGGCAACCTATAGCGCGATCACCGCCGTCGAGCTCCAGGCCGCGGCGCAGCGTTATCTGCAGGCTGATGGAATGCTGCGGGTGCGGGTGATGCCGGAGAAGGCTGTGGCGCCCTAAGAACTGCTTCGGCATTGCGAGCAAAGCACGGCAATGACGGACCCGATAGACCGGAATCGGGTTGAACCTTCGGCCCCACGGCGTCATAGGGGCCGCATTCAATCAGCCGCTCGAGGACACCCATGAAGACGCGCATTTTCGTCACCCTCAAGGGCGGCGTCCTCGATCCTCAGGGCAAGGCGATCCATCATGCGCTGGAGGGCCTCGGTTTCGACGGTGTCAACGACGTGCGCGCCGGCAAGCTGATCGAGCTCGACCTGGACGATGGCGTTTCCGACGACCAGATCGACGAGATGTGCCGCAAGCTGCTCGCCAACACCGTGATCGAGAATTACCGGATCGAGAGGGTTCAGGGATGAAAACCGCGGTCATCGTCTTCCCGGGTTCCAACTGCGACCGCGACCTGGCGGTCGCGCTGGAGCAGGTGACCGGACGCAAGGCCGAAATGGTGTGGCACGGCGCGGATGCGCTGCCCGACGGCGTCGAACTGGTCGCCCTGCCCGGCGGTTTTTCCTATGGCGATTATCTCCGCTCCGGCGCGATGTCCGCGCGCAGCCCGATCATGCGCGCCGTGGTCGAGGCCGCGGGGCGCGGCATGCCGGTGCTGGGCGTCTGCAACGGCTTTCAGGTGCTGACCGAGGCCGGATTGCTGCCAGGCGCGCTGATGCGCAATGCCGGTCTCAACTTCGTCTGCCGCGACGTGCGCCTGACCGTCGAGAATGCGCAGAGCACCTTCACCAGCCGCTATGACGCGGGCGAGGAGATCCTGATACCCGTCGCGCATCACGACGGCAATTTCTTCGCCGACGACGAGACGCTCGACCGGCTCGAAGGCGAAGGCCGTGTCGCCTTCCGCTATGCCGAACCCGTCAACGGATCGGCGCGCGGCATTGCCGGCATCCTGAATGCGCAGGGCAATGTGCTGGGCATGATGCCGCATCCCGAGCGCGTGATCGAGGCGGCGCATGGCCGCGCCGACGGCCGCCGCCTGTTCGAGGGGCTGCTGGAAGCCGTGGCGTGAGTGTGACAGGCGGCTGCCTGTGCGGCGCGGTGCGCTTCACGATGGACGCCGAACCGCTCGCCGCGCGCACCTGCTGGTGCCGGCTGTGCCAATATCTCGAAAACCCGTTCGCGTCGCCTGCAACGCGGCATTTCTGAGTGGCATGGCCGACGAATCCAAGGCCCAGCTCGACAAGTTCAAGGAAGCCGTGCGCGAGCTAGAGGCGGGCGACGATCCGGGGCGGTTCAAGGAACGGCTGGCGAAGGTCGCGAGGCATAAGCCGCTGGAGAAGCCGGAGTGACCGGCCAGCGTGCCAAATCATTGTTGGTCGCGGTTTTAGCCGCCTTGTTTGGGGTGGGGTTAATCGTGGGCGCGGCTATGTCACTTTTCTTCTTCGCTATCGTATCCGGCTTGAGCGGCGGAGCCACCAGTGCGACCACAATGCTTGCCCTGTCCTTCTTTGGGTTGGTCGGCGCAGTCATCCTCAATATGCGGATCATAATGCCGCTAGTTCGCAGGCAAGTCGAAAAGCTGTAGGTTTTTAGACTTACATCATCTCCTGGAAAATACCGCGAAAACCGTTCGCCGCTCAATCGATCCCGGGCAGGTCCGCCGTCTCGTCGAGGATCGCGATCGCCGCGGCATTGCCGCGATAGCGCGCCCGGATCCGCACCTCGTCTTCCTCGATCCGCGCGCATCCGAGGTCGCGGATGGCGCGTTCGATCTCCGCGCGGCGCGGCGCGTCATAGGGCTCCTCGCCCGTCCAGTGATTGCAGTCGGCGCGGCGCTCGACGAACGTCGCCACGGGCCGCGGCATCGCATCGAGCCGCTGGCGAAGCGTCGGGGCCTCGCCGGCCAGAGCGAGCACCATGGTCAGGATCATCTCTCGTCTCCGGGTTCAGGCGCTGGGCCGCGTTCGAAGATCCGTGTCGTCCGCGCCAGGATCAGCATCGCGGTCGGCCAGAACAGCGTGTTCCAGATATCCTTGAAATTCGCGGAGAGGTCGATCGGTGTCGCATAGGTCAGGCTGTCGCGCAGATCCCATGCCTCCCCTGCCAGCGCCGCGGCGAGCACGACCGCCCAGGGCTTCCAGCTCCGGATCGGCCATTTGAAGAGCAGCGCGGAACCGAGGAAGAGGATCAGGGCGACGTAGATGTGGAGCGCATCCTTGGCGAGATGCACATGATCGACCAGCCAGAGCTTCGCCGACTGGAGCGGGCTCATCCGCTAGACCCGGGCGCTGAACGGTGTGAAGTTGGTGCCCTCGTCATAGACATCGACGCCTTCCTGGCGCTTCAGCCAGCCAACGACGCCATAAGTGACGGGGGTCAGCACCGCTTCCCATGTGACCTTGAGCGCCCAGTTGGTGACCATCACGGTCAGCACCTGCGCGGTCGACCAGACGCCGAGAAAGGCGAGCGGGTAGAAGATGATGCTGTCCACCCCCTGCCCCACGATCGTCGAACCGATGGTGCGGCTCCACAGATGCTTGCCCTTGGTCAGGATCTTCATCTTGGCCAGCACGAAGCTGTTGGCGAATTCGCCCGCCCAGAAAGCGAACAACGAGGCGAAGACGATGCGCCAGGTGCTGCCGAACACCGATTCATAGGCCGCCTGCCCCGTCCAGCCGTCGGCGGGGGGCAAGGCCACGACCACCCAGCTCATCAGCGCCATGAACAGCATCGCGCCGAATCCCGCCCAGACGCAGCGACGCGCGCGGGCATAGCCATAGACCTCGGTCAGCACGTCGCCGATCACATAGCCCAGCGGGAAGAACAGGATGCCCGAGCCGAATGTGAAGCCCCAGAGACTCGACAGCTTGGCCGCGCCGATCAGATTTGACAGAAGCAGCACGGTGACAAAGGCCGCCATGACGAAATCGAACCAGCGGAAATGCCCGCCTATCAACGAATCCGCCGCGACCGCCTTTGGCGTGCCGATTTCCACCCCGATGCCCCGCATGCTCATGCCGGCGACACTATCGAGGTTTCGTGCCCGCGCAATCCACGCTAAGCGATTTTCGACGCGCGCCCGTAGCTCAGCTGGATAGAGCACGAGACTTCTAATCTTGAGGCCGCAGGTTCGACTCCTGCCGGGCGCGCCAGCCGACTCCATATCCGCATTTTCCGGACGCCGGGGCGCGACGCGATCAACCACCCGCGCTTGTTGCGAACGAATCGCAATTCGACTAATCCCGCCGGGCGGGTCGTCGGTACGGCCCGCGCCGACGACGAGTATCCGCCCTGGCCGACGACAATCTCTCCCGGATCATTCGCGAGCATCATGCGCCGCTGGTGACTCATGTGCAGGGCCGCGTCCGATCGCCGAGCGATGCGGAGGACATCGTGCAGGAGACGTGGATCCGCGCGATCGCGCGGATCGCGGAGGCGGAGACCGAGGAACAGGGGCCGATCCGCAACCTGCGCGCCTTCCTCTATCGCATCGCCGGCAATCTCTCGATCGACCATATCCGCCGGCGCAAGGTGCGCGCGCATCTGGAAGCGGCGTCGATCGACGATGGCGAAGCGATGCAGGTCGCGTCGCACGCGCCGCTGGCGGACGCGGCGATGATCGTCGCCGAGCAGCAGCGCATGTTCGAAGCGGCATTGCGCACGTTGCCGGCGCGGGCGCGCAAGGTGCTGGTGCTCAGCCGCGTCGAGGGCTGGACCTATCCGCGCATCGCCGGGGCGCTCGGCATCTCGCTGCGCACCGTGTCTAACGATATCGAGCGCGCGCTCGCGCTCTGCCTGTCGCTGCTGGCCGAGCGGGAGGATTGAGATGATTTGCAGGATCGCGCCCGCCCATCCGTCTTATCGGCAGAGCCCGAGGGAAAGGATGCGATGACTGCCGGCAATCATGGTCGCGACGTGCTGGCGCCGATCGACGCCAAAGCGCTGTCCTGGTTCGTCGCGAACCAGGCGGACGGCGACCGTCAGGGATTCGAGGCATGGCGCGCCGCCGATCCGCGGCACGAGGCGGCCTATGCCCGGATCGAACGGCTCTGGGGATCGCCGGCGCTGGCGGGCGCGGCGAAGCGGGTGCGCCCGGCCAGCCGAGCGCAGGCGACCGGCGCGACCGCCGCGATCGCGCTGTGCCTGTTCGCCACCTCCACCATCGGCCTGCGCCTGACCGGCACGCAGATCGCCTGGCCCGCCGACCATGCCACCGCCATCGGCGAGATCGCGACGGCGCGGCTGGACGACGGCACGGTGGTGATGCTCGACAGCGGTTCGGCGATCGACGCCGATATGAACGGCGACGGCCGCGAAGTGCGGCTGCTGCGCGGGCGCGCCTTCGTGACCGTCGCGCCCGATGCCCGCCCCTTCCGGATGACGAGCGGCGACGCGGTGATCCGCGACATCGGCACACGCTTCGCGGTATCGCGCGACGCCGGACGCGAGCAGGTCGCGGTGCAGGAAGGCGTGGTCGAGCTGCGCGCCACCGCGGATGCGCCCGCCCATGCCGTGCTGCGCGCCGGCCAGGGCAGCGAGGCGGCGGGCGGCACGCTGGGCGCCGTCCGCACGATCGAGCCCTTCGAAGCGTTTGGCTGGACCCGCCAGCGCCTCTATTTCTCGGGCCGGCCGCTCGGCGACGTCGTCGCGGAGCTGCGGCGCTATCATCGCGGATGGATCGTCGTCGCCAATCGCGATGCCGCCGCGATGCGGATCAGCGGCGGCCTCCGCCTGGACGATCCCGATGCGGCGATGGCCGAGCTTGCGCGGCTTTCGGGCACACGCCTGACGCGCGTCGCCGGCCGCCTGCTGATCCTCCGCTAAAAAATTCTCCGCCGGCCTTGCAGGTTCCCGCACCCTTTTGCGTCACCTTAATAAGACTGACTTTCATTAGCATTTTCGCGTTGGAAATGCGATCGGTCGCGGGGAATTGAGATGACAGGCTTTTCGCGTATCCGTCTGGTCGCCGGACTTCTGGCGAGCGCCGCGCTGGCAGGAACAGTGCCGGTGGCGGGCGCACAGGCGCAGACACCGCAGCGGATTGCGATCCCGGCCCAGTCGCTGGACAGCGCGCTCCACGCGCTGATGGACGCGACGGGCATCCAGGTCACCTATTCCAGCGCGCTTTCGGCGGGCAAGCGATCGGCGGCGATCTCGGGCGAGATGTCCGCCACCGCCGCGCTGTCGCGACTGCTCGACGGCACCGGGCTCAGCTATCGCCAGACCGGCGCGCGCGCCTTCACGCTGGAGCCCGCGCCGCCATCCGACGATGCCGGCACCACCCGGCTCGGCACGCTGCGCGTCGAGGGCGCGACGGGCGGCGGCGCCCAGTCCGGCGGCACCGGCACCGCCGGGTGGGACGGCACCCCCGGCACCGAATATCGCACGCCCGGATCGGTCGCGATCGTGTCGCGCGAAGCGATCGAGCGCTTTCCCGGCACCTCCCCCGCCGACCTGCTGAAGAACGCGCCCGGCATCTTCTCGGGCGAGGCGCGCAGTTCGGGCGGGCTCAATCCCAATGTTCGCGGCCTGCAGGGCCAGGGACGCGTCGCCGTCACCGTCGACGGCACGACCAACGGCACCACCGTCTATCGCGGTTATCAGGGCATCGGCAGCCGCACCTATGTCGATCGCGACTTCATCGGATCGATCGCGATCGAAAAGGGTCCGGCGACCGGTCCGGGAGGCAGCGGCGCGATCGGTGGCACCGTGGCGATGACCACGATCACCGCCGACGACATCGTCGCCCCGGGGGCATCGATCGGCATCAGGCTGAAGGGTTCGCTCAGCGGCAACAGTTCCGATCTCGACATGGGCTATCGCAGCAGCAGGCTGGGCGACGACAATGGCGTGCGCCAGCCGATCGACCGCCCCGGCGCGCTCGAGCCGACCGCGGGATCGGCAAGCGTCGCCATCGGCATCAAGAGCGACGCGTTCGATCTGGTCGGCGGCTTCTCCCATCGGCGATCGGGCAATTACCATGCCGGCACCAACGGCAAGGGCGCGCCCAAGCCGGGTTCCCCGCCATCCTATTGTGCCCCCAACCCGACATGGTGCGCGGATGTGCTCGAATGGTATGCCGCGCCCGGCCGCACGCGCTTCATCGGCGGAGAGGAAGTGCTCAACACCTCGAACGAGACAAAGTCGGGACTGGTGAAGGCCACTGTCCGCTTCGCCGCGGATCATGCGCTGGAACTGAGCTACGCCAAATATGTCAGCAAGTTCGGCGAGAATTATCCCGCCAGCGTATATCGCAACACCGATACCGTCGGCCAGGGCCGGCTCTCCACCTCCGATCTCGATCGCTACGCGGCCCGCTATGTGTGGGATCCGGCGAGCGACCTCATCCACCTGAAGGCGGACGCCTGGGCGACCGACCTGATCGAGGCGAGCCAGGCACTGGGCAACGGATCGAGCGCGCCCAAATTCGTGAAGATGCGCGGCGGAGAGATCAGCAACCGGTCGCGCGTCGGGCTGGGCGGCGGCGAGTTCGTCGCGGAATATGGCGTGCAATATCTCCATGAGGAAACCGGACCGGTCGCGGATAACTGGGACGGCATTCCGGGGCGTGAGGGATCGCGCGACGAGACCAGCGCCTGGCTGCGCACGCGGCTGGCGCCCGCCAAATGGCTGATGTTCGACGGCGGATTCCGCTACACGACGTACAAATTGCACGACAAGCTCGCCCGCCCGACCGACCCCGAGCGCAAGGACAATGCGCTGGGCTTCTCGTTCGGCGCGACGGTGGAACCGGTCGACGGATTGCAATTCTTCGCCAGCTATCGCGACGCGGTGCGCATGCCCGCGTTGCTGGAGGCGACGCGCGGCTTCATCATGTCGGCCGATCCGGCGCTGCGTCCCGAACGCGCGCATGACTGGGAATTCGGCGCCAACTTCACGCGCCGCAACCTGTTTCGCGATGGCGACGATCTGGGCCTGAAGCTGGTCTATTTCGACAATGACATCGAGGATTATATCAGCCGCAAATACAACACATCGACCTATTCGATGTTCATCTTCAACATCGATCGCGCCAAGTTCGCAGGCGTAGAGGCGGCGCTGACGTACAAGACCGGCGGCTTTTCGCTCGACGCCTCGGCGACGCGTTATACCGACATCGCCTTCTGCCGGATCAACGAGCCGTGCAAGAAAAGCTCGCTGGCGGCGGATTACGCAACCAACCATATCCCGCCCGAATTCTCGCTGAACCTGCTGGTCGCGCAGAAGCTGTTCGACGAGCGGCTGACGCTGAGCGGGCGGCTGAGCCATGTCGGCAAGCGGACGGTACCGTTCGAGGTTCCGGCGGGCGGCGCATCGCCCTTCATCTCCGCCATCCCCTGGGATCCCTATACCACGCTCGATCTGTTCGCATCGGCCCGGATCGCGAAGGGCGTCGACCTGGAACTGGGCGTCGAGAATGTCGGCGATGCCTATTATGTCGAGCCGTTGAGCCTGGGGCTCGTCCCCGCACCCGGCCGCACGGTGCGGCTGGGCATCACCGCCGCGCTCTCCCCCGTCACCAACGACGGCGCCGGCATCGCCCCCTTCTGGTCGCGCAGACATGCGCGCGCCGAAGGCAGCTATGACTGGACCGGATTCCATGCGGCGCGAGCGGCGGCTATCACGATGGCGGCATCGCGATCACCGGGCTTGAGATCGGCGTCAACGGATCGCCGATCGAATGGCGCGAGTTCGAGATGGGCGACGCCCGCGCCGGCATCTACGGCGTACAGGCGGGTTATACCTATCAGCTCAACAGCCTGTTCGCACTGGGCGCCGAGGCCGATTATGGCTGGGGCAAGGCCAGCGTAAGCGGCGTTCCCTATTCCGATGCGATGGCGCACGTCTCGAACGACAAGTTCCTGTCGCTGCGCGCCCGCGCCGGCGTCACCCGCGATCGCTGGTTCTTCTACGGCACCGCCGGCTGGGCGCGCGCCGACACGCGGCTCACCTATCAGCGCGACGACAATATCTCGTTCACCGACAGCGGCCGATCAAAGGGCTATACCGTCGGCGGCGGCGTCGAATTCGCGCTTGCCGACCATATCTCGCTGCGCGCCGAATATCGCTATCAGAACATGAGGAGCACCGAAATGACGGGCACCGACGAGATCGTCCAGTGGGACCAGAAATTCGATTTCAAGGCGAAGACCGAGCTGAAGACCGATCAGGTCCGGCTGGGCGTGAACGTCCGGTTCTGAGGGACATGCCATGACGGATATCGCCACCGCACCGCTTTCGAAGCGCCTCAAATCGGTCACCAGCGACACGCATGACCGGCTCGACAACCGGATCATGTCCGCCCGGCCCTTTGCCGATGTCGCGAATTATCGTCGCTTCCTGGCGGTGCAATATGCGTTTCACCGCGATCTCGACCCGCTTTATGCCGATCCCGTGCTGGCCGCGCTCGTGCCCGACCTGGCGGCGCGCAACCGGCTGGCGAGGATCGGCACGGATCTCGCCGATCTGGGGGATGCGGCGCCGATCGCCGACCGCCCCTCCCCCTTCGCAGCGGGTACGATCGACGTGCCGACGGCGCTTGGCTGGCTCTATGTGGCGGAAGGGTCGAATCTCGGCGCGGCCTTTCTCTACAAGGCGGCGGCCGCGCTGGGGCTGCACGGCGAACATGGCGCCCGCCATCTCGCCGGCCATCCCGACGGACGCGCGCAGCACTGGCGCGAATTCACCGGCGCGCTCGACGGCCTGACGCTCGGCGACGCGGAAGAAGCGCGGGTGGTGGATGGGGCGCGCGCGGCGTTCGTCCGCGTGCATGATCTGGTGGAGGCCGGATTTGGCTGAAAGCCAATGAAACGGCCGGACCCGGGCGAATTCCGCGTGGTGCCCGCGCAACGCAGCGACGCGGGCGGGCGCTATGGCGAACACCGCCGCGGCGAACGCGCCCGGGGCCTGGTTTTGAGCGCGCTGCTGCACGGCGCGGTGCTCACTGCGCTGCTCGTCCAGTTCGGCCGGACCCGGCCTCCGCCGATGCCGGCGGAAGCGCCGATGACGGTCGAACTGCTGCCGCTCGCCGCGCCGCCCGAGCCGGTGCGCGACGTCGAGGAAGGCCCCGAACAGGTCGAGCAACCCAAGGTGGAGGCCGCGCCACAGACGCCGGTGACCCCGCCGATCCTGCCCGTCCCGCTCGCCCGGCCGGCCAAACCCGCCGAGCCGGTCGAGGCGGAGCCCCGGCCGCCCGTGCCCGAGACCACCGCCCCCAAATCGGTGCCGGCGCCGCCAGCGCAGACGCTGTCGAGCAATGCGCGCGACAGTTGGCAGGCACGGCTGCTCGCCCATCTCGAACGCTATCGGCGCTATCCGTCGGATGCACGTGCGCGGCGCGAGGAAGGGGTGGTGCATGTCCGCTTCCGCATGAACCGCGCCGGCCGTGTGCTAACGGCGCGCATCCTGCGCGGCTCGGGCTCGCCCGCACTCGACCGGGCCGCGCTGGAGACGCTGCGCCGTGCCCAGCGCCTGCCCGCCATTCCCGAGGACATGCCCGACGAGATCGAACTGGACCTGCCCGTCGCCTTCTTCCTGCGCTGAGCGCCGACGAAATTTCGGATCGTTCGGCGATTCCATCGAACCGAAAATCGCTTTAGGTTGCCCGCTTCATCGGCCCCGGGGGGAGCCCAGACATCCATGACGGTCACCGGCACCAGCGATCTCAACAACGCGGATCTCGCGCCCACCGACGCATCGCAGCGCACATGGCGATGGTATCATTTCGCGGCACTGTGGATCGGCATGGTGGTGTCGATCCCCGCCTATATGCTGAGTGCCGGCCTGATCGACCAGGGCATGACGCCGCTCCAGGCGATCGGCACGATCCTGCTCGGCAACATGATCGTGCTGGTGCCGATGCTGCTGATCGGCCATGCGGGCACGCGTTACGGCATCCCCTATGCGGTGCTGGTACGCAGCGCCTTCGGCACGACCGGCGCGCGCGTGCCCGCCATCGCTCGCGCGCTGGTCGCCTGTGGCTGGTACGGCATCCAGACCTGGGTCGGCGGCACGACCTTGCTGGCGCTGGTGACGGTGATCAGCGGCTGGCGCGACTATGGACCGCCGCTGCCGTTTCTCGGCATCTCGCTTCCCCATCTGCTGGCCTTCGCGGTCTTCTGGCTGATCCAGCTGGCATTCGTCGCCAAGGGCATGGAGATGGTCCGCAAGCTCGAAACCTGGACCGCGCCGGTCAAGATCGCGATCTGTTTCGCGCTGCTCGCCTGGGCCATGCAGCATAGCGGCGGGCTGACCTCGCTGATCGAAGCGCCCGCACAGCCGAACGCGCCCGCCTTCTCCGCCATCTTCTGGCCCGGCCTGACCGCGATGGTGGGTTTCTGGGCGACGCTTGCACTCAACATCCCGGATTTCACGCGGTTCGCGCACAGCCAGCGGGATCAGATGCTGGGCCAGTCGATCGGCCTGCCGGTGCCGATGGCGCTGCTCGCGGTCATCGCGGTGGTCGCGACGGCGGCGACGCGCATCGTGTTCGGCCGGGCGATCTGGGATCCGGTGGAGCTTGCCAGCAACATGCCCAGCCTGGGCGTGCTGATCGGCCTGCTCATCATCTCGGTCGACACCGTCTCGTGCAACATCGCGGCGAACCTGGTCGGACCGGCCTATGATTTTGCGGCGCTGTCCCCGCGCCGGATCAGCTATCGCCGGGGCGCGCTGATCACTGCGGTGATCGCCGCGATGATCCTGCCCTGGAAGCTCATCGAAAGCAGCGGCGGCTATATCTTCACCTGGCTGGTCGGATACTCCGCGCTGCTCGGCCCGATCGCCGGCATCATGATCACCGATTACTGGCTGATCCGCCGCACGAGATTGTCGGTGGACGACCTGTTCGACGCGAACGGTATCTACGCCTATCGGGGCGGATGGAATCCCGTCGCGCTGATCGCGCTGCTGGTGGCGATCGCGCCCACCCTGCCCGGCTTCCTCGCCATCGCCTTTCCGCAGAGCTTCGGCGGCATGCCGGGCTTCCTCACCATGCTCTATCCCTATGCCTGGTTCGTCGGCGCCGCGCTGGCCTCGATCGTCTATTATGCCGGCATGCGTAACCGAAAGGCAGACCAACGATGAAGGCGATGTTCTACGATGCGTTCGGGCGGCCGCCGACGATCGAGACGCTGCCCGATCCCGAGCCGGGCGAGGACGGCGTCGTCATCGCGGTGGGCTCCAGCGGTCTGTGCCGCAGCGACTGGCATGGCTGGATGGGGCATGATCCCGACATCCGCTTGCCGCATGTGCCGGGCCACGAACTCGCCGGCCGCATCGTCGCGGTCGGGCGCGGCATCCGGCGCTTCGCGGTCGGAGACAGGGTGACCGTGCCCTTCGTATCCGGATGCGGCCGCTGTTCCGAATGCCATTCGGGCAACCAGCAGGTCTGCCCCGGCCAGTTCCAGCCCGGCTTCACGCATTGGGGCTCCTTCGCCGACTATGTCGCAATCGATTATGCCGAGACCAATCTGGTCAAGCTGCCCGACGCGGTCGACGACGCCACCGCCGCCAGCCTGGGCTGCCGCTTCGCGACGTCGTTCCGCGCGGTCGTCGATCAGGCGAAACTCAAGCCGGGCGAATGGATCGCCGTCCATGGCTGCGGCGGCGTCGGCCTGTCCGTGATCATGATCGCCGCGGCGCTCGGCGCGCACCCGATCGCGATCGACCTGTCCGAAGACAAGCTGGCCTTCGCGCGCGAATGCGGCGCGGTCGCGACGATCAATGCGGCGACGGTGCCCGACGTGGTCGAGGCGGTACGCGAGATCACCGGCGGCGGCGCGCATGTCTCGATCGACGCGCTCGGCCATCCGACGACTTGTTTCAACTCGATCGCCAACCTACGCCGGCGCGGCCGCCATGTTCAGATCGGCCTGCTCGTCGGCGATCAGGCCGCGCCTGCCGTCCCGATGGCCCAGGTGATCGGCCATGAGCTCGAGATCTATGGCAGCCACGGCATGCAGGCATGGCGCTACGATGCGATGCTCGCCATGATCGAAAGCGGAAAGATCGCCCCCGGCAAGCTGATCGGCCGCCGCATCGCACTCGACGAAGCGATCGGGGCGCTGACCGCGATGGACCGGTCCGACGGGGTCGGCATCAGCGTGATCACCAGCTTCGGCTGAGACGATCGCCCCGTCCGGATCGTCGGCCGATCAGCTGCAGCTATGCCGCAGCACCTGTCCCGCGCGCTTCTCCGAGAGCTGCCCCTTGTCGAGCGCGATCGATCCGTTGACGATCACCGTGTCGATCCCGGTGGGATAGGCGGTCGGGTTGGTCCAGCTCGCGACGTCGTCCAGCTTCGCATAGTCGAACACGACCATGTCGGCGCGCATCCCCTCGCGCACCAGGCCGCGATCGCTCAGTCCCATGCGCTGCGCAGGCCAGCCGGTCATCTTGCGGACCGCCGCCTCCAGCGAGAGCACCGGGCGGCGCTTCACATATTCGGCGATCAAGCGCGGGAAGGTGCCGTAGCTGCGCGGATGCGGGCGCCCCTCGCCCGGCCCCGGTTTTGCAACCGCAGCGCCCGCGTCGCTGCCGATGCTGGTCCAGGACTGGTGGAGCGCGGCCTCGATGTCGCGCTCGTCCATCATGAAATAGAGCGCCGCCGCGCGCCTGGGCAGGCCGGCAAGGACGATATCCCATGCCGCATCCTCGGGATCGATCTTCAGCGCCTTGCCTATCTCGACGAAGTTCATCCCTTCGAACTTCGCATATTCGGGGTTGAAGGCATTGGCGAGCACCACCTTGTTCCACCCGCCCGAGGCATGGACGAGGTTCGACCAGTCGGGCTGAGATCCGGCCGCGACCTCCTTTTTCAGGCGCGCGCGGATCGCCGGATCGCGCAGCCGCTCACGGCCCTTCTCGACCCCGTCCGCCCAGACCCAGGTCGGCACGGTGATGTTCACCCCAGTGCCGCCGGCGGTATAGGGATAGAGATCCGCCGCCACATCGACGCCACGCACGCGCGCCGCCGAGATCTCGGCGATCGCCTTAGGCATCAGCTTGCCCCATTCGGGCGCATAGGCGGCCTTCAGGTGGAAGATCTCGACCTTCACCCCGCCCTTCTCGCCGATCTCGATCGCTTCCTGGATGGCGGGGATCAGCTTCGCGCTCTCGTCGCGCATATGCGTCGCGTAGAAACCGTTGCAGCGGCCCGCGACCTTGGCGAGCGCGATCAGGTCGCTCGTCGACTGGAATGTGCTGGGCGGATAGATCAGCGCGCTGCTGATGCCGAAGACGCCCGCCTTCATCGCGGTCTCGACCTCGGCCTGCATCGCGGCGATCTGCTCGGGCGTCGGCGCGCCGGCCTTGTCGCCCATCACCTTCGATCGCGCCTGGGTGGACGCGTAATAGGTCCCGAAATTGATCGCGATGCCCTGCGTCTCGAGCTTGCGGAAATATTCGACGATGCCGGCGGCATCGACGGGCGTGCCGCCCTCGCCGGCGATCACGGTCGTCACCCCCTGGCGGACCTTGTTCTCCGCAGCGCCATTCTCGAGCAAAGCGCGGCCCGATTGATCCATCATGTCGATAAAGCCCGGCGCGACGTAACGGCCGCGCGCGTCGATCTCGGTCGCGCCTTTGCCCATGATCGTGCCGACCTTGACGATGCGGCCGTCTTTCACAGCCACATCCCCGGAAACCCAGGGATTGCCCGCGCCGTCGAGCACGCGGCCGCCGCGGATCACGATATCGTATTCAGGGCCCGGCGCGGCGTTGGAAAGCAGGAAAGTCGCCGCGCAGGCGAGCAACGCGTATCGCGATCGGACGGTCATGCTCTGTCTCCCCGAAGTCCGTCCGGCGCCCCTTGCCGGACCGTGACGTGGGCTGCCGCAATCGCGCGAAATCGTCAATGACGCGATCGGATCAGGCTGCGCTGGGACGCGCTTCGCCGTCGCGATCGAGTACCAGCGGGCCGGGCCGGGCGAACAGATATCCCTGCCCCAGCACGCAGCCGAGCGAGATCATGCGCTGGCGCTGCGCAGGGGTCTCTATCCCTTCCGCGATCACCGATTTGCGCAGGCTTTCGCCCAGGCCGATGATCGCGCGCACGATCGCCTCGCTGCGTCCGTCCGCGTCGAACAGGCTGAGCGTGAAGGACCGGTCGATCTTCAATATGTCGATCGGCATGCGCTTCAGATGGATGAGCGAGGCATAGCCCGTGCCGAAATCGTCGAGTGCGATCTGGACCCCGGCCTCGTGAAGCAGGTTCAGCGCTTCGCTCATCGCGTCGACCGACCGGCCCAGCACGATATCCTCCGTCACCTCGATGCACAGTCTGCGCGGGGCGACGCCCGCCTGTTCCAGCCGCTCTATCAACCTGCGCGCGGCATGCGGACCGTCGAGCTGCGCCGCGGTGAAGTTCATCGACACGCCCGGCACCTCTTCGACGTTGTCGGCCAGGGTCGCGAGCACGCGCGTCAATACCCTGTCCTGCACCGCGGTTCCGATCTTGGGATCGATCAGGATGCTGCCGAACACCGACGGCGTCAGCAGGCCATGTTCGGGATGCCGCCAGCGCAGCAGTGCTTCGTAGCTGGCGGGCCGGCCGGTCTCCAGGTCGACGATCGGCTGATAGTGCAGGACGAATTCGTCGCGCTCCAGCGCCACATGCGCATCGCGGGCAAAGGCCGCGCGACGATCGATCTCGGCGCGCAGGCTGGGGTCGTAACGCTGCAGCCGCCGCCGCCCGCGCTGCTTGGCGTCGTACAGCGCAAGGTCCGCATTCTTGTAGAGCACGGCGCTGTCGAGCGCGTCGTCCGGATAGCAGGCCAGTCCGATACTCAGCGAGATCGCCCAGCTGCGCCCGCCATAGGACCAGATCTCCCCCTGCATCGCGTCGAGCGTCGCCGCGATCTCGCCGATGCGGCGCTCGTCGCGCTTGGGCATGATCAGCGCGAATTCGTCTCCGCCGATGCGCGCGACGTCCTCGCCCGGGCCGGCCGCGCGCAACAGCATGTCGGCGACATGTTTCAGCAACGCGTCGCCGCCATCATGGCCAAGCCGGTCGTTGATCTCCTTCAGATTGTCGACGTCGATCAGGTAGAGGAGGATGCCGGACGCGTCGGACTCCATCCGCGCCTTCAGCGCGCTCTGGAACGATGCGCGATTGCCCAGTCCGGTCAGGAAATCGGTCTGCGCTGCGCGGCGCAACGTCTCGCTTTCGATCGCGATCGCGCTACGCGCATTCTCCGCCAGATCGCGCTCCTGCCGCAACAGGCGGAACCGGTCGGCAATCGCCAGCGAAAGCGCGACGGATTCGAACGCCAGCGTGCCGAACGTCGCCATGTCGACCAGATCGTCCTGGGGCAGGAAGCCCAGATTGCGCGCCAGCCGCAGCGCGAAGACGACGAGCACCGGCGTCCAGCCCGCCAGATAGAACCAGACGATCCGGCTTCCCCGGCGGACCGCGTAGCACACGCCCACGAACACCGAGATGGCGCTGGCCAGGATGGCGAAGTTCATCAGGCGATCGGTCAGCGCCGCGGGCAGAATCTGATCCGCCGACGCGGCGATGCCGAGCACGATGCCGATAACCGCGAGCACGCGCCCGGCGCGGTGGAGCCAGGGGGGCAAGGCGCCCTCCTCCACCACCGACAGGAAGAAGACGTTGCCGGTGCCGATCATGATTCCGACCAGGATGAAATCCAGCCTGACCGCCCATGGCCCGACAAAGCCGGGCAGCAGATAGCCGGCCATGTTCGTCCAGGTCAGGCCATAGGCGAGCACCGCTGCGGCCCACACCAGATACCAAAGCTGAAAGGCGCGGCGATGCCCGGTATAGATCAGCAGATTATAGGCGAAGGCGGAGAGCAAGGCGCCGGTGAACAGCCCCATCAGGATGAGCCAGCGATCGCTCATCCGGTCCGCGGTCGCCGGGCTGGCCGCCGTGACCTTGCGCATCAGGCCGAGGTCGCCGAGCTTCAGGAAGCCGATATAGACCTGTCGGACATCGCGGCCCGGCCGATCGATGTCGAAGCGCATCAGCCCGCCGGGCGCCCAGTTCGCCCCCAGTTCGCGCGCGCCGCGTACGATCTCCTGACTGTGGCCGTCGGCCGAGACCGCGACCACCGCGATCTTCTCGAACCGCGCCTGATCCACCAGCAGGTGCCATCCCGACGGCAGCGCATCCAGGCTGGAGCCGTTCGGACGTGCGATCTTCGTGGTATCGAGCCGAAGCCAGATCCAGCGATCATGATATCCGTCGGCCGCCTTTTCGCGGCAGTCATAGGACAATGCCCCGACGATCGCGGCCGAAGCCGGTCGATCCGCCGCCGCATTGGCATGGCAGAAATGCCTTCGCAGTTCGACGCGCTCCGCCTTTGCGGAGTCCGGCGCAAGCCAGACCGCCAGCAGCAGCAAGAGCATTGAAACGACGAAACGCACGAACACATGGCTCCCTTCGGAGGAGGACATTAAAATCCCCTGCTGAAGACAAGCTAAACGCGTAATCCACTATGGAGATGCCATCGGCCCGTCAGCCGATATGCGTCGAACGGTGTCGGTCCGCCCGTTCGGACCACCCGACGGGCTAGGACCTGTCGGGCCGGCCGATCCGCTCGCGCACGTCCCAGCCGGCATTTCTTGCGAGGTCCTTCGCCAGCCACGACCAGCCCCACAGCGTCATCGCCTTGATATGCATATTGGCCGGTCGCTCGACCTGGATCTGCAGAACCTCGCCATTGTCCATGTCCGGACCGTCGGTGCAATCCTTCGTGACGGCCAGCCATGACGTGTCGCTGAGTTCGAACAGCGACAATTCCTTCCAGCCCCGTTCGTCCTTCTCGCCGGTGATGGTGGCGATCATCCTCCCGTCGAACACGATGTCGGGTGCGTCGCGTCGCGGCACGGTCGTCGAAACAAAGTCGGAGCTCATATGCGATCCTTCGCATGGGCAACGCATTCCGCGCGACGCCATCGGCGGCGAAAGCGCCGTCACAGCGATCCATCGCACACAAGGTCTTAACGACGAGGCTTCAGCGAGCGGATTTGGACTGGTCCTTTTGAGGGGCGATCAGCATCTCCACGGCGGCATTGCCGAGGCGCTTGGCGGTCTCCAGCGCGGCTTTCGGCGTCAGCACGATCGCGACATCGGCGGGACCATCGACGTGCACGCCATCCGGCCGGGCCTCGACCTGGCTGGGCTTGTCGTGCACCGTCATCTTGTCCATGTCCTTGCTCCGATCGTTCGATCAACCGATGTAGCGCGGGATCGTTCCGAATGCGGAAGGATTCGCAGGTCAAATCGGAAGTGATCGTTTTAATCGATCAAAGCCGCGACACCGATGCGAGCCACCGATATCAACAGGTTATGCCCGCCGCCGCCTCGTGCAGCGTCAATCGGCGATCATGGATGCCAAGTGCCGGCCAGGCCGCACGCCAGATGGCGATATGCGCGGATGCGAGATGGGCATCGAACGCGGCGCGGTCCTCCCATGCCTCGCCGACATGGATCAGGCCGGGATCGAGCACGTCCTGCGCATAGGCATAGGCAAGGCACCCCGGCTCCGCGCGGCTGGCGGCGATCATCGCCGCCATCGCGGGCCGAGCCGCGCCCAGCCGGTCGGGCGGCAGACGGATCGTTCCGACGATCAGGATCATTGCAGGCCTCCTCCGGTGGGGGAGGCGCCATACGCCCTTCTCGGTGCCCAAGAGTCTTGAAATGCGCCGACGGCGCATTGCCGCACCGGCCCGCTCTCAGAAGCGCACGCGCGCGCCTGCGCGGAAGAAGCGGCCGACGATGCCCGATTGCGCGAAGGTCGGGTTGTAATTGAGCGCCGCGTAATTGGCCGGGTTGAGCGGCGGCTTGCGGTCGAACAGGTTGATGACGTTGGCGTAGAAGGTGAAATTCTCGCTGACCGTATAGCTGGCGACCAGATCGACGCTGATGAACGACTTCACATGGCAGAAATCCTCGGAATAGAGGTCGCTGGCATATTCGCAGTCAGTGTTGCCCGCGCCGCTGATATCCTCCGCGACCGCCTTGTAGCCGTCGGTGTAATAGGCGGTGGCGGTTAGCGCGGCCGGGCCGTATTCCAGCGTGTTCGACCAGTTGCCGCGCCATTTCGGCGTGCCCGCGCCCGACGAGAGCTGATACGGGCCCTGGGTGCCGACATAATTCTGCGTCTCGGACTCCGCGCTCGCCTTGAACGTGTATTTGAAGATGTTGGTCACTTCGAGCTGGCTGGTGAATTTCACCCCGTCGGCGAGTTCGAACTTCGCGGTCGCCGAGAAATCGAGCCCCGAGGTCTGGAGTGCCGAGGCATTGGCATAGGGCGAATTGACGAACAGCACCTTGCGCATCGCATTGGGGAATTGCGGATCGGGCACGTCCAGCGTCACCGTATAGCCATCGGGCAGCGGCTGGCCGGCATAATAGGCGGCGAGCGCCTCGTTCGCGCGCGGCCCGGCGGAGATCACGTCGGTCTTGCGGATATTGTAATAGTCCGCGGTGAAGCTGAGCCAGGGCGTCGGCTGGACCACGATGCCGGCGGTGAAGCTGCGCGACTTCTCAGGCTTGAGGTCCGGGTTGGACGCCGAATTGAAGCCGATCGAATAGGTCTGCACATAGCTGTTGTTGTTGTGCGCATCGATCACCGCCTGGGGCGGGCGTCCCGCGACATAGCCGATCACTGCGCCTTCGCCGCTTTCCGCGAAGGAAGGCGCGCGGAATCCCTTGGAAAATGTGCCGCGCAGCGCGACCTGGCGGATCGGGGTGAACTTTACCCCGATCTTGGGCGAAAAGGCGTCGAAGCCCGTCGAATAATGATCGAACCGCCCCGAGGCCGCGATCTCCAGCGTGTCGAGCACCGGCGCGTTGAGCTCGAGGAAGCCGGCCGAGACAGTGCGCCCGCCCGAGGCCGAATAGGCGTTGAGGCCCAATGTCGCCTGGTTGGCGTTCTGGTTGGGCTGGTTCAGCGTCTCGCGGCGGATCGCCGCGCCGATGCCGAGCTGGAGCGGCCCGCCGGGAAGCTGCGCGAGCGTGCCGGTGACGACCGCCTGGGCCATGTAGAGTTCGGATTCCGCCTTGGTCAGCACCTGCGGCGAGACCGCGTCGCGCACCGCCTGGCTGTTCGATGAGGGATCGACGAAATTATAGCTGCCGGTGTTGATCGCGTTGACCAGCCCGGCAATGTTCAGCGCGCCGTTGACATAGAGGTCGAGCGTGTTGCGCGTGCCGCTGAGATCTACGCTGTAATCCCAGCCTTCGCCCAGCCGGCCCTTCAGCCCCGCCGACGCGCGATAGACCCGGCTGATCGACTCGTTCGACCGCTCGATATCGCCGAAAGTGTAATAGATGCGCGCGGCCAGCCCCTGTGCGGCATAGGGATTGTTCGGATTGAGATGTCCGTTGGACAGCAGCGCCGGCAGCACGACGTTGAGCGTGTTGATCGGATTTCGTCCGCGGATCGACGATGGCGCCTGATCGCTGAACACCCGGCTCTCATAATAGGTGCCGGTGACATAGGCCTCGGTGGTGTCGCCCAGCCGGAACGAGGCGCGGCCGGTCAGCCCGTAGCGCGTCTGGCGCGGCTGGATCATGCCGAAGCGCGCGTTGAGATTCTCCTGGCAGGCGGTGCCCAGACCGTCAGGATCGACATAGACCGATCCGACCGCACGGCACTGCGCGGGATTGAGCAGCTGGAACAGGCCGCCATCGACATTGACCCCGGTGAACGGGTTGGTGAGGTCGGTCTGCGTCGCCGGGCGGACCACCGCGACCGTGCCGGGCACAGCCGAGACGATCATATTGGCGTCGTTGTTGGCGCCGCCGATCGAGGACAGGTCGGCGGTGTTGAAGGGAAAACCGCGATCGGCGATGTCGATCGCGCTGTCGCGCTGATATTCGGCATTCAGATAGACGTTCCAGCCCTGGGCCTCGTAATCGCCGAAACCGGCAAGCAGCGTCCCGCGATAGGAGGCACCGTCGCCGCGCCGCGAGATGCCGGTCTCGACATTGCCCTCGAACCCCTTGAACTGCTTCTTCGTCACGATGTTGATGACGCCGCCGATCGCATCCGCACCATAGGTGGAGGACGCTCCATCCTTCAGCACCTCGATCCGGTCGATCAGGCTCTGCGGGATCGTGTTGAGATCGACGAAGGCGCGCTGGCCATCATCGGCGAGCGGATAATTGGCAGTGCGCATCCCGTCGATCACGGTCAGCGTGGAATTGACCGTCAGCCCGCGCAGCGAGACCGAAGCCGCGCCCTGGCCGAAGCCGCCGGTAAAGGCGGTCGGGATCGACCCGCTATTGTCCGCCGACAGCGATCGCACCGCGTCGGCGAGATTGGTCAGCCCCCGGCGCTGGAGCGTCTCCGCGCTGAGCACCGTCACCGGCGACGGCGTCTCGGTATCGGTCCGCCGGAACAGCGATCCGGTGACGACGATCTCGTCGCCCGACGCGGCGTCGGTCTCCTCGACCGCGGCGGCGTCGCTCTGGACCGGTTCGGCGGTCTGGGCGAGGGCCGGCGCCCCGAGTATCGACAGGCCGGCGGTCAGGCCGGTGTACATGAGCCTTGCACGGATCACTGACGTCATCTGGTGTCTCCCTGTTGTGCTGGTGGATGGTGGTCGGGCCGCCCCCCGGGGCCCGACCGGATCAGAAGGCGATCGTGATGCCGCCGTTCAGATTGTGGCGCGTGGTGTCGCCCAGTTCGGCGCCGTAACCGACGTTCAGGCGGACGCCCTTGGCGAGATCGGCGCCGATGCCGGCCGACAGGCGGGCGACGGTGCGGTCGCGTGCCACACCGGTGACGGTGACCGGGCCGATGGTCGGCGTGTCGGCGAAGCGCCCGCTGACCGCGGTGCCGTTGCCGCTCAGCATGTGGCGGACGCCGGCTTCGAGATAGGGCGTGATGCCCGCCCCCGCATCCATGCTGACCGCCAGCGCGGCGTCGCCGAACCAGGCATTGGTGCGCCCGCCATCGACCGCCAGCGCAAAGGCGCCGCCGCCCTCGACCACCGCCTGGCGCTTTGCCGCGACATAGGTGACGCCGGCACGCGGAGCGATGCGGAAGCCGCCCAGATCCTGGGCATAATCGACCGAGAAATCGGCGACCCAGCCGCCAAGATCGTAGCGCCCGGTGGCGGTGCCGCCGCCGGGGATGGTGCGCCGGGTCCGCGCCTCCGATCCGTCATAGGCGATCAGCGCGTGCAGCCCGAGACCGCCGATGCTGGCGTCGGCGAACACGCCGCCGACCATGCCCTCGGTCTTGGTCGAAGCATCCAGCCCCGCCAGCGTCTGATCGGCCTTCAGCGTGCCGATGAAGCCGCCCAGGCGGGCGCCCTCCATCGCATAGCCGATGCCGCCGATCAGGCCGCTGCTGTTCGAGCTGGAGGCCGAGGCGCCGGTGCCGGCGTCGCCCTTCAGCCTGTTCCACTGCGCCAGCCCCTGCGCGAAGCCGTAGAAGCCCGTCGTCTGCGGCGCGGTGAAGCGCATGTTGCGCATCGTGTCGGTGATTGTCAGGCCATTGTCGATGCTGGCCTGGGTTGCCGAACCATAGGCTTCAGGCGTGAGGCGGGCAAAGGCGGCGGCGTTCGACCGGCCGGTCTGGTCGACCAGCACGGGGAGCGCGCCGGTAAAGGCCTGGACCTTCTGGCCGGCGCCGAGCACCGCATTGGCATAAGCGATCGAGGCGCGCGCATTGGTGCCGAAGGCGGGATCGTTGGCGAACTCGCCGACGATCTGGATCCGGTTGCCGCGCGTCGCGACGAAGCCGAACACGGTGGCCGACTTGTTGATCGTGCCGAAGCCGCCGGTGATCCCGCCCTGTGCCACGACCAGGTCGAGCGCGCCGCCCGGCGTCGCGGTCAGCATGCCGGTGATGTCGATCGCCGCGCCATTGGCGACGGTGAGCGTGCCCGAGATGTTGAGCAGGTCGCTGCCGGTCGGCGCCACTTCGAGCAGCAGGTTCGATCCCGCCGCGAAGGAGACATTGCCGTTGACCGTCATCGTCCCCGGCGAGGCGCCGGGCGACAAGGTGCCGCGCACGTCGATATTGCCGTTGACGATGCCCGCCGAACCGAAGGTCGCGCCCTGATTGACGACGATCGCATTGGCCGAGGTGATGGTGGTGCCCGCCTGGCCGATCAGCCGGCCGCCGGTGACCGAGACGGTCTGGTAATTGGCGTTGCCGGTGAGCGAGAGCACGCCGCTGGAGACGTTCAGCGCCTCGAAGCTGTCGAAGCCCGTGCCGTCCCACGAGACCGGCGTGGCATAAGTGCCCGCGGTGCGGAAATCGAGCGTGTCGGTGCCCGCCCCGCCCGTGCGCGTGCCCGTAACCGAATTGAGCCCGGCGATCACCAGCCGGTCGTTGCCGTCGCCCAGATCGACATTGCCCGCGAGCGTGCCGCGCACATCGAGCGTGTTGGCGGCGGCGCTGCCCGTCAGGGTCGGGGTCGTCAGCGTCGCGCCGGACATGACGGTCATCTTGCCGCCGAACATGTCGACGCTGTCGAAACCGGCATTGGTGTCGATCTGGAGCTCGCCCGGCCCACCGGTTTCGAGCTGTTCGAAGCTCGCATAGTTGAGCGAGCCGAGCTGGCGCACCTCGTTCGCGCCCTGGCTCAGCACGAGCCGGTCGGTGCCCTCGCCGCCGTCGACCGCGCCGGTCAGCGTCGCGCCCGCACCGAGCGTCAGCACGTTGTTCGCGCCGTCGAACTGGGTGGAGCCCGAGGTGACCACGCCATTGGCGATGGTCAGGTGGCCGCCATTGACCGCGATGGTCTGATAGGCGGCATTGCCGGACACGCTGAGCGTGCCCGCGCCATTGGCGACCAGATCCTCGAAATTCTGGACCTGGCCGGCGGCGAGCATGCTCGTCTGGCCCGACACGGTGTTGAAGGTCAGCCGGTCGCGCCCCGCGCCGCCATTGGCGGTGCCGAGGATCGAACCACCCGCATCGACGATCAGGCTGTTGTCCGATCCGTCGAAATTGAGCGACTGGCCGGCGGCGATGGTGGCGCCCAGCGTCAGCGGCGACGCGCCGGTCACGTTGATCGTCTCGAAGCCGTTGACCCCGCCGGCGATCGAGGACGCGCCGGTCAGGTTCAGGTTGAGCGCGTCGGTGCCGGCGCCGCCGTCGAGCGCGCCGGAGAGCGTGCCCGCAAGGCTCATCGCCAGCGTATCGTCACCGCCGCCCAGCGAGACCCCGCCGGTCAGCGCGGTGTTGATGATCACCGTCTGCGCGCTGTCGTCGCCGACGATATTGCCGATGCTGTGATTGCCTTCGCCCGGATTGAGCGTCAGGTCTGCGCCGTCGCGCAGCGTGACCGTGTCGAAATCCTGGTTCATCGCCAGCGTCAACAGGCCGTTGCCCGACACGTCCAGCGATTCGAAGTTGAGGACGTTGGGCAGATTGCTGGTGTCGCCGGTGATCTGGAAAGCGATCGTGTCCGATCCCGCGCCGCCGTCGATCTTGCCGGTGACGGTCCCGCCCGCGAGCACGACACGGTCGTCGCCCGCGCCCATCAGCACGTCGCCCTCGACCAGCCCGCCATTGGCGAGTGTGACCGTGTCATTGCCGCCACCCATATCGACCGATCCGCCGACCGTGCCGTTGACCGTCAGCGTCTCCGCCGCGTCGGAACCGGCCAGCGCGGTATCGCCCTGCGTGTCGAAGCGCGTGCCCGCCGCGACGCTGATATTCGATCCGGCGATGTTGAGCGTCGCCATGTCGGTGGTGCCGCGGATCGCGACCGTGCCCGAACCGCGCTGGCTGAGCGTCTCGAAGCCGCGGAACTGGTCGAAATTGATCGATCCGTTGCCGTTCAGATCGACCAGCAGCGTATCGGTGCCGTTGCCGCCATAGGCCATGCCGGTGAAGACCGACGACGCCGCATAGATGAAGCTGTCGTCGCCATCGCCCAAACGCAGATCGCCTTCGAGCCGGCCGAGATTCTCGAATATGTCGTTGCCCGTGCCGAGATCGACATTGCCGAAGATCTGGCCGCCCGCGAGGTTGCGGATATGGTCGGTGGTGTTGACCGTCTGGATGCCGCCCGCGATCACGCGCTCGGTACCGGTCTCGCCGATGCGGCGCAGATCCGTGTCACCGCCCGCCGCGATCGACTGGCCGGCCGCGACCGTCGTGTCCGCGCCGCCACGGATCGTGCCGGCATTGTCGAGCTCGAACAGGCGAAGCGTCGCATCGACGTCCACACCGCCATAGCCGGTGCCCTCGCCCGTCGCGATCACCGCGGACGAACTGGCGCCGGTCGCCTCGATCAGGCCGCCCGCCGCATTGGTGAGCCGCACGATGCCGCGATCGCCGCCGATCGAGATCGCCGCGGCGGATGCGAACAGGCGCCGGCCCTCATCATCGACGCCGCCGCCGTTCGCGCGCAGCGTGCCGGTGTTGGTGAAGCTGGCGGCCAGGGCCGGCGTCGTGCCGTCCTTGCAATCCTCCGCCGTGCCCGGAAGCCCGCTGCCTGTCGAGGTCAACGCCAGCGCGGTACCGGCCACGCCGCTCGCGGTGATCGTGCCGGCATTCGATGCGGTCAGCAGTTGCTCCGACGCGAGATAGCTGCCGGTGCCGCGGCGGCCGGATGCGGCGATCGTGCCGCCATTGGCGAATTCGCCGGTGCCGTAACCGACGCGCATATCGACGCCGATGCCGTCGGCGCCGGTGCTGTTGATCGTGCCCTGGTTGGAGAAATCGGCGCTCTTGCCGTCCTCGGTGAAGCTGTCGGCGCGGATCCGCACGGTCGCGACATCATCCTTCGACGACGCCATGGTGCCGCTGTTGGAGAAGCTGAACGCCTGGCCGAGCCCGACGAAATCGACGTCGAGCGCGCCGCCCGCGGCATTGATCGTGCCCGAATTGGCGAAGCTGCGCAGCGCATCGCCGGAGACGCCGACGATGTCGGTGGTGATCGTGCCCCGGTTCTCGAAGGCGAGCGCGCTTGCGCCATCGAGCGACGCGGCCTCGAACGCGCTATGCTGGCCGGCCTGTCCGGTGACGTCGAAATTCGCGGTGTTGATCACCTTGCCATCGCCGAACATCCGCACGCCACGGGTCTGCGCGGCCGCCGACGAGAGGGTGACCTCGGTCGCGGCGCCCGATGCCTCTACGCCGTGCAGTTCGAAATCGGCCGGGACGGTGTTGGTCGCCAGATCGAAATTGCCGCTGGTCGAGAAGCTTTTGCCATAGGCGTCCGCCCCTGCACCGCCCGAGACGGTGCCGGTGACATCGACGGGCGCACCGTTACGCGTGAGCACCGTGTCGTTGCCCGCGCCCAGATCGAGATTGCCGGTCAGCTTTCCGCCGGTCGCGATATAGGCGTCGTTGCCCGCGCCGAGCAGCACATGGCCCTCGATCGTGCCCGCATTCTCGACGATCTGATCGCCGGCATCGCCGGTGATCGCGGCGCCCGCTGTGCCGGTCAGCCTGCCGCCGACATGACCGCGGATCGTGCCGCGCGCGCCGTTGACGATGCGGGTGAGGCCGCCGTCGGTCGCCTGGATCGCGTCGCCATGATGGCTGACGATGTCGCCGTCATTGACGATCAGCCCGCCGCCGATCACCGAGATCGCGGTGTCGTGCGTCTCGACCTGGCCGCGCCCGCCATTGACCGGACGTTCGTTGCGGAAACTGCCGCCCTCCATGATCACGCCCTTCGACATGTTGGCGGCGGTCGGGTTGGACGACAGATCCTCGTAGATGCTGCCGCGATTGACGATGTCGCTGCCGATGGCGTGGATGCCGACGGCGTTGTAATCCTTGGTCGTCGCGGCGATGCGGACGCGCGTGCCGCTGTCGAGCAGCACCTGCGTGCCCTCGCCGGTGCGTAGCGCCGTGCCTCCGGCGACGCCGATCTCGCCCTTTTGCGCGACCAGTTCGACGCGGCGTGCATGGGTGGCGTCGACCTGGGTTCCGGCAAAACCGCCGCTGACCGTGCCTTCGAGCACAAGGTTGGTGCCCTGCGCCTCTCCGTCGAACCAGCGTGCGGTGGATCCTTCCTCCACTGTGATCGCGGGCGTTTCGGTGCCGCCGGTCGAGATGTTCATGTCGATGACGACGGTGCCATCGCCCGCGACGCGGAGATGCTTGTTGTTGGTGTCCGGATTGCCCTCTGTATCGAGAGGGCCGCCGAGCCGGAGCACTGTGTTCGCGCCCGCCGCTTCGTAGACGGTGCCGCCTTCATAGCCCGCGACCGTCGGCGCGATCACGTTCGCGCTGCGGTTTTCGCCCGCGCGCAGCCACAGCGTGTCGTTGCCGCCGCCCGAATCGAGCGTGCCGTCGATCAGCCCGCTCGTGTCGAAATTGCCCGTCCGATTCACCCGGCCGATATCGGCGACCACGATATCGTCGCCGCCGCCGAGATCGGCGCCACCCTGGATCTTGCTGCCTTCGGCCATCCACAGGATGTCGGGCTGGTTACCGTCCAGCACGATATCGCCCTGGATCGTGCCCTTGTTGGCGATCGCGGCGCCGGCATTGCCGCCGCCATTGTCGCGCGCGATGGCGACGCCGTCGCCGCCGCGGATCGTGCCGCTCGCGTCATTCTCGATCGTGCTGCGGTCGGCGAAGATGGAACCCTGGATCGACACCGCCGGACCGGTCTTGGATTCGATCAGCCCGCGATTGACGAGGTCCGCGCCGTCGATCAGCGTCACGGCGGTGCCGTCCGCGGTGATCGTGCCGGTGGTGTCGTTGACGAAGCCGCTGCCGAAACCGTCGACGCGCACGCCATTATTGCCCGCGCCCGTCGCCGAGATCGTGCCGGTGTTGAGCCCCGTGCCGCCGATCGCGACGGCGGTATTGTCTTCGCTCGACGAATTGCTGGTGATGGTGCCGCGATTGACGAAGGTCGCCTCGCCGCTCGGATCGAAGCTGCCGAAGCCGCCCTGCATCGAGATGCCGTGACGATAAGCGCCCGAGAGGTTGATCGTCCCCTCGTTGACGAAGCGCGCGAACACGTCACCCTGGATCAGATTCTGGTTCTCGTCGGTGCCGGTTGCGGTCACCGTCGCGCGATTGATGACGGTCAGGCCGAAATCGCCATCGAGATCGTCCTCGAAATCGGAGACGATGTCGATCGCCGGCGCGTCGCCGGTCACCGTGATATTGGCCAGGTTGATCACCCGTCCCTCGCCCGACGCGGTCAGCCCGGCATTGAGCTGCCCCGCGGCGATGGTCGCGGTCACGTCGCAGCCGCACAGGTCGACGCCGTAGCGCTCGAAGCCGGTGGGCAGCGGATCGAAGGTCACCGTGCCCGACCCAGTCATGCGGACACCGTAGATGTCGGTGCCCGCGCCGCCGTCGAGCGTGCCGTTGACCGCCGCCGCGATCACGTCGCCCCGGCCCTCGCGGTAGAAGGCGTCGTCGCCGGCGCCCAGCGAGACATTGCCCGTCATGATGCCGCCGAGCCGCTGGTAGACGCTGTCGGCGGACTCGCCGCGCAACGTCACATCGCCCTGGATCGTGCCTGCATTGTCGATCTCGACCGCGCGGAACGCGTCGTCGTCGGGCGACGCGATGGCGGTCGTGCCCTGGATCCTGCCCGCTGCGCCGATGGTGATGCGATGCGTGCCGGCGCCCGCGGCCTCGACCGCGGTGCCGAGCGCGGAAAGCACGGTGCCGTTGACGACCAGATCGCCGGCCTCGTCATAACGGACGGCGACGCCCGTGGTCGCGTTGGCATTGACGGTCGCCCCCGCCGCGACGGTCGTGACCGCGCCGTCGCTTGCCGAGACATGGCCCTGCGTCGTGCCCGTGCACAGGAAGCCGCCGTCCGCCGTCGCCGCGCATTCGGCGCGCGCCGGCGCACTCGACAGCGCGATGGCGAGCGTCGCCGCCCCGATCAACAGGCCGGAACGGCCGATGGCGGCACGGGACAGGGCGGGACGCGACACGACACTCAACATCTTCAATCTCCGAAATGGGCTTGCCGGGGCGCGCCGATCGCACCCACGGATTCGGAGACTGAATGAGATTATTTATCCATATTTTCTAATGGTTTAACTTCACACATCTGTGCAATTTTCCATCGCTAACCGGACGGATTTCTTCACGCGACCGTGCAATTCCGAGCGCGGCAGCCACGTCGTCGGCGAGCATTTCGACCGCCATTTCCGCGTCATAGGAGGCATAGATATCGCGATAATGCAGCGCCGCCGCGCGCATGCGATCATCGCCCGCGATCCGTTCGAACGCGGCCCGGACCTCATGGGCATCGGCCGAGCCCGATTGCGACGAGGCAACGCCCGCCTGACGCAGGCGATACGTCACCAACAGCGATTCCAGCGTGTCGGGCAACAGCAGTTGCGGCAGGCCGGCGCGCAGTATGGCGCAGCCCGCGCCGTGGCTGCCGCGACCGACGAACAGCTCCGCCTCACCTGCCAGGCGGGCAATGTCGACCGGCTGGGATGAAAGCAGGATGTTCGGGGGGAGAGCGAAGCCCGGCGGCGCAGCAGCATGCCAGACGGTGGGCCAGCCGAGCATGCCGATCGCATCGGCGACGGTCCGTCCTGCGGGTCGATCGAAGCGGAGATAGACCAAGACGCGCGGCCCATCGCCCGATGGCCATGGCGGGTAAGCCGATGCGGCAATGCCGGCGAGCGGCCCGTAATAGCCGATGCCAGGCTGCGGACCGTGATGGTCGAGTTCCGGCCAGCTCAACGCGAAGCCCGGCGCACGCGCCAGGAGTGCGGCCACGCCGGGAAGCGGCGGCGCGCCGAACATGCGGCACACGGCCTGGACGATCGCGTCGGCAGGGCGCCCTGCCTCCGCCAGCTCGGCATTGCGATGCCTGGCCCAGGGCATCAGCGTCGGCATCGGATCGCGCGCCGGCGGCGCGGTGAATGTGGGGCCGACCCGAACCGCGGAGATGCCGGCGATATGCGCGGCGAGCAGGGAGACCGGCGCATGCTCGACGAGAAGCGCATCGGGTGCGACCATGTCGAACAGCGCCAGCCAGGCACGGACGAGTGCCGCGACGCTGGCAGCGTCGACGAAGCCACCCTCTGCGATCACCTGTCCATAGGTGAGCGTGTCGCGCCGGCGGAGGCGCCTGGTATAGATCGGCGCCTGGACGATCGCGGAGAAAGCCCCGCCCGCCACATCGTCTGCGGAAACGGGATCTCGCGCCGCGAAGACCGTTTCATGGCCCCGTGCACGCATCGCGATCGCGAGCGGCGCAACGCTCGCGACATGGCCATATCCCCAACCCAATTCCCATGTCGCGAGAAGCCGCGCCATATCCTTCCCCCCAGAAGAAAGACCATCCCGGAGCAAGGGTCCCCACCCTTCGCTCCGGGATGCCGTCGCGCGTCAGCCCACTGCCTTGGGCGCCGCGCCCGACGGATCCGACGGCAGGCCGCCGAGCTGGCGGACGAGGTTGGTGAAGGCGTCGAGATAGGCCATCGTCACGACCTGGCCGATCTCGGTATTGGCATAGCTGCTGCCGCCGATGCCGCCGCCCCAGCCGTCGAAATAGCCGCTGCCGCCGCCGAAGCCGATATCGGTCTTCTTGGCGAAACCCTCGGCGACGCGCTCCTGCTCGGTGGTTCGCGCATTGACCAGCGCCAGCGTGACGTTCGCCTCCTTCTTCTTGACCTTCACCGATCCGAGCAGCCCGCCGATCATACCCCCGGCACGACCGCCGAGCATGCCGCCCAGCCCGCCCAGTCCGCCGCCGATCCCGCCGCCGCCCGAATTGCCGTTCTGCATGACGATGTCGGGCACGATGAAGTAATCGGCGACCTTGATCTGCCCCTTGCCCAGATTGGAACCCTGCTGGAGTTCGCCGTCGCGCGCCAAACCGCGTTCGGCGGTCGCGATCGACAGGCCGCGGTTGCGATCGACGATGCCTAAGCATCCGGACTTGGCGGCGAACACCTTGATCAGGGCTTCCGGGCTGCCCAGGCCATAGGCGCCCCATTGCGGGGATTCGGGCTCGACAATGGCGATCGTACCGAGGCGTTTCGCGCAGACCGGGATTTCGGCCATCTTCCTGACCTGTTCCTTGCGGGCCTTGGACTCGGCGAATGCCGGCTGCGCCGTCAGCGAGAGCGAGAGGCCGGCGACCATGGTGGAGGCAAGCAGCGTCGCCAGGGATCGGCGTGCGGAGGAAGAGATCATGATGGATGTCCTTTTCAAGCGGGCGCGCAGCCGCGATCCGGGTGCCGTCGGGGCACCCGGGGATCGAGGGAACTGTGCTGGAAACTCGAAGGGATCCTAAGCGACGGAAGGCGCGGTTTGAACGCGTTTAGCTGCACGACGCTGAGTAGAATTCGGCACTTTTATTGCCTTGGGGCCGGTCAGACCTCCACTGCCGGCCCGACGAGCAGCTGCCGCACGCGCGTCGCATAGGTGCGCCCGACGGGCACCTCGACCCCGTTGGCCAGCGCCAGCTTGATCGCGCCATAGCCCGCCTGACGGATCGCGGTGACCAGCGTGCGGCGGACCACCGTCGACCGGTGGACGCGGATGAACAAGGTCGGGTCCAGCCGCGTCTCCATCCCGGCCATCGTCTCGCGCAGCAGGAACACATCGTCTCCCGCATGCAGCCGGATATAGTCGCGCTCGGCGCCCACCCAATCGAGCCGGGACACAGGTACGCGGACGAATTCACCGCGACGCTGCACCCAGAATTCGCTTTCGAACGCGCTCTTCGCGGGCTGGTCCGGCGGATTGTCGCGCAGCGCCGCGATCACCGCAGCCATTTCGGCGATGCGCCCCTCCGCATCGCGCGAGAGCAACGCAGCGCGGGCGCGCTCCATCGCGTCGCGCATCCGGTCGAACGCCACGGGCTTGAGCAGATAATCCACCGCCGACACCTCGAAGGCGCGGGAGGCATAATGATTGAATGCGGTCACGAAGATCACGACCGGCACGACCGGCCCGTCGAGCAGCGGCAGCAGGTCGAACCCGTTGGTGCCCGGCATCTTGACGTCGAGCAGGACCACGTCGGGCGCGAGCGTCCGGACCAGATCGAGCGCGGTATCGCCGTCGCCGGCCTCTCCGACGATCTCCACGCCGACGATCTGACGCAGCATCGTCGCGATGCGGCGGCGGGCCAGCGGCTCGTCGTCCACGATGAGCGTGCGAAGCATCATGGCGCGTATTGCAGCGGCATGCCGAGGGTGACCCGGAACCCTTCGGTCCGCCCGGGCCCCGCATTGAGCGACCAGCGCTCGCCGAAGCGGGTGGCGAGCCGCTGGCGGACATTGAGCAGGCCGACGCCCGTTCCGCCCGCAATCTCGGGGCCGTCGCCGTCATCCTCGACCCTGAGCATCAGGCTGTCTTCCAGCCGATGCGCGACGATGCGCAGCCGTGTGGCGCCCTTTGACGGGGCCACCGCATATTTGATCGCATTCTCGACGAGCGGCTGAAGGATCAGGCTGGGCACGCGCGCGCCTTCCAGCTCGGGCGGAATGTCGATCTCCACCTTCAACCGTTCCGGGAAGCGGATCTGCTCGATCTCCAGATAGAGTTGCTGCAACGCGATCTCCTGCGCCAGCGTCACATCCTCCGCCGGATCGATCTCGAGCGTGGTGCGCAGGAAGGATGACAGGCTGACCAGCATGCCCTCCGCCCGGTCCAGTTCCCTTTCCCACATCATCGACGAGATCGAGTTGAGCGTGTTGAACAGGAAATGGGGATTGATCTGGTAACGCAGGGCGCGGACCTGCGCCTTGTGCGCGAACGCCTCGACCTGGGCCAGCCGCCGTTCCCGCTCGCGCGCGTCGAAATGATAGATGAGCGCGAGGTAGAGCGCCGTCCACGAAAAGAAGGAATAGAGCCAGAGGAACGCGTCCTCGACGAACATGTTGATCGTGTAGGGCCTGAGCGGGCCGAAATAGGGCATTTGGGGATAGGCGATCCCATAATAGAGGATCGCGGTGGTGACCGCGCCGTAGATCGCCGAACCGACCAGCGCGAACAGGCTTGCCAGGACGGCGATCTGCCGGAAGGGCCGCCCGCGCAACGGCCGCAGCGCCCGATGGATCGCATAGCAGAGCACGGCCGCAAGCACGGACAGCCAGATCCGCCGCACCGTGACGCCCGACAGGTCCGCCGAGACGAGCGCGGCGATCACCGTCAGCACCACCACATGGACGGTCCAGAAGGCCAGGATGGACCACAGGACGGCGCGATGCTCGTCCCGCTCGGATTCCGGAATGCTCAACGCCACGGCAGCGCATATCCCCCGCTGTTCGCCGAGCGCTTTTCCATGAACCCGCGGCCGTGTCGATTGCCCTTCGTCGTCGCGATCCTGTCGTTGGTCGATTGGCCGCGGCGCTTGCCGCATCCGCCATGCCCGTGATCGCGAACCCCCTCCTGCCATCGATCGAAACGCGCGATCCGCCCCGCCGTGGTCGTCGAAACTGTCTCGACGAACAGCGTAAAGAGGGGGTTTTCCGCCATGTTCCTGCACGTCGTCCGTCAATCGGAGGCGCCCGATGCGTCATGCTTCAATGGCGGCCGCGGGCAAAATCGCGCGCGCATCCTGGATGCGGCCGGACGGCTGCTCCGCGAACGCAGCCTGGATGCGCTGGGCATGGATGAAATCGCGCGCGCGGCGGGCCTGACCCGCCGCACCCTCTACAATCATTTCGCCAGCACCGCCGAGATCTTCCGGATGTCGCGTCAGGCGCTGCTCGCCGATCTCGCGCCGTTGGTGCCTCAGGCGGTCGCGGACAGCGCACCCGCGAACATCGCGCTGACGCGCTTCGCATTCCAGGCGCTGCGCCTGTTCGCCGACCGCCGCCACACCGATCTTTACGTCTCCGTCGCCCGCGAAGGTCATGCCCATGCATGGATCGGCCAAAGCTACGAGGCGCGCATCCAGGCGCCGATGATCGCAGCGATCTCCGCATGCCTGGCCGACGCGCGCCAGGCCGGCGGTTTTCAGGGCGACGTTCGCGCGGCTGCCTTTCAGCTGCTCTGGACGCTGCAGGCAGCCGCAGCGTCGCGACTGGTATCCGGTCACGACGCTTCGGCGGACGCGATCGTCAGGGCGTTCCTGGCGCAGCATCGCCCCGAGACGCCGATCGTCCGCGACATGGTGGCCGCATAGCTTTCGTGTTCCGCCCGCGACGATTTCCTGTATCGTCGCGCCCGATGAACTCGATCGATGATGCCCTGATGGACGCCTATATCGGCGAGATTCGCGGCGAACGGTTCTTCCGCCGCCTGCTCGAGACGCTGGACCTGACCGACGATCAGGCTTGCGCGCTTCGGGCCTTCGCCGATCTCGAACGCACGACCGGTGCCAGGGTCGGCGCGCATATCGCGGAGCGGGGTCATGCGGTTCCGGATCCGGTTCCAGACAGGACGGACGCTGCCCCGGACGAATACCCGATCGCGCGCTGGAACGACCTGCTCGACTATCTGGATCGCTATGCCCCGCTCGCGATCGACGACTTCCGTCCGATCGCCGCGGATGCGGCCGCCCGCGCGATCGGCGAAGCGCTGATCGACCATGAGATCGCCTATATCGGGTTCGTCGCCGCCGAACGTGCCGGGGACACGGCAGGCGCGCTCGCGCTGATCCGCGCGTCAGACGCCCGGATCGGCGGATAGGAGCAGCGAGGCGGCGGCGAGATCCTCGCTGGCGTGCCCCACCGATTTGAAGACGCTGATCTGCCGGTCGTCGGTCCGGCCGGGATGGCGCCCGGTGACGAGGTCGACCAGCCCACCGCCGAACTTCGCCTCGTCCAGCGCACCACTGGCCAACGGATCGATCAGGTCGCCGGACTCACGCCGCGCTGCATCGGCAAAGTCGGCGAATACGAGATCGGCACGTCGGAACACATCGTCGTCCGCTTCGCGCATGCCGGGCTGGAAGCTGCCGACGAGATCGACATGCGCGCCGGGTTTCAGCAGCCGTCCCGCCAGGACTGGGCTGGTCGCGGACGTCACGCAGACGACGATATCGGCCTCGGCGATATCGGCTTCGGCCGCGACGCGCGCCGGCAATCCGCGCCCGCGCAGATCTTCGGCGAGGGCGGCGGCGCGTTCCGGCGAACGGCCGAGGATCGCAATGTCCGACAAGGCGAAGCTGGCCGCATAGCCGGCCGCGAACTCCTCCGCCAATCGCCCGGTGCCGACGATCAGCAGCCGCGACGCATCGTGCCGGGCCAGATGACGCGCCGCCAAGAGCGAGGATGCAGCGGTCCGCTTCGCGGTCAATTCCTCGCCGTCGACAAGCGCGAGCGCCTCGCCCGATCGTCCGTCGAACACGATATAGGCCGCGTTGATCCGCCGTTCTGCGTCGGGGAAGAAGGTGACGAGCTTCACGCCGATCAGGCGCCCCGCCTGCCAGGCCGGCATCACCAGCAGCGCCGCATCGGCCTGACCCGGGACCGGGATGTCGTGCCGTTGCCGCAGCGGCACCGCGATGTCGCCGACGATCCCCTCGCGAATGGCGTCGATCAATGTCGGCCAGTCCAGCGCATTGTGAACATCAGCGGCAGAGAAAAGACGCATGTGGCGGGTTCAGCCTTCCCAGACGGTTCGATAGATCCGCATCCAGTTACCACCCAATATCTTGCCGATCGATACGGCGTCGAAATCGCGTTCGGCCAGGCGCCGGGTGAGGTTGATCATCGTCCGCGGCGTCTCGATGCCGGCGGGATAATAATAAGGCGGCTTGGGATAGGTGTCCGCGCGCCAGATACCCGCGGCGATCGCCTGGTCGTAGATCGCGACCGCGGCTTCGTCGCTCATGATCGGCCACTGCATCGACGCATAGTCGATCCCCAGCCCGACATGGTCGATGCCGACCAGATCGGCGATATGGACGATGTGATCGATGAAATGATCGAGCGTCGGACGATCGGAATCATGCACGAAGGCGGGGAAACCGACCGCGCCGACCAGCCCGCCATTGGCGCCGATCGCCTTGATCACCTCGTCCGACACATTGCGGTTCGACGGATGGATGGCGGCCGCATTGCCGTGCGAGATCACCACCGGCGATCGCGAGGCCTCGATCGCCTCCAGCGTGGTGCGCGGGCCGGTATGCGCGCAGTCGACGACGATCTTCGCATCGTTGAGCGCGGCGACGAGGTCGAGGCCGAAATAGCTGAGCCCCGTATCGGTCCGTTCGCTGCCGCCGTCGCCAACGCGGTTGCGACGATTGTAGCAGAGCTGGATCACCTTCACGCCCAGTTCGCCATAGATCGGGATGAGGTCCAGATTGTCCTCGATCGGATCGGTGCCCTGGAAATGCAGGAGGATACCGGTCTCGCCGGCCTGCTTGGCGGCAAGGATATCCGCCGTGCTGCGGATCAGCCGCATGTCGGCGCGGCCGGCAACGAACTTGTGCCATCCCGCGATCGCCTTGAACGCGTAATCGGCATTCTGCACCCAGGCCACGGTCGGGGTGACCACGGTGACGCCGCCCTCGCGATACCAGTCGACGTAGCGCGTCTCGTAGGTGATCGGGCACACCGCATCGACGATGATGCTTTCGGCGTGGAGCGCGTCGATATCCATTATGACCCTTTCACCCGTCCGCCTAATTCGATTCAGAATAATTTCAGCGGACGGCATTTTACGACAAGGCAGGATTGCCTAAATTTTCTGAGGCAATCTTGCAAATTCGTCAAGTTTCGATTACGAATTTTTTGCATCGAAACAGCACACGGAAGGACGCGACCATGGCCTGCCCGCGTTCGTCGACATGCTGAGCGCGGCTGCCCGCCGCACCGGCGCCATGCTAGATGATCAGATCCTCGACCACCGTCGGGTAGCTCGCGACCTCCATCTCGATCAGCAGGATCGTGTCGGGCTCGCTGATCGAGATATATCGGTGCCCCATGCTGGAATCGAACACGACGCTGTCGCCTTCGCGCAGCCGGATCGGGGCATAGGCCTCGGTCTGCAGTTCGAACTCGCCGCTCAGCACATAGATGAATTCCTGTCCGGGATGGCGGCGGAACTCGACGAACTCGCGATCGGGATGCTGCTTGATGCGCGCGCGCAGGAACACCTTGTTCATGCCCGCCAGCCCATCGGCGAGCACTTCATATTCGATGTCCTGCGCCTGGAAGCGGGCACCCATTCCGGCGCGCGTGACCGCACGGCGGGAACCACTCGCCTCAACGTGCGGCTCGGGACTGGTGAATGCGGTGACCGGCAGGTTGAGCCCGCTCGCCAGCTTCACGACGCTCGAGAAATTGAGCTTGGTCAGCCCGTTCTCCAGCTTCGACAAGGTGCCCTGCGAGATACCGGTCCGCGCGGAGACTTCGGTCAGCGTCCAGCCTTCGCGTTTGCGCAACGCCTTCAGTCTGGCCCCGATCATGCCGGGCGCGATCGACGTCGTCATATCTATCCCATCAGCCCCCGGAAACGAGCGGAACAGTTGCTGTATCGTTCATTGCGCAATGTTTCCAAAACAAAAACACACAGTGGAGCTTGCGATGACCCACGATGACTATGCGCAACACGATGCCATCGGGCTGGCAAAGCTGGTCGCGGACCGGCAAGTCTCCGCCGCGCAACTTCTCGACGCGGCACTTGCGCGCATCGAAGCGGTCAATCCGAAGATCAACGCATTGAATCATCTGTTCGCGGAACGGGCGCGAACGGAGATCGCGAACGGATTGCCGGACGGGCCCTTCCATGGCGTGCCCCTCGTCCTGAAGGACCTTTACATGGCCTATGCCGGCGAGCCGACCGCCAACGGATCGCGCTTCTGGGCGGCCAATATCCCGTCGCGAAGCTCCGAACTTTTCGAGCGCTATCGCCGGGCCGGCTTCGCCATCTTCGCCAAGAGCGCCACGCCCGAGCTCGGCTACAGCGCCACGACCGAGCCCGCGGCGTCCGGCCCTACGCGCAATCCATGGGATCTCTCGCGTACTGCCGGCGGATCGAGCGGCGGCGCGGCGGCGGCCGTCGCCGCCGGCATCGTCCCGATGGCGCATGCCAGCGACAGCGGCGGCTCAATCCGGATCCCGGCATCATGCTGTGGCCTGTTCGGCCTGAAACCGACGCGCGGGCGCATGCCGATGGGGCCGGAGCGCGGCGAGTCGAGCGCGGGACTCGGCACAGCCCATGCGATCAGCCGGTCGGTCCGCGACAGCGCCGCGCTCCTCGATATATCCGCCGGGCCGGATCTGGGCGCGCCTTATGGCATCGCTCCCCCTGCCCGTCCCTGGCGCGACGAAGTCGGCGCCGATCCGGGCACCATCCGCATTGCGCTGGTCGTCGACCTGCCCGGTGGCGATGCCGTCCATAAAGATTGCCGCGATGCCGCGCAGGATGCCGCCGCCTTGTGCGAGGCGCTCGGCCACCATATCGAACCCGCCGAGCTGCCCATCGACCGCTTATTGCTCGCGGCCGCATCGTCGGTCGTTTCTGCGACTCTTGTCCGCACATTGGTCGAGGCCCGCGCGCAACAGCTCGGCCGCTCACCCGCGGACGGCGAGCTCGAGCCGCATATCGTTGCGCTCGTCGAAGCGGGGCGGAGCATCGACGCCGCCGATTATCTGCGCGCGATCCAGTATTTTCAAAAGGCGAACCGCGACCTTGCCGCGTTCCAGACGCGATATCCGGTCATCCTGAGCCCGACGCTGGCGCAGCCCCCCGTGCCGCTTGGCATGCTGCATGCCGCTGCGGCCGATGTGCGCACGCGCTCGACCGCGTTCGCACCCTACACCGCGCTCGCGAACATCACCGGCGTTCCGGCGATGACCGTCCCGCTGTTCGACAATGCGGAGGGGCTGCCGATCGGTACCCAGTTCATGGGCCGGTTCGGCGACGAGGCGCTGCTGTTGCGACTGGCCGCGCAGCTCGAAGCCGCGCGGCCATGGAAGGACAGGCGCCCTAGAATTTGAAGCGCGCGCCGATGCCGTAGGTCGCCGGATCGTTGACCACCGCAGAGACCGCCGCGCCGAAGCGGAAGGCCATGACGATGTAGCGATTGTCGGTCAGGTTGCGGCCGAAGGCATAGACCTCCAGCCCGTTGTCCAGCTCGACGCCAGCGCGTGCATCCAGCCGGTGCCAGCCGCCCGTGCTCACCTGCCGCTCGTTCGCGGCGGTGAAATAGCTGTTCGATTCGAACGCGTAGTTCGCATTGAGTTTCAGCCGGAGCCCGTCGCTGAGCGGCGTTTCGTAATTCGCGCCGAAACCGCCGGTCCAGCGTGGCGCCTGATTGAGCTGATTGCCCGCACGGTTCGCGGTCGGCGCCGGCGTGCCCGCGCATTGCGCATCGTTGTTCTGCGGCGTGCCGGTGGTGATGCCTTCGCAGAAATCGGTGTAGACGCCCTTGGAATAGGTCGCCTGGCCGGTCAGCGTCAGCCCTTCGAACGGGTTGATCGTCAGATCGGCCTCGATGCCCTTGACGCTTGCCGCACCGGCATTCTCGATCCGCGAGATCAGCGACGTTATCAGCCGGCGCAGCTGCAGATCCTTGTAGTCGTAATAGAATGCTGCGGCGTTGAGCGTCACCTTGCGGTCCAGGAACTGCGTCTTGACCCCTGCCTCGTAGGCCCAGAGCTTTTCCGCACCGAAGGTATTGAGCGCGCCGCCCGCACCCGGCTGATAAGCGAAGCCCGGCGACTGATAGCCAAGGCTTGCCTTGGCGTAGAGCAATATGTCGCGATCGGGCTTGTAGTTGATGCCCAGCGACGGAAGGATCGCCGTGTCGGAGACCTTGCCGATGATCGGCGGGAACTGGCCGGGCGTGCCGGCGGTGGAATAGTCGATCGAGAAGTCGCGCTTCTCGTAGTTCAGCCGCGCCCCGGCGACTGCGGTCAAGCCCTGGGCGAGATCATATTCGAACTGGCCGAATGCGGCGAGCGCGCTCAGGTCGCTCTTGGCATGCGGGCGCGGATCGGCGCGCAGGGTGGTCTTGTTATAGGCCAGCGGATTGACGCGCAGGAACACCTCCGCCTTCTCGTTGTAATAGTTCGCGCCGATCGTGAAGCGCAGCGGACCGGAGTCATAGACGCCGCGGACTTCCTGATTGAACGTCTCGTTCTCGTTGATGAAGACGGGCTGGATCGTCGCGGCGACGGTCGCGTCGATGTCGTACACCGTAAAATAGTCGAACTTGCGATAGCTCGAGATCGAGGTGACGTTGAAATTGTCCGACGCCTCGGCATTCATGGTCAGCGCGATGCCGCCGGTCTTCAACCGGGTACGGATCTGATCCTCGATATTGGTCGAGACGGTCTTGGGCGAAAAGACGGTCTGTCCGCCGACCAGCGTGGCGGGCGTGAAGACGTCTTCCGACTTCTTGACGGTATAATCGGCCGACAGGGTGGCGTCGAAGCCGCCATCGCTGTCGTAGCGCAGCTTCGCGCGGCCGGTGTAGGAAGACGCGTCGCCGATGCGGTTGCCCGTCACCGTGTTGCGGAAATAGCCGTCATGGCCGCTTGCCGAACCCGAGATGCTGGCGGAGAAGCCGCCGCCGATCGGACCGCTCAGATAGCCGCCCACCGCGATGCTGTTGAAATTGCCGTAGCTGGCGTCGATGCTGCCTTCGAAGCTGTTGCCCGGCTGGTGCGTGACGATGTTGATCGCGCCCGCCGTGGCGTTACGGCCGTAGAGCGTGCCCTGCGGACCGCGCAGCACCTCGACGCGCTCGATATCCTTCAGCCCGAAAAAGGCCGCATCGGGCTTGGAGAGATAGACGCCGTCCAGATAGACCGCGGTCGCCTGGCTCGCGCCGATCGGCACCGGCTGGCCGGCAATGCCGCGCAGCGAGACAAGATTGGTCGAATTGACGCCGGCGAAGCCCGAAATGGAAAGGCCGGGCACGCTGCCCTGCAGATCGTACACGGTCTGGATGCCGCGATCCTGGATCGCACCGGCATTGAGCGCGCTGATCGCGATCGGAACATCCTGCAGCCGCTCGGCGCGACGCTGCGCGGTGACGATGATGTCGCCGGACATTTCCTCCGGCGCCTCTTCCGCCGCCTGGGCGGTGGGCGCGGCCGCATCCTGCGCAAAGGCCGCGACGGGCAGTATCAGGGCCGCACCGGCCAGCAGCATGGCCAGGGTCGACGAGTGATTGTTCGATGAAGTGCGCATTCGGTCCTCCCATGCTCGTCTCTCGAGAGCTTGAAGGCGAAACTAGTCCCGACTGGCGGTAACGGCCCCATGATCAGTTTCGCTGCACCCCATCGGAGAAACGCATAGATGGGTTTGTGGGCTCGCGAGACGAGCCAATCCCCGTCGCTCCAGCAAAAGCTGGAGCCCATGCGATGCCTGCAATATCGCGGAGGCGGAAAGATCGGATAGGCTCCAGCTTTCGCTGGAGCGACAGGAGAAATCACCCGTTCGCGAGATGATCCCGATACCGGTCGCGCAGCACCTTCTTGTCGATCTTGCCGGTCGCGGTCAGCGGCACCGGGGTGATGATCACCGCATCGGGCATCCACCATTTGACGATGCGCGGTTCGAGGAAGGCAAGCACCGCCTCTGCCGTCACCGTCTCGCCCTCGTGCGGCTCGATCGCGAGCAGCGGACGCTCTTCCCATTTCGGGTGATAGACGCCGACCACCGCGGCGATGCGCACGCCGGCGCATGCCACCGCGATATTCTCCAGGTCGATCGAGCTGATCCATTCGCCGCCGGACTTGATCACGTCCTTCTTGCGATCGGTGATGCGCATGAAACCGAAGGGATCGATGGTCGCGATATCGCCGGTGTCGAACCAGCCGTCCGCATCGGCGGCATCCTGTTCGGCGCGGAAATAGCGCTGCACCGTCCAGGGTCCGCGCACCAGCAGCGCGCCCGAGGATTCGCCGTCGTGCGGCAGGTCGTTGCCGTCCTCGTCGACGATGCGCAGCTCGATACCGAATTGCAGCCGGCCCTGGCGCGTCCAGATCACCTCGTCCATCGCGTCCTCGCCTTCGGCGGCAAGCTTTGGCGTCGGCGTCGAGACCACGCCGATCGGGCTGGTCTCGGTCATGCCCCAGAGCTGGCGGACCTTGACGCCGTAGCGTTGCTGGAACGTCTCGGCCATGGCGCGCGGCACGGCCGAGCCGCCGATGACCAAAGTCTCCAGCGCACCGGTGTTTCCACCCGTGCGTTCGAGATAGGCGAGATACATGGTCCAGATCGTCGGCACGCCGCCCGAGAACGTGACGCCCTCCGCCTGGATCAGTTCGTCGAGGCTCGCGCCATCCATCCGGTCGCAGGGCAGCACGATCTTGCAGCCGTTGATCGGAGCGACGAAGGGCAGGCCCCATGCCGTCGCATGATAGAGCGAGCTGCACGGCATGACGCAGTCGAACGCCGAAAAGCCGAAGGCGCCGGTGAGGCCACCGGCCATGGCATGGAGCACGACAGAACGATGGCTGTAGAGCACGCCCTTGGGATCGCCGGTGGTGCCCGAGGTATAGCAGAGGAACGACGCACTGTTCTCGTCCAGCACCGGCCAGTCGAAATCCTCCGCCTCGTCCGCGATCAGCGTTTCGTAGCTGGTCGCACCCACCGTGCCGGGATCGAGCCGCTCGGCGTCGGACAGCATCACATAATGCCGGATCGTCGGCAGCAGCGGCTTCAGCCGCTCCACCAGCGCCAGGAAATTGCGCTCGAAGAACAGGACGCTGCTCTCCGCATGATTGATCGTATAGGCGATCTGATCGTCGGGAAGGCGCGGATTGGCGGTGTGCAGCACCACGCCGCTGCCAGGCACCGCATAGAACAGCTCGAAATGGCGATGGGTGTTCCAGCCGAGCGAGCTCACCCGGTCGCCCGGCTTCACGCCCAACCGTGCCAGCGCATGCGCGGCCTGGGCCGAACGCCGCCCCCAGCCGGCATAGTCGTAGCGCCAGATCGGCTCGTCGATCAGCCGCGAGACGATCTCCCGATCGGCATGCGCGCGCGATGCGAAGCGCAATATCCCGCTGATCAGCAGGGGCGTCGTCTGCATCAGGCCGCTCAGCATGTCCGTATCTCTCCTCGTTTCCATCGCCCCGTCTTCGCCGCAGGGCCCGCAAAGCGATAAGGCTGCCCGATCCTGACGGCACATGAAAGCTTTGGCGGCGCGCCATCAGCTATCGTGATGGCTGTGTCCACAGCTATCAGGATTGGACATGCCGGGCCGCCAAATCGATCATGCATCGCGCCTGCAACACCCTGCTAGCACGCAAGGCGGAAGGACATAACCGGGGGCGACATCCCGGGACGGGCCGGCCGGAGACGATCGCCACACCGGCCGACGCCCGCCCCGCCCCGCCCGGATGCGCGCCGCCGACGGCAGGGAAGGCCACGCATGAAGCTATACACCTTCGTCCGCGACGGACGCGAACGGATCGGCGCCGGCCACGGAGAAGGCGGGCTGGTCGATCTCGATTCGGCGCGCCCATCGCCTGCGTTCGCAAGCATGCAGGCGTTGATCGCGGCGGGGCCGGATGCGCTGGCGCTGGCGCGCGAGGCGATCGCCGCGCCGACCGACGATTCGCTGCTGCGGCTTTCCGACGTGCGCATCCTCGCGCCGCTGCCGCGGCCCAGCAAGATCCGCGGCTTTTCGGTGTTCGAGCAGCACCTGATCAACGCGCTGGACGGCGCCGCCAGGACGATGGCCGCGGACGAGGCCGATCCCGAGGCCGCCTATGCCGAGAAAAGGCAGAAATTCAACATGGACAGCCTGCCCGGCGTGGGCTGGCGCCAGACCCCGGCCTATTATTATTCGGATTGCACCACGATCGTCGGCCATGACGAGACCGTCACCTGGCCCGCCTATTCGCAATGGATCGATTACGAGCTCGAGATCCTGGCGGTGATCGGCGCGCCCGGCCGCGACATTCCGGTCGAGCGCGCGCACGAACATATCTTCGGCTACACCATGATGAACGACCTCAGCGCGCGCGACGCGCAGTTCATGGCGATGTCGACCGGCCTTGGTTTCGCCAAGGGCAAGGATTTCGACGGGTCGAATCCGCTGGGTCCGTGCATCGTCACCGCCGACGAGATTCCCGATCCCTATGCGCTGACGCTGAAGACGCGGATCAATGGCGAGCAATGGTCGTGCGTACAGGATATCAAACCGCAATGGCGCTTCGTCGACTGCATCGCCTATGCCAGTCAGGCGCAGATGCTGCACCCCGGCGAGATGTTCTCCAGCGGCTGCACCCCCGATGGCTGTTCGATGGAAATGATGCGCAGCGTGAAGCGCGGCGATATCGTGGAACTGGAAGCCGAACGGATCGGCGTGCTGCGCACGCGGATCGCCTGAACAGCTACGGAGACGAAGCGTGACCGACAAGCAACGTGTGGCGATCGATCTGGTGCGGGACAGCGACCATCCCGATGCGCGGGCGACCTTCGACAAGCTGGCCGGCGGCAGTGTGGGCGTGGTCAACATCCACCGCACCATCGCCAACAGCCCCACGGTCTTCGCGCGCTTCATCGGTTTCGCGCACGCGCTGCGCTTCGAGACCGAGCTGGACCCGGCTGAACGCGAGCTCGCCATCCTGCGCGTGCTGGAACGGTGCGACGGCCATTACGAGATCGTCCATCACCGCCGCATGGGTGCCGCCGCGGGGCTGAGCGAGGACGAACTCGCGCATGTCGGCGACGCCGGCGCACCGCACGCGATCTACAACGAGCGCCAGCGCGCCATCCTCGATTTCGCGGACCGTTTCGCCGCGGGCGCGGGTGTCGAGCCCGAGGCGGGCGCCGCGCTTTCGCGGTATCTCGACAGCCGGCAGCGCGTAGAACTGGGGCTGACGCTGGCGCTCTATCTGGGCCTGGCACACTTCACCAACAGCATCGACGTGCCGGTCGATTGACGCTGCGGCGCAAAAGCTCGTAATTTGCCGCATGCGCCGCGCGCATTTCCGCACGCGGCATCCGGAGAGCGTGATTGCCGTTTCGTGGTTCGTTGCAGGATGTCCGGCTGTTCGTCGCGGCCTATGAGGAGGGATCCTTCACCGCGGCGGCGACGCGCGAGAACAGCACGCAATCCGGCGTCTCGCACCATATCCGCCAGCTCGAGATGCTGCTCGACGTCAAGCTGTTCGTCCGCGAGAAGGTGGGCGTCACAGCGACCCCCGTCGCCGACATCCTCTATCGCCGCTGCATCGAAATGCTGCGCGGAATCGACGAGGCCGCCAATCAGGTCGCCCATTATGCCAAAGGCTTCCAGGGCAGCTTCACCGTCGGCATCATCCCGGCGCTGACCCACCGCATCGCGGCCCCCGCCTTGCTGCGCTTCACCGCGCTCCATCCCAATGTGAAGGTCCGCATCGTCGAGAGCTTCGGATCGCTGCTGCCGCAGATGGTGGCATCGGGCGACGTCGATTTCGCGATCAGCACGCTGCACGGCGGAGAGACCGGGCTGCATGCGCGCCCGCTGCTCGTCACGCCCGAATGCCTGGTCTCACGCGTGAACCGCGCGGACGAGCCGCCGGTGACGACCGCCATGCCCGCGACGCCGATCAACATGGCCTGGGCCAGCCGGATGGAAAGCCGCCGCGCCGCGATCAGCGCCTGCCTGGCCGCGCACGGCATCGGCATCGATGCGGAGCTGGAGATCGATTCGGCGCTCGCCATGCTCGATCTGGTCAGCCGGTCGGACTGGAAGACGGTGACGCCCTGTCTGATGATCGATCCGATCGCCGACGCCCAGCGCTTCACCATCCGGCCGCTGCGCAACCCGGACGTGAATTTCGAGATCATGCTGCTCGAGCGCACCAGCACCGTGCTGACCCCCGAAGCGGAATTGTTCGTCGACATCTTCGCGGAGGAATCGCGCCGCGGCACCGAGGACTGGATCGCCCGGTTCCGCGACATGGGGCTGATGTAGGCCCATCAGATGCGGGCATGATCCTGCCCCAGAATCATAATGCGCGCTCGTCCTCGCCCGCTGTTATGGCAATGCCGACAAGCCGCGACAGATGAGAGGATCGGATGGCCAAGGA
>Ga0209902_100444_pt1 | contig 45392 bp, 50 predicted proteins | sample FECB27metaG_FD_188304 | JGI IMG/M metagenome (GOLD analysis project Ga0209902, IMG submission 188304) | Cyanobacterial communities from the Joint Genome Institute, California, USA - FECB-27 (SPAdes) (version 2) | ecosystem: Environmental > Aquatic > Thermal springs > Hot (42-90C) > Microbial mats...
CCCCCCCCTCCCCCATCCCCTCCCCTCAAGGGGGAGGGGTGCGCTGTGGCTCCATGGGTGAGATAGCCCACCCTATCGAGCGCTTTGATAATCTCCACCGTCGACTGCGGCGCGTCATACCCGACCCCATTGGCCAACCGCCCATCGCGGATCGGGTAGTTGGCGAGGACGAGGGCGACGCGGCGCTCGGCGCGCGCGGTCGCACGTAGACTGGTCCAGTTCTGCACCAGGGTCACGGCGCGGCGGATGCCGTCGTGATCCGGCGCGTAGGCAGAGAGCGGGCACTGGGTGCGCTCGTGCCAGACGGCATCGTGCTTGTGGCCGACCAGCAGCATGCCGATGCGGCCGTCGAGCTCGGGGAGCACCACCTGCATCGCGAGGTCCTTGGCCGTCAGCCCCTGCACATCGGCCGCCCAGTGCGCCTCGGGACGGCCACCCTGCAGCAGCTGGATTACCGGGGCGTCGGTGCCGGCAAAGGGGTTCTGCCTGGCGTCGAGCCCGTCGAGGCCGAGGGCGAAGCCGGTGAGGTTGAGGATGACGCTGGGGGGATATTCGGCGAAGGCCGCCTGCACGAAACGGATGCAGGCCCCCTCCTTCAGGGTCGAGACGACGATGGGGACCGGGTTGAGCGAGCGCGCCTCAAGTTCAGATATCAGCGCTTCGAGTGTTGCCGTGCCGGCGCCTTCGAGGGCGGCGCGATAGAACAGGATCGGCACGTTCGGGTGCGGCGAAACCGGGAGCGCGTCGAGCATGCCGTGGGCCGGATGCCAGAGGCCGAAGCGGTGGAAGGGACGGACTACCAGATTGGCCAGCTCCCCTCCCCTCAAGGGGGAGGGGAGCGCGGCGAGCACATTGAAAGCCTCGAGCAGGGTGTCGGCATTCTCCGGCCCACCGGCCGTGAACAGGCTGTGCAGCCTGCTCCAGTCATCCGGGTGGACGGTGGAGCGCTGCTGCAGGATCGGATCGGGGTTGGCGTCGCCGGGAAGCAGCGCCAGCCTTATCTTGCCGCTCAGCGCCAGCGCGGTCAGCTCATCGACGCCGTATTGCCAGTAAGCGGGGCCGCCGAGCAGGCGGACGACGACCAGCCTCGCGTGCTGCACGGGCTGGTCGAGCCAGAGGTCAACCGAGAGGTTGTGACCGAGCCGCAAGAGGTTGGCGAGGCGGAGATCGGAGGTACCGGCCCGGTCAGCGGCAGCGGCCAGCATGGCCAGTTCGCTGTCGGCGGCGGAGGCGAAGATGATCGGTGCCGGGGACTGGGCGAGGTCGATGGCCTCGCCTTCCTGTTGCAGGGCGCCGGCCTGAGCGGAGAGCAGGTGCATCATGCCGGCAACGACGTGCGGTAGCGGCGCGAGCCGCGCAGTTCGGAGCCATCGGCCATGCGAATGCGGAAATCGCCGTCGCGAACGGGAGCGATCTCGCGGACCTTGGCGCGATTGACGAGGCGCGATCGATGTACCCGGGCGACATCGACGCCGGCATCACCCAACAGCTGTTCGAGCGCCGCGAGGCTGATGCGGGCGAGGTGGGTGGCGCCATTGGCGCGGATCTCGACATAGTTCCCCGCCGCGCTGGCCCAATCGAGCGATGCAGCATCGAGGAAGATGGTGCGGCCGCCGGCCTTGAGGGTGAGCTTGCCAGTCTGCCGGGCGTCGGCCCGGGCCGCTTCGGCTTCGCGGCGATGCTCCTCGAGGCTGCGCTGCAGGCCGAGCATCAGGATCAGCACGGAATAGGGGAAGATATCCTTGCGGTACTCGTAGATGAGGTCGGTCGGCAGGTCGGTGAAGAAGCTGTAGCTGGTGCGGAGGATTGCGGCGTAAGCGGCAGTGCGCAGCACGATGAACAGCCCGACGTGCAGCAGCGAGAACGCGATGCTGCCCAGCCCATGCCAGCAAAGCGCCGAACGCCAGGTTTCGGCGGTGAAGGGCACGCGGCGTTCGAACAGGATGACCAGCGGCGCCAGCGCCACGATGGCGAGGACGCTCGAGAGTTCGAGGATGAACGGCACGCGGGGATCAAGCACCCGGCCGACACGCTGCGCCTCGGTGAGGAGACCGAGCGCGTTGAGCACGCCGATGGCCACAAGGAACAGCGTCATGATGAGAAAGACGCGGCGGGCAACATGGCGCTCCAGCACGGCGTCGTCGATGAGATCAGCCGCCATTGGTCACCCTCAGGCCGCCGCTGATCCCGGTGCGGTCAACTGACGGCGCCGCTCGTCCCAGCGGCCCGCCGCTCGCACCAGCGCGATTGGGCGAGACGGCACCCTGCCCTAGCTCTGCAGCCCTCACAAATTGCTCAGAGGTTTGAACCATCATGTCAGCACAGGACCTTCCCGCCACCAGTCCGGAGCGTCGCTACGATCTCGACTGGCTGCGCGTCATCGCCTTCGGTTTGCTGATCTTCTACCACATCGGCATGTTCTACGTGACGTGGGGCTGGCACGTGAAAAGCCTGCATGCCGGACCATGGCTGGAACCGGCAATGGCGCTGCTCAACCCGTGGCGGCTGCCGCTGCTGTTCCTGATCTCGGGCATCGCACTGCGCTTCGCCATCGACAAAAGCCGGCTCACCCAGTTCGTGCCGCGGCGCTTCATGCGGCTGTTCGTGCCGATCGTTTTCGGCATGCTGGTGGTATGCGCGCCGCAGGCCTATTTCGAGCTCTATACGAAGGGCGAGACGGGGCCGGATTTCTGGGCGTTCTACGGCCAGTATCTCGACTTCGATATGGAGTTCTCGATCCTGACGCCGACCTGGAACCACTTGTGGTACGTGGTCTACATCCTCGCCTACACGCTCGCCGTGGTGGCGCTGCTGCCGCTGCTGCGGCGGTTGGACGGGCCGGCGGAGGCGCTGTTCGGCTGGCTGAGGCGCGGGGCATTCGGTTGGCGGCTGCTGCTGGTACCGACCCTGCCGTTCCTCGGCTACGCCCTGCTGCTGGCGCCGGATTTCCCCTCGACGCATGCGTTCTACAATGATTGGGCCAACCATGCGGAGCTCGGCACTATCGTACTGATCGGCTGGTTCGCGGCGAAGAGCCCGGCGTTCTGGGGCGCAGTGCGGCGGCATCTCGGCCCGGCGATCGTTGTGGCGCTCGGGCTGCTGGCGGTGCTTGCGGCGGCGCGGCTCAACTGGGGCGCGGTGCGCGCCGACCAGGGCCTCACCACGGTGGTTACGGTGGTGCGCACGCTGTTCATGTGGGCAGTGATCGTCGCGCTGCTGGGGCTGGCACAGCGCTATCTCAACCGCAGCAACAAAGTCCTGCGCTTCCTCACCGAGGCGGTGTTCCCGTACTACATCCTGCATCAGACCCTCATCGTGGCCGTGGGGTTCTGGGTGGGCGGCCTGCTGCTGCCGGTATGGCTGGAAGCCGGCATCATCACCGTCGTGACGGTGGTGGGCTGCGTGGTGCTGACCGAGGCGATCAAGCGGATCCCGCCGCTGCGGCCGCTGTTCGGGCTGCCGTTGCGGGCCGAAACGGTGCGGCCCGCGCGACAGGTAGCCGTGGCAGGTTAGGCTGCCGCGGCAATCGCTCCCTCAAGGCTCCGGGTGATCGCCGCGTGGTCCAGCGGCGATTCCCCGATCACCACCAGCGCAGTCTGGCGCGCCTCGCCCGGCTTCCAAGGCCGATCGAAATAAGCGGTGACGCGCGGACCGACGGCCTGGATGGCAAGGCGGGCCGGTGCGCCCGGCAGGGCCGCAAAGCCCTTGAGGCGCAGCACGTCGTGGGCGCGGATGGTGGCCTCGATCGTCGCCAGCAGGTGGTCTTTGCTGGTGACGCCGTCGAGGGTCACCGAGAACGAGTCGAAGTCGTCGTGCTCATGGCCTTCGCCGCCGTGTTCGAGCTCGTGGTGGCTCTCGCGTCCGGCGAGGTTGTCTTCGGTCGAGAGCCCCATGCCGAGCAGCGCCGCGACATCGACATGGCCGTTGCGGGCGCGCACCACGCCGGTGCCCGGCCGCATCTCGGCCTTGAGGTGCGCTTCGATAGTGTCGAGCTGGGTGTCGGTGACGAGATCGGCCTTGTTGAGGATCACCATGTCGGCGGCGATCAGCTGATCCTCGAACAGTTCCCCGAGCGGGGTTTCGTGGTCGAGCATGGCGTCGGCGGAGCGGAGCGCGTCCACCGCCTGTTCGTCATTGGCGAAGCGGCCTTCGCTCAACGCCGCGGCATCGGCAACGGTGACGACGCCATCGATGGTGACCTCGGACTTGATCTCGGGCCAGTTGAAGGCGCGGATCAGCGGCTGCGGCAGCGCCAGGCCGGAGGTTTCGATGACGATGTGATCGGGCCGATCCTCGCGCTCGAGCAGCGCCTGCATGGTGGGGATGAACTCGTCGGCAACGGTGCAGCAGATGCAGCCGTTGCTGAGCTCGATCATGTCCTCCTCACGGCAGGTCTCGTCGCCGCAGCCGGCAAGGATTTCCTTGTCGACGCCGAGCTCGCCGAACTCGTTGATGATCAACGCGATCCGCTTTCCCTTGGCATGGGCGAGGAGGTGCCGGACCAGCGTGGTCTTGCCGGCGCCGAGGAAGCCGGTGATGACGGTGACAGGAATCTTCTCGGTCGTGCTCATGCGTGGGCACCTTTCAGGGCGAAAGCGGAGGAGCGGGCGAAGCGCTCGTTGAGCCAGCCAAACAGCGGGCCGACGATCAGCCAGAACAGCGCGCCGGTAGCGAGGGTCGCCGCAGCGAAGCTGGTGGCGAGATTGGCCGGGACGGCGCTGGCGTGCTCGCCGGCAAGCTGCGGCGCGCCGACAACGTGCGGCGCGAGGATCAGCACCGCGGCGATGACGATGCCGGTCCAGTTGCGGAGTTTGGCGATGGCCAGCATGCCGGCACCGGTGGCAACCGCGGTGCCGACCCACCAGACCTGCCGGGCCACCAGATCAGCGGCAGGCATGCCCGGCAGTTCGGGCGGCAGGCCCAAAGCCGGGGCAAGCTGCAGGGCGACGAAGCCACCAAGGCCCCAGATCACGCCATTGCGGGCGGTGATCTCGATGCCCGAAAGGACGGAGACGGCGGCAAGCAGGAAGGCAAAGCCGACGCAGCCGAGGAGATTGGCGAGCACGGTGTAACCGATGCGCTCGGCGCCATCCTGCGGCGCCCAGGCGTCTTCGTCATGCTCATGCGCCGGGGCGGCGGCCTCATGGGAGTGCTCGGGGGTGCCGGCTTCGTGGCTATGCTCGGCGGCCGGCTCCTCGGGAGCGGCGTTCTCGAACACCTCGGCGGCGAGGATCAGCGGCGCGACCCGCCATTGCTGTACGGCGCTCATAGCCAAGCCGGCTGCGAGTCCGGCAAGGACCGCAGCGAAGAAGATTCGCTGGAAGAGTTTCATCGATGTCTCGTGTGCTTAGAGCTGAGCCAGCTCAGTGGCAGGGAAAGCCAAGCGCATGGCGCGTGTCGTGCGCGCCATTGTGGATGGCCATGTCGCTGGCAAAGCCGACGCCGCCGACGAGGACGAATCCGAGAAACAATGCCAACACGCCTGCGATGAGCCGCTGCGAGACAGAAAGACGGGCGATCGACGCCGTCTGGACCTGAGTGTTCATATGCCTGCACCCTCCGTGCGGATGAAAGAGGGCCTTACGCCCGGTTGCACGCTGGCAGGTCTCCTGGCTCACGGGTCATCGCGTTCTCCGGCCTTCCCGACGTCCCCGGTGGGACATCAGTGGCATAGTCGGAGGCACTCGCCGCTTACAGTTGCGGGGGCAGCCACGGATTTGGTCCCTGATGGGTACGCCGCACCGTGTTCCCTTTTGATCCCCTCGCCCGAATGGGTTCGAGGAACCAACGTGGCGCTATCGTTACGCCGCGCGAGGGGGCGCGGTCAATCTTCCGCGGCGTTTGAATCGGGGTAGCCGACAGTCACCGTGTCGACGCGGGCATCGACCTGTTCGAGCAGCGGCTCGCTCGAGGAGATCTGCATGTCGCCGGAGATGGCATCGACACTGAGATCGGCCGGGTAATCGCCGACGGCGAAGCGGACGCTGACCGAGCAGCCATCGGTGGCCGCATCGAGCTTGCCGCCCTCGAAGCTGGCGGCGCCACCATAATCCCAGAAGAAGCCATAGAGCTGGAACGGCCCGCCATTCAGCGCCTCGACCTCCTTGACGGTCAGCCCCTTCTTCAGGCCGCCCGGCGCGGTGTCATCGGGCGGCACGGTGAAGTAGGCGACGCGCTCGTGCTTTTCCTCGTCCCACCAGCCGAACTCGATGGTCTTGGCTGGGTCGTTGGGAAAGATGGTGGTGGCGAGGACGGTCGAGCCTTCGGGGCCGGGGACATCGCCGGTCACCACATTGTCCTTGCCGAAGGCTTCGATCAGCCGCGCCTCGGAGCTGTCGGCGGCAAACGGCCCCTCGCAGACGATATCGGCAGCCATGGCGGGTGCCACCAGCAGCAACAGCGGAAACAGGACCAGCACGCGCATCGTCGACCTCCGTTGATCCACCGAATCTAGCGGAACGGAGTGAGTCTGGGCAGGCCTTGCGGCGGAAGCTTGGCGCCGATCAGGCGCCGGACTGCAGCTCCTCGGTCATCCGGTTCTGGATGGCAAGCATCTCTTCGATTGCCGCAGTGAGGAGGCGCAGTTCGTCGATGCTGCGTTTGCCCAGGGCCTCGGCGCCGGCAGCCGCCAGTGGGGCATAGGCCCGCTCGATAAGGGCAAAGGTCGCATCAGCCGCCTCGACCAGAACTTTGCGCCGGTCGTGCGGATCGGGCAGGCGGCGGACGAAGTTGCGGGTCTCGAGCCGATCAATCAACGAGGTCACGGCCGCCGGGGTGAGGCGAGTGGCGCGGGCGATGGCGCTGGCGGTCTGTGGGCCGCCGGTCAGGAAACTGAGGCACAGCCGCTCCGCCGGGCCAAGCTGGAACATCTTCCCCACCTCCTCGTCAAAGCGCTGCGTGGCGTCCTGCCAGCGCATGACGAGAGTGCCGAGCTGCCGCACCAGCTCCGCCTTCGCGTCACTTGACGAATTTAGTTCGATCATCTAATTATCATCTCATCGAATAATACGACGAACGCATATTATTCGGCGTTCGTAACGCGAGGCAAGAATGAAAGCACGTATCGGCATCGTCGGCGCAGGATCGGCCGGATTGGGTCTGGCCGTGGCGCTGGCGCGAAAGGGCTTCGCACCGGAGGTCTTCGAGAAACGCACCGAGCAGCAGGTGATCGACGAAGGGATTTTCCTGACCTTGGCGCCCAACGGCATGAATGCACTGCGCGGGTTCGGCCTTGTGACAGAGGCGCTGCGGCGCGGGGTCGAGACCCGCGCCATCGTCCTCCACAACGAGCATGGCAAGGCGCTCGGCACCGTCGACTACGCTCGCCATGTGGCGCAGTTCGGCGCGCCCTCGGTGACGATGCGGCGCGGGGTGCTGGGTGAAATCCTGCTCAAGGCAGTGCGGGCGGCGGGGGTGCGGGCCCATTTCGAGACCGGGGTGACCGCCGTCGCCAATCTCGAGGGCGAGGTGGCGATGACCACGGCCGACGGCGCAACGCGCGGTTTCGATGTGCTGGTAGGGGCAGATGGTCTGCGCTCCACCGTACGCAGCCTCGCCATGCCCGGCCTGCCGGCACCCGCCTATAACGGCTTGCTGGGAAGCGGCGGCATCATCGACGTGCCCGACGTGCCGCCGACTGATGGGCAAATGCTGATGACCTTCGGGCAGCGGGCGTTCTTCGGTTACATCAAGGACCCCGGTGGGCCGGTCTACTGGTTCAACAGTTTTCCCGCCGACGAGCAGCAGGCGCAACTGATCGATCGGAAGGCCGCGCCGGGCTATTTCGAGGCGCTGCATCGCACCGACCCCTCAGTCAACCGGCGCATCATCGCTGCAGCCGCGCCCCAGGTCAGCCGGATCTATCCCGATTACGACGTGCCGAGCCTGCCTTACTGGTCGACGGGACGCGTCATGCTGATCGGCGATGCGGCACATGCGGTGACGCCGCATTCCGGCCAAGGCGCCTCGATGGCGCTCGAGGACGCGTTGGTGCTGGCGGCTTGTCTCGAGGCCGAGGCGACGCCGGAGGGCGCCTTCGGCCGCTTCGAGGCACTCAGACGCGACCGGGTGGAGGCGGCAGTGCGGCTCGGCCGGCAGGGTGGCACGCCCAAGAAGGCGCAGGGCTGGCTGGCGCGGCGGATGCGCGACCTGGTGCTACCGTTGTTCGTGCCGCTCGGCCAACGCGGGCAGGAAAACCTGTTCGCCTTCCGCGCCGACGCCACGCCGCTGGTGCAGCCGGGCTGAGCAGGCCTTGCGACTGACACGGGGCCCGGCGATCAATGGCTGAAGCCAATTGATTCGAACCGGTGCCCCGATGCCCTTCACCTTCCAGACGGTGATGCCGATCCTGCTCCTGATCGGCTCCAACGTGTTCATGACCATCGCCTGGTACGGTCACCTGAAATTCCCCAGCATGGCGATGTGGGTCGCCGTGATGGCGAGCTGGGGCATCGCGCTGGTGGAATACTGGCTGGCGGTGCCCGCCAACCGTATCGGCTATGGCGCCTATACGGCGGCGGAGCTGAAGACCATCCAGGAGGTGATCAGCCTCACGGTGTTCGCAGGCTTTGCAGTGTTCGTGCTCGGCGAGAAGCTCACCTGGAACCATGCCGTCGGCTTCGGGCTGATCTTTGCCGGGGCGTTCTTCATTTTCCGGGGGCCGCTGAAGTAGCGACCAGCGACTGGTGGGCGAAGACGCCCGCCCCTGCCCCATCGGCCACGGCGAAGCTGATATTGTGCATCGGCCGCGCCGCATCGCCGGCAGCGTAGACGCCGGGGATGCTGGTCTGCTGCAGGTGGTCGACCACAAAGAAGTCGCCGGCCATGCCGGCCTTGGTCTCACAGCCGAGCTGGATGCCGAGATTGCTTGAAAGCTTGATCGGCGCGTGCGCAAAGATGGCGTCGAGCGGCACGGAGCCGGACGTGGTGACCACCGATTGCAGCACGCCGTCGCGATGCTCGAAGCGCAACAAAGCCTCCTCGACCAGCTTCACCTGCATGTCGGCGAGGGCGGTTCGGACGAGCGGATCGACCGGCGCGCCGTTGGCGAACAGCGTCAGGTCGCTGGTCCATTCCGAGAAGAAGCGGGCAAGGTGCGGGATGTCGCCCTCGCGCAGCATCAGGCCAAGCCGGCGATCGGCGACCTCGTAACCATGGCAGTAGGGGCAATGCAGCACGGTCTTGCCCCAGCATTCGGCCATGCCGGGAATGCCGCTGGTATCGTCGGTGACGCCATGCGCGATGATCAACCGGCGTGCCGCCAGTTGCTGGTGTGAGGCGAGTTCGATGCTGAAGCCATCGAGTTCGCCTGACGCGGCAATCGCCTCGGCGTTGCGCAACTCGACGGTGCCATAGGTCTCCAACTGGCGGCGAGCCTCGGCGAGCAGTTCGCCCGGCGCGGCTCCGTCGCGGCTGAGGAAGCCATGCGAGTGGGCGGCGAAACGGTTGCGCGGTTTGCCGGTATCGAGCACCAGCGCCTTACGGCGGGCGCGACCGAGTTGGGTGGCGGCAGCGAGGCCGGCAAAGCCGCCGCCGATGATGATGACGTCATACATTTTCGATAGTCCTGTGGTGGACGGAGAATGGCCGGAGAGGCCGGATGTTCCGTCGGGCGAAGGCGTCAGGCTGCAACCCATGCCGGGAATGGATCGGGCAGATGTTCCCAGGCCGATGGGGTGAAGCTGCGCGCGGGGATGAGGCAGTGGTCGAGCGCCCGACGCAGCGCGGTCTCGTCCATCGGGTCGGTACCGATGAAGACGATCTCCTGGCGGCGGTCACCCCAGATCGGATCGCGATGAACCGCCATCGCTGCTTCCCATTGCGGATCGTCGGGCCATCGATGTGTCGGCACCGCCGACCACCAGAGCCCGCGGCGACTGGTTTCGAGCAATGATCCGGCCTGGCTCAGTTCCCCGACATAGTGTGGCCGCGTCGCCAGCCAGAAGAAACCCTTGGCGCGGATCACCCCCGGATGAGGGCGGGCAACGAAGCTGTTGAACAGCAGCGGGTTGAACGGCCGGCGCGCCCGGTAGACGAATGAGCGGATGCCGTACTCGAGCGTTTCGGGGATATGGTTGACGAAGCCGTTGAGTTCCCTGAACCAGAGGGGATGCTGCTCGGCGCGATCGAAATCGAAGCGGCCGGTGCCGAGCACGTCGTCAATCGCGACGCGGCTGAAGTCGGTCTCGATGACGCGGGCGCCGGCATTCAGCGCGCGAATGATGCGGTGCGCCGCAGCGAGCGCCGCGGGCGTCGCGATCGAAGCCTTGTTCAGGACGATGACGTCGGCGAACTCGATCTGATCGACCAGGAGATGCACCAGACTGCGCTCGTCCTCGGGACCAAGCGTCTCGCCGTGTACCGACAGCGGATCGGTCGAACCGAACTGGGTTGCGAGGTTGGCGGCGTCGACCACGGTGACCATGGTGTCGAGTTCGGTGACGTCGCTGAGACTGTCGCCCGCCGCGTCGCGAAACTCGAAGGTGGCAGCAACCGGTAACGGCTCGGAGATACCGGTCGACTCGATGAGCAGGTAGTCGAAGCGGCCGGCTTCGGCCAGGGCCCGTACCTCGCGCAGCAGGTCGCCGCGCAGGGTGCAGCAGATGCAGCCATTCGACATCTCGACCAATTGCTCGTCGGTGCGCGACAGCTCAGCCCCGCCCTCGCGTACCAGGGTGGCGTCGATATTCACCTCGCTCATGTCGTTGACGATGACCGCGACGCGGCGCCCCTCGCGGTTGTTGAGAACGTGGTTGAGCAGCGTCGTCTTGCCGGCGCCGAGAAAGCCGGAGAGCACGGTAACGGGGAGGCGTTTCATGATGGATCGCTCCTGGGAGAAGTCGCCCTGCCTGCGGGCAGGGCGCAGCAGATCAGTCGTGCGTGTGGCCGGAGCCACCGACCGCGACGATGTTGTAGGGGGTACCGGCCAGCGCGATGTCGCGGACCAAAGCAAAACTTTCGGCATCGACGAGATGGATGGCGCCGGCGAGCGGATCGGTGACGGCGATGTGCGGGCCGGCGACGGCAAGGCGCGGCCGCGGCAGGCTCCATTCACCATCCATCGAATAGGGCTGGGTGAGCGGCAGGGTCTTGTCGATCGCCCCGGCCACCACGTCGAGACGGTGCAACGCGCCATCTTCGGTGAAGACGTAGGCGTATTTCACCCGCTGCGGGTCGATGGCGAAGTGGACGCGACGGCTCGGCAGATCGACCAGACGGAAGGGTTCGGCGGCCGACGGATCGATGATGGCAACCCGGTCGGCGCCATAGTTGCCGAGCCAGTACTGCATGGCGACGCCGCCGAGCAGCGTGGTGGATTTGCCTTCGGGCAAGCCGTCCGAGTAGGGCAGCAGCTTGATCTGCGGACCGGCCTTCGCCTCGGTCACCAGCAGCAGGCCGGCAGCGCAGGCGATGGCAAGGGTGTCGCCGGAGCTGGCCTCGCCATGCAGGTCCGGGCAGGCATGCAACTCGCCTACGGTGGCACCGTCGGCGCCAAAGACATCGATGCCGACCGGCAGAGCCTTCGGATCCTCGGCATTGGGCCGCGAGATCAACGTGTAGCCGCCGAGCGGTGCAGCGACGCCGTGATGCGGCGCGGCGACCTTGAGGTTGCGGGCGGCAGGGTTGCCAGCGAGCCAGTCCTTTTCGGAAACGAGCCGAGCCACGCCTTCGCCATCGAAGAACATCGCGATATCGCCGTGGTGCTCGACGAAATGCACCGGCTTGTCGCCGGCGATAGTGGCGTCGAGCAGTCTTGGCGCAGCGATTTCGAGGTCGGCATGATCACCGTGATCGCCCAGCGCAATGCCTGAGGCGATCGCGGAGACGCGGTCGCCCTCGCCCTGCACCGCATAGACCGCGGCCTTGCTCGGTGTGGCGTAGAGGCTTGCCGGGCTTGCGAGTTCGAAGCTGCCGGACACCGTATCGGTGCCCAGATCGATGGCGGTGACCAGAGGCTTGGCGTGATCGGCGACGAACAGGCGCCAGAAGGTGGCTTCGTCTTCGGCCCAGGCGGGCGCAACGCAAAACGACAGGGCCATGGCAGGCAGGATCAGGTGGTGCAGCAGGCGCGGCATCGGCAGTCTCCCTAGGTGAATCGAGGTCGAGCGGAGGGGTTCGCGCGCCGGGTGGCGCGCGCTCTGGCGGAAGGTGAGCGGAGAGGGTCGCCGGGTGGCGCGGCGACCCGCGAGGCTACTGCGCGAGGCAGGCCTTCAGGCTGGTGGCAAGGTTCTCGATCAGCTGGCGATAGAGGCCAGGCCCTTCATCGAGATTGGCGCCCTCGGGGTCGAGCACACCCTGCTTTGCGGTAGTGCCTTCGGTCAGCACGGTGACGATGCGCGGGTCGAACACCGGCTCGGCAAACACACAGGCGGCATCGAGGGTTTTGAGCTTGGCCCGGATTTCGTTGATACGGTCGGCGCCGGGGGCGATCTCGGGGCTGAGGGTGACGGAGCCCGCGACGTTCAGGCCGAAACGCTTCTCAAAATACTGGTAGGCGTCGTGGAAGACGACGAACGGACGATCCTTGATCGGCGCGAGGCTCGCTTCGGTTTCGGCGATCAGTGCGTCGAGGTCAGCCGTCTCCTTCGCAGCGTTCGCCCGGTAGGCGTCGGCATGCTCAGGGTCGGCAGCGACGAGGCTGTCGGCGATGGTCGCGACCATCACCTTGGCATTGGCGGGATCGAGAAAGAAATGCAGGTCCTGTTCCTCGCCGTGCTCATGTGCATGCGACTCGTCGCCATGTTCCTCCTCACCGTGATCGTGATGTTCGAAGGTGCCGGTCTCGCGCGGCGGCAGCAGCTCGATGCCCGGAGCCTTGCTCAATTCGACAATGGTGGCCTTTGGCGCCAGCGTCTCGATCGAATCCTCGAGGAAGAGCTCGAGGCCGTGCCCGGTCCAGAACACCAGGTTGGCCGATTGCAATGCCTGGGCGTCGGAGGGCTTGAGGCTGTAGCTGTGCGGCGAGGACGCGCCCTTGACGATGAGCGCGGGGGTTCCGAGATCTCCCATCACCGCGGCGACCAGCGCATGCAGCGGCTTGATGGTGGCGACCACGCTGGGCACCTCGGCAAACGCCAGGGTGGGCCAGCTGAGCGCCGCAGCGAGCGCCAGGAAGAATGGTTTCTGCATCGGGAGACCCCCGTTTGGAACACAGCTCGAATGCGCGATATGTTATGACATTACGCTATCGATGTGTTACGCTATAACGTAATGGTAGAACGTCAGCAAGAGACGGAATCGTGAATTTCATGGATGCGCATAGTGGGCACGAGGTGCTGGTGGATGTGGCCGGCGCCGGCGTGAAGCGTGATGGCCGCTGGCTGGTCGAAGGGGTCGACGTGACGATCCGCCGCCGCGAGATCGTCACACTCATCGGGCCGAACGGCTCGGGCAAATCCACCACCGCCAAGCTGGTGACCGGGGTGCTGAAGCCCGATGCCGGCACTGTGTCGCGGAAGTCCGGGCTGCGGATCGGCTATGTGCCGCAGAAGCTATCGATCGACTGGACCATGCCGCTGACGGTGCGGCGGCTGATGTCGCTGACCGGCAGCTACCCGAAGAACGAGATCGATGCGGCGCTCGCCGCAACCGGGGTGGCGCACCTTGCCAATGCCGAGGTGCAGCATCTCTCCGGCGGTGAGTTCCAGCGGGCGCTGCTGGCGCGGGCGATGATCAGGAAGCCCGACCTCCTGGTGCTGGACGAGCCAGTGCAGGGCGTCGATTTCTCCGGCGAAGTGGCGCTCTATGACCTGATCGGCAAGATCCGCGACGAAACCGGCTGCGGCATCCTGCTGATCAGCCATGACCTGCACGTGGTGATGGCAGCGACCGATACGGTGATCTGCCTCAACGGCCACGTCTGCTGCCGCGGCACGCCGGAATCGGTGGCGCGCAGCCCGGAGTATCTCAGCCTGTTCGGCGCCCGTGCCGCCAATGCGCTGGCGGTGTACCAGCACCATCACGATCATACCCACCTGCCCGACGGGCGGGTCGAGGAGGCGGATGGGCGGATCGTCGAAGCGCACGAGCATGTGCACGACCATGAGGGGCACAGCCATGCTTGATGACTTCTTCACCCGCGCGATCATCGCCGGGATCGGGCTGGCGCTGGTGACCGGACCGCTCGGCTGCTTCATCGTGTGGCGGCGGATGGCATATTTCGGCGACACCATGGCGCATTCGGCGCTGCTGGGGGTGGCGCTGAGCCTGGTGCTGCAGGTGAACATGACGCTGGGCGTCTTCATCATCGCCGCCGCAGTGGCCGGGGCGCTGCTGCTGCTGCAGCGGCGGCAGACGCTGTCGACCGATGCGCTGCTCGGCATCCTCAGCCATTCGGCCCTGGCGATCGGCCTCGTCGTGGCGTTCCTCAGCGGCATCCGGGTCGACCTGATGGGCTTCCTGTTCGGCGATATTCTCGCCGTGTCGGTCACCGATATCGTGGTGATCTATCTCGGCGGCCTCGTCATCCTCGCGGTGCTCGCCGCGATGTGGCGGCCATTGCTGGCGGCGACGGTCAACGCCGAAGTGGCGGAAGCCGAGGGGATGCGGCCCGAGGTGACGCGGATCATGTTCATGCTGCTGCTCGCCTCGGTGATCGCCATCGCCATGAAAATCGTCGGCGTGCTGCTGATCACCGCGCTGCTGATCATCCCGGCGGCAACAGCGCGAAGGCTGAGCGCCACGCCGGAGCAGATGGCGCTGATCTCTGCAGGCGTCGGCGCGCTGGCGGTGGCCGGCGGGCTGTTCGGTTCGCTGCGCTTCGATACGCCGAGCGGCCCCTCGATCGTCGTTGCGGCGCTGGCGCTGTTCCTCATTTCCATCGCGCTGCCGGTACAGTTGTGGCGCGCCAGACGGGAGGCCTGAGCCATGGCCCATAGCCACGAAGCCCACCATCACGAGCGGCCGCGCGACCTGACACGCAACCAGGAACTGGTGCTGACGACGCTCAACAATGCGGATGCGCCGCTGTCGGCATACGACATTCTCGACCGGTTGCGCGACGAGGGGCTGCGCGCCCCGCTGCAGGTCTATCGGGCGCTGGAAAAGCTGATCGAGCATGGGCTGGCGCACCGGCTGGAATCGCTCAACGCCTTCGTCTGCTGCGCCGATGCGAACTGCCACGGCCGCGCCAGCGGCACGGCGGCCTTTGCCATCTGCTCAGGCTGCGGGCGGGTGGACGAGTTCGCCGATCCGGAAGTGACGGCGCGGCTCGCCGCCTGGGCCGGGGAAACCGGCTTCGGGCTGGAGCGGACGACGATCGAGCTGCGTGGCCGCTGTGCGGAGTGCCGGAAGGCGGCATAAGCCAACGAGTAGCGAGTAGCGAAGGGGTTGCAGTGCCCCTCGCCAGGACAAACTGTGTCTATTCGCTATTCGCTTCCGCTCAGCTCGCCTCGCGCAAAGCCTGCTCGCCCTGCAGCAGGCGTTCGAGTTGCGCGAGCCGCAGCGGGCGGGCGAACAGATAACCCTGGAACTCGCGGCAACCGAGGCGCGACAGCAGCGCCGCTTCCTCGCGCCGCTCGACGCCTTCGGCGGTGACGGCGAGGCCCATGGCGAAGGCGTAGATCATGGTGGATTCGACCAAAGCCGCCTGCACTGGATCACTGTCGATCTCGGCCACCAGCGAGCGATCGAGCTTCACCCGGTCGAAGCGGAACTGCTTCAGGTAGCCGATCGAAGAGTAGCCGGTGCCGAAATCGTCGAGCGCGATGATGATACCCGACTGGCGCAACTGCTCGATCAGCCGGATGGCGCGATCCGGATGGGAGACGAGGAAGGACTCCGTCACTTCGAGCTGCAACCGGCTCGCGGCCACGCCCCATTCATCGAGGGTCGAGAAGACGGTCTGCGGGAGCGTCGGGTTGCGCAGCTGGGCCGGCGAGACGTTGACCGAGATCTTGAGCTCGCCGAGCGGGCCGATCTCCTCGATGGCGCGGCGCAACGCGAACATGCCGAGATCGTCGATCAGCCCGGACGCCTCGGCCGCCGGGATGAACTCGCCCGGTCCCATCGGGCCGGCAGCACGGCGGTTCCAGCGCATCAGCGCCTCGACGCCGAGAATCGCCTGGGTGCGGAAATCGATGATCGGCTGGTACTCGAGGTCGAACTCACCGGCCTCCAGCCCACGGCGGATATCGGCCTGCAACTCGATGCGGCGGCGGCGCTCGTCTTCGATCGCCGGGTCGTAGACGACAGTGTGGTTGCCACCAGTCTCGCGGGCCCTCGCCACGGCCGTCTCGGCCATGCGGAGCAGGTTGCCAACGTTATCACGGCGTGTCGGCGCATCCACCAGGCCGATGCTCAACCCGACCTTCAGCTTGAGGTTGCCGACCGGCAGCGGATCGCCGGCGCCGGCGAGGATTCGCTCGGAGAAACTGCGAATCTTGTCGGCGGCATCGTCGCCGAGGCAAGCAAGCGACAACTCGGCAGGGCCGGTACGAGCCAGCACCGCCTGCCCGTCGGTGATGGTTTCGAACCGTTCGGCCAGCGCGATCAGCAGCTCGTTGGCCGCCTCGCGACCATAGAGCCCAACGATGTCCTGCAGACCATCGACATTGATCTGGCTGACGGCAACCGGCAGCTCGCCGCGCTTTTTGGGGATCGACTGGGCAATGTGTTCCTCGAGGCCGAAGCGGCTGAGCAACCCGGTCGTCTCGTCATAACGCGCATTGTACCAGTCGCGCTCCTCCGAGGCGGTACGCAGCTTGATCGAGTGGCGGAAGGCCGCAAGGACGACGAAGATCAATACGCCGATGATCAGCATCACCAGCACCGCGACCGTGGCGGTATGGGCGAAAGCGGGATCGCCGGGGCGGCGCGGTGGCCAGTCGATGGTGGCGATGGCCGCCCCCGCCGCGTCGGTGAGCGCCATCGCGTCGTGATCGGGTTTGGGCACCTCGACGAGGCGTGGAAGAGGAAGCTGGAAGCGGGTGGCGACGTCGCGCAACATGATGTCGTCGAGCTGGCGGGCGAGCCACAGCACGCGCCGCTGCTCCTTGGGGATGCTGGCCTGTCCGGAATTGCCGTGCACCACCGCTCCGGCAAGCGCCGCCGCGCCGCGGGCGTTGCGCGACAGGTTGGAAACCGTTGCGTCGTCGCCGGCCCTGGCGATACCGGCCTCGAGCCGCTCGAGCAGTTGCGGCACACCGCTGAACAGCTCGGCAAGGGTGCCGGTCACCGGCCCGCGGCTGGTTTCGCCGAAGATGATATTGCCGCTCACATCCGTGAGGATGGCAGTGTCGTAGGTATCGGAGATGCGCGCGGTGGCGCCCCAGGCGGAGTCGAGCCAGGCCGGATTGGGCTCGATATAGGTGTTGATATAGGCCTCGGTCCAGGTCGCCTCGTCGGCGGTGCTCTCGGCGAGACCGACCACGAGAGACTCCACCGCGGCGGCGATGGCGCTCTTGCCGCGGTCGGAATCGATGGCGTTCATTTCGGCGCTCATCAGGTGCATGGCGACGAACACCAGGGCACAGACGCCGAAATAGACGGCGACCGCCGGCAAGGCGATCCAGAAGGTGAAGTTCAACAATGCCGATCGACGCGCCGGCTTGCGCGCGCTGCGGGCGTTAGCGGCCGGAGCCGACGTCCTTTTGACAGCTTTGGGCAAGTAGTGACACCGGCGTAGGAAGCATCTCCAACGCTACGGGCCGCCGCTTAACACCGGCTTAAAGTGTGAGGCAGATCAGGCCGAAGCCAGAGCCGCCTTCTTTGCCAGTCGCGCCTTGATGCTGTCGACGTCGGCGCGGGGCGTCGCGGCGAACAGCGAGCGGGTATAGGGGTGCTCGGGGTTGGAGAACACCTTGTCGCGGCTCCCCTGCTCCACCGCTTCGCCCAGGTACATCACCATCACCTCGTCGGCGATGTACTTCACCACACTCAGGTCATGGCTGATGAACACATAGGTGAGCCCGAACTCGTCCTGCAGGTCGGCGAGCAGGTTGAGGATCTGCGCCTGCACCGACAGATCGAGCGCCGATACCGGCTCGTCGAGCACCAGCAGCGAGGGTTTCAGGATGATGGCGCGGGCAATGGCGATACGCTGGCGCTGGCCGCCCGAGAACATGTGCGGATAGCGGTTGAAGTGCTCGGGCTGCAGGCCGACCTTCACCAGCATGTCGAGGGCACGCTCGCGCCGTTCGGCCGCCGACATGTCGGTGTTGAGCAGCAAAGGCTCCATCAGCACGTTGCCGATCTTCTGGCGCGGGTTGAGCGAGCCATAGGGGTTCTGGAAGACTATCTGCACCTTGCGGCGCATGGCGGCGGTGACGCCGGTCTTCTTGATGTCGATGGCCTCGCCGTCGATCAGCAGCTCGCCATCGGTCTGCCGGTCGATCAGCGTGAGGATGCGGGCCAGCGTCGACTTGCCCGAGCCGGACTCGCCGACGATGGCCAGGGTCTTGCCCTGCTCGAGCTTGAAGCTGACACCCTTGACCGCATGCACGGTGCGGCCGCCGCCGAACAGGGTGCCGCCGATATGGTAGTCGCGCACCAGGTTTTTGGCTTCGAGGACAGTGGTCATCACACAGCCTCCTCGAAATTGCTGCCGGTAATAGTGGGCAGCCGGTCGCCGGTGGCGTTGTCGGGGAGCGCCGCGAGCAGCGCGCGGGTGTAGTTGCTTTTCGGCGCCGTGAAGAGTTCGAGCACGCCCGCCTCTTCCATCTTGCGGCCCTTGTACTGCACCACCACGCGGTCGGCGGTTTCGGCGACGACGCCGATATTGTGGGTGATCATGATCAGGCCCATGCCGTGCTCGGCCTGCAGCCGCACAAGAAGATCGAGGATCTGCTTCTGGATGGTGACGTCGAGCGCCGTGGTCGGCTCGTCGGCGATCAGCAGCTTGGGATTGCAGGCGATGGCCATGGCGATCATGACGCGCTGGTTCTGGCCGCCCGACATCTGGTGCGGATACGACTTCAGCCGCTCCGCCGGGCTGGGGATGCCGACCTGGTCGAGCAGCTCGATGGCGCGGGCGCGGCGCTGGGCCTTGCCCATGCCGAGGTGGAAGCGCAGCACTTCCTCGATCTGGAAACCCACCGTGAAGCAGGGGTTGAGGCTGGTCATCGGCTCCTGGAAGATCATCGCGACGTCCTTGCCGATGATCTTGCGGCGGGCAGCCGGCGACATGGCAAGCAGGTCCTTGCCGTCGAACGCCATCTTGTCGGCGCTGACATGCGCTGTGGGCGGCAACAGGCCCATCACCGCGAGCATGGCGACCGACTTGCCGGAGCCGGACTCGCCGACGATGGCGAGCACTTCGCGGGCGTCGACATGGAGATCGATACCCTTGACGGCGTTGAACACGCCGACCGAGGTGTCGAAACTGACGGTAAGGTTTTTGACTTCGAGCAGGTGCATCGCCTCAGCTCCGCTTGAGCTTGGGGTCGAGCGCATCGCGCAACCCGTCGCCGACGAGGTTGATGGCAAGCACGGTGATCAGGATGGCGAGGCCGGGCATGGTGACGATCCACCAGGCGCTGGTGATGAACTCGCGGGCGCGGGCCAGCATGGTGCCCCATTCCGGGGTCGGCGGCTGCGCCCCCATGCCCAGGAAACCGAGCGCTGCCGCCTCGAGGATGGCGTTGGAAAAGCTCAGCGTCGCCTGGACGATCAGCGGCCCGAGGCAGTTGGGCAGGATAGTGACGAACATCAGCCGGATATGGCTGGCGCCGGCGACCTTGGCCGAAGTGACGTATTCGCGGCTCTTCTCGCTCAGCACCGCGGCGCGGGTCAGGCGGGCAAAGTGCGGCTGCAGCACCAGCGCAATGGCCAGCATGGCGTTGAACAGGCCGGGGCCCAGGATCGCCACCAGCACCAGCGCCAGCAGCAGCGAGGGAAAGGCGAGGATGATATCCATCACCCGCATGATCAGCGCATCGACCCAGCCACGGAAGTAGCCGGCGAGCAGCCCGAGAGTGACGCCGACGATCAATGCGCCGGTAACGACGATGAAGCCGATCATCAGCGAGTAGCGCGAGCCGTGGATCAGCCGCGAGAGGATGTCGCGGCCGACCTCGTCGGTGCCGAGGAAGAACTGCGGTTGCGTGCCGCCGGCCCAGGGTGGCGCCATGCGGATGAACTCGCGGAATTGCTGGTCGGGCGAGAACGGCGCCAGCACCGGCGCGAACAGCGCCACGAGGATCAGCAGCAGGAACACCGTGAGGCCGAGGACGGCGCCGTGGTTCATCGAGAAATAGTACCAGAACTCGCGCAGGCCGCTGAAGCGGCCCGGCGCGGCGGAGCTGGTCGTGGTGGTGTTTGTCGTTTCGGTGGCCATCACTGCACCCTGATACGCGGATTGATGACGGCGTAGAGGATGTCGACGATGAGGTTCACCGCCATGACGATCAACGCAATGAGCAGGAGCCCCGACTGCACCGAGACGTAATCACGCTTCGAAATCGAGTCGATCATCCACTTGCCGATGCCCGGCCAGGAAAAGATCGTCTCGGTGAGGATGGCGCCGGCCATCAGCAGCCCGACCTGCAGGCCGATGGTGGTGACCACCGGGATCAGGGCGTTGCGGAAGGCGTGGACGCCGACGACGCGGTTGGGTTCGAGGCCCTTGGCGCGCGCGGTACGGACATAGTCCTCGCCCAGCACTTCGAGCATGGCGGAGCGGGTCTGGCGCGCGATGACCGCCAGCGGGATGGTGCCGAGCACCACCGCCGGCAGGATCAGGTGGCGCAGCGCCGAGATGAAGCCATCGGGTTTGCCGGCGAGCAGGCTGTCGATCAGCATGAAGCCGGTGACGCGCGGGAAGAAGAAGTTGAGCGCGATGCGGCCCGAGACCGGGGTCCAGCCGAGATAGCCGGAAAAGAAGATGATCAGCAGCAAGCCCCACCAGAAGATCGGCATCGAATAGCCGGTCAGCGCCACGCCCATGGTGATCTGGTCGAACCATGAGCCGCGCTTGATGGCGGCGAAGATACCGGCAGGAATGCCGAGCGCGACGGCGATCAGCATGGCGAACAGCGCCAGCTCGACGGTCGCGGGGAACAGCGTCAGGAACTCGTCGATCACCGGTCGCTTGGTGGCGAGCGAGATGCCGAAATTGCCCTGCAGGATGCCGGCCACATAGTTGAAGTACTGCTGCCAGATCGGCAGGTTGTAGCCGAACTGTTCCTTCAGGATCTCGTAGCGTTCGGGGGTGACGCCGTGCTGGCCGGCCATCGCCAGGATGGGGTCGCCGGGGAGCAGGCGGATGAAGGCAAACGACGCGATCGTGATGCCGATAACGGTCGGCACGATCAGGGCGAGTTTCTGAAGGATGAATCGCAGCATTGGGTACGCCAAGGGGCGGCGCCGTGCTGGCGCCGCCCCTCGAACTCTATCTCTAATTATTCAGTGACGTCGACATTGTCGAAGCGGTGAATCCCGAGGGGATCCATAGTGTAGCCGAGGACGCGCTTGTTCATCGGCATGAAGACCTTCGAGTGGGCCATGGTCAGGGCCGGCTCTTCGGCTTTGAAGATTTCCTGAGCCTTGGTGTAGAGCGCGGTACGCTCGGCCTGGTCGGAGACCTTCTTGGCGTCCTGGATGGCCTTCTCGAAGTCGTCGTTGCACCAGCTCGAGTAGTTGGACACGCCAATGGCCGAGCAGGAGAACAGCGTCGCAAAGAAGTTGTCCGGATCACCGTTGTCGCCGGTCCAGCCGATCTGGAACGCACCCGGGCGGTCCTTCTGCTTGCCGCGCTCGCGGTACTCGGTCCACTCGTAGGTGACGATGTTGGCAGTGACGCCGACCGCGGCCCAGTCGGCCTGGATCATTTCGGCGGCGCGCTGCGCGTTGGGGTTGTACGGACGGCTGACCGGCATGGCCCAGAGGTCGAGGGTCAGGCCCGAAACGCCGGCGTCGGCGAGGAGCTTCTTGGCGCCTTCCGGATCGTAGGCGGTGTCGACGATCTTGTCGTCATAGGACCACATGGTCGGCGGGATCAGGTTCTTGGCCGCCTGGCCAGCACCCTGGTAGACCGCATCGACCAGCGCCTGCTTGTTGATGGCCATCGAGAGCGCCTTGCGGACGTTCACGTTGTCCATCGGAGCGACGGTGGTGTTGTAGGACATGTAGCCGATGTTCAGGCCTTCCTGCTCCAGCACCTGCAGGTTGCTGTCGGCCTTCAGACCCTCGATGTCAGCCGGGGCGGGATACGACATGATATCGCATTCGCCGGCCTTCAGCTTCTGCGCCCGCACCGCCGGATCGGTGGTGATGGCGAAGATCAGGTCGTCGATCGCCACCTTGCCGCGCCAGTAGTCGGCGAAGGCCTGGTAACGGATGACAGCGTCGGTCTGGTAGTCGACGAAGGTGAAGGCGCCGGTGCCGACCGGCTTGTTCGAGAAGTCGGCCAGGTTGCCGGAAGCGGCGAGCTGGTCGGCATATTCCTTCGAAACGATCGAGGCGAAGTCCATGCCCAGGTTGGCCAGCATCGGCGCGTTGGGCTCGTTCAGCGTGATCTTGACGGTCAGGTCATCGACCTTGTCGATCGACTTGAGGAACTTGGGCATGTCCATGCCCTGGAAGTAATCCCACGAGATGCCCTCGAGGTACTTGTTCCACGGATTGTCTTCCTTCCACTGGCGCTCGAACGAGAAGATCACGTCGTCGGCGTTCAGGTCGCGGGTCGGAGTAAAGTAGGAAGTGGTCTGGAACTTCACGCCCGGACGGAGGTGGAAGGTATATTCCAGGCCGTCAGCGGAAATTTCCCACTTCTCGGCGAGGCCCGGCTGCACGGCGGTGCCGCCATGCTCGAACTCGACGAGGCGATCATAGATGGCGCGCGAGCTGGCGTCGAAGTCGTTACCGCCGGTGGTCGGACCGGGGTCGAAGTGCGCCGGCGAGGCTTCCGAGCAGAACACGAGCTGCTTGGCATAGACGCTGCCGCCCATCACCGCGACGAGCGCGGTGGCAGCGAGCAGGGTTTTCATCAAATGCATGATGGTTGTCTCCCGAAAAGCATTGCGCCCCGGCATTCAAAGGCAGAGTCCCTTCTGCCGGCCGGAGCTTGGCGCGCAACAAAGCGCTTTTTCTTCGGCCACGCAATGGCCCAGTTTGACCGGTTGGTCAAAGTACCGTCACACGCAACGCCGTTTCAACAAAGGCGCCCTCGCCGCAAACCTCGGGTTTTCAGGAGGTAAAGCGGTTGCGCGGGTGGGATCGATTTCACATCCGGGCGATTGACGCCAAGCGACGCGGTGCCGCAAATGATCGGCCCATGAGCCAGTCCATCGCCACAATCGCCCTCGTCGTTGCCGACTATGACGACGCCATCTCGTTCTACGTCGACACACTGGGATTCGCGCTTCTGAGCGACCTGGACATGGGTGGGGGCAAGCGCTGGGTGACGGTGGCGCCATCTGGCGGCGGTGCGAAGCTGCTGCTGGCCAAGGCCGACGGCGCCGGGCAAGCGGCGCATGTCGGCAACCAGACCGGCGGGCGGGTCGGGTTCTTTCTCGAAACCGACAACTTCATGCGCGATCACGCCGCCTATGTGGCGCGCGGGGTGAAGTTCCTCGAGGCGCCGCGGCATGAGGCCTACGGCTCGGTGGCGGTGTTCGAGGATCTCTACGGCAACAAGTGGGATCTGCTTCAGCCCAAAAGCTGAGACATCCATCGCTTGTCGCCGATGGATGGCGCGGCTAGGTTTCGCCGGGCCTTCGCCCCGACCCTTAGCACCTATTGGAGATCCTCATGAGCAAGCGCCGCCTCGGCCGCACCGAGCTTTTCATCGACCCGCTGGTTTTCGGCTGCAATGTGCTGGGCTGGACGCTGGAGGAGCAGGCCGCCTATCCGGTGCTCGACGCCTTCCTTGATGGCGGTTTCAGCGCGCTCGATACCGCCGACAGCTACGGCAAGGGCAAATCCGAGAGCATTATCGGCAACTGGATGAAGGCGCGCGGCAACCGCGACAAGGTGCTGGTGTTCACCAAGGTCGGCTCCGACATGGGCCAGGGGCACCGCGACCTCAGCGCCAAGTGGATCGCCGAGGAGGTGGACGCCTCGCTCGAGCGACTGCAGACCGACTATATCGATCTCTACCAGACGCACTGGCCTGACCCGAATACGCCGCAGGAAGAGACGCTCGAAGCGCTCGACAAGCTCGTGCAGGCCGGCAAGGTCCGCTATATCGGCTCATCCAACCAGGATACGGCGTTGTTGACCGAGGCGCTCGGCGTCTCGAAGGCGAAGGGTTACGCGCGCTACGAGACAATCCAGAACGAGTTCAATCTCTACGACCGCAGCAAGTTCGAGGAGGTGCAGGCGACCTGCGTGGCCGAGGGGGTGTCGGGCATTGGCTATTTCAGCCTGGCGCGTGGTTTCCTCGCCGGCAAATACCGCACCGCCGCCGACGCGCAGCAGAGCCCGCGCGGCCAGGCAGTGGTGGAGAAGTACCTCAACCCCAAGGGTTTTCGCATTCTCGAGGCGCTCGACGCGGTCAGCAAGCGCAACGGTGCCTTGCCGGCCGAGGTGACGCTGGCGTGGATTGCCGCGCAGCCGGGCGTCGGTGCGCCGATTGCTTCGGCGACCTCGCTGGAGCAGGTCAAGAGCCTGATGCGCGGCGCCAACCTGGCGCTGGGCACCGAGGATCTGAAGCTGCTGACGGACGCCGGCAAATGAAGTCGACGGCTCTCCTCGCGGGGGCGCTGGCGGCGCTCAGCTTGCCAGGCCTCGCCCAGGAGGCCGGTTGGCACTATTCGCCGCTGCAAGGCGAAGGCGACCGGGCAGCCCTGGGCTGCGCCGCCGGATCGACGCCCAAGGAGTTTGTTTGCCTCGCGGTACGCTGCGAGGACGACTTCGAGGTCGGGATCCACTTCTATACCAGCCGGCCCGGCGGCGACGCCGGGCGCTGGCGGATCGATATCGACAAGGAGGACGGGCACGAGGTCGACGCCAAGGCAGACGGCTCGCCCTACCACGCGCGGATCGAAGGCGACGTGGCGCCGCTGCTCGAAGCGCTGAAGAATGGCGGGCTCGCCTATCTCGACCCGAAGGCCGGCCCCGACCTGCCCAAGAACGGCATCACGCTCACCGGCTCGCTCTACGTCATCAACCAGGCGCTGTATTTCTGCGCGCCGCGCGTGCCGCCGGCCGAGACCACGGCCACCGAGGCCTCAGTCGCGCAGTAGTTCGGCAAGCGCCATCTGCTTGTAGTTGGCGACATAGGCGTCGCCCTCCGCGCGATCGACCGAGATGGCGAGGCGCATGGTGGCAGTGCCCAGGTACATCACCAGAGTGGCGCGGCTGAGCAGTTCCGCCCGATCGGCGCCCGGATGGATGCGCTCGAGCACGGCGCCGACCAGCGCCCCATTCTCGTGGCTGTCGGCGAGGTCGATGCCGCGCAGCGACTTGTCGGCCTGGGTACCGGACCAGATGTCGCGCATGACCGGTTCGGCGAGGAACAGCCCGTAATAGATGTCGATCAGTTCACCAAAGGCACGGCTGAGCGCCGGTGCGTCGCCGACCCCGGCGAGCCCATCACGGATACAGGCGCGCCCCTCCTCGTTGTAGCGCTCGGCCAGCGCCCCGATCACCGCCCCCTTGTCGGGGAAGTACTGGTAGAGCGAGCCGATGGAGATCTCCGCCAGTTCGGCCAGTTCTCCCATCTTCATCGCATCGCTGCCACTCCGCTCGATCAGCCCCTTGGCGGCATTGAGGATGCGCTCGACCCGCTCGCGACTGCGCTGCTGCTGCGGGTTGCGCCTCGCGGGGGTGACGGCTTCGGCCATAAGTGAATAATCCTCACATTTTTGCTTGACCGACATAATATGAGGATTTATCACCTTTCGCAACGTGAGATTTCCTCATGTTTTGCGAATGGAGAACGAAATGACCAAACCCATCCTGATCATCGGCGGCCGCGGCAAGACCGGCTCGCGGGTGGCAGACCGCCTTGCGGCACGGGGACTGCCGGTGCGGCTGGCCTCGCGGTCGACGGGCTTCGACTGGACCGACCGCAGCACCTGGGCGGCAGCGCTGCGGGGAGCCGCGAGCGTCTACATCACCTACTACCCCGATATCGCGATCAAGGGCGCGGCCGAGGCCATCGGCGCCATCGCCCAACTGGCCCTGTCGATCGGCGTACGGCGGCTGGTGCTGCTGTCGGGCCGTGGCGAGGTGGAAGCGCAGCGAGCCGAGGAGCAGTTGATTGCCTCAAGCGCCGACTGGACCATCGTGCGGGCCAGCTGGTTCAACCAGAACTTCGACGAGGGACAGTTCCTCGACATGGTCCTGGGTGGCGAAGTGGCGTTGCCGGTCGATACCGTAGGCGAGCCGTTCGTCGACGCCGATGACATTGCCGACGTGGCGGTGGCGGCCCTGACCGACGAACGGCATATCGGCGAGGTGTACGAAGTCACCGGACCACGATTGCTGACGTTCCGCCAAGCGGTCGAGGAGATCAACCGGGCGAGCGGGCTCGAGGTGCAGTTCCGCACCCTGCCGGCACATGAGTTCCTCGATTCGCTGGTCAACAGCGAGGTTCCCGACGAGATTGCCGGATTGCTCGAAGAGCTGTTCGGCGAGGTGCTGGACGGGCGCAACGAATCCCTTGCCGATGGGGTGCAACGGGCGCTCGGACGGCAGCCGCAGGATTTTGCCGAGTTTGCGCGCGCGGCGGCAGCAAAGGGCGCGTGGAGGCGGGCAGCATGAACTGGATCGACATCCTCAGCATCGTGGTGGCGCTTGGCGCGTCGCTGATCGGCGGAACGTTCTTCGCCTTCTCAAACTTCGTGATGCCGGGCATTGCCCGGCAACCACCGCCGAGCGCCATTTCGACGATGAATGCCATCAACGTGACGGTGCTCAATGCCGGCTTTCTCGGCGCCTTCATGGGCACCGCCATTCTCGGGCTGGCGCTGGTGCTCGCGGTGTTCGTGGCGGGCGGCAGCCCCTGGGCCGCGGCAGGCGCGCTGGTCTATGTCATCGGCACGTTCGGCGTGACCATGGCGATCAACGTGCCGATGAACAACCGGCTGGCGAAGTTCGAGGCCGAGAGCACACAAGGCGCGGCACATTGGTCGAGCTACCTGCGGGACTGGACCCGGTGGAACTCGATCCGCTCCGGCGCCGCGATGCTCGCAACGCTGCTGCTGATGGTCTCGCTCATGCGATGAGATAGCCGCCGTCGACCGGCAGGATGGCCCCGGTGATGAAACCGGCCAGCGGCGAACAGAGGAACAGCGCGGCGGGCGCCAGATCCGCCGGTGTGCCCCAGCGGCCGAGCGGGGTGCGGCCCATCAGTTCGGCGTTGCGCACCTCGTTGGCGCGCGGCACCGCGGTCATCGCCGTCTCGATCCAACCGGGCGCCAGTGCGTTGACACGAATGGCGTCTTTGGCAAATGCGGTGGCGAGCGACTTGGTGAGGCCGGCAACGGCGTGCTTCGACGCCGCATAGGCCGGGGCGTGCGGCGCGCCGAAGAACGAAAACATCGAGCCGATATTGAGGATGGCTCCGCCGGCGAGCTTGTCCTTGAGGGCGTAGGCGGTGCGCATCGAGCCGTTGAGGTTGATATCGATGACGGTGGCGAAGCCATCGACGGTGTGCTCGGCAGCGCGGAGGTTGACGCCGGCGCAGTTGATGAGCGCCGAGACGCTGCCGAAGGTCGCGGCATACTCGGCAACCTGCTCACTGCTGCGCACATCTATCTGGGTGTAGCGGAAGCGCGGCTCGGCAGCGGCGCCGGCCTCGACTTCAGCCTGGGTGGCGCCAGTGACATGCACCACCGCCCCCGCGTCAGCGAAGGCCCGGCCGATACCCTGGCCGATGCCGGAGGTGCCGCCGGTGATGACGACAGTCTGGCCGGCGTAGAATTCGGATGCCCAGCTCATCTTGAGTGCTCCAGCCTACCGTACGAACTGGTCGACATAATCGGCCCCAAGCCCCACCTTTTCGTAGTGCTTCCTGCACATGTCGATCTTGGTGAAGACGTCCTCGAAGCCGACCTGCTTGTTGTCCTCGTCGAGGTAAACCATGCAGCCGGAGATGTTGAAGAAAGTGATCATCTCCGGGGTGTCTTCGGGGACGGTGAGGGTGTGAATCTCGCCCGGCGGCTCGAACACATAGGAGCCGGTCTCGGCCACCCAGTCGTGCTCAAGATAGTGCCAGCGCCCCTTGATGACATAGCCATGCACCGGTTGCGGATGCAGGTGCCGGCTCAGGATTCCGGCCCGGCGAACCCGCAGCAGGTTGCACCATTGGCCTTGCAGGGTGTTGAGGAACAGCGGCCGGAACCAGACGCCCTCGGCCTGCGGCACCCAGACCCGCTCATCCTCGGGGACGGCGGTGATGGCGATTTCCCTGGGCGCCATCGGGTGAGCCGAGCCGTTGAAGGTCTCGTACATGGCAGGTCTCCTTCGAACTGGTATGGTAGCTTTAGGCGGTGCGAGCTAACCCTGCCAGTCGACCTACGTCTAGTAGCAGCTTCAACAACTGATAGATCGGTGTGGGAAGAGTACCCCCACCCCTGTCCCCTCCCCGCAAGGGGGGAGGGAGACGCTACCATTGGCGTCAGTGTTTTGGTCTCCTCCCCCCTTGCGGGGAGGGACAGGGTGGGAGGCAGTCTTCCCGCACCGGCCTGTCCTGAAGCCTTCCGGCCCTACCAGTGGAACTCTTCGACGTTCTCACGGGCGCCGAGCAGGAAGGCATCGCCGATCAGCCGCAGCGGTGAGCCGTCCATCTCTGACTTGCCCTTCTTCAACAGCTTGGCGAAGCGCTCGTAGATCGCTTCATACTCGCTGGAAGGGTTGGCAACGGTCTCCTTGCCGTCGACCCTGAGCACAGTGCCGCCGCGCTCGAGCTTCAGCTGGGTACCCTTCCTGGTTTGCATCGCGATGGTCCAGATTTCGCCGGACTCCTCGAGCCAGTTGAAGCCGGCGCTGAGCTTGGGCTGATGCTTTTCGGCAGATTTGAAGACGATCTCGACATCGACAGGGGTCTGCCGGTTGGACGGGAACTTCAGCTTGGCGCTGTCGACGAACACCGGAAACGGCATGATCTTGGTGAAGATCGACATGGCATTGATGCCCGGATCGCAGACGCCGAAACCGCCGGGCTCCCACACCCACTCCTGGCCCGGGTGCCACTTGCGGACGCTCTCGCGCCAGTCGATGCGGACCGAGGCGACGCCTTCATCCTTGAGGATCAGCTTGGCGGTATCGACGGCGGCGTTGTAGCGCGAGTGCCAGGTCTGAAACAGCACCTTGCCCTTCTTTTCGCCATAGGCGACGAGGTCTTCGAACTCGGTGATGGTCGGGGTCGGCGGCTTTTCCAGCAGCACGTCCTTGCCGGCATCGATCGCCTGCCGGACATAGGCGTGACGCACACCCGGCGGGGTGCAGATGGCGACGAGCTTCACCTCGGGCATGGCCTTGTAGAGTTCGGCCGGGGTCTTGAACACCGGCACGTCGCGATGGCCAAGACCACGGGTCGAGACGCAGGCCGCAAGCTCGAAATCCGGGCTCTTGTCGATCACCGGCAGGTGCTGATCCTGCGCGATCTTGCCGATACCGATGACGGCGATCTTCTTTTTGGCCATGGCCGAAATACTCCCTGAAGCGGGCCGCACTTAAGGGCATGGGCGTGGGAAAGGGAAGTTCCCGATGCAGGAAAATCGTCCGGCTGCCTAAGGTGGCGTATGCTCCCCGGACTGAAGCGGAGAAATCAGATGTCCCGGGCATTCGTCAGCGAAGGCAACAGTGTGCCGCAGGTGTTCGCCTCGGCAGAAAGCGCCGAGAGCGCCGCCAACCTGCAGCGCGCCATGGACGGCAAGGACTTCGACTATGAGGTGCGCCCACGAAGCCGTGGCGGCTACATGGTGGCCCGGTTGAGCAAGAACGGAGAATTCGACTCGTGGGTCGAGGAATAGTTTCGGCAGTCGGCAATAGTGGTACGACTGCCTACTCCCGACTGCCGTATTTCTCCGCCCCTCAGCGCACGAGAATGGCGCGGAAGTCGTTCACATTGGTGCCGGTGGGGCCGGTGAGCAGCAAGCTGCCGACGGCGCGGAAGGCATTGTAGGCGTCGTTGTCGGCAAGGGCGCGGCGCGGGTCGATGCCGGCGGCGCGCATCCGTGCGGCAGTGTGACCGTCGCAGACGGCGCCGGCATTATCCCCTGCCCCATCGATACCGTCGGTGTCGGCGGCGAGCGCCGTGATCCCCTCGACGCCATCGATGGCGAGGGCGAAAGCAAGCAGGAACTCGGCATTACGGCCGCCCCGGCCAGCGCCGCGGAGGGTAACGGTGGTCTCGCCGCCTGACAGCAGCAGCGCCGGCTTCACGAAGGGGCGATTGCGGGTCCTGATCTCGCGGGCAAGTGCGGCGTGCACCAGCGCGACGTCGCGCGCTTCGCCCTCGATCGCATCGGAGAGGATGTGCGCTTCGAGCCCGGCGTCTCGGGCCTCGTTGGCCGCCGCTTCGAGCGACAATGCGGCGGAGGCAATGATGCGGACACTGTTGTGCTGGAAGCGCGGATCGCCGGCCCGGGGCGCCGGGTTGCGATCGGAGGCCAGCAGGTCCTCGGCCGCCGGCGGCAGTTTAAGCCGGTAGAGCGCTGCAAGATGGCGGGCTTCGGCGCGGCCGGAGCTGAGCGGCACGGTCGGGCCCGAGGCGACCAGCGAGGGGTCGTCGCCGGGGATATCCGAGACGATGAGTGTGGCGACGCGGGCCGGCGATGCCAGGGCGGCGAGGCGGCCACCCTTGATGGCACTGAGTTCGTTGCGGATGACGTTCATCACCGAGATCGGCGCCCCCGAAGCCAGGAGGGTTTCGTTGACCGCCTGTTCGTCCTCGAAGCTGAGACCGGCCGCCGGCTGCGGCAGGAGCGCCGAGCCGCCGCCCGAGATCAGGGCCACCACCAGGTCGTCGTGACTGAGCCCGGAGACAGTCTCCATCAGCCGGCGCGCCGCCAGGTAGCCGGCCATGTCCGGCACCGGGTGAGCGGCCTCGACGATTTCGATGCGCTCGCAGGGCGCGCCATAGCCATAGCGGGTGACGACGAGGCCGCGATGGATCGGGCCGGACCAGGCGCGCTCGAAAGCGCGCGCCATCTGGGCCGACGCCTTGCCGGCGCCGATGACGATGGTGCGCCCCTGCGGCGGCTCCGGCAGGTTGGCGGCAATGGCATGCTGCGGTTGGGCGGCATCGACGGCGCGGTGGTAGAGCCGTTCGAGAAGATCGCGATCCATGTAGCCCCGGGTGCTGATTTGCCGCGATATTGGCGGTGACGCTCGGCCGAGGCAAGCGCCGGGGCTGTGCGGCAACGCGTTCATGCCAGGTACAGGTCGCTTCTGCTAAAAGACGCGCAGAAAAATGCAGCGGGCCGCTCTGTGACCGATGCGCAACGTTAACAGCTGGTCTTGCTGAACAAGGGCTAAATGGCCGCCTCACGCCGAGTTCAAGCGTCGGGAGGCAGTTGCCGCCGCAAGAAACCAACGACATAGTCAGGGTATCGATCGTGGACGCGATCGAAGGGCCTGCCAGGAAACAACAATGAACAGAATTCGTCCTCTCGCGGGCGTGTTGCTCGCGACATTGATGCTGTTGCCGCTTGCCGGAGCGGCTCTTGCCGGCGATGTACTTCCCCTCGAGCCGGGCGTCGGGCTGCCGCCGATCGACGGAACCGGCCCTGCCGACGGAACCGGCCCTGCCGACGGCGCAGGCCCAACCGACGGCACCGGCCCGATCGACGGGCTCCTCCCCGCCGCTCCGACCGACATCGTCGCATCGACGTCGAGCAGCAGCGGCGATGGAGACTCAGACTACGTGCCAGAGCCGCCGCTGCAGACCCGGCATTTCGGGCTCAATGTCCAATTGAGCTGCACCGTATCGGGAACTCCCAACGCCATTGTGGTGGTCAACCACAGCGCCGAGGCTCTGCCGCCCGGCACGCGTATCAAATGGCAGCTGAAGAGCGAAGGTAAACGCGGCTTCTTTGCCCTGCTGAGCCCGCTGGCCGGTGGCGAGACGCTGGTTGCCAACAATGTGCTCGACGGGGCCACGAACGAGGCTGCCGCCTGCGTGGCGCGCGTTATCTGATCGCCGTCTGAACCGACCAGTGCACAGCTTGCCGGACTGACAAAAAACTGACATCGAACGCGGCTAGTCAGCCCCGTCCTTTGCCGAGCCGCAGTCCCCCGATGCCTGAACGTTTTGCCATCTACTACGCCCCCGGTGCGGCCACCCCGCTCTGGGCGAAAGCCGCCGAATGGCTCGGGCGAGACCCGCTGAGCGGGGCAACGATCGACGGACCGCTCGCCGGTACGGCGCGCGACGCCCTGTTCGACCGCCGCGTTTCGGCGCGGCGCTATGGCTTCCACGCGACGATCAAGGCGCCGATGACGCTGGCGGCAGACAAATCGCGCGCCGAGTTCGAGGATGCGCTGGCCGATTTTGCCGCCGAGAAGGAACCGGTGGCGATAGGCCGATTGAAACTGCACCTGATCGATGGCTTTCTGGCGCTGATTCCGGCGAACCAGACGTCCGAGCTCACCGACTTTGCCGGCGAAGTGGTTCAGGCGTTCGAGCCGTTCCGAGCGCTGCCATCGGCAGCCGAGCGCGAGCGGCGCCTGAAGGGCGGGCACCTGAGCACACGGCAGATCGAACTGATGGACCGCTTCGGTTATCCTTATGTGTTCGAAGAGTTCCGCCTGCACATGACGCTGACTGACCGCCTGCCGGAGCATGAGCGCGAAGCCTATAGCCGGGCTGCTGCAACGCATTTCGGCCCGTTGGCCGAAGCCGAGACGATGCTGGACAGGTTAGTGCTGTTCCACGAACCTGAGCCGGGCGCGCCGTTCGTGCGGCTCGACGATTTCATTCTTACTGGGGAGGCCGCCGATGAGCGAATTCGCGCTCGCTAACGCTCGTATCGTACTTGGCGACGAGGTGGTGACCGGCTCGGTGCTGGTGCGCGATGGCGTCATCGCGGCCATCGATACCGGTTCGGCCCGCGCCGGCGAAGATGTCGAGGGCGACTACGTCATTCCGGGCCTGGTCGAGCTTCACACCGACCATTTCGAGAACCACTACCGGCCACGGCCGGGTGTGACCTGGAACGCCATCGCCGCGCTGCAGAGCCATGACGCGCAGGTCGCCGGCGCCGGGATCACCACGGTGTTCGACGCAGTCCGCATCGGCTCGGATCCCGAGACGGGCGACATCACGGCCGACGTGCGTGCGATGGTCGACGCCGTGGCCGAGGCGGATGCGAGCGACCGGCTCAGGGCCGACCACCACATTCATCTGCGGTGCGAGCTGGCGACACCCGACGTGGCGCAACAGTTCGAAGACAATTGCAGCAACCCGATCGTCGGGCTGGCGTCGCTGATGGACCACACGCCGGGCGCGCGACAGTACACCACGCTCGAGCACTACATCGCCTACTACCAGAAGAAGCTGCGGCTCTCGGACGCCGAGATGGCACAGTTCATCGCCGACCGGCAGGCCGAGCGCGACAAATATGCCGACACCAACCGTGCCGCGATCCTGAAGCGCGGCCGCGAGATCGGGCTGGCCTTCGCCAGCCACGACGACGCGACGGTCGCGCACGTCGACGAAGCCGTGCGCGACGGCATGGCGATCGCCGAGTTCCCCACCACCATGGAGGCCGCACGCGCCTGCCACGAGGCTGGGCTCGCGGTACTGATGGGGGCGCCGAACGTGGTGCGTGGCCAATCGCACAACGGCAACATCTCGGCGGCAGAGCTGGCCAAGGCCGGCGTGCTCGACGTGCTGAGCTCCGACTACGTGCCGTTCGCGCTGATCTACGCCGCGTTCCTGTTGCCCGAGCGGGCGGACAATATCAGCCTGCCGCAGGCCATCGGCATGGTGACGTCGCGGCCGGCAGCGGCGGCACATCTCAGCGATCGCGGCGAGATCGCCCTCGGTAAGCGCGCCGACCTGGTGCGGGTGCGGCGGGATGACCCGGTGCCGGTGGTGCGCTCGGTGTGGCGGCAGGGCAAGCGGGTCAGCTGATGGGCAACGGCGCCCTCGCCCTCGTCGTCGGGCCGTCGGGCGCCGGCAAGGATACGCTGATCGGCGCGGCCAAGGCGGCCCTTGCCGATGACCCGCATTTCAGCTTCCCGCGCCGGGTGGTGACGCGCACCGCAATGGTCGAACTCGAGGACCACGACAGCGTCGACGTCAACGAGTTCGGCCGTCAGAAGCTGCGTGGCGCCTACGCGCTGGATTGGGAGGCACACGGGCTCTGCTACGGCGTGCCGGCGGCGATCGATGCGGCGATGGTGGCCGGGCGGATCGTGGTGGTGAACACCTCGCGCAAGGTGATCGAGCGCGCCATCGAGAAGTACCCCAACTGCCATGTGCTGCTGGTGACGGCACGCCCCGAGGTGCGGGCGAAGCGCCTCGCCGGGCGCGGTCGCGAAAGCGCCGAGGATATTGCGGCGCGGCTGCAGCGCGAGGGAGCGCCGGTGCCGGACGGGATCGTTCCGGTGGTTATCGACAACTCGGCAGGGCTCGAAGATGGGGTCGCGGCCTTTGTCGGCGCGCTGCGCGCGATCGCCGATTGAACCTGTCGCCGGGCTGATGCGTTGCCTCCTCGGAACAGCGTCAGAGGAACCCGGCATGACCAGAAGCTCACTTTACACCATAATCGCAGTGCTCGCGGCACTCGCCGTCGGCTTCGGCATCTACATCGCCTACCAGGAGTCGCAGAAGCCGGCGCTCGAGATCCGCGTCGACGAGGGAGGGATCAAGATCGATGGCAATGGCGGTTGACGAAGCCCTGCGCACCCAACTGATCGAGGAAGCGCTGAAGCACGCCCTGGAGCGGCAGCCGGTCGAAAAGGTCGCCGAGCTCGACCTGACCAAGCTGGCGGTCGACATCGAGGCGATCATCGGAGCGGAGCCGCCGCATCCGCTCGACCCCGAAGGGGACGGACTCACCACCAGCGAGCTCAACGCGGCGAACGATCTCTAAGACAAAGGGGCCGCCCATCTCACCTGGGCGACCCCTGATTTTGTGAACCGGTCGGCTATGGGCCGCGCACTCGAAATGGGCAGGTCTCAACCCTGTCCTGAACGCATCCGGTCTTTGTCGTTACAGCTTGGCGACGCACACCTTGCCGACACCTGCATTCTTGGTGCCGAGCTTGGCAGCGGCTGCCTTGCTGAGGTCGATGATGCGGCCTTTAGCGAAAGGACCGCGGTCGTTGATCGTGACCTTGATCGACTTGCCCGTGCGCTGATCGGTGACTTTCACGACCGAGCCCAGGGGGAGAGTCTTGTGGGCCGCGGTCATGGCATTCTCATTGAACCGCTCGCCCGAGGCCGTCTTCTTGCCGTGGAAACCTGGTCCATACCAGGACGCCCCACCGCACTGATCTGCCATTGCACCTGTGACTGAGGTCATAAGGCCCGTCACGAGGGCTGCGGCGACCAGAACGATTTTCCTATTCAACCTTGGACTACTCACGCTTGTTTACGATGGCGGGAGAAGGCTTTGGCGGTGTGGCGACAATATGAACCGAAAATGAACATGGCCCTTCCAAGTGCAACCGTTGCCGAAATGCATCAGTAGCATTACCCGGCCCAGATGGAATTTTGTGCGAGATTCCAGAAACTTGTCTGGGCTTAACCAATGACTCGGAAGGGATGCGACAAAGCGAAGTTTTTCTCCAGCGCGCGAGAAAGCCCGCCCTGGAGCGAGGGCCGATCAACAGAATAAGGCGCGATTTCGGTGGCAAGGACCAGCAAACGGCGCCCAAAAGTCTGGTCGCCGGGCTCGATGGCCGGCCGCAGCGACGGCTCGAATGCGAGCCGCAAATTCCTATTTTTGACCAATTGATAAAACTTTTGAGCTGCGCTAGCGTCCTCGGTCTGGAATGGCTCTAAGGAGAGAGGGAGCTGCCGATGAGCGGGGGAATGCTCAAGCAAGGCATCGCATCCGGGCGACTGGAGCCCGACCAGTACGCACGCAATTTTTCCGACCTGCACCCGGCGCTCGACCGGCACGAGGCCTTCGTCGAGGCCGATCGGTGCTACTTCTGTTTCGATGCGCCATGCATGAACGCCTGCCCTACCGAGATCGACATCCCGATGTTTATCCGGGAGATCTCGACGGATAACCCACTGGGGGCGGCCGAGACGATCTTCGAGCAGAACATCCTGGGCGGCATGTGCGCCCGTGTCTGCCCCACCGAGCAGCTCTGCGAAGATGCCTGTGTACGCATGGAAGCCGAAGGCAAGCCGGTGAAGATCGGCCAGCTGCAACGCTACGCCACCGATATCGCGATGCAGGAGAACGCACAGTTCTTCAGCCGCGCGCCTCAGACCGGCAAGACGGTCGCCGTAGTGGGTGCCGGGCCGTCCGGTCTCGCCGCAGCGCACCGGCTGGCCGTGCACGGGCACGATGTGGTGATCTACGATGCGCGCCCCAAGGCTGGCGGTCTCAACGAATATGGCATCGCCTCGTACAAGACGCCGGATGGCTTTGCGCAGGCCGAGGTCGACTATGTCACCGCGATCGGCGGCATCACGATCGAACTGGGCCAGGCGCTCGGGCGTGAGTTGTCGCTCGACGGGCTCCTCGCGAGCCATGACGCGGTGTTTCTCGGGGTCGGACTGGGCGGCGTCAATGCGCTACGGGCCGAGGGGGAGACGGACGGCTCGCACGGGCTGGCCGATGCGGTCGACTTCATTTCCGAGCTGCGCCAGAGCGACGACCTGTCGAAGCTCCCGGTCGGGCGCCGCGTTGTGGTGATCGGCGGCGGCATGACAGCGATCGACGCCGCCGTGCAATCGAAGCTGCTTGGCGCCGAGGAAGTGACCATCTGCTACCGCCGCGGCCAGGAACATATGAATGCGTCGAGCTTCGAGCAGGATCTCGCCGCCTCGAAGGGCGTCACCATCCGGCATTGGCTGCAGCCCAGGCGGGTGTTGAGCGAGAACGGCAAGGTGACCGGGATCGAGCTCGAATATACCGAGCTGAAGGACGGGCGCCTGAGCGGCATGGGTCACACGCTGACGCTGCCGGCCGACCAGGTGTTCAAGGCGATCGGCCAGACACTCGAAGACGAAACGGCAGCCGGGCTGGCGCTGACCGCCGGTCGCATCGAGACCGACGCCGAAGGCCGCACCTCGCGGCCGGGCGTCTGGGCCGGCGGCGACTGCATCGCAGCCGGCGACGACCTGACGGTGACCGCGGTGGCGCAAGGCCGCGACGCGGCCGAGAGCATCAACCGCTATCTCGCTGGAAACTGAGGAGGGACGCCATGGCCGACATCCGCAACAACTTCGTCGGGATCAAGTCGCCCAATCCGTTCTGGCTGGCCTCGGCGCCGCCGACCGACAAGGCCTACAATGTCGAGCGCGCCTTCAAGGCGGGCTGGGGCGGCGTGGTGTGGAAGACGCTGGGCGAGGAAGGCCCGCCGGTGGTCAACGTCAACGGGCCGCGCTACGGGGCGATCTGGGGCGCCGACCGGCGGCTGCTCGGCTTCAACAATATCGAGCTGATCACCGACCGCGACCTCTACCGCAACCTGACCGAGATCAAGCAGGTCAAGAAGAACTGGCCCGACCGAGCGGTGGTCGTCTCGATCATGGTGCCGTGCGAGGAGGACGCCTGGAAGGCCATCCTGCCGCTGGTCGAAGAGACCGAGGCGGACGGCATCGAGCTCAATTTCGGCTGCCCGCACGGCATGAGCGAGCGCGGCATGGGCGCCGCGGTCGGCCAGGTGCCGGAATATGTCGAGATGGTGGTGCGCTGGTGCAAGCAGTATTCGCGCATGCCGGTGATCACCAAGCTGACACCTAATGTCACCGACGTGCGCCGCCCGGCCCGAGCGGCCAAGAATGGCGGCACCGACGCGGTGTCGCTGATCAACACCATCAACTCGATCACCGGCGTCGACCTCGACAATTTTGCGCCGATGCCGACGATCGACGGCAAGGGCACGCATGGCGGCTATTGTGGCCCGGCGGCGAAACCGATTGCGCTGCACATGGTGGCCGATATCGCTCGTGACCCGGAGACCTACGGCCTGCCGATTTCGGGCATTGGTGGGATCACCACCTGGCGTGACGCGGCGGAGTTCATGGCGCTCGGCGCCGGCAATGTGCAGGTCTGCACCGCCGCCATGGTCTACGGCTTCAAGATCGTCGAGGAAATGATCTCGGGGCTGAAGAACTGGATGGACGAAAAGGGCCACGCGACGCTGGACGACTTTACCGGCCGCGCCACCCGCAACGTCACCGACTGGCAGTTCCTCAACCTCAACTACATCACCAAGGCGCATATCGACCAGGACAAGTGCATCAGCTGCGGCCGCTGCCATATCGCCTGCGAGGACACCTCGCACCAGGCGATCACCAAGGAGAAGGACGGCAAGCGGCACTTCGAGGTGATGGACGACGAGTGCGTCGGCTGTAACCTGTGCGTCAATGTCTGCCCGGTGGAAGACTGCATTACCATGATCCAGCTGGAGCCGGGCATGCTCGACCAGCGCACTCGGAAAGTGGTGGAGCCTACCTACGCCAACTGGACCACGCACCCGAACAACCCGATGCGCAAGGTCGAGCCGGCGGAGTAAGCGTTGGCATCGAGCGTAGGCCCCTGTGAGCCGCGCCAGGCTGCGGAAAGCTGCCAAGCCTCGCTTGCCTTCCCATCAAGGGCATGACGATCGCATCTGAGCGCTGGCAGTAGACGGAGTGCCTTCTCCGCTTTGCAGGAGAAGGCAAGAGGTGCCCTCCATGGCCATATGCGATAGCGCCCTGCCATCAAGGGGAGGTGGTGCCGGTAGGTTGGAGCGGCTCGTCGGCAACCCTAAATGCCGTAACCATTGTTCAACCATGCGCAACAACTGCTCACGGCGATAAGGGATTGGCAAACTCCTGCGCCGTAGCGTCCGGCTGACGTGGAGGGGATGATGGCGCAGCGTAGTGCAGGCACGTTCGGTACGGCCCGAGGGGCCGACGCTCATGCCATGGTGGCTGACCTCGACCTGCCCAACCCGCGGCGCCTGCTCATCATCAGCATTGCGGCCATCCTGCTGCTGGGGCTGAGCGTGGTGATCGCGGCCGGCTATTCCATCGTTTCAATCAATGAAACAGCCATCGCAGCCGAAACCGAGCGGGCCCAGGTGGCGCTCGCGGCCGTGCTGCGCGACGGGCAGCCCGACGCTGCCAGCGCGGCCCGCCTGGCGGAGGACTTCGTGCTGAGCGGCGCGCGGTTCGATGCTGCCGCCGGTATTCGGCCTGGTGAAGTGACGATCCCGGTTCCGGGCTCTGCGACGCAACTCATGTGGACGCCGCGGCGGCTCGGGACTGAGTTGGCGCAGCATCTGGCGCCGATCCGGCTGCTGGCCAGCGCGTTGTTCCTGGGCGGCATCGCCATCGTGCTCAACCGGCTCTATCGGTTGGCGCGGTTGCTGGAAGCGCGGCGCCGCGCGGCTCAGGAACTGGCGGCGCGCGACGCGCTGACCGGGCTTCACAACCGGCTCGGTTTTGACCAACAACTGGCGTTGTCGGGCAGCGGGCCGGCCCTGCTCTATCTCGACCTCGACGGCTTCAAGCACATCAATGACAGTTTTGGGCACGGCGCCGGCGATGACCTGCTGCGGATCGTGGCTGACCGACTGAAGGGCCTGGCGCGTGACGGCGACTGCGTGGCGCGGATCGGCGGCGACGAGTTCGCGCTCCTCCGCCTGCCGCCAACATCGCGCGCCGAACTCGCGGAGCTGGCCGCCGATATCGGCGTGGCGCTGAACGAGCCGGTACGGCTCGGCACGACGCAGATTCAGATCGGCGCCAGTATCGGCATCGCCATGGGCAGCGAGCATGGCGACGACCGCAGCCGCATCGTGGCGGCCGCCGATGCCGCGCTCTACCGCGCCAAAGCGCTGCCCGGCCACGCCTTCGTCTTCGCCGACTCTCCCACCCTCTCAGCCGCTGCCTGATTTTCCGAACGCCGCAACAGGCGGAGACTCGTCTTCGCAGGGACTCGACTCACGCCAGAATCATGGATAATAATTATCCATGATTGGAGTCGAACGATGAAGCTGAGCGACGGGGTGGAGCAGGCCATCCACTGCATGCTGATGCTGAGCGGGTTGCAGGCAGATGGCGCCATGCCGGCAGCAGCCCTGGCAGAATATCACGGCGTCTCGACCAGCTATCTGCTCAAGCACCTGCAGGCCCTGGCCGGCGCGGGGCTGCTCACGTCGGTGCCCGGACCACGCGGCGGCTACCGGCTCGGGCGAGCGCCCGACAAGATCAGCCTGCTCGACGTGGTGCTCGCCATCGAGGGCGCCGGGCCGGCATTCCGCTGCGCGGAGATCCGGCAGCGTGGGCCGAATCCGCTGCCGGCGAAGTTTTTTGCCAGGCCGTGCGCTGTAACCGCCGCGATGCTGAAGGCCGAGCGGGCTTACCGGGACGAGCTGCGCAAGATCAGCATCGCCGAGCTCGCCTACAACAACCCGGATACCGAGCTCGGCAATGCCATCACCGGGCGCAGTTGCACCTTCCTCGAACGGCATGAGCGGCGACCGGCCGCCGGCTAATTCCCTTTCAGCAAGCAAGAAGGACTACCCCATGCGAGCTCGCCTCGACATCACCAAGGTTGCGCCGGAAACCTACCGCGCCGTAGCAGCGCTCGACCGCTTCGTGGTCAAGGAGACCGGGCTTGAGCCCCGCTATGTCCATCTGATCAAGCTCCTCGCCTCGCACATCAATGGCTGCGCCTATTGCGTCGACATGCACATCAGGGAAGCGCGACACAGCGGGATGTCGGACCAGTGGATCAACCTCGTAAACGTGTGGCGGGAATCGCCGGTCTACAATGACGCCGAACGCGCCGTGCTGGCGTGGACCGAGGCGCTGACGCTGCTGGCCGACACCCGGGCGCCGGACGAGGCGTACGAGCCACTGCTGGCCCATTTCACCGAGGCGCAGATCGCGAACATCACGGTGGCAATCAGCACCATCAACGTGTGGAACCGAGTCACTGTCGGGCTCAGGACGCTGCACACCATCGCGCCGGAAACGGCGGCCGCCTGAGACGCACGATTTTTGGTGGGCCGGTGTCGATTCCGGCCTGCCCCGTGCGTCGTTGTCCTGTAACTAGAGCGCTTCACAACCGGTGAAGCGCTCGTTGGTCGCGCATCCGAGGAGCTTCGCGCATGTTCTCGACTCTGTTCTTTCTCGCCCACCTCTTGCTGGGCGGCGCCTTCGTGGTTTTCGGCATTCGCAACATCAAGAGCATCCCTGGCCTTGCGAGTTTCCTCGCCGGCCGGAAGGTGACCCAGCCGGAGACCGCCGCCAAGTTCGGCGTGGCCCTGCAGATCGTCGGCGGGGCTCTCGTCGTACTGGCGCCGTTCGTGCCGTGGGCCGGGGTGCTCGGCGGGCTGGCGCTGATCGTCTTCCTGGTGCTGGCAACCCTATTGTTCCATCCATTCTGGGAGTTTTCGGGCGAGGAGCAGAAACCGCATGTGCAGTCGTTCATCATGAACAGCGGGCTCACCGGCGCCTTCCTGCTGGTCATCGCCTACGCGCTCTAGGCCCATCGTGAAGGTTGCGAACGCCGGCATCGAGACGAGCAGTGCGAAGCGACAGCGGGTACTGTCGCATCTCGCCATGCTGCTGTTCGCGGCACTGATTGCCGGCTCATTCACCTTCGGGGCGCTGACCGTGCCCTATATCCACGCGGTGCCGCTCAATGCGCTGCGCTTCGTGCTCGCCGCGCTGCTGATGGGGGCGTTTGCCTTCGGCATGGCGCGGCAGAAGTTCGTGTTTCCGCCGGCGCCGTGGCGCTTCGGCATCAACGGCTTTCTGACCGCGGTGTACTTCGTCACCATGTTTATCGCGCTGACCATGACGCAGCCGGTGGCAACCAGCGCGGTCTATACGCTGGTGCCGCTGATGACGGCGGTGACGGCCTATTTCATTGTCGGGCAACGGTCGGGGCTCGCGGTGCTGGTCAGCCTGCTGCTCGCCGGGCTCGGAGCGATCTGGGTGATCTTTCGCGGCGATGTCGATGCACTGCTGCGCTTCGATATCGGTCAGGGCGAGATCATTTATTTCGTCGGCTGTGTCGCCTACGCCATCTACACGCCGCTGCTGCGCCGCTTCAACCGGGGCGAGTCGGCGCTGGTGCTGAGCTTCTGGACCATGGTGGCGACGGCGGCGTGGATCGTGCTGTACGGGCTGCCGGAAATCCTCACCACCGACTGGATGCACCTGCCGGCGCTGGTCTGGTGGGTGGTGCTCTACCTGGCCATCGGGCCGACCGCGGTGTGCTTCTTCCTGATCCAGTATGCGTCGGCGCGGCTGCCGGCGGCGAAGGTCATCGCCTACGGCTACCTGGTGCCGGCCTTCGTCATCGTCTTCGAGGGACTTGCCGGGCATGGCTGGGCCAGCCTCAGTATCGCCGCTGGGGCGGCGATCACCGTGCTGGGGCTGGTGGTGCTGGCGGTCCTCAGGGACTGAACGTCAGCCCTGCCTCGTTTCGACAAGCACCGCGTGGCGCCGCCAGCCGTGTTCGATACCGGATGGTCGCTGCTGCTCGAGACAATCAGGTGCCGGAGTGCGGAGTCGAGGCCGGCAGTGTCGCTTCCTCAGCGGCACCGGCCAGCTCCTGCCGGCGCTCCACGACCCAGCGACGGAAAGCCCCCTGGTACAGCGACATCGGCCAGGGTTGCGCTGTGGAGAGGAACCACGATTTCTCGATGGCCGAGAGCCAGGACCGCTCGATCAGCGGACCGACCCCGACCTCCTCCTCCTCGCCGAGGCCGGAGGAAGAATAGACCGTGAGCTCACCGAAGAAGATGTCGTGGTCGCGCAGATAGAAATCGACGCGGACGTGGTCGAGGCCCCGGCCCAGTTCGCGGGCCATGGCGGCGGCGCGCTCGAACACGTCGCGCTGCAGCAGTTCGTCCGCGATGGGCTGTTCGGCGGGGCGGAAAGCGGCACCTTCGCGGGTCAGATAGCAGCCGCGCGCCTCGGCAGTCTTCCAACTGACGCCGATGAAGGCAGAAGCGATCTCGCCGTCCTGACAGCGAAAGGTCACGTCGATGAGATCGGCCGGGGCGGCGATCAGGCGCTCGAGCATGAGGCGGCGGGACACCTGCTTATAGGCCCACTCGCCCGGGCCACGACGAGGTCGGCGCAACCAGCGGCGGAAGCGCTTGCCGAGAGTTGCATCGTCCCAGCGCCCCCGGCCGGGGAAGTAGTTGCTGTTGGTGCCGCTGTTGACCTTCAGCACCTGATCATCGGTGGGCAGGCCGGGTGGCAGAGCGTCGAGCGACGCGCCGGTCCAGACCAGGTCCGATACGCCGAGGCCGGGGACGCGGGCCGTGGCCCACTCTCGGGCGGCGAGCTTGTCGCAGAAGGTGACAAAAAGCGGATTGTGGTCGAAGACCTTGCGCCACTGCATCAGAGCGTCATGGCCGCGCGGGCGTGCGAAATCAGGCACGGCGCCGAAATGGCGGCGGCAGGCGCGCACCAGTCGGCGATTGGTCAGTCGAACCCAGACGTTTGCGGCGCTGAGGATCCATTGGTCGGCACGGCTGGTCACGGCACTACCCCACCCGCGAGGAGGCGGGCCACTGGCGCCGTGTTCGTAGAGTCTCGGCTGACGGTCAACCCTGCATGCTGTAAAAGTGCACCGTTAGCCGGCCAGACTGGCGTGTCCGGACACGTTTTCGCAGGCACCCGCACAGCGTTTGTGTTTCAATAGGCAGCCAATCGCAGTCTTTCTCCGGACGTCCACCGCCCGGCGAGATGAACAGATGACAGAACGCAAGCCACCCAAGAAAAGCGACGTGCTGGAGGTCCGCCTGCCGCACGGCACCAAGCAGGCCTTCATGCAGAAGGCGCGCGACGAGGGTCGACCGGCCAGCGAACTGATCCGCGACTTCATCGATCGTTACCTCGTGGCGGGGGACATCCCCCCACCCTCCATCTGGGAGAGAACGATGACGATCGTGAAGAAGAATGCCCGCGGGATCAGCGCCGGACTGGTCGGCGCCATCGCCGCTGTGGCGATCGGGTTGAGCATTGCGCCGGTGACCGCCTTCCCCGACCTCAAGGCAGCCTTCGGGCTGCTCGACGCCAATGGTGACGGGGTGGTGACTCTCGAAGAGTTCTCGACGCCGCGGACTGTGGGGCGAACCTACCCGGCCGCCCCTGCGCTGCCCGCTGACGCCGTTTCTGCTCCAGCGGGGGTGGTTCCGGCGCAGCCGCTGGTCTCACTGTCGACCCGGGCAGATGAGAGCGAACGGCTACCCAGCGACACGGTGTTCCTGCAGGCGACCCCGGCCCCGACGATTGCGTCGGACCGGTTGTTCGTCGCCCGCGGCGATACGGTGTCGATGCCGAGCATCACCATCGTCGATGGCGGCGCCTTCATGGCCGGGGAGTTCGCCGCCATGGACAAGGACAGCGACGGCAAGCTGAGCTACGGCGAGTTCGAAGCCCGGCACAAGGCGATCCTCGAAACGGCGTTCACCGAGATGGATCTCGACGGCAACGGCATGATCGACCTGGGGGAACTGATGGCTGCGTCATCGGGCGCCGGCGCGACGCTGCGCTACTATGACCGCAACGGCGACAAGAAGGTCAGCCTCGACGAGTTCGCCGCGCCGCAGAGTTGAAACAGGGGGACCGGGCGCTGCCCGGTCCCCCATCTCGTTGACAGCTCAGGACTTGGGCAAGAGCCCATGCAGAAACAGGTTCTCGAGGAAGCGGGCGGCGTCCTCGAAACGGCCCTCCCCGCCACGGTCCTTGCCGAGCACGGCGCGGACCTGCACGTCGAAATCGGCGTAGTGCTGGGTGGTGGCCCAGATCGAAAAGATCAGGTGATATGGGTCGGTGCGGACAATCTTTCCGGAATCCATCCAGCCTTCCATCACCTTGGCCTTTTCGTCGACCAGCGCCTTGAGGTCGCTCTCCAGCATCTCGACTACGCGGGGCGCGCCCTGCAGCATCTCGTTGGCGAACAGCCGGCTCTGGCGCGGGTAATCGCGGCTCATCTCGAGCTTGCGGCGCAGGTAGGAGCGCAGTTCGGGGACCGGGTCGCCGACCGAATCGATCTCACGCAGCGGCGCCAGCCAGATGTCGAGCATCTCGGCGAGCAGTCGCTGGTAGATCTCTTCCTTGCGCGGAAAATAGTAAAGCAGGTTGGGCTTACTCATCCCCGCCGCCTCGGCGATCTGGTCGATGGTGGCGCCGCGGAATCCCTCGCGGCTGAACACGTCGAGCGCCGCCTCGAGGATGACTTCCTGCTTCTCGCGCTGGATGCGCGTCTGCGCCCTGGGGCGCTTGGATGGCGCTGCCTTTGCGCCCCCTTTGCCGCCCTCGGTCTCCAGCATTTTCACCTTGATCGGCGGCATGGGAGTGATAACGTTTTTTCCAACTGGTCAAATTTCTGGATAACACATCCAAAGGTCAA
>Ga0209902_100445_pt1 | contig 45300 bp, 46 predicted proteins | sample FECB27metaG_FD_188304 | JGI IMG/M metagenome (GOLD analysis project Ga0209902, IMG submission 188304) | Cyanobacterial communities from the Joint Genome Institute, California, USA - FECB-27 (SPAdes) (version 2) | ecosystem: Environmental > Aquatic > Thermal springs > Hot (42-90C) > Microbial mats...
GGCCGCGGCCAGCGCGGCGCGGATGTCCTCGACGGTCAGCCGGCCGCTCGCCAGCGCCTCGCGATAGTAGCTGCGCGGCATCGTCAGGCGGGCGCCGGCGACGCGGCCCATCAGCGCCGCCGCGTCCTCGAGCGGCTTCTCGGCGATGCCGAGAAAGGGGTTCACGGCGACGAAGCTCTGCAGCGGGAACAGCGGGGCGATCCGCCGGCAGGCGCGCTCGGCGGCCACGGTGACGGTGGCGACGGCGGGATCGGCGACGGGCGCAGCGCCGGCCGGCAGATGGCTGGTGTCGTGCTTCATGGTCGGATCCTCAGAGCGTGCGGGTGGAGGCGGGAAGCGCGCCGATCAGGCGATCGAACAGCGCGTTGGCGTAGAGGCCGTTCGCCAGGTGCACCCTTGCGGCGGCGACCAGCGGCAGATCCGGCCGGGCGACGGCCAGCAGCTGCAGCCCGCCGACGGCGGCGAAGGAGGCGACGGCGAGCGTCATCACCGCCAACGCCGCCGCGTCCGGCGCAGGCGGTGGCGGCAGCACCGCCGCCATCGTCGTCGCCGCCAGCGCGTGCAGGGCGAAGTAGGCGGCCACCACCGCCACGCCGGCGGCGAGCACCGGCACGGCGGCGGCCCTCGGCCCGGCGAAGCCGTCGGCCAGGAGCAGCGTCAGGCCGAGCACCAGGATCGCGCCGAAGGTGATGCCGCCGGCGGTGGCCATCTCGCCACCGATGAGCCAGCTCATCGCGGCGACGAGGGCAAGCGCCGCCGTGAGCCCGGCGAAGACCACGGCCGGCCGGCGGCCACCGCTTGCGCGGCGGGGCACGGGCGCCTCGGCGGCGCTGCCGGACGACAGGAAGGCGTAGGCCTTGTAGAGGGCGTGGGCGAGGATGTGCAGGACGGCGAGCGCGAAGGCGCCGAGGCCGCACTGCAGGAGCATGAAGCCCATCTGCGAGACCGTCGACCACGCGAGCGAGACCTTGACGCTGGTCTGGGTTAGCATGACGGCGGCGCCGAACAGCGCCGTGAAGCCGCCGACGAGCGCCAGCGTGTGCATCGCCGGGGCCGACAGCAGCAGCACGTCGGCGAAGCGGATGGCGAGGAAGCCGCCGGCGTTGATGATGCCGGCGTGCAGCAGCGCCGACACCGGCGTCGGCGTCTCCATCACCTCGGTCAGCCAGCCGTGCGTCGGAAACTGGGCGGACTTCAGGAGCGCCGCGCCGACCACGAGGAAGGCGACCGCCGTGGTGACGGCGCCGCCCTCGGCGCCGCGCGCGGCGGCGGCGATCGTGGCGATGTCGCCGGTGCCGAAGCGCCAGACCATCAGCGCCGCGGCACCGATCAACAGGATGTCGCCGAGACGGGCGGTGAGGAACTTCTTCCGGGCGGCGATCAGCCCCCGCGGCCGATCGGGGTAGAACACCAAGAGCCGGTGCAGCGCCAGGCTGGTGGCGACCCAGGCGGCGACCAGCAGCACGAGGTTGCCGGCCGTCACCAGCAGCGACACGGCGGCGAGCGTCGCGGCGAGCCCGCCGAAGAAGCGGCCCTGGCCGTCGTCGCCGTCGAGATAGTTCTCGCTGAAGCGCAGCACGACGGCGCCGACGAAGGTGACGAGCAGGAACATCGCCGCCGACAGCGGGTCGAGGCGCAGCGACAGCCCGAGGCCGTCCGCACCGGCCAGCGGCGAGGTTGCGGAGCCGAAGACGGCCACCAGCGCCGCCGTCGCGACCGCCGCCGCCACCGCCAGCGGGCCGACGAGACGCGCCGCCGCCAGCACGCGGCGCGGTCGCCGCCCGGGCTCGGCGAGCGACAGCGCGAAGAGCGCGAGGAAAGCGAGGGGGGCGATCAGCGGCACCAGGGTGGCGAGCGTCGGCATCGGCGGCTCCGGCGGCGGGGGGCGATCCGCCAGAGCTATCCGGCCCGACACACATTCGTAAAATTCATTGTTTGAAACTGAATGATATGCAAAACAGAACGTCGCCATGCGCACGCTGAACTACAACCACCTGTTCTACTTCTGGTCGGTCGCCCGGGACGGCAACCTGACGCGCGCCGCCGAGGCGCTCGCCGTCTCGCAGTCGGCGCTGTCCGTGCAGATCCGCAAGCTCGAGGCGCAGCTCGGCCACGCGCTGTTCGAGCGGCGCGGCCGTACCCTCGTCCTGACTGAGGCGGGCCGCATCGCGCTCGACTACGCCGACGCCGTCTTCGCCGCCGGCGAGGAGCTTTCGGCGACGCTGCGCGAGCACGGCGCCGCGCAGCGCCGGCGCGTCCGCGTCGGGGCGATCGCGACGCTGTCGCGCAACTTCCAGATCGACTTCCTGGAGCCGATCGCCAACGACCCGCAGGTCGAGCTCAGACTCGTCTCGGCGACCCTGCGGGAGCTCCTCGAACAGCTCGAGGCGCACCATCTCGACGTCGTCCTGACGAACCAGATCCCGGCCCGCGACGCCGACGCGACGTGGGTGCCGTTCCTGATCGCCGAGCAGCCCGTCAGCCTCGTCGGCAGCCCCGACCTGGTGCCGGAGTGCGCCACCCTGCGCGATCTCCTCGACAGCGTGCCGCTGATCCTGCCGACGCGGGAAAGCGGCATCCGCGCCGGCTTCGACGCGCTGGCCGTGCGCCTCGGCGCCGAGCCGAAGGTGCTGGCGGAGGTCGACGACATGGCGATGCTGCGCCTGCTCGCGCGCAAGCGCACCGGCATCGCCGTGGTGCCGCCGATCGTCGTCAAGGACGAGCTGGCGACGGGCGAGCTCGCCGAAGTCGCCAGCCTGCCGGGCCTGCACGAGGACTTCTACGCGATCACGCCAGAGCGCCGCTTCCCCAACCCGCTGCTCGCCCGCCTGCTCGCCACCACCGGCTGACCCGCCCTCCGGGGCAGTCCACGGCGCACCCCGTCGCCGCCCGCACGGCCGCCTGCGCCTGGTGGCGACGCGTCCGCGGCGGCACCGCCGCGTCTTTCCCGGACACCGCGTCGGAACAAAACGAGTGGGCTCCCGGTTGAACAACCACTGGAACGTCGCCGATGGGGCAGCACGGACAGCGGGGTCTCCCGCCGCGGCCGTGCGCCTCAACCTTCAGACATTCCTCGAGAATCCGTTCCTAACAGACGCATGGGAGATTGCACCCGATGATGCAGCAAACTGGGGCCGGCGACGCCCAGGGACAAGCCGGATCGTCCGGCGGGCCGGGCGATCGGCTGAACCGCGAGAAGCAGGACGCCCGTACAGCCGCCCACGATATTCGCGACGAGGTGGCCAGCAAGGCAGAGCACCTCGCCTCCGACGTCAAGGCGGCGGCCGGCGAGAAGATCGAGGACGCCCAGCACGGCATCGGCGCCGGCCTGAAGTCCATCGGCGGAGCCTTCCGCGCCGCCGGCGAGCACCTCTCCTCCGAAAACCAGTCGACCGCATCCCGGATGGCCAACGACGCCGCCAGCAGCATCGATCGTCTGTCGGACTCGCTGCAGAACCGGTCCTTCGAAGAGATCGTCGGCGACCTGCGGAGCTTTGGTCGCAACAATGCCGGCGGACTGTTCGCCGGCTCGCTGCTCGCCGGCCTCGCCCTCGGCCGGCTGGCGAAGCTGTCGGTGAAGAGCGAGATCAGTGGCGGCGGCTCCGGCAGCGCCTCTTCCACCGGCGGCGGCTCGACCGGCGACTGGTCCACGGGCTCCGCCGGTACCGACGCGACGGGCGGCTCGAGCGGCGGCGTGGCCCGCGGTTCGTCCTTCGGAGCCTCCGGCGGCGGCTCCGGCACTGACTTCGGCGGTTCGCGCTCCGGCTCCACCGCGAGTGGCGTCGCGGGCTCGCAGAGTGCCCAGACCGCCGGTTCGGCGGGCGGCGGCCCCGTCGGTTCGCCGGCCACCGACCCGGTGCGCCCGGCCGCCGGACGCGAACCCGCCGGCACCGGTGCCGCGGGCTCAGCCGGGACCGCGCGGCCCAACGCCACCACCACCGCCGGGACCGGGGGTACGCCATGACCACCGGCAACACGGACCAGGGCATCGTCTCGCTGATCGGCGATCTCGCCGACCAGGCGTCGACGCTGGTGCGGACGGAGGCGCGACTGTTGCGGGCCGAACTCTCGGAGAAGGTCTCCGAGGTCGGCGCTTCCGCCTTGCAGATGATGGTGGGGGCGATGTGCCTGCTCGCGGCCCTGCTGGTGCTGCTGCAGGCCGTCGTCATCGGTCTTGCCGAGCTCGGTCTCGGCATGGGCTGGGCGTCGCTCATCGTCGGCGTCGCCGTCGCCATCGTCGGCGCCCTCACGGCGCGGGCGGGCTCGGCCAAGCTGCAGGCGGAGAACCTGACGCCGAACCGCACCAAGGAACAACTCGAAAGCGACGCGCGCGTCCTGAAGGAGCAGATCCGATGACCGGCGAATCCATGGCTGAACTCGAGCGCGAAGCCGAAGCCGCACGCGCCCGCATGGCCGAGACCGCGAGCACCATCCGCAGCAAGCTCACCGCCGGCCAGATGCTGGACGAATTCTCCGGCATGGTGAGCGGCGGCGACCTCTCGCAGGGACTCGGCAAGCTGAAGGACCAGGTCCGCGACAACCCGCTGCCGCTGACGCTGATCGGCGCCGGCATCGCACTTCTCGCCTTCGGCCCGCGCACCGGCGGTTCCTCCGTCGGCAGCGCCATCGGCTCGATGTTCGGCAGCGGCCGGTCCCGCGACGAGCGCGACGACGACGAGCCGCATTTCGCCGGTGGGGCGTTCACCGGTGGGGCACATGGAGGCACCAGCCGAGAGAGCGGCCGGCGCCCCGCAGACCCGTTCGCCGCCATGGAGAACGACGACGGCGGGCATTCAAACGGTGAAGGGCTCGGCGCGAAGGCGTCGAGTGCTGCCCATGCCGCCGCCGACGGCGTCCGCTCTGCTGCGGGGACCGTCCGCTCCGCCGCCCATGACGCCAGCGAGCGCGTCAGCGATGGCGCGAGCGACCTGATGGAGACCGCCGACCGCCTCGGCCACGAGATGCTGACCGGTGCCGCGCGCAAGACCCGGGCGGCAAAGTCGGCGGCCGCGGATGCGATCGACCAGGAGCCGCTCGCGATCGGAGCCCTCGGCCTGCTCCTAGGTGCAGTTCTCGGCGCGACTTTGCCCGTCAGCGACTTCGAGGAAGAGCAGCTCGGCCCGCACGCCCGCAAGTTGCGAGCGGGCGCCGAGGACCTGGCGGAACGCGGCCTGAAGGGCGCCGGGGCCGTCGCCTCCAAGACCTACGAGGCCGTGCGCGACGAGGCGGACCGCCAGGGCCTGAAGCCCGGTGACGGCGAGACGGTCGCCTCGCGGGTCGGCGAGGTCGTCAAGGCGGCCACGGATACCGTCGACCAGACCGTCCGCGAGGAGTTCGCCCCTCGTGAGGAGGGATCCGTCCGCCAAGAGGGGTCGTCCGGTCAGGGCGTTCCCCCGCGGCAGGACCAGGGGGCGCGTGCCCGCACCTGAGCGGGCCCACGCTTCGACGATTTCGGAACTGAGGAGACCTCATGCGCGCCCTCGTCTGGCACGGCAAGGAAGATATCCGCTGCGATGAGGTCTCCGATCCGGAGATCGAGGATCCGCGCGACGCCATCATTAGGGTCACGAGCTGCGCAATCTGCGGCTCGGACCTTCATCTCTATCACAACTTCATCCCCGCGATGCTGCCCGGCGACATCATGGGGCATGAGATGATGGGCGAGGTGGTGGAGGTCGGCGCGGGTCTGAACGGCGCACTGAAGAAGGGCGACCGGATCGTCGTCCCCTTCACGATCCACTGCGGCGAGTGCGAGCAGTGCCGGCGCGGCAACTTCTCGGTCTGCCAGCGCAGCAACCGCAAGAAGGCGTTGGCCGAGAAGGCGTTCGGCCACGCGACCGCCGGCCTGTTCGGCTACTCGCACCTGACCGGCGGCTATCCCGGCGGTCAGGCCGAGTACCTGCGCGTGCCGTTCGCCGACAAGACGCACATCAAGGTGCCCCAGGGCATTCCGGACGAGAAGCTGCTCTTCCTCGGCGACATCCTGCCGACCGGCTGGCAGGCGGCGGTACAGTGCGACATCACCCCGACGGACACCGTCGCGGTGTGGGGCTGCGGCCCCGTCGGCCAGATGGCCATCCGCAGTGCCATCCTTCTCGGCGCGAAGCAGGTCGTCGCCATCGACCATCTGCCCGAGCGGCTGTCGATGGCACGCGCCGGCGGCGCCATCACCATCGACTTCTCGCAGGAGAGCGTCATCGAGCGCCTCAACGACCTCACCGACGGCGAGGGGCCCGACAAGTGCATCGACGCCGTCGGCATGGAAGCGCACGTGAGCTTCAGCCATCCGGATTCGATCTACGACCGCGCCAAGCAGATGATGATGCTGGAGAACGACCGGCCGCACGTGCTGCGCGAGATGATCTATGTCTGCCGGCCCGCCGGGGTGATCTCTATCCCCGGCGTCTACAGCGGCCTCGTCGACAAGATCCCGTTCGGTCTGGCGATGAACAAGGGTCTGACCTTCCGCATGGGGCAGACGCACGTCAACAAGTGGACGGGCGACCTCCTGCGCATGATCGAGGAGGAGATCATCGACCCCTCCTTCGTCATCACCCACTCGGCGGATCTCGCCGAGGGTCCCGAGCTCTACCGGGTGTTCCGCGACAAGCAGGACAGCTGCGTGAAGGTCGTCCTGAAGACGTGAGACCGGAGAGAGTGTCCATGACGTCGATCATCCAACGCCTCGCCCGCTCGCCCGGTGACCCGGAGATCCTCCAGGCGGGGCCGAACGAGGTGCCGCTCTCCGACCGGGTCGCGAAGGGGCTCGGCTGGTTCAGCCTCGGCCTCGGGGCGGTGCAGATCTTCGCGCCGTCCCTGATCACCCGGGCGCTCGGAATGGAGGGGCGGGAGACGCTCATGCGCGCCTACGGGGTGCGCGAGGTGGCGGCCGGCGTGACCTCGCTGTCGCCCGACAAGTCCCTCGGCCTGTGGAGCCGCGTCGGCGGCGACGTGCTGGACATCGCTACCCTTTCCACCGCCTGCAGGGATGACAATCCGAAGAAGGGAAATGTCGGACTGGCGCTGGCGCTCGTCGTCGGCATCACCTGCCTCGATCTCGCGACGGCCGGCCGCACCACGGCCGTGCACCGGCGACCACACCGCGGGCCACCGCGCGACTATGGCGACCGCAGCGGCTGGCCGAAGGGTCTCGAGGCCGCACGGGCACGGGGCGCGACGACCGCCTGAGCGGACGCGCGCCCGCCGCCCTGGACCTCACGACATGATCAGGCCGCCGTCGACGTTGATCGTCTGGCCGGTGATGTAGGCCGCGTCCTCGCTCGCCAGGAACGCCACGAGGCCGGCGACGTCCTTGCCCTGCCCCGCCCGCTTCATCGGGATGTTCTGCACCCATTCGGCCATCAGCTCGCCCGGCGCGTAAGTGCCGAGCATCTTGCCCCAGACGCGGTCGTTGTAGTCCCACATCTCGGTCTCGATGATGCCCGGACAGATGGCGTTGACGGTGATGCCGTCGAGCGCCACCTCCTTGGCGAGACTCTGGGTGATGCCGACGACGCCCATCTTCGAGGCGGCGTAGTGCGGCGTGTAGATGAAGCCGTCACGCGCCTGGCCGGAGGCGGTGTTGATCAGCCGGCCACCCTTGCCCGCCTTGCGCATCCGGCGGATCGCCTCCTGGCAGCACAGGAAGACGCCCTTGGTGTTGACGTCCATCACCTTGTCCCACTCCGCCTCGGTGAGGTCCTCGACCTTGGCGATGGTGATGACGCCGGCGTTCTGGATCGACACGTCGACGCCGCCGAAGCGGCCCACCGCCTCGTCGTAGAGGGCGCGGACGGCGGCGATGTCGGTGACGTCGCAGACGACGCCGACGGCCTGCGCACCCGTCGCCCGCAGCGCCTCCGCCGCATCCATCACCTGAGCCTCGACCGAAGCGAGCACGAGGTTCGCGCCCTCGGCGGCGAAGCGCTCAGCCATCGCGAAGCCGATCCCCTTGTTGCCGCCGGTGACGACGACGGTGCGGCCGGCAAAACGCGTCATGTGAGCTCCTCCAGCACCGGCTCGACGCCGGCCATCTTCAGCAACCGCCGGGCGGTGAACTTCTCGGTGATCAGCACGTCGAGCACGCCCGTCTTCAGCGCCCCGAAGATGGCGTTGGTCTTCGACTGGCCGCCGGCGAGGCCGATCACCCGGTCGATGCGGGCGATCTCCTCGAGCGTCAGGCCGATGACGCGCTCGTCGAGCGGCGTCTTCACCGGCCGGCCGGCAATGTCGAAGAAGCGCAGGCTCATGTCGCCTACCGCGCCGGCCTCGGCGACGTCAGCGAGCTCCTTCGACGAGAAGACGTTGCCGCTGCGCGCCAGCATCCGCGACGGTTCGATCGAGCCGATGCCCATGAAGGCGAGGGTGATCTTGCCGAACAGGTCCACCGTCTCGCGCACGTACTGGTCGCCCAGCATGATCAGCTTCGCCTCGCGCGACTGCGAGACGCCGGGCGCCGTCAGCAGCCGCGGCTCGCCGCCGGTGAGCTTGGCGAGCCTTGTGGTGAGCTGGGTGGCGTGCGTCTGCACCGCCGGATCGCCCATGCCGCCGAGCGTCTGCACGACGTAGCGCGCCTTGCCGGCCTTCATCGGGTGGATGTTGTCGACCATCTTCAGGATGGTCTCGCTCCAGCTCGACACGCCGATGATCTCGCCCGGCTGCATCGTCGTCTCGAGGAAGTGGGCCGCCGCCTCGCCGATGCGCGCCATGATGGCGCCGTCGCGGTCCTCGGCGCACTCGACGACGATCACCTCGGCGAGGCCGAAGTGCCGGCGCAGCGCCCCCTCCACCTCGCCATAGGTGCCGGGGGGCGAGACGACGGTGGTGCGGACGATCTCCTCCTCCTGCGCCTTCTTCAGCATCCGCGAGACGGTCGCCTGCGAGATGCGCAGGTGCTCGGCGATGTCGGCCTGGCGCAGCCCCTCGACGTGGTACATCTGCGCCACGCGGGTGATCATCCTCAGTTCGTTCAAGCGCGACACAGGCGGTCTCCGTCGAAGGCTGATCCGGCCTGAATATAAATTCAGGTCAGGTGCCGAAGGTCGAGCGCGCGATGGCCTCGTCCCAGCCTTTCAGGATCGATTGCCGCAGATCTGCCGACATCGCCGGTGCGAGCGTCCCGCCGTGCTTCTCGAGGGCTGCGATCGCGGCGAGATCGTCCCAAACGCCCACCGCCAGCCCGGCGAGATAGGCGGCGCCGCGGGCGGAGGCCTCGGCGCTCTCGCAGGTCGTCACCGGATGGTCGAGGCAGTCGGCGACGAGCTGCATCAGGAAGGCGTTTCGGCTCGGCCCGCCGTCCACATAGAGCCGCCCCATCGCCTGGCCGGCGTTGTCGCGAACGATGGCGAAGACGTCCTGCACCTGCAGCGCCATGCTGAGCGCCGCCGCGCGCGCCACGTGCGCCCGCCCGGCCGCGAACGACAGACCGGAGACGAGGCCGCGGGCCGCCGGGTTCCAGTGCGGCGCGCCGAGGCCGACGTGGGCGGGGACGAGATAGACGCCCTGCGTATCGTCGACGGTGCGGGCGAGCGCCAGCAGCGCCTCGACGCCGTCGAGGCCGAGAAGCTCCGCCGTCCACGGCAGGATCGAGGCGCTGACGAGGATGTTGCCCTCGAACGCGTAGGTGGGCGTGCCGCCGATCGACCAGGCGACGGTGGTGGTCAGCCCGCGCGGCGGCACGATGAAGCCCGGAATGGTGGTCATCACCGAGGAACCGGTGCCGAACGTCACCTTGCCGTCGCCGGTGCGGGTGGCGCCGTGGCCGAACAGGGCGGCGTGGGAATCGCCGATCGCCGCGGCGACGGGAATGCCGTCGGCGAGCCCGGGCACGCCGCAGGTGTGGGCGAAGACGTGGGCGCTGTCGTGCACCTGCGGCAGCACCGCGAGCGGCACGCCGAAGAGCCGGCAAAGCTCCTCGTCCCAGCGACCGCCGGCGATGTCGTAGAGCTGCGTGCGGGCGGCGTTGGAGGCATCGGTGGCGTGCACCGCCCCGCCCGAGAGCTTCCAGATCAGCCAGCTGTCGACGGTGCCGAGGCAGAGGTCGCCCGCCGCTAGGCCAGCACCGTGGGTGTCGAGCAGCCACTTCGCCTTCGTCGCCGGGAACATCGGGTCGAGCGGCAGGCCGGTCAGGGCGATGACCGCCGGCTCGTGGCCGGCCGCCTTCAGCGCCTCGCAGGCCGCCGTGGTGCGCCGGCACTGCCAGGTGACGACGGGGCCGAGGGCCGAGCGGCTGCGGCGGTCCCATGCGAGGATCGATTCGCGCTGGTTGGAGATGCCGACGGCGACGATCTCGACGTCGCCGGCAGCGGCGAGGCAGGCGCCGATCGCCGCGACGACGCTCGCCCAGATGCGCTCGGCGTCCTGCTCGACCCAGCCCGGCCGCGGGTGGCGGATCTCCACCGGCGCGGCACCGGTCGCCAGGATGGCGCCGGTCTCGGCGACGAGCACGGCCTTGCTGTTGGTCGTGCCTTGGTCCACCGCCAGGAGCGCGCGCGCCGGCATCGCGTCACACCTTCCGCTTGGTCAGCGCCACGGCGCTGTCGGCGATCCCCTCCGGCGACATGCCGTAGTGGTCGAGCAGCCATTCCGCCGAGCCGGTCGGAGCGAACTCGCCGGGCACGCCGAGCAGCGCCATCGGCACCGGCGCCTTCTGCACGACGACCTCCGCCACCGCGCTGCCGAGGCCGCCGAACACCGTGTGCTCCTCGCAGGTGAGGATCGCGCCGGTCTGCCGCGCCGCCGCGACCACCGCCGCCTCGTCGATCGGCCGCACCGTCGCCATGTTCACCACCCGCGCCGAGATGCCCCTCTCAGCGAGGATCGCCGCCGCCGTCATCGCCCGGTGCGTCAGCGTGCCGTTGGCGATGATGGTGAGGTCGGTTCCGTCGCGCAACAGGTTGGCCCGGCCGAGCTCGAAGACGTGGCCCTCCGGCAGAAGGTCCGGCACGCCGACGCGACTGAGGCGCAGGAACACCGGCCCCACGTGGGCGGCCGCCCACGCGGTCGCGGCGGCGGTCTCGATGCGGTCGGCGGGCGCGATGATCGGCACGTTCGGCAGCGCCCGGATCCAGGCGAAGTCCTCGATCGAGTGATGCGTCGGGCCGAGCTCGCCATAGGCCATGCCGGCGCTGATGCCGCACAGCTTCACGTTGGTGTTGGAGTATGCGACGTCGGCCTTGATCTGCTCCAGCGCGCGTCCGGTGAGGAAGCAGGCGGCGCCACAGACGAACGGGATCTTGCCGCCGTTGGCGAGGCCGGCGCCGGTGCCGACGAGGTTCTGCTCGGCGATGCCGACATTGATCAGCCGCTCCGGGAACCTGTCGCGGAAGCCGTTCAGCTTCGAGGAGCCGACCGAGTCGTTGCAGACGGCGACGATGTCGCGGTTCTTTTCCGCCAGCGCCATCAGCGTCGCCGTGAAGGCGTCGCGGCAGTCGTGGAGCTTCGGCTTCGGGGTCGCATCGACGTTCGACGGGCCGCTCACGACAGCACCTCCTCGAGCTCGGACAGCGCCTGCTCGTACTGTTGCGGGCTCGGGACCTTGTGGTGCCACTCGACGCGGTCGGACATGAACGAGATGCCCTGCCCCTTGTTGGTGTGGGCGACCACGCACGTCGGCCGGCCGGCGACGACGCGCTCCGTCGACAGGGCGGCGAGGATCGCGTCCATGTCGTGCCCGTCGATCTCAACGACGGTCCAGCCGAAGGCGGCGAGCTTGGGCGCGAACGGCGCGAGATCGTTGGTCTCGGCCAGGCGCGCCCCCTGCTGCAGGCGGTTGTGGTCGATGATCAGCGTCAGGTTGTCGAGGCGGAACTGGGCGGCGGCCATGATCGCCTCCCAGTTGCTGCCTTCCTGCATCTCGCCGTCGCCGGTGATGACGAACGTCCGCCACGCCGCGCCGTCGAGCTTGGCCGCCGTCGCCATGCCGACCGCGACCGGCAGGCCGTGCCCGAGCGGGCCGGTGTTGGTCTCGACGCCCGGCACCTTATTGCGGTCCGGGTGGCCGTTGAGGCGCGACATCGGCTTCAGGAAGGTCGAGACCTCGTCCTTGGGTATGAAGCCGCGCTCGGCGAGCGTCACGTAGAGCGCGCAGGCGGTGTGGCCCTTGCTCAGGACCAGGCGGTCGCGCAGCGGGTCGCGCGGCTTCTGCGGATCGACGGAGAGGACGTTGAAATAGAGCGCCGTCAGCAGATCGATCACCGACATCTCGCCGCCGATGTGGCCGGCGCCGGCCTCGAACACGGCCTGCAGATCGCGCCGCCGGATCCGCCTCGCCGTCGCTCGAAGTTCCTGGGGGGTCTGGGATACCACCGCACACACCTTTGCATATTTATTCTATGTAGATTATTCTTGCTAACAGGGGTCTCTGTCAAGGCGAGATGTTCCGGGATATCGACCCGAGGCAGCCGCTCCACGCTGCAGCGCAGCATGAACGCTGCGGCGCGAACGCCTGTCGCCTGCCGGCGATCAGCTTGACACCCCTGGTTTCGTCTCGTATGAATTTTACATCATACTTGAATAATTATTCTAGCCTCGGGAGGCCAGATGGCGACGACGAGCAAGGCGGCTGCCCCAAGGGTCAGTCTCGGCCGGCTGTTTTCGTTGCGCGGCGCCACCGGCCCCCTCGTCGGGCTCGTGCTCCTGTGCATCTTCCTGAGCTTCGCCACCGACAGCTTCCTGTCGGTGCGCAACCTCCTCAACATCCTCGACCAGATCACCGTGCTCGGGATCATGGCGGTCGGCATGACCTTCGTCATCCTGATCGGCGGCATCGATCTCGCCGTCGGCTCGGTGCTGGCGCTGGCGATGATGGTGATGGGCTACCTGTCGAACGACATGGGCCTGCCGCTGCAGCTCGCCATCGTCGTCGCGCTGGTCGTCGGCGCCGGCTCTGGCGCCGTCTCCGGCCTTCTGGTGACGGCGTTCGGCGTGCCGGCCTTCATCGCCACGCTCGCGATGATGTCGGTCGCCCGCGGCCTCGCCAACATGATCACCGACGGCCAGCAGATCGTCGGCTTTCCCGGCTGGTTCAACCTGATGGCGATCATCCGCTACGGCGGCTTCCTGACGCTGACGGTGGCGCTGATGCTGGTCGTCTTCGCCGTGGGCTGGGCATTCCTGCGCTACACCTCCGCCGGCCGCAGCCTCTACGCCATCGGCGGCAACGCCGAGGTCGCCCGCCTCGCCGGCATCAACGTCAAGCTCGCCACCATGGGCGTCTACGTCGTCTCCGGCCTGCTCGCCGGGCTCGCCGGCGTCGTGCTCGCCGCGCGCCTGGATTCCGTCCAGCCGAGCTCGGGCTTCACCTACGAGCTCGACACGATCGCCGCCGTCGTCATCGGCGGCACCAGCCTGTCGGGGGGCACCGGCGGCATCCCGGGCACCATCATCGGCGTCCTCATCATCGGCGTGCTGCGCAACGGCCTCAACCTGCTCGGCGTCTCCCCCTTCACCCAGCAGGTGGTGATCGGCGTCGTCATCGCGCTCGCCGTCGCCGCGGAGGCGCTGAAGAAGAAGTGACCTCCGGCGCGAGCCGGAGCGCGACGGCGTCCGCCGTCCCACCACCGCCCGGCGCGAAGCGGGCATCCAGGACTGCCGCCGCACCCGACGCGGCGATCAAAAGAGCCAACGGAGGAGACTGACATGACGTTCAAAGGCACCCTGCTCGCTGCCGCCGCACTCGCGGTGGTCACGATGAGCTCGTACGACGCCTCGGCCGAGGAAGTGAAGAAGATCGGGCTGGCCGTCGCCAACCTGCAGGCGAATTTCTTCAACCAGATCAAGCAGTCGGTGGAAGCCTATGCCGGTGGCAAGGGCATCGAGGTGATCACCGTCGACGCCAAGGGCGACAGCGCCACCCAGGTCAGCCAGGTGCAGGACCTTCTGACCCAGAACATCGACGCCTTCATCTACATTCCGGCCGGCGCCGCCGCCGCCACCGTGCCGGCGCGTCTCGCCAAGGCCGCCGGCGTGCCGGTGATCAACGTCGACCGCAATGCCGACGGCGAGCCGGGCGACACCTTCATCGCCTCCGACAGCGTCGCCTCCGCCTACAACGTCTGCAAGTACATCTTCGAGCAGGCCGGCGGCTCCGGCAAGATGGTCATCGTGCACGGCCAGAAGGGCACCACCCCCGAGGTCGACCGCTCCGCCGGCTGCGCCAAGGCGCGCGAGGAGTTCCCCGGCATCGAGGTGGTCGCCGAGCAGTGGAGCCAGATCTGGTCGCAGGACGAAGGCTTCCAGCTGACGCAGAACATGCTGCAGGCGCATCCGGACGTGACGATCGTCTGGGGCCAGGCCGACGCCCTGGCGCTCGGCGCCGCCCAGGCGGTGAAGGTGGCGAACCTGCCGCAGCGCATCTGGGTGGCCGGCTTCGACGGCGACACCGCGGCCCTCGAGGCCCTGCGCGACGGCGTCTTCGACGTCACCGCCACGCAGCAGACCCAGCACATGGGCCGGCTCGCCGTCGACAGCGCCATCAAGCTGAAGGCCGGCGAGAAAGTGCCGCCGCAGCAGCTCCTCGAGGCGACGCTGACGACGAAGGACAACGTCGCGCAGTTCATCGCCGAGCATCCCTGAGCCTCGGCAGGCGCGCCATGACCTCGCAGGATAAGCTCCCCGTCCTGACGCTCCGCGGCATCCGCAAGAGCTACGGGCCGACGGAGGTTCTCCACGGCATCGATCTCGATGTCCGCGCCGGCGAGGTCGTGGCGCTGCTCGGCGAGAACGGCGCCGGCAAGTCGACGCTGTCGCACATCATCGCCGGCACCATCCGACCGAGTGCCGGCGACATGACATGGCAGGGCGCGATGTACGCGCCTGCCTCCCCCCGCCAGGCGATCGACCTCGGCGTCGGCATGATCCACCAGGAACTGCGGCTCCTCGAGCACCTGTCGATCGCCGAGAACGTCTTCGTCGGACGCACGCCGACCAAGGGCGGCATCGTCGACCGCCGCGAGATGGAGGAGCGCGCCCGCAAGCAGCTGCAGCGCCTCGGGCTCGACGTCTCGCCGGCCCGGCTCGTCCGCGGCCTGTCGACGGCGAACCAGCAGCTCGTCGAGATCGCGAAGGCGCTGGCGCTGAACGCCCGCCTGCTCATCCTCGACGAGCCGACGGCGGCGCTGGGGGGCCAGGAGACCGAGCTCTTGTTCAGGCAGATCGAGCGCCTGAAGGCCGACGGCGTCGCGATCGTCTACATCTCCCACCGTCTCGACGAGATCCGCCGCATCGCCGACCGCATCGTCGTGATGCGCGACGGCGACAAGGTGAAGGAGTTCGACAGCGCCGACGTGCCGGTCCGCTCGATCGTCGAGGCGATGGTCGGCCGCAGCCTAGAGCGCATGTTCCCGGCGATCCCGCAGCCGGCCGACGAGGTCGTGCTCTCCGTCCGCGGTCTTAGCGGCGCCAACGGCGCCTTCCGCGACGTCGGCTTCGACGTCCGCAAGGGCGAGATCTTCGGCATCGCCGGCCTCATCGGCGCCGGCCGCACAGAGCTCGTGCGGGCGATCACCGGCGCCGATCCGATCGCCACCGGCCAGGTGCTCCTGCACGGCCGGGATGTCACCCCGCGCAGCCCACGCCAGTCGATCCGCAACGGCGTCGTGATGGTGCCGGAGGACCGCAAGCTGCAGGGGCTGGTGCTCGGGCATTCGATCGCCGAGAACATCGGCTACGCCAACCGCGGCGCCGTCTCGCGCGGCGGCTTCGTCACCGACGGCGCCGTGATGCGCTTCGCCGACGAGCAGATCCGCCGCTTCGGCGTCAAGGGCCGCCCCCAGCAACGCGCCGACGAGATGTCGGGCGGCAACCAGCAGAAGGTGGTGCTGGCCAAGTGGCTGGCGCGCGACCCGCAGGTGGTCGTGCTCGACGAGCCGACGCGCGGCATCGACGTCGGCGCCCGCTCGGCGATCTACGAGGTCATCGTCGCGCTTGCCGCCAGCGGCATCGCCGTCATCGTCGTCAGCTCCGACCTCGAAGAGGTGCTCGGCGTCTCCAACCGCATCCTGGTGATGGCGGCCGGCCGGCAGACCGGTATCCTCGACCGTGCCGACGCCAACGACGTGTCGGTGATGGAACTCGCCACGCGCTGATCACGGCCCCGCACCCGCCGACCCGAGACCTTCAGACCCAAGACCTTCAGACCCGGAATCCGGAAAACCCGATGCTTGAGACCACCCTCGACGCCCCGCGCCTGTTCGATCTCTCCGGCCGGGTGGCGCTCGTCACCGGCGCCGGCAGCGGCATCGGCCAGCGCGTCGCCCTCGGCCTCGCCCAGTGCGGCGCCGACGTCGCCTGCCTCGACCGCCGCGACGACGGCGGCACGGCCGCGACCGTCGAGGCGATCCGCGCCGCCGGCCGAAAGGCCATCGCGATCGCCGCGGACGTCACCCAGCGCGCCGCTCTCGAGGAGGCCGTGGCGCGCACCGAGCACGAGCTCGGCGCCCTCGCCATCGCCGTCAACGCCGCCGGCATCGCCAACGCCAACCCGGCCGAGACGATGAGCGAGGACCAGTACCAGACCCTCATGGACATCAACCTGAAGGGCGTCTTCTTCTCCTGCCAGGCCGAGGCCGGCGCGATGCTGCGGCACGGCCGCGGCTCGATCATCAACATCGCCTCGATGTCGGGCGTCATCGTCAACCGCGGCCTCTCCCAAGTGCACTACAACGCCTCCAAGGCGGGCGTCATCCACATGTCGAAGTCGATGGCGATGGAGTGGGTGGGCCGCGGCGTGCGGGTCAACTCGATCAGCCCCGGCTACACCGCCACGCCGATGAACACGCGCCCCGAGATGGTCCACCAGACGAAGGCGTTCGAGGAACAAACGCCGATGGGGCGGATGGCGAGCGTCGACGAGATGGTCGGCCCGGCGATCTTCCTCGCCAGCGACGCCTCGTCCTACTGCACCGGCGTCGACCTCCTCGTCGACGGCGGCTTCTGCTGCTGGTAGCCCGCCGCCCCCTGCCGCCCCGGCTCAGCCGGCGCGGCTCGCGCAGAGCGGCAGGACGTTTTCGATGAAGTCGTCGAGGTCGCGGGCGAAGTCGGGGAAGACGAAGCAAGCGCCGCGCACGCCGGCCTCGGCGAGCGCGTCGAGGTGGGCGGCCACCGTCGCGTAAGATGCGGCGATGTAGTGGATGCCCATGAAAGTCTGCTGGATCGGCGGCAGCCGGTCGTAGTCGACCCGGTGGGCGTCCTGGCCGGAGGCGCGCAGCCACTCGGCGATCGCCGCCTTGTCGGCATTGGCGAGGTAGTGGTCGCGCCTGGCGATCGCCTCCTCCTCGGTCGGCGCGGCGATCACCGTCATCAGCACGTAGGAGCCGACGCTGCGGCCATGGCCAACCGCCGCCGCGGCGATCTTCCCCGACAGCGCCCCGAGCTTTTCCGCGGTGTCGTTCATCCGGCCGACAAAAGCGAAGTCGGCGCTCTTCGACGTAAACGCGATGGCGTCGTCGGACTGGCCGGCGCAGACGATCGGCAGCGGCCGCGCCGGCTTCGGCCAGGAGCGGCAGTCGTCGAGCTTGAAGAAGCGGCCGTCGTGGGTCACCGCCTCCTCCGTCCACAGCCGCTTGAGCACGGCGAGGTACTCGTCGGCAAAGGCGTAGCGGTGGGCGAAATAGTCGTCCTCCGCCCACAGCCCCATCTGCGCGTATTCGAACTTGTTCCAGCCGGCGACGATGTTGACGCCGAAGCGGCCGCCGCTGACGTCGTCGATGGTCGCCGCCATCTTCGCCGTCACCGCCGGGTGCATCGTGCGGATGGCGACGGAGGCATAGAGGCGGATGCGGCTCGTCACGGCGGCGAGCGCCGCCATCAGCGTGAAGGATTCCAGCGACACGTCCCACTGCCGCGACGGGCCGCCGTAGCCGCGCCACTTCACCTGGCTCAGCACGAAGTCGAAGCCCGCCCGCTCGGCGGCGAGCGTGATGTCGCGGTTCTCTGCGAACGTCGGCACGCTCTTGGGCGGTGTCGAGGACGCGATGATGGTGCCGCCGCTGGTGTTGGGCAGGAAGAGCCCGAGCTCGAGCCGGTTCGTCATCGCTGGGCCTTTCGGTGTCGGATGGGCCGGCCGCGCCCGTCAGAGGCGGGCGAGGATCTCGGCGCAGGTAGCAGTCGCGACCACCGCCTGCAGGTCGCGGATCGCCGCCTCGTGGATCGCCGGCGTCGGCGCGGCGCAGCCGTCCGTGAGCACCGTCACGCCGAAGTCGCGGACGTGGGCGTCGCGGGCGGTGGAGGCGACGCCGCCATTGGTGACGATGCCGCCGATGACGAGGTGCTCGATGCCGGCGCGCTTCAGCACGAACTCCAGCCGGCTCATGTAGAAGGCCGAGAAGGCGACCTTCTCCACCGTCGTCGAGACGGGCTGGAGGTCGTCGACGAGCTGCTGCCCCCAGCCGCCGGGCACGAAGTCGCCCTTGCGCAGGAACGGCCGCAGCCGGCGCAGATGATCGGCGATCATCGGCTCGCCGTCCGGCCCTGGCACCAGTGTGAACAGCGTCGCCACCGTGTAGGCCCCGGCCGCTTGGAAGGCGTCCGCCACCGGCGCGAGCCGGGACGGCAGCCCGACGATCTCGGGATTGCGGGCGCCGCCGCGCTCATAGGCGCCGTCGGGATGGATGAAGTCGTTCTGCAGGTCGACGAGGAGCAGCGCCGTGCGCCGCGGATCGATCGGGCCGCCGGCGGAGCTCACGGCGCCGCCCTTTCCATCACGAGGTTGCCGTAGGCGTCGACACGCCCCGTCAGGCCCGGATCGACGAAGATCGTCGTGTCGGATTGCTCCAGCATCGCCGGACCGGTGACGACGGCGCCGACCGGCAGCTTCAGGCGGTCGTAGACCGGCGCGTCGTGCCATCCACCGTCGGCGTAGAGGCGGCGTCGGCCGATCTCGCAGTCGGCGACGCTGCAGGTGGTGGTCGGCGCGAGCGAGGCGAGGTCGAACTTCGGCCGCCGCCCGAGCACGGCGACGCGGAGATTCATCACCTTCATCGCCACGCCCTCGAGCAGCCGGCCGAAGGCGGCGCGATAGGCCGCCTCGAAGGCGGCGCGGATGGCCGGGATGGAGGGCTCGGCGTCGCCGAGGCTCGCCGTCACCGTGTGGGTCTGGCCGACATAGAGCATGTCGAACTCGACGATCCGCTCCACCGAGGTGAACGCCACGTCGGCGCGGTCGAGCGCCACACGGCCTTCAGTGACGAGCCGCTCGATCTCGACCGACAGCGCCGCGACGTCGAGGCTGTCGAGCACCCGGTTCACCGTCTTCACCGTGTCGTGGCGCATGTCGGCGACGACGCAGCCGAGCGCGCTGACGACGCCCGGATAGCGCGGCACGAGGGCCCGGGCGACGCCGACCTCCTGGATCAGCGCGCCGGTGTGCAGCGCGCCGCCGCCGCCAAACGGCATCGCCGTGAAGTCGCCCGGGTCGAGGCCGCGCTCGATCGAGACGAGGCGGATGGCGCCGGCCATCTTGGCGTTGGCGACGCGGATGATGGCTTCGGCCGCCGCCATGGTGTCGAGGCCGAGCGGCCGGGCGACGTGGGCATCGATGGCGGCGCGGGCGGCCTCCACGTCGAGCCGGTCGAGCTTGCCGCCGATCGGCCGGTCGGCGTTGATGCGGCCGAGCACGAGGTTGGCGTCGGTGACGGTCGGCCGGTCGTTGCCGAGCCCGTAGCAGACCGGGCCCGGATCGGAGCCGGCCGATTCGGGACCCACCTGCAGCAGCCCGCCGCGGTCGACCGAGGCGATCGAGCCGCCGCCGGCGCCGATGGTGGTGATCTCGATCATCGGCGAGCGGATGACGAGGCCGAAGTCGATCGAGGTCTGGGCCGACAGCGCGCTCTTGCCGTCGGCGACCAGCGACACGTCGAAGGAGGTGCCGCCCATGTCGCAGGTGATGATGTTCGGATAGCCGGCGCTGCCGGCGATGTGCTGCGCCGCCATCACGCCGGCGGCGGGGCCGGACAGCGCCGTGCGCACCGGCAGCGCCTTCGCGGTCTCCACCGCCATGACGCCGCCGTTCGACTGCACGATCAGGATCTCGCCGCCGAAGCCGCGGTCGGCGAGGCCCCGCTGCAGGCGCTCGAGATAGTGGGCGATCACCGGCTGCAGATAGGCGTTCAAGGTCGCCGTGGAGGCGCGCTCGAACTCGCGGATCTCCGGCAGAATCTCCACCGCCGAGGTGACGTGCGGATTGGGCCATACCGCCCGGACGGCCGCGACGGCGCGGGCCTCGTTGTCGCCGTTGGCGTAGCCGTTGACGAAGAACACGCAGACGGCCTCGCAGCCGTCGGCGGCGAGCGCCTGTGCGGCCGCGGTCACCGCGTCGAGGTCGACCGCCTCCAGCACGCTGCCGTCGGCGAGGGTGCGTTCGGCCACCTCGAAGCGGCGGTCGCGCGGCACGATCGGCACGAACGAGCCGTCGAGGCCCCAGGTGCGCGGCCGATCGCGGCGGCGCATCTCGATGACGTCGCGGAAGCCGTTGGTGGTGATGAAGCCGGTGCGGGCGCCCTTGCGCTCCAGGAGCGCGTTGGTGCCGACCGTGGTGCCGTGCACGACGGTGCGGATCTCGGAAAAGTCCGTGACGCAGCGGCCGATGCCCTCGACGAACCCGACCGACTGGTCGCCGCGCGTCGACGGCACCTTGGCGATGCGCGTCTCGCCGGTGCGCTCGTCGAGCACGAAGATGTCGGTGAAGGTGCCGCCGACGTCGACGCCGATGACGTAGCCGCCGCTCATGCCGCCACCTCGTCGCCGCGCGCCGGATAGGCCGTGGCCGCCGTCTCGGCCGTCACGTAGCCGAGGCGCACGTCCTCTGTGACGGAAGCCGCCAGCCGCTCGCCGACCGCACCCCAGCCCCCTCCCCCCGGCGTTTCGAGCCGCAGCCGACGGCCCTTGCGCAGGCTGACACCGAGGAGCTTCGAAGCCATCGCCGGCTGATGCCAGCCGTCGTCCTGTTCGTAGGAAAACCGCGTGGTGGCGGCGGGTTCGCCACCGAGCACGCCGGGCGGCGCGAAGCGGCCGCGCTCGCCGAACAGCGACAGGTCGGTCTCCTCCTCCAGCATCTCGATCTCGTAGACGGCGCCGAGGCCGCCGCGGTGGGTGCCGGGGCCGCCGGAATCGGGCCGGAGCGCCCACTGGCGGAACAACACCGGATAGGCCGCCTCCAGCACCTCGACCGGCGGGATGGTGGAGGTCGAGATCGGCGCGTTGCCGTGGTTGAGGCCGTCGCCCCTGGCGTGGCCGCCGTGGCCGCCGCCGAAGAAGGAGAACATCACCCAGCGGTCGCCATTCGCGCGGTAGCCGGCGAGCGACAGGGCGTTGATGGTGCCGTAGGCGCAGCCATAGGCAAGCTCCGGGGCGATCTCGGCGACCGCCTGGAACAGCACGTCGATCAGCCGCATGATCGTCTCGGTGTAGCCGCAGGTCGGCTTCGGCGCCTCGACCGACAGGATCGAGCCGGCCGGCACGACGAAGTCGATCGGCTCGAGCACACCGGCGTTGGCGGGCACGTCGGGGAAGATGTGCTTCAGCGCCACGTAGCAGGCGGCGATGGTGGTGGCCCGCGAGATGTTCACTGGCCCGCGGCAGGCGGGCGACGAGCGCGAAAAGTCGAGCGTGAGCCGGTCGCCGGCCACCGTCAGGTCGACGGCGATCTTCAGCGGCGTGTCGGTGACGCCGTCATTGTCGAGGAAGTCTTCGGCCGAGATGCGGCCGTCCGGCAGCTCGGCGATGCGGGCGCGCATCAGCCGGGCCGCACGCGCCTTCAGCTCGGCGAAGGCCTCGGTGATCGTGGCCTCGCCATAACGATCGACGAGTTCGCCCAGGCGGCGCTCGCCGAGCTCCAGCGAGTTGATCTGGCCGTTGAGGTCGCCATAGAGCGAGCGCGGCTGGCGGGTGTTCGCCATCAGGATGTCGACGACGTCGCGCCGGAGCGTGCCGGCGGCATAGAGCTTCACCGGCGGGATCATCACCGCCTCCTGGAAGCACTCGGTGGCGCGCGGGTTGTAGTTGCCCGGCACGTTGCCGCCGACATCGTGCCAGTGGCCGACCGAGGCGAGCCAGCAGAACAGCTCGCCTTGGCGGAACACCGGGCGGACGAGCTTGAAGTCCGACAGGTGGGTGCCGCCCTTGTAGGGGTCGTTGAAGATGTAGACGTCGCCAGGGGCGAGGTCGCCGTCGACGGCGGCCTTGTCGATCACCGCCTTCACCGCGAAGGCCATCGCGCCGACGAAGATCGGCAGGCCCGACTTGCCCTGCACCAGCGTCTCGCCGGTGGTGGCGTGATAGAGCCCATGCGAGGCGTCGTGTGCCTCGGCGATGATCGGGTTGAACGCCGCCCGGTAGAGCGTCGCGTCCATCTCGTCGGCGATCTGCTCGAGGCGGCCGCTCAGGATCGCCAGCGTGACGGGATCGATCATGCCGCGCTTCCGGTCTTCTTGGGGAGGGTGTCGGTGAAGCTCTCAGCACGCGCCGCGACAGTCGCGTCGGCGTCGTAGCGGCGGCCGGCCTCTAGCATCGCCTCGGTGCCGACGACGGCGTTGATGCCGTCGAAGTCGAGCATCTGGTTGCGGAACGGCGTGTTGGTGCCGTGCGCGACGAGGCTCGCATAATAGTCGGCGAGCGTGCGGGCGATGGCGCGGACCGCACCGCCGGGGAAGATGACGATGCGGAAGCCGATCTCGCCGAGCTCGGCGGCGCTCATCATCGGCGTCTGGCCGCCCTCCACCATGTTGACGAGGAGCGGCACCCGCGCGCCGAAGGTCGCGACGGTGCGGCGCATCTCGTCGAGCCCGCGCACCGCCTCGACGAACAGCACGTCGGCGCCCGCCTCCACATAGGCCTCGGCACGGTCGAAGGCGCGGTCGATGCCCTCCACCGCGATCGCGTCGGTGCGGGCGACGATCAGCGTGTCCTCGTCGCGGCGGGCGTCGAGGGCGGCCTGAACCTTGCCGACCATCTCGGCGGTCGAGACGAGGCTCTTGCCGGCGAGGTGGCCGCAGCGCTTCGGCAGCGTCTGGTCCTCGAGCTGGATGGCGTTGGCGCCGGCCTTCTCGAAGGCGCGCACGGTGCGCTGGACGTTGAGGGCATTGCCGAACCCGTTGTCGGCGTCCGCGATGATCGGCAGGTCGACGCGGTCGCGGATCAGCGACAGCACGTCGGCCGCCTCGCTCATGTCGACGAGGCCGATGTCCGGCCGGGCGGCGCGGGTGTAGGCGATCGAGGCGCCGGAGAGGTAGAGCGCCTCGGCGCCGCTCGCCGCAGCTATAACGGCCGACAGCGCGTCGTAGACGCCGGGCGCGAGCAGGATCTCCGGCCGCGAAAGGCGCGCCCGCAGGGTGGAAGTCGGGGTCTTCAAGCGGATCTCTCCGTCGTCGGCGCGCGGAAGCGCTTCTCGAGATGGGGGACGAGACCGCCGTCGGCGATCAGCGTCATCAGCACCGGCGCGAGCGGCCGGAAGGTCAGGGTCTCGCCGGAAGTGGCGTTGACGAGGGTGCCGGCAGCGAGGTCGAGGGTGAGCCGGTCGCCGGCGGCGATGCGGCCGGCCTCCGCGCAGGCCACGACCGGCAGGCCGAGATTGATGGCGTTGCGGTGGAAGATGCCGGCGAACGAGCGCGCCACCACGGCGGCGACGCCGAGCGCCTTCAGCGCCTCCGCCGCCTGCTCGCGCGACGAGCCGAGCCCGAAATTGCGGCCGCCGACGACGATGTCGCCCGGGCGCACCTCGGCGGCGAAGCTCGGGTCGAGCGCCTCCAGGCAGTGGCGGGCGAGTTCGGCGATCGGCAGCCGCATGTAGCGGCCCGGAGCCAGCACGTCTGTGTCGACGTCGTCGCCGAAGACGAAGGCGCGGCCGCTCATCGCGACGCTCCGGCGAGGTGCGGCCGCGGGTCGGCGATGCGGCCCTCGATCGCCGAGGCGGCGACCGTGTAGGGCGAGGCGAGGTAGACCTGCGAGGTGTCGGCGCCCATGCGGCCGCGGAAGTTGCGCGCCGTGGTCGAGATCGCCGTGACGTTCTCCCCGAAACGGGCGGAACCGTAGCCGGCGCAGATGCCGCAGGCGTTCGGAAGCAACTCGGCCCCGGCGGCGCGCAGCACGGCGAGGGTGCCGTCGGCCTCGGCCCGGGCCTGGTCCTGACGGGACGCCGGCGCCACCAGCAGCGTCACGCCGGCAGCGGCGCGGTGGCCGCGGAGTACGTCTGCAGCCATGTGCAGGTCGGCGAGTTTGGCACCGGTGCACGCGCCTATGTAGGCAATGTCAACATGACGTCCGGTTTCCTCCGCCACCGACCGCGCGTTCGCCGGGCTGTGCGGGGCCGCCACCTGCGGCGAAAGCTCCGACGCATCAAACACATGATGCTCGAGCACCGGTGCGTCGGCGTCGCTCGTCCACCGGCCCCAGTCGCCGGCGTCACCGCCGGCCGCCGCAATCGCCGCCGCGGTAACGGCGTCCGGCGGCACGAGGCCGGTCTGGCCGCCGAGTTCGGCGGTCATGTTGGCGAGCGTCATCCGCTCCTGCATCGGCAGCGCCCGGATCGCCTCGCCGACATATTCGACCGCCTGATAGCGCCCGCCGTCCATGCCGAGGCGGCCGCACAGGAAGAGCATGATATCCTTGGCGGAAACGCCGGGGGCGAGCCGCCCGGTCCACTCGATGCGCACCGTTCCCGGCACTTCCAGCCAGATCTCGCCGGTGGCGAGCACGCCCGCCATCTCGGTGGCCCCGACGCCGAACATGTAGGCGCCGAAGGCCCCGCCGGTCGGCGAGTGGCTGTCGCCACCGACGACGAACATGCCCGGCCTGAGCAGCCCGCGCTCCGGCACGACGACGTGGCAGATGCCTTCGCCGTCGAAGAAGTGGCCGAGCTTCTCGTCGGCGGCGTAGCGGCGGGCGCCGTCGACGATCGCAGCCGACTCTGGGTCGTCGGCCGGCAGGTAGTGGTCGATGACGAGGGCGACGCGCGACGGGTCCCAGATCGGCGCGCCGAGCCGCTTCAGGATCGGCCCGACCCGCCGCGGACCGCCGGAATCGTGAATCATCGCGAGGTCGACGCGCGCCGTGACGATCTCGCCCGGCGTCACCGACGCCCGGCCGGCGGCGCGGGCGACGATCTTCTCGGCGAGCGTCATCGCGCTCATCGCCGGCCCCCGGGGGCGGCCACTGGACTGTTGAGCGGACCACCGAAGTCGATCGCCGTCTGCTCGGAGGTCAGCACCATCTCAAGCTGGTAGCGGTCGGGGCGGTAGAGGGCGGTGAGGTACTCGACCGGCCGGTCGCCGTCGTCGTGGACGATGCGTTGCAGCTTGATCAGCGGCGCGCCGACCTCCGTCTGCAGGTGCGCGGCCACCGCCTGGTTGGCGAGGGTCGCGGTGATCACCTGGCGGGCCTGGCGGGCGGCGACGCCGGCGCGGGCGAGCAGGTCGAGGAGCGGCGTCGAGGCGAGCTCGTCGGCGACGTAGCTGCGGCCGATCGCGGCCGGCACCACCGTCGTCAGGTGCGAGAACGGGCCCGCTTCGTGGCTGCGCACGCGCAAGGACCGCTGCACCTCGGCACCGGCGGCGAGCTGCAGGGCGTTCGCCTCCTCGTCGTTCGCCGGGCCGTAGCCGAACTCCAGCACGTCGACGCGCGTCGCCCGCCCCATCGCCGACACCGCCTGCAGCCAGTTGGCGACGGACGCGCGCAGCGGCGGGATGTCGGGCTTGTAGCTCACTGTGGTGCCACGGCCGCGGAAGCGGCTGACGAGGCCGGCATTGGCGAGCTCGGCCAGCGCTCGCTTGGCGGTGATGCGCGAGACGCCGTAGAGCCGGGTCAGCTCGTGCTCGGACGGCAAGAGGTCGCCGACCTTGTAAGTGCCGGCGAGGATGCCGTCGCGCAGCACGAGGTAGATCTGGTGATAGAGCGGCGAGCGGCTGGAGGCGCTGACGCCGCCGGTGTCGACCGCCTCTCGCGGCGCTGTCTCGCTGGATCCCGGTCCCGCTCTCTGCATGATCACGCCCCCCTCTGGCCGCGCGCGAGTGTGCCGGAGCAGCACGGCCGCCACCAGCAGAGCGCGTCGAGGATCGGGGCGTGGGCGACGGTCACGACGGGGCGCTCTCCGGGTCCGGCTCGGCGATCAGGCTGGCGACGAGATCGAGGCTGCCAACGGCCGCCGGCGACGGCGTGTCGGTGAGAGCGGCGGCGTCGGTGCCGTACCGGAGCGCCATCCAGTCGAGGCCGAGCGGGTTGTTGTCGCCGACCGGCCGGCACCAGGCGGCACCGTCGCCACCCGCGCCGGCGCCGGCGGCGAAGTGCTTCGACAGCACGCCGTCGACGCGCAGCACCGGCACGCCGGCCGGCGGCGCGCCGGTGCCGGCGACGAGCCGCAACAGGCCCGTGGCTGGCTCCGGCAGCGGCGCCGTCGGGCGCATCAGATAGGCGTGGGCGTGCACCGGCAGCGGCGTCGGCCGGCCGTAGCCCCAGAGCCGGATCCACTCGCGGCGGAAGCCGTCGAGGTCGGCGTTGAACCAGACGCGCTCGAGGTCGCCTTCCGCGGCGAGGCCCTGGAAGTCGAAATAGTCCCAGGCGAGCGGGCCGCCGGCGGCGACCGTGTCGACGCGCCAGTTGGCGTAGCAGCGCACGCCGGGAATGGCGTTGAAGAACGGGTTGTCGATGCGGCGCAGCCAGTCGGAATAGCCGCGCGGCTCGGCGTCGGCGCCGACCGTGTAGGCGATGAAGATCACCGCCGGACAGTTCGCCAGCGTGCGGCGGGGCGCGCTTTCAGGAGATGCCGTCGTCGTCATGCCGCCTCGTCCAGGAATGCGCCGATGACGGCGGCCACGTGTGCGTCGAAGTCGGGCGTGCCCCACGCCGGCAGGTCGGCGGTGCGGGCGCCGGGCACCAGCGCGGCGACATCGGCGAAGTAGCCGCGCAGCATGTCGGACGGCGAGCAGACGACGAGCGTCGGCACCGTAATCAGCGGCAGCCGCTCGCGCTTCGGGTGGCGGAAGGCGGCGCGGTAGGAGCGGTGGTAGGTGCGCATCGCCTTCAGCACCTCGACGACGAAGTCGTGGAAGTCGTCGGCGTCCGGCAGGCCGTTCGGCAGCCGGCCGTCGGCGGTGCGGTTGTAGTAGGGCCAGAACACATGCTGGTCGCGGCAGAAGTGCCAGACCTTCATGAGGTGCGTCGCCTCGAGATCGGGGACGATCTCGCGGGCGTAGCGCTCGATGATCTCCGCCTGCTCGTCGGCGGCGTAGAGGCCCATGCCGTCGATGACGAGGCGGCGGACGCGGGCCGGCTCGGCGATGGCGATCTCCATGGCGATGGAGGCGCCGGTGTGGCTGCCGTAGAGGTCGAAGGGGCCGGCCAGCAACTGGTCCAGCGCCTCGAACGTCGCGGCGGCGAGGTCGCCGATCGACGGTGCCTGCTGCGGCAGCGCATCCGAATCGCCGTTGCCGGCGGTGTCGGGAGCGACGACGCGGCGCCCCTGCCCCGCCAGTGCATCGACGAGACCCTCGAGCTGCTTCGACGAGCCCGGCGACTGGTGGATCATGGCGAGCGGTGTACCGTCGCCGCCGCCGGCGGTGCGGACGTGGATCTGGCCGTGGGCGATTTCGACGAAGCCGCGCCGGATCATTGGGCGGCCTCCGTCGCCACGGGCGCCGCCGAGCCGAACTCGGCGCCGAGGCGGCTACCGAGGAAGCGGCCGAAGGCGAGCGCCGGCGTGACGCTCATGCCGCCGACGAAGGCGTTGCCGGAGAGCGCCGAGCCGCCGGCCGCCTCGCCGAGGGCATAGAGGTTTCCGATCGGCCGGCCGGCGCCGTCGCGCACCCTGAGGTCCGTATCGACCGACAGGCCGGCCGCCGTCTTCAGCACGATGCCGTGCATCAGGATGGCGCGCAGGCGCGGGCCTTTGATCGGGCGCGGACGATGGACGCGGCCGAGCGGGTCGCGCGCCCCGGCGGCGAGCGCCTCGTTGTAGGCGGCGAGCGTGGCGGCGAGCGCGTCCGCCGGCAGGCCGGTGGCGGCGGCAAGGCCGGCGGCATCGTCGGCGACGACGAAAGACGTGTGCGAGGCCCAGGCGCGCGCGAGGTCGTCGGCGCTCCAGCCCGGCAGCAGCGGCGGCGCCTCGGCGAGGATGGTGTCGTCGAACACCGTCCAGAAGCTGAGGCCCGGCAGGGCGTGCAGAGCGCGCTCGCGCACGTCGACGCTGTCGGCGTCTTCCTGGACGAAGCGGCGGCCGTCCGGGGCGACGTAGATCTCCCAGGGTTTACGGTCCTGCGGCGTCAGGCTCGGCACGTGGTCCCAGACGATGCGCCTCCCGCCGCTCTCCTCGGCGATGCCGGCGAACGTCGGCAGAAACATCTCGGCGCCGGTGACGGCGGCACCGACGGCCTCGGCCATCGCGATGCCGGTGCCGGTCGAGGTCGGCATCGCCGCCGTGTAGAGCGGCCGGCCTTCGGTCCAGCGGGCAAAGCGCTCGGGGCTCGCGCCGTAGCCGCCGCTCGCGAGAACCACGGCGCCGGCGGTGACGGCCTCCTCCGCGCCGGTGGCGAGGTCGCGCAGGACGAGGCCGGTGACGGTACCGTCGACGGCGGTGGTCAGCGAGACTGCCTCGGTGGCGTAGCGGACCTCGGCGGTCGGGCGCGCCATCGCCGCATCGAAGAGCGGCCGCAGCACGGCGAGCACCGAGCGGCCGCGGTCGACGCCCCAATAGGTGCGCGGTGTGCGGTAGGCCTCGTGCAGATAGAGAATGCGCGGACAGGCCGGGTCCATCTCGAAGCCGTTGTCGACCAGCCAGTCGATCGTCTCGCCCTGCAGGCGCGTCGCCACCGCGACGAGATCCGAGCGGCAGGTGCCGCGGCTGATGCGCTCGATGTCGGCCTGATGATCCGCGGGCGTGTCGGTGATGCCGCGCTCGCCCTGCCGGCGCGTGCCCGCGCCGCTCATCTGGGCGAGCGAGACGTGCAGGGTGCCGCCAGGCTCGGCCGCCTGCTCGACGACGAGCACGCGCGCACCGGCCGCCACCGCCTCGATGGCGCACGGCATGCCGGCGGTGCCGGCACCGACGATCACGATGTCCCAGTCTGCCGCCAAGCCCGTCATTCCCCGCCGGAAGCGCCGGCCGGGAGTGCCGGCCTGCTCGTTTCATCAGCATGCCCAGGCGAAAGGCACCTAGACAATATGGCTGATTGAGATATCTTTATGCCAAATCCAGGGGGGTCGACGCAAGAGCCAATCCGCCGACACGAGCAAGCTCTGAAGCGGAAAAGGCCAAGTCGATCCTGTCGTTGTGACTACCGCCCCTCGCTGCGGCGTGTCGGCGTATGCACAGGAGTGGGGACAGTTGGCATCGTCATCATCCGGAATGGGGAAGCTCACTTACCGCATCGCCGGGATCGTCTGCGGTATCGTGCTGATCAGCTTCACCGGCCTGGTTCTCTATTCGATTACCGCCCGCTACTTCTTCAGCGCGCCGCCGATGTGGGGCGAGGATATCCCGAAGCTGCTGTTCGTCTGGATGAGCTTCATCGGCGCCGGCTTCGCCTACCTGTTCGGTTTCAACATCCGCATGACCGGGCTGATCGAGCGCGTGCCGCGGCAGCCGCGGCGGGTCATCGAGTTCCTGATGCATCTGACGATCGTCGCCATGCTCTGCGTCATCCTCTGGTACTCGCTGCCGATCCTGAAGCTGTCGTCGCGCCACACCGTGCTGTCGACGGGGCTGCCCGACATCCTCACCTACCTGCCGCTCCCGCTCGGCTGCCTGCTGCTGATGGCGAACGAGATCCTCCGCCTGGTGCGCATCGCCCGCGGCGGCGTCGACGATTCGGGCTCGGATCCACATGAAGCGCTGTGATCGGCCCACGCTGACCACCGCGGCCGTCGTGGCCCCCGCCCCAACCCCCTGCTGACGGATCGTTCGATGCTTCTCGCCAGCATGATCATCCTCCTGTTCCTGTTCGTCATGCTGGGCATGGACATCGCGTTCGCGATCGGCGTCGCCTCGCTCGCCTATATCGGCCTGACGCAGTTCGACGGCCGGCCGGTCAACCCGGTGCTGTTCGTCCAGGAGCTCACCGCCGGCGTCGACAGCTTCACGCTGCTGGCGATCCCGATGTTCATCTTCGTCGGCGAGCTGATGACGAAATCAGGCGTCACCCGGCGGCTGATCTCGCTCGCGACCAGCCTCGTCGGCCACCGCCCGGGCGGGCTCGCCAACGTCGGCATCACCGGCAACCTGTTCATGTCCGGCATCTCCGGCTCGGCCGTCGCCGACGCCGCGGCGATCGGCTCGGTGCTGGTGCCGGAGATGACGCGGCGCGGCTACTCGGCCCGCTACGCCGCCGGCGTGATCTCGGCCTCAGCCTGCATGGGGCCGATCATCCCGCCGTCGATCATGTTCATCCTGCTCGGCTCGATCGCCAACCTGTCGGTGGGCCAGCTGTTCATCGCCGGCATCCTGCCGGGGCTGGTGATGTACGGGGCGCTGATCGCGACGAGCGCCTATCTCGCCCGCCGCTACAACCTGCCGGTCGAGCCGCGCATGACCGGCAGCGCGAAGCGGGCCGCGATCCTGGCCGGGCTGCTGCCGCTCGGCGCACCGGTGCTGATCATCGCCACCAAGGTGCTCGGCATCGCCACGCCGACAGAATCGGCGGCGATCGTCGTCCTCTACACGATCATCCTCGGCGCCGTGGTCTACCGCGACCTGTCGTTCTCCTCGTTCCTCGAGGCGGCGATATCGGCGGCGATGACGACGGCGGTGGTGATGATGACGGTCGCCACCAGCCAGATCTTCGGCTCGCTCGCCGTGCTCGCCGGTCTCGGCGAGGCGCTGACGACGGCGATGGTGGCGATCAGCACCAACCCCTACGTGCTCCTGCTGCTCGTCAACATCGGCCTGCTCATCCTCGGCACGGTGATGGAGCCGCTGCCGCTGATGCTGATCCTGGCGCCGATCCTGTTCCCGCTGCTCGGCGGGATGGGCGTCGACCCGATCCACCTCGGCCTGGTGATGGTGCTGAACCTCGTGCTCGGCGGCGTCACGCCACCGATCGGGCTCAACCTGTTCGTCATGGCCCGCATCGCCAAGGTGGGCGTGATGGACGTGTTCATCGGCGGCTGGCCGTATTTCGCGGTGCTGACGCTGGTGCTGCTGCTTTTGACCTACGTGCCTTGGATCACCCTGTTCCTGCCAACCCTGCTGATGCGCTGACGAGGCGCTGAGCCAATATCCAGACGGAGGCCCGCCATGACCTTTGAGCTTTCCCGACGCGGTTTCCTCGGAGGCGTCGCCGGCGTCGCCGGCGGACTGGCCCTCCCGAACCTCGCCCGCGCGCAGTCGCCGACGGTGCTGCGCTACGCCAATGCCGGCGCCCCGACGACGCTGTCGAACGTCTTCAACAAGAAGCTCTCCGACATCATCTCGCAGAAGACCAGCGGCGCGCTGTCGTTCGAGATCTTCGCGGGCTCGCTCGGCGGTGAGCAGAAGCTGCTGGACTCCCTCGCCCTCGGCTCGGTCGACGTCTACAACGGCGCCTATACCGGTACGCGCGAGTTCGACATCCTCTACAGCCCGTATTTCTTCAAGGACGGGGCGCAGGCGAAGCGCGTGCTCGACGGCGAGATCGGCAAGAAGGCCTCGGCGGTGCTGACGGATCGCTATGGCGGCCGGCTGATCGGCGTCGGTCGCCTCGGCACCTACAATCTGATGCTGAAGGAGCCGATCACCTCGCTCGCCGACCTCAAGGGCCGCAAGATCCGCAGCGCCCAGATCGAGGGCTGTCTCGAGGGCCTGAAGTTCTTCGGCGCCATCCCGACGCCGATCCCGTTCAACGAGATCTACCTCGCCTTGCAGCAGGGCATCGTCGACGGCGTGCTGACGGCGCTGAACCCGGGCGTCAACGGCAAGTTCTTCGAGGTCTGCAAGTACGTCGTCGCCGACGACTTCGGACTGGCGCTCGACAAGGAAGTGATCTCCGAGGCGAGCTGGGGCCGGTTGTCGCCGGAGGAGCAGGAGATCCTGCAGACCTCGTTCAACGAGCTCGAGATCCCCGACTATTACGAGCGGGGCCTGGCGCTGAAGGGCAAGGACCTCGAGACGTGGGGCACGGCGAACGGCGGCGACAGCGTCATCCGGCTGAATGCGTCCGGCCTCGCCGCCGAGCTCGAGCCGCTCAATTCGCGGCTCGCTGACGAGGTCTACGGCCCCGGCTCCTGGGCGGCGATCCAGGCGGCCTGAGCCGCCGCGTCCCGGCCGGGACAGATCCGGCCGGACCATCTTCGACCACCCCGGGGCGAGACCCGGGGTGGCCATCGCCCTGTTCTACGGCGTGGCCCTCCCGTCCGCGCCCGCGTGCCCTGGAGTTCCGATGTCCCTCGCCTCCCACCCCACCGGCGCGCCGCTGAAGCCGGAGCAGACCTTCTTCGCCGATTCGGCGATCGACCGGCTGCTCGCCATGGTGATGACGCTCGCCGCCGAACTGCACGTCACCCGCGACCGCCTGCGCTCGCTGGAGGCCACCCTCGAGAAGGCCGGCACGATCGCGCCCGGCAGCCTCGATTCCTACCGCCCGGATGCGGCGGAGGCCGCCAGCCTGAAGGCCGACCGCGAGGCGTTCGTGGCCGAGCTGATGCGCCAGACGCTCGGCATGGAAGTCTCGCTCGGCGCCACCGACGACGTGGTGGAGCGCTTCGACCGCCGCTAAGGCGGTCGCGCTACTCCACGAACGGCGGCGGCAGGCCGAGGTCGGCGGCGGCGCGGTGCCAGATCTCCACCGCGTCGATGAGCATGTTGCCGCCGAGCGGCAGGAACAGGAAGGCGAGCGCTTCCGAAAGCGCCGCCGGCGTGCCGCCGAGGCCGAAATAGACCGTCATGTGCAGCCGCATCGCCGCTTCGCCCTTGCGGGCGGCGTGGCAGAGGACGAGCGCCAGTTCCGCCACCCGTGGTTCGATCGGGCCGCGTGCCGTCGCGACGAGGGCGCGGTAGCCGGCGGTGGTGACGGCGTCCGGCGTCCACTCCGACCAGTGCTCGGCGGCAAAGGCGAAGGCGGCGAAGGATTCCGACGCCGCCGACAGCGCCACCGCGGCGGCGATCTCCTCCAAGGTCAGGCCGGCGGCGATACCGCGCTTCAAATGCAGCGAGCCGACGCCCTCGCGCGCCGCTGCTAGAAGCGCGATCCAGACGATCTCCTTCTCACGCGGCGGCAATACCTTCTCCGTCAGCGTCAGCTGTTGGTAGAAGGCGTCGTAGGCGGCGAGCAGGGCCGGATCGTGGGTGGCGAGCATCTTGTGATAGGGCAGCAGGTAGCCGCGCTTAGCGCCGACCGCCGCGATCACGCCCTCGGTGGTGACGTCGCCCGCGCTCATGGCCGTGCCCCCCGCCCGCTCGCCGCATGACCGGCTGAACCCTTGCCCGCCGCCTCGTCGTAGCCGCCCTGGCCGCCGATCTCCGCCCAGGCGCGGTAGCGCGGCGAGGCGTCGACGGTGCCGGCGCGGATGAGGTCGAGCCACACCGCCGCCGCCTTGACGAAGCTCGGCACGCCGGCGGGGAACATCGTCAGCATCAGCGCCTCGGCGAGGGTGTCCTCGGGTAGGCCGGCGGCGTAGGCGTCCTCGATCGCCCAGCCGAGCTCGCGCCACTGGCCGAGGCAGACGCGGGTGGCGGCGTCGGCGAGGATGACCAGGGCCGGATCGACGGCGAAGGCACGGGCGACGTCGGCGCGCGCCTGCGCCTGCGAGCGGCGGCCGTCCCACGCCGGCAGGTGCGGCTGCCAGGCGGCGTCGACGAAGCGGTAGGCCGCGCTGCCGCGGGCGATCGCGGTCAGCCGCACCGCCGCCTCGATGCCCTCGGCCGTGCCGCCGGCGGCCGCGAACTTGGCCAGATGGTGCGTCGCCTCCGCCTCGTCGGTGGCGACGAGGATCGCGAGCCAGATGAACTCCTTGGCGAGGTCATCGAGCGTGCGCTGGCGCAGCGTCATCGCCCGGTAGGTCTCGGCATAGGCGGCGAGCAGGTCGGGCGCGGCAACGGCGAGCAGGCCGTGATGGGGCAGCAGGTAGCCGCGCTCGGCCCTGACCGCCGTCAGGCGCGCCGTGATCGCGGCGACGCACTCACCGTTCGTCTCTCCCGTTTCCGTCATTCCCCGTCTCCCGAACGCGGCCGAAGCAGTCGGCCAGAATTAGCCTATTGATATATTTTTAGTCCAACTTCACAATGAGTCCGTCGCTGCCCGGTGCGGTCGCCTGGACGCCGGGAGGGCCGGTCGGAGGCGGCGAGACGCCCTGCCCGGCGGCGCTGGAGGATCCCCATGATCGACGAGATTCCGGTTCATCGGCCCTTCGAGGCGTTCCAGGAATTCGTGCTCGGCTGCAAGCTCAACTGGACGCGCCAGATGTTTCCGGTGCTGCGCCAGCGCTACGAGGAAGCCGTGGCGGCCGAGGTCGCCGCCGGCCGCCCGGCGCCGACGACGCCCGCGGACGTGCAGGCGCTGATCGGCGACGACACCACGACGCGCTTCTTCGGCTGGTACGAGCGCCATTTGCAGAGGATGAAGTATTCCGGCCGGCACGGCCTTGCCGTCCACTACGGCCAGCACCGCGAGGCGCTGGTGCGCGAGCTCGGTGTCTCGGTGCCGGAGCGGCTGCTGCAGCTCGACCCGGACTTCGTGCAGCCCGAATACTACGTCTCGATCGACATCCACCAGCATCCGGGCGGCGTGTGGAGCGACGAGATCGCCGGCTACGTCTACGAGCGCGGCGCCAAGTCGACCGCGCCGCTGCTCGACAAGGCGGCGAGCCTGCACCATCGCTTCACCGCCGAGGTGCTGGCGCGGGCCACGACGCCGGTGAAACGCGTCGCCGATCTCGGCTGCGGCTTCGGCGGCAGCTCGCAGCCCTTCTATGTGGACCACCCGGAGATGGACGTCGTCGGCGTCGAGCTCTCCGAGCCGTGCCTCCGGCTCGCCGCCCGCCGCGCCGCCGAGGAACAGGCGCGCAACGTCGTCTTCCGCCAGGCCGATGCCGCCGACACCGGCCTCGAGGCCGGCGAGTACGACGTCGTCACCAGCACGATGATGCTGCACGAGATGCCGCCGAGCCACATCGAGAAGGTGCTGGAGGAATCCTACCGGCTACTCGCGCCGGGCGGCCTGTCGATCCACCTCGACTTCCTCACCGGCGACGAGCCGTTCAAGCGCTTCATCCACAACGGCCACAGCAAGCGCAACAACGAGCCGTTCATGCCGCCCTTGAACGCCATGGACATCGACGCCGCCCACCGCCGCGCCGGCTTCGACGGGGTCGAGGTGATCCCGTTCGCCGAGATGCCCGGGGCGCTGTCGCCGGACAACAAGGCGTGGCGGTTCCCGTGGGTGATGATCGTCGCGCACAAGGCCGCATGAGGCAGGCGACGATGAGCCAGGCACGATGAGCAGGGCCACGCCCAGCGACGCGGCGAGCGCCGGCAAGGTGTCGAACCCGGCCGCCCTGCGGCCGCTGGTCGATCTCGTCGGGCTGCGGCTGCTCGTCGTCGGCGCCGGCTCGGGCATCGGCAAGTCCGCCGTGGCGCTCGCCGTCGCGGCGGGTGCCGAGGTCGCCGCGACGGTGTTTCCCGTCGCCGGCGAGCGGGCGGAGGACGTCCCCGTCCCGACCGTGCTCGCCTGCGACGCGACATCGGAGGCGCAGACGACCTATGCCGTCGACGCCGCCCACGCGGCGCTGGGCGGGCTCGACGCGGTGATCCTGTCGGCCGGCGTCTTCGAGCACCGCGGCCTCGCCGACACCGATGCGGCCGACTGGGAGCGCGTGCTCGCCATCAATCTCGGCGGCCCCTACCGGGTGGCACGCGCCGTGATGCCGCTGTTCCAGGCGGCCGGCGGCGGCAGCCTGGTGTTCTTCTCGAGCCAGATCGGCCTCGTCGGCCATCCGCGCGCCACGGCCTACGCGGCCTCGAAGGGCGGCGTCAACGCGCTCGCCCGCACGCTCGCGGTCGAGTTCGCCCCCTTCGGCGCGCGGGTCAACGCCGTCGCGCCGGGCCCGATCGAGACGCCGATGACGGCTGTCGCGCGTGCCGACGCGGCCCGCGCGGCGGCCCTCGTCGCCGCCGTGCCGCTCCGCCGCTTCGGCACGGCGGACGAGGTGGCGCGGGCGGCGCTCTATCTCGCCTCGCCCGCCTCGTCGTTCGTCACCGGCCACGTTCTCGTCGTCGACGGCGGCGTCACCGCCGTCTGATCGGTCGTCGCGCCCGCGCGGCGGATCGCAGGGACACCCGCGCCGGCCCGGGCCAGCGCCGCATTCGGGAGGATGCCGATGATTGATCCCTACTATGTCCAGGAGGACGACCACCTCGAGGACATGCAGGCACAGCTGAAGCGCGCGCTCGGCCTCTCCGACGAGGCGTTCGCCAAGCTGTCGCCGGAGGCGCGCAACCTGTTCTCGGCGCGCCGCAAGCTCGGCCACACCTGGCTCGACGACTACGAGATCGTCGTCGACGTGACGTCGGCCCCTGGCGGCTGCGGCTGCGGCGTCGAGGAGGGCCAGAAGATCGTCTTCGACATGCGCCACAAGGTGAAGCCAGCGCTCTCGGACGCGCCGCTCTGCGTCCACCTGATGTCGCCGATCCTGTCGATCTTCTACATGACCTTCGACCGCGCGGCGGAGGGCCTGAACCCCCTCACCTGCGTCTGGCGCTACCACGAGTGCCCGCTGTCGGGCACCGACGAGGGCGCCTCGAAGACGCGCTGCGCCGTCCACATGCGCCGCACCGACACCCACGAGCCGGTGACAGCGCGCATCCTGCCGCGCCCGGAGGTGCCCGCGTGAGCGCGCGCCCCGCCGCCGATCCGCGCTGGGTGGAGCGCTTCGAGGTGGTCGCCGTGGTGACGACGGCCTTCCACTGCGCCAACCACATCCGCACCGGCGAGACCTTCGTCTTCGACCTGCGCGGCCGGCTCGACGCGGTGAAGTCGAGCGCCAACCTCTGCCTCGGCATCATCGCCAAGCTGCAGCCGGCGCTGATGCTGATCCAGGACCGCGCCGCCGAGGGCCTGCACCCGATCAGCCCGGGCTTCAAGAACTTCGACTGCTTCGACACCGGCATCGACCACGGCGGAACCGGCAAGGTCTATGTCGACCTCTATCTGCGCGACCGCACCGACGGCAGCCGCGTCGACGACGCCGCCGCCACGATGGCGAAGGGCGGGCCCGTCGCCGCATGACGCTGCCGATCCTCGCCGAAGCCGATGTGGTCGTCGTCGGTGCCGGCTCCGCCGGCTCGCTGATCGCCGCCGAGCTCGCCGCCGCCGGAACGTCGGTGGCGGTCATCGAGGCCGGTGGCGCCGGGCGCGACCCGCTGTTGTCGGTGCCGCTGCTCACCGGCTGGTTTCTGCGCTCCGGGCGGTACACCTGGCCGTTCCAGACGGCGCCGCAGCGCCATCTCGACGGAAGGCGGCTCAATTGGCCGCGTGGAAAAGTCGTCGGCGGCTCCGGCGCCATCAACGGCATGGTGTGGGCGCGCGGCCTGCCGCTCGACTACGACCTGTGGGCCCAGCACGGGCTGCTCGACTGGTCGTGGGAGAAGGTGCGTCCGGTCTTCGAGGCGATCGAGGCGCTGCCGGCGGCCGGCGGTGGCAAGGCGCTCGGCATCGAGCGCCCGAGCTGGTGGACGGAACTCTACAACGCCTTCCTGGAGGCCGCCGGGCAGGCCGGCCAGGGCCGCACCGACGACTTCAACGGCGAGGCGCCGGCCGGCGCCGGCCGCTACCGCTTCAACATCCGCGGCGGCCGGCGGTCGAGCACCGGCGGGATGCTGCGGCGCGCCGTCGCCGAGGGCGGTATCCAGCTTTTGACCGGTGCGCAGACGCTCGGCCTGGATTTCGCCGAAGGGCGCGCCGTGGCGGTGCGCGTGCGGCGTGGCGGGCAGGATGGACGGGTCGTCGCCCGCCGCGAGATCGTGCTGTCGGCCGGCACCGTCGGCTCGCCGCAGATCCTGCTGGCGTCCGGCATCGGGCCGGCCGGCGAGCTGGCGGCCCTCGGTATCCCGGTGGTGGCGGACAGCCCCGAGGTCGGACGCAACCTGCAGGACCACCTGCTGGTGCGCGTCGAGCACGCGGCGCTGCGGCCAGGCGGCCTCAACCGGCTCTTGCGCGCCGACCGGGCGGTGCTCGCCATCGCCGAGGCGCTGCTCTTCGGCCGCGGGCCGGCGTCGTGCTTCCCGCTGCTCGTCGGCGGCTTCTTCAAGTCGGAGCCGGGGCTCGAGGCGCCGGACTTGCAGAGCCACTTCATGCCGGCGCTGACCAGCGCTACGATCCGCGTCAACCCGTTCCGTGCCCCGCCCGGCGCCCGCGACGGCGACGGCTTCTTCGCCAACATCTTCCAGATGCGCCCGGAAAGCCGCGGGTCGATCCGGCTTTCGAGCCCCGACCCGCTGGCGGCGCCGCTGATCGACCCGAACTATCTCGCCAGCGAGACCGACCGCCGCGCCCTGCGCTCGGGCGTGCGGCTGTTGCGCCAGATCTTCGCCCAGCCCGCCTTCGACGGCTGGCGCGGCGCCGAACTCGCGCCCGGCCCGGACGTGCGCACGGACGACGAGATCGACGCCTTCGTGCGCGGCGCTGCCGAAAGCGTCTACCACCCGGTCGGCACCTGCCGGATGGGCGTCGACCCGCGCGCGGTCGTCGACGAGCACCTGCGGGTGCGTAGCGTCGCCGGCCTCAGCGTCGCCGACGCCTCGGTGATGCCGGCGATCACCTCGGCGAACACCAACGCGCCCACCGTGATGATCGCCCGCCGCGCCGTCGAGGCGCTGCGGCGGGGCTGACCGCGGCGGGGTGGCCAGTCGGTGGTGGCCAGTCGGTGGTGGCCTGACTTCGCTGGCCGCGCGGCCCCACGAAGGCTGGCGGCACGGGCGGCCGCCGGGGGAGGCCGCCTGCGAAAGCGGTGGAGCAGCGGCTGCATGCGCCCTCGAAGCGGCATCGGCGGATCCCGGCGATGTTCCCACCGCGCCACCGCGTCTATAAGGGCCGCCGCACAGGAGGGGCGCCCGATGAAACCGAGGACATGGCTGCTGCGCCGCCTGGCGGAGGTCTTCGTCTTCGTGGCAACCGTCACGGCAGCGAGCGCCCTCAGGACGGGCGGGCTCGACCCGGCGGCCGGAACGACCGCTCAGTTCGTCCTGTACTGGTCGATGTATTACGGCGTGTTTTCCGGTTACTGGATCATCTCGGCGATCCTCTTCGCGACCTTCCGCAAGTCGGCGGACCCGCGCGTGTCACCGGCGACCGATTCGGCCGCCTTCATCGTGCACAGCTATGCGGCGGCCTCCGTGATGCACGGCTGGCCGATCGGCTTCGGCGCCGGCCTCGACCTGCGCTCGCCGGTGATCTGGGGATGGGGCGGAGTGCTGCTGCTTCACGCCGTGTCGCTGCTGCGCACGCTCGTCATGGGGCGCGGAGCCCGCGTGTAGGACGGAGCGGCGGGCGGCGGGCGGCCAGCAGTGGCTGGCGCGCCAGGCGATCGAGGAGCAGGCCGAGAACGAAGGACTGGCAAACCCCGTCAGTAGTTTGCCATACCACCCGCGAAGCGCTGACGATGACAACAGCTTGCAGGGATGATTGGCGCTCCCTAGGGGAATCGAACCCCTGTTTTCGCCGTGAGAGGGCGACGTCCTGACCGCTAGACGAAGGGAGCGCGGAGCCGCGCGAGGCGACTGGACGGGGGGTGTCTAGCCGTTCGGATGCGCCTTTGCAAGCCCATCTCGCACGTCGCCGCGCGAGTGGAGCGCCCGCCGCCACACCGGCCGGAAGACCGCCGCGTCGCCTCGCGTGCCGTGGCGGCCGCGCGTGCGTCGCAGCATCGCTTATGCTGCATAGCAGCAATGCCGCCGCCGGGTTAGCTCGCGCCGTCGGGCGGGGCTATCTATCGCTTCGGAAACGTCCGGTGGGCTCCCGATCATCAAGAGGAGCACTCCGATGCTGAAGCCCTTCGCCAAGCGGATCTCCGCCGCCCTCAAGCGGGCGCGCGATTTCGATCCCGAGTACGACTATCTGAGCGAGGCGATGGACCTCATCGACCTCGAGCGCCGCCAGCGCGAGATCGACCACGGCCTGTTCCGGCGCCGCCCGTTCTCGTTCTGACATCCCCGCCCTGACCCTGCGACGACCGCCCGGCCCGTGGCCGGGCCGGCCGCCCGGGGTTGCCGAACCGCGCCGCGCCGATCAAGGTGCCGCTGCCGGCCGCCAAGCGCGGACGGTGGAACCCAGCATCGGGAGCGGACGGGATGGCAGCGATCGACCTCGGCATTGCGGGCCGCACGGCCCTCGTCTGCGGCGCAAGCAAGGGCCTCGGCCGCGCCTGCGCGGACGCCCTGGCGCAGGCCGGCGTGACCGTGACGATCGTCGCCCGTGGCGCCACGGCGCTGGAAGCGGCCGCCCGCGAGATCTCGGCCGCCACCGGCTCGAGCGTCAACCCGGTCGCCGCCGACGTGACGACGGCCGACGGCCGCGCCACCGTGCTCGCCGCCTGCCCGTCCGCCGACATCCTCGTCACCAACGCCGGCGGCCCGCCGCCCGGCGATTTCCGCGACTGGGACGAGGCCGCCTGGCACGCCGCGCTCGAGGCCAACATGGTGACGCCGATCATGCTGATCCGCGCCACCGTCGACGGCATGGCGCAGCGCGGCTTCGGCCGCATCATCAACATCACGTCCGCCGCCGTGAAGGCGCCGATCGACGTGCTCGGCCTGTCGAACGGTGCCCGCGCCGGCCTCACAGGCTTCGTCGCCGGCCTCGCCCGCCAGGTCGCCCGCGACGGCGTGACCATCAACAACCTCCTGCCAGGCCCCTTCGAGACCGACCGGCTGCGCACCACGGTGGCAGCCGCGGCGAAGCGCGAGGGGGTCGACACCGACGCCCTGATGGACCGGCGGCGCGCCGGCAATCCGACGCGCCGCTTCGGCCGGCCGGAGGAGTTCGGCATGATGTGCGCTTTCATCGCCAGCGCCCACGCCGGCTACATGACCGGCCAGAACATCCTGCTCGATGGCGGCTCCTATCCCGGCACGCTGTGAGCGCGCGGCTCAGCCGAGCGCCGGGTCGAGGGTGAACAGCTCCTGGGCGCGGCCGACGCCGCGCAGCGCGTAGCGGCCGACGGAGACGAGCTGGGCGCGCTGCGGCTCAGGCGTCGCGGCGGCGAAATCCGACGACATCACCACCCAGCGGTCGACCGAGCGGCACATCGAGGCGATGCGCGCCACCTCGTTGACGGCCGGGCCGACGACGGTGAAGTCGAGGCGCTCGCGGCTGCCGATGTTGCCGTAGAGCACGTCGCCGACGTGCAGGCCGAGATAGACGCCGGTCACCGGCCGCCCCTCCGCCGCCCGCCGCTCGTTGAGCAGGCAGAGGCGGTGGCGCAGCTTGCGCTCGGCCTTCAGGGCCGCCCGGCAGGCCTCGGCGCGATCGGCGCCGGTGAACACCGCCAGCGTGCCGTCGCCGATCAGCTTCAGCACGTCGCCGCCGGCATCGTGGACGGAGGTGATCACCGCCTCGGCATAGTCGTTCAGGAGCGGGATGATCTCGCCCGGCGCGGCATCGTCGGTGATCGTCGTGAAACCGCGCAGGTCGGAGAACCACAGCACGGCGCCGAGCTTGTCGGCGACGCCGCGCGAGATGCGCCCCGACAGCACGCGCCGCCCGGCGTCGCGGCCGAGATAGACTTCCACCAGCGTCGCCGCGACGCCGGCCAGCGCGCTGCACTTCATGGCCAGCGCCAGCGCCGGCAGGAGCCGCCGCAGCGCCGCGAGGCCCTCGTCGGAGAAGCCGTCCGGCCGACGGGTGGCGATGTAGGAATAGACGCAGTCCATGCCGCCGATCGTGCCGCCGGCGGGGAACCTCGTGATGTGCGCCACGTGGTCGTGGAAGCCCTCGTCGCGCATCTCTTCGAGCAGCTGGTAGCCGCCGGTCTCGCCTCTGCCGAGCCGGTGGCGGACTTCGTCGAGGCCGTCCTCCAGCATCCGGTAGAACACGCTGCTCTGCCAGTTGGCGGCCGCCTCGCCCTCGTCGGAGCTGCCGTACTCGACGACGGCGGGCACCGTCAGGCCCTCCTCGCGCCAGCGGTAGGCGCGGCCCTCGTAGATCGGGTGCAGGGTGTCGATCAGCATGATCGTGCGGCCGACGCCGAGGCCGGCGGCGGCACAGCGCTCCGCAAAGCCCTGGACGAGGTCGGCCGCGTCCGCCCCGGCGAGCCCCTGGGAGATCACCCACGCTTCGATGTCGCGCACGTCCGCGTCGTTCACGCTCGCCTCGCCAGCTTTGTCGGACGGCCATTGTCGCAGGAAACACGGCGGCGGTGTGGAGAGACGGTCGGTCCGGCACCGAAGCGCCGTCGTCCGTCAGCCCGCCGGCCAGGAGGACTGGTCGATCGGCAGCCGCCCGGTGGGATCGAAGACGGTGACCTTGTAGGGCAGCGCGGCGCCCCAGCGCCAGAGCACGAGGTTGGCGGCGTCGGCTTTCGCCCCGTTGGCGAAGGACGGCACGAGGATGCCCGCGGCTCCCGCCGCCATCAGGTCGGCCGCGACGCGCCACGAGGCGGGTCTCCGCCCTTCGGCGCGGTCGAGCGCCCAGGGAGCGGCGAGATCGTCGAGCGTCACGCGCGCCGCCGCGCGGCCCTCGGGCTGCCTCAGATCGACGACATCCTCGGCGTCCACGTCATAGGCGCAGACGGTCAGCGGGTCGAAGCGGTGGCCGAAGCCGTGGCCCATCTCGGCGAACAGGCCGTCGACGGTGAGGGCGAGATAGAGCGCCGGCACGCCGACGGGATTGAAGCGCCCGCCACGCGCTGCGGCCCCCTCACCCGAGGTCGGCGCAAACGCCCAGCGCGGATCGTGGGCGCGGTAGCAGATGCCCTGCCACCTCAAGCAAACCCGCCGGTGGCGACGTGGTCGAGATAGTCGCGCACGGCGCCGGCCTTGCCGTCCTTGACGAGGGATTCGGCCGTGCGCCCGCCGAAGGCGGCGATCGGCTCGCCGCGATACCAGGCGAGCGCCTGACGCTCGCCGCCGGCCCAGGCGGTGATACGGGCGATGATCTCCAGCATTTCCGAGGCGCGTGCCTGCGTTCGCTGCGCCTTGGCGCGCACCGACCGGTAGATGGTTTCGGGCGCGACGCCCATCGTCTCGGCGAGTTGTGCCTTCGACAGGCCGAGCCGCTCCGCCACCCGGTCGACGGAGATGTCGCCGTCATCGTCGAAGAAGCCGAGCACCAGCCCGCCGCCCCGCAGCCCCGGCCGTGGCGCGGTCGCTCGCGCGGGCGCCGTCGCCGGCAGCCGGCGCCGGGTCGCCGCCTTCACCCCGCCCTCCGCCATGCTGCCTTACTCCTTGCCGCAGTTCTCTGGCAGTGAATATGGCGACGATGACGAGGGGTGTCCAGTCGCGGCCCCGTCAGGCGCGGCCGTCGAGGAAGGCCCACAGCGCCTCGTCGTCGAAGTCGCGGATGGCGAAGGTGGCGCCGGCGGCTTGCAGCGGCTCGACGGCACCGAGGCCGGCGATTGCCACCGTCGTCAGCCCGGCGCCGGCGGCGGCGCGGATGCCGGGGACGGAATCCTCGAAGGCGATCGCCTCGGCCGCCGTCAGCCCGAAGCGCGACAGTGCCTCGAGATAGGGAAACGGATCGGGCTTCGGGTGCTTCACCGCATCGCCGTGGATGACGAGTTCGAAGCGGTGGGCGATGCCGAGCGCCTCGGTCATGTGGGTGACGTTGTCGGCCGGCGCGTTGGAGACGACGGCGAGCCGGAGCGTGCGCGCCTCCGCCCAGTCGAGCAGGCGCGTCAGGCCGGCCGTCTCGGCGAGGTCGGAGGCCATGCGGCGGAACATCGCCTCCTTCTCGTCGTTGAAGGCGCGTCGCGCCGCCGCGTCGGCGTCCGGCAACAGGGTGCGGGCGATCACGTCGTTGCTCTTGCCGGAGATTTTGGTGCGGAAGTCGGCCTCGGACAGCGAGCCGCCGCGGATCGAAAGCATGGCGTTGAATGCGGCGAGATGGACCGGGTCGCTGTCGGTCATCGTCCCGTCGAGGTCGAACAATAGCGCGCGCAGCATCGGCTTCCGGCTCCGTCAAGGGCGCACCCGGGCGGCACGCTGGCAGGCCGGCGACGAGGTGCGCCGGGCCCGCGGCCTGAATAGGCGCGGCCCGGCCACGTCGCAAGCACCCGCCCCCGCAGGTCTGCCGTGCGGGCTCTGGCCCTCGCCGCGGCGCGGCGCTAACGCTGGGGCCTCGCCCGAAGCGACACCCCAGCCGCCCATCAGAGCCCGAGGAACCCACCATGGCCCGCAAAGTCGTCATCACCTGCGCGGTGACGGGATCGATCCACACGCCGTCGATGTCGCCGCACCTGCCGGTGACGCCGCAGGAGATCGCGGAGGCCGCGATCGGCGCGGCGGAAGCGGGGGCGGCGATCGTCCACCTGCACGCCCGCGACCCGGAGACGGGCCTGCCCGACCAGACGCCGGCCCGGTTCGAGCCGTTCCTGAAGGTGATCAAGCAGCGCTCCGACTGCGTCGTCAACATCACCACCGGCGGCGCCGCGACGATGACCATCGAGGAGCGGCTGCGCCCTGTCGCCACCTTCAAGCCGGAGGTGGCCTCCCTCAACATGGGCTCGATGAACTTCGGCCTCTATCCGATGCTCGGCCGCTTCACCGAGTTCGCCCACCCCTGGGAGCGGCCCTATCTGGAGGGCTCGCGCGACCGCATCTTCAAGAACACCTTCGCCGACATCGAGCACATCCTGTCGACCTGCGCCGAGAACGGCACGCGCTTCGAGATCGAGTGCTACGACATCGGCCACCTCTACACCCTCGCCCACTACGTCGAGCGCGGCCTCGTCAAGCCGCCGTTCTTCGTCCAGAGCGTCTTCGGCATCCTCGGCGGCATCGGCCCGCACCCCGAGGACGTCCTGCACATGAAGCGCACCGCCGACCGCCTGTTCGGCGACGCCTACCACTGGTCGGTGCTCGGCGCCGGCCGGCATCAGCTGGCGATCGCCGCCCAGGCGGCGGCGATGGGCGGCAACGTCCGCGTCGGGCTCGAGGATTCGCTCTGGATCGGCCCGGGCAAGCTCGCTACGTCGAATGCCGAGCAGGTGACGAAGGTGCGCCAGATCCTCGAGGGCCTCGGCCTGGAGATCGCCACGCCGGCGGATGCCCGGGCGATCCTCGGGCTGAAGGGGGCGGACCGGGTGGGGTTCTGAGGGTCATGGACTTCGCGCCGGAGGCCGCACTCCCCCTTCTCCCGCGCGAGCGGGAGAAGGTCCCGGCAGGGGGATGAGGGCCGCGCGGAGCGCGGAAGACCCGAG
>Ga0209902_100446_pt1 | contig 45300 bp, 41 predicted proteins | sample FECB27metaG_FD_188304 | JGI IMG/M metagenome (GOLD analysis project Ga0209902, IMG submission 188304) | Cyanobacterial communities from the Joint Genome Institute, California, USA - FECB-27 (SPAdes) (version 2) | ecosystem: Environmental > Aquatic > Thermal springs > Hot (42-90C) > Microbial mats...
CAAGAGAAAGTAACCAAAGAGAAGGCGACCCCGCTGTCTGTGTCCCTCCGCTTCGCTGCGGGCAACCTGCGGTGCTCGGAGAAAGCGGGGGTCCGCAGAACTCGCTCCACTTCGTTCCGCTCAGACAGCTGCGGCCCTGATCCCGCTTTCTCCTGCGCTCCTCGGCACAGCCAGAGGGGATGAGGGTCAACGCGCCGTGGCGCGTCCTTCTGTTAGGGGTTACGCCGTGGCTAGCCGCTCCTTTGCCAGCTTGGTGCCTTCTGCAAGGGCTTTGAGCTTGCGCCATGCGACGTCCCTGCCCATCGGGGCCAGGCCGCAGTTCGTGCACGGGAACAGGCGCTCCTTCGGGACGAACTGCAGGGCGCGGCCGATGGTGTCGGCCACTTCCTCGGGGGTCTCGATCGCTTCGCTGGCCACATCGATCACTCCGACCATCACGTCCTTGCCGGCCAAAAGGCTCATCAGGTCGGGCGGCACGTGGGAGTGGATGCACTCCAGGCTCACCTGATCGATTCGGCTCTTGGCGAGTGCGGGGAACACCAACTCGTACTGGCGCCATTCTTCGCCGAGGGTGCTCTTCCAGTCCGTGTTGGCCTTGATGCCGTAGCCGTAGCAGATATGCACAGCCGTCGTGCAGGTCAGGCCCTGCGCCGCGCGCTCTAACGCCTGCACGCCCCAGTCGGCGGCATCCTTCATGTAGACATTGAAGGCGGGCTCATCGAACTGGATGATGTCCACGCCATCGGCCTGCAGCGCCAGGGCCTCCTGGTTGAGCAACTCGGCGAAAGCGAAGGCCATCTTCACCTTGTCGCCGTAGAAACGATCGGCGACGGTGTCGACGATGGTCATCGGACCCGGCAGGGTGAACTTGAGCTTCTTCTTCGTGTGCGCGCGCGCCAGCTGCGCCTCGAAGGCATGCACGCGGCCCTTCAGGCGCAGGGCCGAAACCACCTGCGGCACCATCGCGTCGTAGCGGTTGTCGCGGATGCCCATCTTCACCTTGTGCTCGAAGTCGATGCCCTCGACCTGCTCGAGAAAACCGTGCACGAAGTGCTGGCGAGACTGCTCGCCGTCGCACACGATGTCCAGGCCGGCGTCTTCCTGGGCCTTGATCCACAGCAGGGTCGCGTCAGCCTTGGCTTGGCGCAGCGCATCGCCTTCGGCCGCCCATTGAGGCCACAGCTTGTTGGTTTCAGCGAGCCAGGCTGGCTTCGGCAGGCTGCCGGCGATGGAGGTTTCGAACATCTGGAGTTTCCTTTTTTTCAAGCGAAGACGGGATGGCGAGCGTACTGCGGGGCCTGTGGGGCCGCGCAGCCGCTCGATGGCATGTGGATGGGGGTCAGACAACGCAGTCGGCAACCCACTGCGCGAGAACGTTCCTGTAGGGCTTGATGAAATGCTCCTCCGCGAACTTCCCCTGCTTGACCGCCAGCTGGCTGCGTTCTTCCCGGTCGTAGACGATCTGGGTCAACGAGTAGTCCTGGTTCTTCAGGCTCGGGCTGTAGATTGTTCCGGCCGAGGAATTGGCGTTGTAGATCTCGGGGCGATAGATCTTCTGGAAGGTTTCCATCGTGCTGATGGTGCCGATCAGCTCGAGGCTCGTGTAGTCGCCCAGCAGGTCGCCATGGAAATAGAAAGCCAGGGGCGCAACGCCATTGGGCGGCATGAAGAAGCGAACCTGCATCCCCATCTTGGCGAAGTACTGGTCGGTCGAGGACAGTTCGTTCTGTTGGTACTCGGCACCCAGTACCGGGTGCTGGTTTCCGGTCCGCTGATAGGTCTTGCTGGTCGAGGCGCTGATGCAGATGACAGGCGGCTTGCCGAAACGCTCCTTGTAGATGCGCGAGTTGGCGAACTGCTGGAACAGCTTTCCGTGCAGGTCACCGAAATCCTCCGGCGTGCCGAATTCCGTCCGATGGGCGTTGTATTCCGGAAGCAGCACGCTGAAGTCGTAGTCGCGCACATAGGAAGAAAAATTGTTCCCCGCGATGCCGTCGATGCGCTTGCTCGTCTTCTTGTCGAGGATGCAGGTCTTCAGTATCTCGATCAGCGGAAACAAGGCATTGCCGCTCTCGGCATCCAGGCTCATCTCCACGGAGATGATCTCGAGCTCGACGGCGTAGCGATCTCCCATCGGGTTGTCCCAGTGCGCCAGGTCGTTGAAGCGGTTGTCGATCATCCTCAAGGTGTTGCGCAGGTTCTGTTGCCGGCTCGCTCCCCGGGCCAGGTTGGCGAAGTTGGTGGTGATGCGCGTGCTGTCCGATGGCTGGTAGTTCTCATCGAAACGGATGCTCTTGAGGTTGAAGGCGAGTTCTTTGTTCATTGGAATTCAGCGATCTGATTTTTTTTGGAGAGAGAAGACGAATTCCGGCTTCAGGCCAGAGCCGCCTCCTCGGCCGCAAGGGGAGAGGTGTGGCGCAGCAATTCGATCAATGGCAAGGCCCGCTGGACCGCCAACCTCGACCGCTCGATGAGCGCCGGGTTCCGCAGGCGGTGGTCGACGAAATCGTTGTCGGTCGCGTAGACACCCAGCGGCAAGGTGCGCGCCTGAAAGAAGCTGAACAACGGTCGCAGCTGGTGATCGATCACCAGGGCATGGCGCTCGCTGCCGCCGGTGGCGGCCAACAGCACGGGCTTGTCGATCAGGGCGTCCTGATCGACGAAGTCGAAGAAGTGCTTGAACAGTCCCGTGTACGAGCCGCGATAGACCGGCGTTGCAACCACCAGCACGTCGGCCTGCTCGATCGCCGCCAGTTCTCGCTCCACCGTTTCGGGCAGTTGGGAGCGCCAGACCGCACCGGCGAACTGCGGTGCGAGGGGGCCGAGTTCGATCAGGCGCTGTTCGCAAGGGAACGCGTCGGCGATCAGGTCCAGCAGGTGCTCCGCCAGCGCGGCGGACTTCGATGGGCGTTGCAGTCCGCCGGAAACAGCGACGAGACGGAGTGGACGTGTCATTTCTTCTTTCATCTGGCTGGATGCTAGCCAGGGGAATCGATGACGTAAAATGGTTTTATTTCAACAATCCATGAGCGGGAGTCATGTGAATGCTTGAACGCCTCCACCTCAGCATCGTCCGGCAGGTCGAACAGCAAGGCTCGCTGACAGCCGCCGCGGGCGTGCTGAACCTGACCCAGTCGGCCCTGAGCCACAGCATGAAGAAGCTGGAGCAGCAGCTGGGCACCGACATCTGGCTGCGCGAAGGCCGAAGCCTGCGCCTGACGCAGGCCGGCCAGTACCTGCTGGCGGTGGCGAACCGCGTGCTGCCGCAGCTGGACCTTGCCGAGGAGCGCCTGGGCCAGTTCGCGCAGGGCGAGCGTGGTGCGCTGCGCATCGGCATGGAATGCCACCCCTGCTACCAGTGGCTGCTCAAGGTGGTGTCACCCTACCTGGCCGCATGGCCCGGCGTGGACGTGGACGTGAAGCAGAAATTTCAGTTCGGCGGGATCGGCGCGCTCTTCGGCTACGAGATCGACCTGCTGGTCACGCCCGACCCGCTCTACAAGCCGGGCCTGAAGTTCGAGCCCGTGTTCGACTACGAGCAGGTGCTGGTCGTGGCCAAGGGCCATGCGCTGGCTTCGGCGCCTTACGTGAAGCCCCGGCAGCTGACCGAGGAGGTGCTCATCAGCTATCCCGTGGACGTCGAGCGCCTGGACATCTACAACCACTTCCTGTTGCCGGCCGGTGTCACGCCCAAGCGCCACAAGGCCATCGAAACCACCGACATCATGTTGCAGATGGTGGCCAGCGGCCGCGGCGTGGCCGCGCTGCCGCGCTGGCTGGTCGAGGAGTACGCGCAGAAGATGGACGTGGTGCCGGTGCGGCTCGGCCCGCGCGGCATCGCCAAGCAGATCTTCCTGGGGGCACGCGAGGCGGACACCGCCATCGACTACGTGCGGGCCTTCATCGAGCTGGCCCGACAGCCTGCCATCGCCGTTGCGCTAGAAGCCGGCTAACGAACATCAAGGCCGAGCGCAGCCGGCCACTCCAAAGAAAGAACCTACTCGGAAGCAACGGCGCCCAAGGCCCACTCCACGTGCTCACGAACCAAGGCACTGGAACCGTCCTTGCGCGAAACCAGGGCCTCGCGAGCCCCCTCCTCGCCAGCTCTCAGCGCATTCCCCAGCGCCACCGCGATGTTCCGCAGCCAGCGCTCATGCCCGATCCGCCGAATCGGACTGCCCTCGGTCCTGCGCAGGAACTCTTCCTCGGTCCACGCAAACAACTCGGCCAAAGTACGCCCCGTCAACCCGTCCCTCGCATCGAAGTCCGCCAGCGAACTCTTCTTCGCGAACTTGTTCCACGGACAGATCAGCTGGCAGTCATCGCAGCCATAGATCCGGTTGCCCATCAACGTCCGCAGCTCGACCGGGATCGCTCCCCCATGCTCGATCGTGAGGTAGGAGATGCACCGCCGCGCATCGAGCCGCCGCGGCGCCACGATCGCCTGCGTCGGGCACACGTCGATGCAGGCGCTGCAGCTGCCGCAGTGCGAGCTCACCGGCTCGCTCTCGGGCAGGACCATGTCGACGTAGATCTCGCCGAGAAAGAACATCGAGCCCGCGTTGCGATCGAGCACCAGCGTGTGCTTGCCGCGCCAGCCCTGCCCGCTGCGCGAGGCCAGCTCGGCCTCGAGCACCGGCGCCGAATCGGTGAAGGCGCGGTGCCCGAAAGGCCCGACCTCCTGCGCGATGCGCTCGGCCAGTTTCGCGAGCCGGTTGCGCAGCACCTTGTGATAGTCGCGGCCGCGCGCATACACCGAGACGATCGCCTCGCCGGGCCGGCGCAGGCGTTCGAACTCGATCGCCTGCCAGTCGGGATCGGTGTCGCGCGGCAGGTAGTCCATGCGCGCGGTGATCACGCTCACGGTACCGGGCACCAGCTCGGCGGGCCGCGCGCGCCGCGTGCCGTGCGCGGCCATGTAATCCATCTCGCCATGGAACCCATGGGCCAGCCATTGCATCAGACCGTCCTCGGCGCTCGACAGATCGACGCCCGCGATTCCGATTTGGGAGAATCCGAGTTCCCGGGCCAAGGCCTGAATACGCACAACGAGTGGATGGCTGCTGACGATCACTTGCCGATTGTAGAAATGCGCTGGCGCGACGAGGCCGACACCGAGGCCTTCGCTCGCTCGCTCGCGGCCTCCCCCGCCCTGCGCGATGCCTTCGTCGAACTGCACGGCGACCTCGGGGCCGGCAAGACCACCTTCGTGCGGCACCTGCTGCGCGCGCTCGGCATCACGGGTCGCATCAAGAGCCCGACCTATGCGGTGGTCGAGCCGCACGAGGCACCCGACGGCCTCGCGATCTTCCACTTCGACTTCTACCGCTTCAGCGATCCGCGCGAATGGGAGGACGCGGGCTTCCGTGACATCTTCGCGGGCCCGGGCCTCAAGCTGGCGGAATGGCCCGAAAACGCGGCGGGGCGCACTCCAATTGCGGACCTAGCTATTAAAATCGAAGCAATGACCGACGACACACGCAGCGTGACACTCCTGGCGAACACACCTCGCGGCGGCGACCTGCTGTCCCACGCCGCCGCATGAAGGCGGGCGGCCTCAAGCGGCGCGTGCTGCTGCAGGGCGGCAGCCTCGCGCTGGTGCTCGGCGTCCATCAGATCGCGCGCGGCGCCAGCATCCTCGCGGTGCGCGTCTGGCCCGCGGCCGACTACACGCGCGTGACCATCGAGTCCGACGTGCGCCTGCATTCGCAACAGCTCGTGGTCGGCAACCCGCCGCGGCTCGCGGTCGACATCGAGGGCATCGATCTCAGCAACGAACTGCGCGAACTGGTCGGCAAGATCAAGCCCGGCGACCCCTACATCAACGGCCTGCGCGTGGGACAGAACGCACCGAAGGTGGTGCGCATCGTGTTCGACCTCAAGCAGACCGTGGCGCCGCAGGTGTTCTCGCTGGCACCCATCGCCGCCTACAAGCACCGGCTGGTGCTCGACCTCTATCCAGAGAAGGCCATCGACCCGATGGAGGCGCTGATCACCGAGCGCCTGCGCGACGCCCCGCGCACCAGCGGCGGCAACGACACCTCGGTGGCCAGCGCGCCCGCGGTGCCACCGCCTGCGACGCCGCCCTCGGGCCTGGCACCCGATGGCGGGCCGCCGATCCTCGTGCGGCCATCGCCCAACGTGCCCGCCCCGCGCCCAGCGCCCACGCCGGTCGCTCCGCCCGTGCGCCCACCCGTCGTCGCAACCGCGCCGCCTCCCGTACAGGATCCGCTGGGCGATCTCATGGCGCAGCAGTCGATGCGGCCCGGTCCCGCGACGCCGCCGCCGGTGGTCGCGGAGAACCGCCCGCTGCCGATGCCGCCGAGCCCGCCCGCGGCCGCGCCCCGCCCCGTGGCTCCACCGCCGCCGGTGGCGGTCGCGCGCGGCGGTGCCACCACCAGCCGCACCGACCGCATCATCATCGTCGCGCTCGACCCGGGCCATGGCGGCGAGGACCCCGGCGCCATCGGCCCGGCCGGCACGCGCGAAAAAGACATCGTGTTGCAGGTCGCGTTCCGCCTGCGCGACCGCATCAACGCCAGCAGCATCAACGGCAACCCGATGCGCGCCTTCCTCACGCGCGATGCCGACTTCTTCGTGCCGCTGGGCGTGCGCGTGCAGAAGGCGCGGCGCGTGCAGGCCGACCTGTTCGTGAGCATCCATGCCGATGCCTTCACCACGCCGGCCGCGCGCGGCGCCAGCGTGTTCGCGCTGAGCCAGAGCGGCGCCTCGAGCAGCGCCGCGCGCTGGCTCGCCAACAAGGAGAACGACGCCGACAAGGTCGGCGGCGTGAACGTCGGCAACCACGAGGCGCAGGTGCAGCGCGCGCTGCTCGACATGAGCACCACCGCGCAGATCAACGACAGCCTCAAGCTCGGCGGCGCGATGCTCGGCGAGATCAAGGGCATCGGCGCGCGGCTGCACAAGGGCCAGGTCGAGCAGGCCGGCTTCGCGGTGCTGAAGGCGCCCGACATCCCGAGCGTGCTGGTCGAGACCGCCTTCATCAGCAATCCCGAGGAAGAAGCCAACCTGCGCGGCGTGCAGTACCAGGAAGACCTGGCCGATGCGCTGATGCGCGGCATCCAGCGCTATTTCGCCCAGAACCCACCGCTGGCGCGCAGCCGGCAGCTCTGAGCGGTCTGCGAGCCCTGTTTTCAGAGGGCGGCGTGGGCAGCGCCGACCCCGCGCAGGCTCCCCTTCCCACGCTGCGGCCCGGCGCCCCGCACAGGCAGGCGCGGCGGGCTCCTACACAGGATGGAACGCCGTTTTGCAGAAGATCACTCCATCGATTTTTTAAACAGAAAGGTGGACATCATGAAAGCACGCATCTGGATTGCCGCTGCGGCGGCCACCTCCGTGATGGCGCTGGCAGGCTGCGCGTCGGGCCCGAACCAGAACCTGGGCACGGGCGTCGGCGCGGTCGGTGGCGCGCTGGTCGGCAATGCGATCGGCGGCAACACCGCCAGCACCGTGGGTGGTGCCGCCATCGGCGGGATCATCGGCAACCAGGTCGGCCGCAATGCCGACGAACGCAACTACTACAACCAGCAGCGCTACCCGCAGGGCAACTACTACCCGCGTAACGGCCCGAACTACTGATCGGCTGGGTGCTTGCCACCCGCACTGCCTGAACGAAAAGAGCGCCCCGCGGGGCGCTCTTTTTTCGTGGGACGCGGCCTCAGGCGCCCTGCTGCGCGCGCGCCTTCTCGGCCCGCGCCGCGCGCCAGGCGCCGAAGATGGCGAGCAGGCCCGGCACGAAGATCAGTGCCCAGATGATCTTGTCGAGATGCTGGCGCACCAGCGGCAGGTTGCCGAAGAAGTAGCCCGCGGTCGCGATGCCCAGCACCCACAGCAGCGCACCGCCGACGTTGAACATGCTGAACTTGGCGCGGCTCATCTCGGCCACGCCGGCCACGAAGGGCGCGAAGGTGCGGATGAAGGGCATGAAGCGCGCGAGCACGATGGTGATGCCGCCGTAGCGTTCGTAGAAGGCATGCGCCTGGTCGAAGGCCTTGCGGTTGAAGAAGCGAGAACTCTCCCACTGGAACACCTTGGGCCCGAAGTAGCGGCCGATGCTGTAGTTGCACTGGTCGCCGAGGATGGCCGCGATCACCAGCAAGGTGCAGGCGATCGGAAAGCTCATCAGCCCCACGCCGCACAGCGCGCCCACGATGAACAGCAGCGAATCGCCGGGCAGGAAGGGCATCACCACCACCCCCGTCTCGACGAACACGATCAGGAACAGGAGCGCGTAGACCCAGGGGCCGTAGGCGATGACGAAGGCCTCGAGGTGCTTGTCGACATGCAGGATGAAGTCGACGAGAAAGCTGATGATTTCCATGGGGGCGGATTATCCTTGCAGCGTCCGTCCCCTGATCGAAGACCCCATGCTGCAACTGCGCCTCGCCGAAACCGCCGACTGGCCCGCGATCTGGTCGGTGCTCGAGCCCACCTTCCGCCGCGGCGACACCTACACCTTCGCGACCGACATTCCCGAGGACGAAGCGCACTCGCTGTGGCTCAACTCGCGCCTGGCCACCTACGTGGCCTGCGATGCGCAGGGCGCGGTGCTCGGCACCTACGTGCTCAAGGCCAACCAGCCGGGCCAGGGCGCGCACGTGGCCAACTGCGGCTACGTGGTGTCCGACGCGGCGCGCGGCCTGGGCGTCGCCTCGGCGATGTGCGAGCACTCGCAGCGCGAGGCCGTCGCACGCGGCTTCCTCGCGATGCAGTTCAACTTCGTGGTCTCGGCCAACGCGCCCGCAGTCCATCTCTGGCAGAAGCTGGGCTTCGCCATCGTCGGCACGCTGCCAGGGGCCTTCCGGCATCCGCGGCAAGGTTTCGTCGACGCCTTCGTCATGTACAAGCAGTTGCAGCCGGCCTGAGCCTTCGGGCCCGGGAGCGCGGCATGCAGCGCCACTCACCCACCCCCACTTGGAGACACCCATGACAGGTCAATACATCCAGCTCGCCGCCAAAGACGGCAGCGGCAGCTTCCGCGGCTACCTCGCCGTGCCGGCCTCGGGCCACGGGCCCGGCCTGGTGATCGCGCAGGAGATCTTCGGCGTGAACGAGACCATGCGCGACGTGGCCGACTACTACGCCGAGGAAGGCTACGTGGCGCTGGTGCCCGACCTGTTCTGGCGCCAGCAGCCCGACGTGGAACTGGGCTACAGCGAGGCCGACTGGCAGCAGGCCTTCAAGTTCTACGGCGGCTTCGACGAGGCCAAGGGCATGGAGGACATCCAGGCCGCGCTCGACGTGCTGCGCGCGCGGCCCGAAGTGGTCGAGCGCCAGGCCGGCGTGCTGGGCTTCTGCCTCGGCGGCAAGCTGGCCTACCTCGCGGCCTGCCACACCGATGCCGACGTGTCGGTGGGCTACTACGGCGTGGGCATCGACGCGGCGCTCGAGGAAGCGAAGAACATCCGCAAGCCGCTGCTGCTGCACGTGGCCGAGCTCGACAAGTTCTGCCCGCCCGAGGCGCGCGAGCGCATCGTGCAGGCGCTCAAGGGCCATCCGAAGGTGGCGCTGCACGTCTATCCGGGCGTGGACCACGCCTTCGCGCGCGCGGGCGGCGACCACTTCCACAAGCCCTCGGCGCTGATGGCGCACGAGCGCAGCATCGCCGCGCTCAAGGCCGCGATCGGCCCGCACTACGACCTGTCGGCGCTGTGGGACAAGCACTGCGAGTACGAGTTCGGCACGCGCAACGTCGACGACACCATGTCGACCATGGTGGCCGAGCCCTACGTCAACCACATCCCGACCATGACCGGCGGCGTGGGCTACAAAAACCTGCACGCCTTCTATACCAACCACTTCGTCAACAGCAATCCGCCCGACACCGCGCTGACCTCGATCTCGCGCACCGTCGGCGCGACGCAGGTGGTCGACGAGCTGCTGTTCACCTTCACCCACACCACCGAGATCCCGTGGATGCTGCCGGGCGTGGCGCCCACGGGCCGGCGCGTGGAGGTGCCGCTGCTCGCGGTCATCAAGTTCCGCGGCGACAAGCTCTACCACGAGCACATCTACTGGGACCAGGCCAGCGTGCTGGTGCAGGTGGGCCTGCTCGACCCGAAGCTGCTGCCCGTGGCCGGCATCGAGACGGCGCGCAAGCTGCTCGACGAAACCCTGCCGTCGAACACGCTCATGCCCTGAGCACGCGCGCCGCATGAAGAAGATCGACCCGCGGTTGCTACAGGCCTTCGTGGCCGTCGCGCGCGAGGGATCGGTGTCCAGGGGCGCGCAGCGCCTGTTCCTCACGCAGCCGGCGGTCAGCCTGCAGCTCAAGGAGCTCGGCGCGCTGGTCGAGCTCGAGCTGTTCCAGCGCACGCCCACCGGCCTGCTGCTGACGCGCGACGGCGCGGCGCTGCTGAACCACGCGGAACACGCGCTCGAGGGCCTCAACGATTTCGCGATCGCCGCCGAGCGCATGAAGGGCGGCGTGCGCGGCGCGCTGCGCATCGGCACCATCCTCGACCCCGAGTTCACGCGCCTGAGCGGCCTGCTCAAGGAGCTGGTGACGCTGGCGCCCGAGCTCGAGACCCAGCTGCACCACGGCACCAGCGGCGAGGTGCTCGCCAAGCTGCTGAACAAGGAGGTCGACGTCGGCTTCTACCTCGGCGATCCCGACGCGAGCGACCTGCCGCAGGCCAGCTCGGCCTCGCGCCGCAGCGAGGGCAAGGCCTTCCATTCGACGGTGCTCACGCGCTTCAGCTACCAGGTGATCGGTCCGCCGGGCTGGGGACCGCAGGTGATGGGCCGCGACTGGCCCGACCTGAGCTGCCTGCCCTGGGTGCTGGCACCGGCGACCTCCTCGCACTCGCGGCTGCTGGCGCCGGTGCTGCAGGCACGCGGGCTGGTGCTGAAGAAGGCGGCGCAGGCCGACCAGGAGTCGTCGATGCTGGCGCTGGTGCGCGCGGGCGTGGGCATCTCGCTGGCGCGCGACGCGGTGGCGCTGCGCGCCAGCCAGCGCGACGGGCTGGTGATCGCCGACCAGGTCGGCATCGAGAGCGACCTGCGCTTCGTCTGCCTCGCGGGCGCGCTGCGGCGCCCCGAGGTCGACTGCACGATGCAGGCGCTGGCGCGCGCCTGGCGGCTGTCGCTCTGAACCGGCCTCAGGCGCGCGGCAGCGCCGAGCCTTCGAGCGCCGTGCCGGGCCGCGCGGCCTCGCGCGGCACGGCGATCACCGTGCGCCAGCCCCTGGGCATCAGCGCCAGCATCAAGGCCGCGAGCAGCGCCGCGCCGCCCAGCGTGTAGAGGCCGGCGGCCGAGCCACCATGGTGCTGCTCGACATAGGTGCGCAGGCTCGGCGCCACGAAGCCGCCGAGGTTGCCGATGGAATTCACCAGCGCAATGCCGGTGGCGATGCCCAGGCCCGACAGGCGCTCGGACAGGAAGGCATAGAAGATCGGCGTGCCCGACAGGTAGGTCGAGGCACCGATCGACAAGGCCGCGATCGCGAAGATCGGCGAACCGTGCGCCGACAGGCAGACGCACACGCCGAACACCGTGTAGAGCGAGGCCACCGTGAGGCGCCGCCGCTCGTGGTGGCGGTCCGACCAGCGCGTGACGAAGTAGACGACGAACAGCGCCAGCAGCCACGGGATGCTGGTGACGAAGCCCACCAGCAGCCCGATCTTCTGGCCGAGGATCTGCGACACCTGGCTCGGCAGGTAGAAGATCAGGCCGTAGGCCGCGATCTGCACGATGAAGAAGTTCAGCGCGAAGAACATCACCTTCGGGTTGCGCAAGGTCTGCATCACGGTGTGCGGGCTGCCGGCCGCCTTCTGCGCCGCCTCCTGGTCGAGCACGGCCTGCAGCGCATCCTGCTCCGCGGGCGCGAGCCACTTCGCGGCATGCGGCCGGTCGACGATCACGAAGAAGGCCGCGATGCCGACCACCACCGCCATCGCGCCCTCGATCAGGAACATCCACTCCCAGCCCTTGAGCCCGCCGATGCCGTGCATCTCGAGCAGCGCGCCCGAGACCGGCCCGCCGATCACCAGCGCGCCCGCGAAGCCGAACAGCAGGATGCCGTTGGCCTGCGCCCGCACCTTGGCCGGGAACCAGTAGGTCAGCGTGAGCAGCACGCCCGGGTAGAAGCCGGCCTCGGCGATGCCGAGCAGGAAGCGCAGCAGGTAGAACGAGGTCTCGGTGGTCGCGAACATCATGGCCGAGGCCACCAGGCCCCAGCTCACCATGATCCGGCTGAGCCAGATGCGCGGGCCGACGCGCGTCATGATCACGTTGCTCGGCACCTCGAAGATGGCGTAGCTCACGAAGAAGATGCCGGCGCCGAGCGCGAAGGCGCCGTCGCTGAGGCCGGTGTCGATCTGCAGCGCGTTCTTCGCGAAGCCGACGTTGACGCGGTCGAGGATCGACATGATGTACATGAGGACCAGCATCGGCAGCAGGCGCCAGCGCGCCTTGTGGACGGCGGCGCCGACCAGGGGGCTGTAGGGATTCATCGTTGTTGTCTCCTGAAAAATTCTCGGGATGAAGCGCGTTCGGGCTAGTGGTTGCGACGCGGAATCCCCGCGGTCTGCGCCACGCGCTGGTACTTGACGGCCGGCTTGAGCACCATGCCTTCGGACAGCGTGTCGACCATCGCGCGCTGGATCTCCTGCCACGGCGTCTGGCTCGCGGGGATCGGATAGCCGCCCGCGGCCTCGAGCTGGCGCGCGCGGGAGCGCAGTTCCTCGTCGTCCACGAGCATGTCGACGCGACGCGCCTTCAGGTCCACGCGCACGCGGTCGCCGGTGCGCAGCAGCGCCAGGCCCGCGCCCGCCGCGGCCTCGGGCGAGGCATTGAGGATCGAGGGCGAACCCGAGGTGCCCGACTGCCGGCCGTCGCCGATGCAGGGCAGCGCCGAGACGCCGCTCTTGAGCAGGTGCGCGGGCGCGCGCATATTCACCACCTCCGACGAGCCCGGGTGCCCGATCGGTCCCACGCCGCGCATGAACAGGATGCAGGAGGCGTCGATGTCCAGCGCCGGGTCCTCGATGCGGCGCTCGTAGTCCTCGGGGCCGTCGAACACGATCGCGCGGCCGACGAAGGCATCGGGGTCGCCGGGCGCGCTCAGGTAGCGTGCCCTGAACTCGTCGGAGATCACGCTGGTCTTCATGATCGCGCTGTCGAACAGGTTGCCCGACATCACGAGGAAGCCGGCGTTCTGTCGCAGCGGCGCCTCGAAGGGGCGGATCACGTCGGTGTCCTTCACCGGCGCCTGCGCGCAGTTCTGCGCCAGCGTGCGGCCCGTGACCGTGAGCGCGCCCTCGCGGATCAGGCCGTGGCGATGCAGCTCGGCCACCACGGCCGGCACGCCGCCGGCGCGGTAGAACTCCTCGCCCAGGTACTTGCCGGCCGGCTGCATGTCGAGCAGCAGCGGCACGTCGAGCCCCACGCGCTCCCAGTCCTGGATGACCAGGTCCACGCCCGCATGCTTGGCGATCGCGATCAGGTGGATCGGCGCATTGGTCGAGCCGCCGATCGCCGAGTTGACGACGATCGCGTTCTCGAAGGCCGCGCGCGTGAGGATGTCCGAGGGCTTGAGGTCCTCGCGCACCATCTGCACGATGCGCCGCCCGGTCTCGTAGGCCATCTGCCCGCGCTCGCGGTACGGTGCCGGAATCGCGGCGCAGCCCGGCAGGCTCATGCCCAGCGCCTCGGCCAGCGCGTTCATGGTCGAGGCCGTGCCCATCACGTTGCAGTGGCCGATCGAGGGCACGGTGGAGCCGACCAGGTCGATGTAGCCCGGAAAGTCGATGCTGCCCTTGGCGAACAGCTCGCGCGCCTTGAACAGCGTGGTGCCGGTGCCGGTGCGCTGGCCGTCGTGCCAGCCGTTGAGCATCGGCCCGCCCGACAGCACGATGGCCGGGATGTTCGCGGTGGCCGCGGCCATCAGCGCGGCCGGAGTGGTCTTGTCGCAGCCGGTGGTCAGCACCACGCCGTCGATCGGGTAGCCGGTCAGCGTCTCGACCAGGCCCAGGTAGGCCAGGTTGCGGTCGAGCGCGGCCGTGGGCCGACGGCCGTTCTCCTGGATCGGGTGCATCGGGAATTCCATCGCGATGCCGCCCATCTCGCGGATGCCGTCGCGCACCCGCTGCGCGAGCTCGCGGTGGTGCCGGTTGCACGGCGTCAGGTCGGAGCCGCTCTGCGCGATCGCGATGATGGGCCGGCCGGACTGCAGCTCCTCGCGCGTCAGGCCGTAGTTGAGGTACCAGGCCAGGTGGAGGACCGAGAGTTCGCTGTGCTCGGGGTTGTCGAACCAGGCGGCGGAACGGAGGGGGCGGGGGGTCATTGGGGGTCTTTCTCGAAGGGCGTTCTCTTGGAGCGGCCGGAGCTTAGGGAGAGCGCCGCGCGAGCGCCAATGAGATCGGTTGCGAGGCCGTATAAGCGCTGCAAATACAGCCGATGCCCCGCCCGGGGGGCCGGTCCGGGCCAGCTTCTAGAATGGTTCGGTGAGCGCCCTTCCCACCTCCTCCCTCCCCCCCGCCGAACGCCGCCCTATCCGCGAACTCCCCGACGAGCTGATCAGCCAGATCGCCGCGGGCGAGGTGGTCGAGCGCCCGGCCTCGGTGGTGCGCGAGCTGCTCGACAACGCGCTCGACGCGGGCGCGACGCAGGTCACGGTGCGGCTGGCGTCCGGCGGCGTGCGGCTGATCTCGATCGAGGACGACGGCCTGGGCATCCCGCGCGAGGAACTCGTGGTGGCGCTGCGGCGCCATGCCACCAGCAAGATCGCGAGCCTCGGCGACCTCGAGACGGTCGGCACCATGGGCTTTCGCGGCGAGGCGCTGGCCGCCATCAACGCGATCGCCGAGCTGAGCCTGCAGTCGCGCGCGGCGGGTGCCGACGGCGCCTGGTCGCTCGACGGCCGCACCGGCGAGCTGCGCCCGGTGGCGCGCTCGCGCGGCACCACGGTCGAGGTGCGCGAGCTGTTCTTCGCGACCCCGGCGCGGCGCAAGTTCCTCAAGACCGATGCCACCGAGCTCGCCCACTGCATCGAGGCGGTGCGCCGCCATGCGCTGGCGCGGCCCGATGTGGGTTTCTCGGTCTGGCACGACGGCAAGCTGGTCGAGCAGTGGCGCGCCAGCGAGCAGCGCGAACAGCGCCTGGGCGATGCGCTCAGCGAGGATTTCGTGGCGCAGAGCGTCGTCGTCGAGCACGTCGGCGGACCGGTGCGCGTGGCCGGCCGCGCCGGCATTCCCGATGCCGCGCGCTCGCGCGCCGACCACCAGTTCTTCTACGTCAACGGCCGTTTCGTGCGCGACAAGGTGCTGTCGCACGCGGTGCGCAGCGCCTACGAGGACGTGCTGCACGGCCAGCGCCAGCCGGTCTACGTGCTCTACCTCGAGATCGACCCCGCGCGCGTCGACGTGAACGTGCACCCGACCAAGATCGAGGTGCGCTTCCGCGACGGCCGCGAGGTGCACCAGGCGGTGCGCCATGCGGTCGAGAACGCGCTGGCCGCGCCGCGCGCCGGCGACGCCACGCAAGCGGCCCAGGCGCAGCAGCCCTTCTTCAAGCCGGTGTCGCCGGTCACGACCGGCTCGTGGTCGCAGCCCGCCATCAATTTCAGGGCCGCCGAGCGCGGCGCCGGCGACTTCGAGGCCATGTGGCCGCGACGCGCCAGCGAGACCCTGCTGGCGCCCGAAGCCTCGTCGGCCCACTGGCCCGTGCTGTCCGATTCCGGCGTCGGCGCGGCGCCCGCCGCCACCTTCGGCACCCAGGCCCCGGCCGCGCCGTTCCAGGCCCCCGCGGGCCTGGCGGCCGAGCCCCGGACGCTGGCCCACAACGACGAAGCCTGGCCGCTGGGCCGCGCGCTGGCGCAGTTGCAGGGCATCTACATCCTGGCCGAGAACAGCCAGGGCCTGATCGTGGTCGACATGCACGCGGCCCACGAGCGCATCGTCTACGAGCGCCTCAAGACCCAGCTCGACGGCGCCGCCATCTCGAGCCAGCCGCTGCTGATCCCCGCCACCTTCGCCGCCACGCCGCAGGAAGTGGCCACGGCCGAGGCCTGCACCGCCGTGCTCGCCACGCTGGGCCTGGAGATCACGCCCTTCTCGCCGCGCACCTTGGCGGTGCGAGCGGTGCCCGGCACGCTGGCCGACGGCGACCCGGTCGAGCTGGCGCGCAGCGTGCTGGCCGAGCTGTCGCAGCACGACGCGAGCACCGTGGTGCAGCGGGCCCAGAACGAATTGCTGTCGACCATGGCCTGCCACGGCGCGGTGCGCGCCAACCGCAAGCTCACGCTCGACGAGATGAACGCCCTGTTACGCCAGATGGAGGCGACCGAGCGTTCGGACCAGTGCAACCACGGCCGTCCGACTTGGCGTCAGCTCTCGATCCGGGAGCTCGACGCCCTGTTCATGCGCGGGCGCTGAGCGAAATCCGCCCCAAAAGCCGTCCCAAAAGCCGCCAACTGGCGGCTTTTTGAGGGTTTTTCCGGGTTTCGGGCCGTCATCCGCATGGCGGGCACGCACGTTGCATGGTGAGTTCGCCAAAGACGCCATCAAGCGCTGGCCAGGGAGGTGTCGAAATGCACGTCGGCGTGTTTCGGCAGAAAGCAGATGAACTTTTTCGCCGGCTTCGCTGTCCCTCATTCCCATGATGAAACGCTGGACCCTCCTCGCGTCAGTCCTATCGCTTTGCGCCATTCTTGCCGCCGGCTGCTCGACCTTCGACGAGCAGCAGCGTGAATGGATCTTCCAGCCCAGCGACCGCAGCTGGGGCAACACCGCCACCATGGCCCAGGGCATGCAGGACGTGTGGATCGACTTCCAGTCCTCCATCACGGGCGAGCCCGCCCGCCTGCACGGCCTGTGGCTCGGCGGCGAGCCCGAGACCACCGACACCCCGGTGCTGCTGTACCTGCACGGCGCACGCTACAACGTGGCCGGCTCGGCCCCGCGCATCCAGCGCATGCACGAGCTGGGCTTCTCGGTGCTGGCCATCGACTACCGCGGCTTCGGCAAGAGCTCCAAGGGCCTGCCCTCCGAGGAATCGGCGCGCGAGGACGCCCGCGCCGCCTGGACCTGGCTGGCCGCGCGCCATCCGCGCCAGCACCGCTACATCTTTGGCCACTCGCTGGGCGGCGCCATCGGCATCGACCTGGCCGCGCGCGTGAACGACGAGAGCGGCACCATCGTCGAGAGCACCTTCACCTCGATCGCCGACGTGGTCGGCAGCTTCAAGTGGGGCTGGCTGCCCTTCCGTCCCTTCATCACCCAACGGTTCGAGGCGATCGACAAGGTCAAGGACATCGGCGCACCGCTGCTGGTGGTGCACGGCACCGCCGACAGCCTGATCAACCCGACGCTGGGCCGCAAGCTCTACGACGCGGCCACCGTGCCCAAGCTCTTCGTGCTGGTGGAGGGCGGTTCGCACCACAACACCAACTCGGTCGGCGAGGCCCAGTACCGAGCGGCGCTCACGCAGCTGTTCCGCATGAAGCCCGACAACATGGTGGCGCGCAACCAGCCCAAGCTGTCGCCGCCCTCGCCGGCGCTGCCGCCCGCGGTGTCGCCGCAGGACGTGCGCGGCGAAGCGCGCGCGAGCACCGTGCCCGCGGCGATCTAGTTAGCAGCGTCGCCGGTCCGTGCCCGAGGGCACGGACCTTTCTCATCGCACCGTTTTCAGGCCAGGTCGAACGGCAGCTGCCGCAGCGGCTTGCCCGTCAACTGCGCCACGGCATTGGCGAACGCGGGCGCCAGCGGCGGCAGGCCCGGCTCCCCCATCCCCTTGGGCGCATCGGCGCTCGGCACGATGTGGATGTCGAACTCCGGCACCTGCGTGATGCGCGCCACCGTGAAGTCGCCGAAGTTGCCCTGCTGCACCACGCCGTCCTTCAAGGTGATCGCGCTGCCCGGCAGGCAGGTCGACAGCCCCATCACCGCCGCGCCCTGCACCTGCGCTTCCACGCTGCGCGGATTGACGGCCAGGTTGCAGTGCACGCCGCTGGTCACGCGGTGCAGCACCGGCTGGCCGTCCTTGACCGAGGCTTCCACCACGTAGGCCACCACCGATTCGAAGGACTCGTGCACCGCCACGCCCCAGGCGCGGCCGTCCGCGAGCTTCTTCTTGCCGTAGCCGCTCTTGTCGACCGCAAGCTGCAGCGCGGCGCGATGGCGCGGATGCTTGTCGCCGAACAGCTGCATGCGGTAGGCCACCGGGTCCTGCTTCGTGCTGCGCGCGATCTCGTCGATCAGCGTCTCCATCACGAAGGCGGTGTGGGTCGAGCCCACGCTGCGCCACCACAGCACCGGCACGTTGAGCTGCGGATGGTGCACCGTCAGGCGCATCGGCAGCGGATAGGGATCGCGCATGCCCTCGACCGCCGTGGCGTCGATGCCGTCCTTCACCATGGCGCCCGCGAACACCGTGCCCGCGGTGATGGACTGGCCCACGATGACATGGTCCCAGGCGAGGATCCTGCCGCGTTCGTCGAAGCCGATGCGCGCGCGATGCAGGTGCATCGGCCGGTAGTAGCCGCCCTTGATGTCGTCCTCGCGGCTCCACAGCAGCCGCACCGGCACGTCGAGGCCGGCCGCGCGCGTGGCCTTGGCGATCTCGCAGGCCTCGACCACGAAGTCGCTGGTGCTCACGAAGCGCCGGCCGAAGCCGCCGCCCGCCATCTGCACGTTGACCTTCACCTGCGCGGGCTCGAGCTTCAGCGCCCGTGCCGCGGCGAAGCCGTCGAGGTCGGCGGACTGGGTGCCGACCCACAGCTCGGCGCGCCCGTCCGACAGCTTCACGGTGCAGTTCAGCGGCTCCATCGGCGCATGCGCCAGGTAGGGGAACACGAACTCGGCCTCGAGCTTGCGCGGCGCATTGGCCAGCGGCGCCATGTCGGCGTCGAACTTGCGGTTGCCGGGACGGCCGGCCAGTTCGCGGTACTGGGCCAACTGCTTGTCGGAGTCGACCTTCTCCACCGCCGCCGTGTCCCATTGCAGCTTGAGCGCGTCGCGGCCCAGCTTGGCGGGCCAGTAGCCATCGGCCACCACGGCCACGCCCTCCGCACCGCGGTCGAGCGGAATGCGCACGACGGCCTTCACGCCCTTGACGGCGCGCGCGGCGCTGTCGTCGACCGAAGCCAGGCGGGCGCCGAACACCGGCGGATGGGCCACCACTGCCGTGAGCTGGCCCGGATGCTTGACGTCGATGCCGAAGTCCTGCCGGCCGCTGCTCTTGGCGGCCGCGTCGAGGCGCTGGGTCGGGCGGCCGATGATGCGGAAGTCCTTCGGGTCCTTGAGCACCACCTTCTCGGGCACCGGCAGCGCCATCGCCGCCTCGGCCAGTTCGCCATAGCTCGCCTTGCGCCCGCCCGGGCCGAGCACCGTGCCGGCCTGCGTGCGCAGGGTGGAGGCATCGACCTTCCAGCGCGCCGCCGCGGCCGACAGCAGCATGGCGCGGGCGCGGGCGCCGAGCTCGCGGTACTGCACGAAGCTGTTCTTGATCGTGTTCGAGCCGCCGGTCAGGTGCATGCCGAAGAAGGGATCGGCATAGGCGGCGTCGTTGGTGCCGCTGCGGCTGCGCACCAGCGCCCAGTCGGCGTCGAGCTCCTCGGCCAGGATCATGGGCAGGCCGGTCTGCACGCCCTGGCCGAACTCGAGCCGGTTGATGGTCACCATGACCTCGCCGTTGGGCGCGATCTGCACGAAGGCCAGCGGCTGTTGCGTCGGCTTGAGGCCGCCGGCGGCCGGGGCCGCGCCGCCGGCCTGCGCCAGGGCCAGATGCGGGAAGGTGCCGAGCGCGAAACCGCTCGCGCCGACGATCTTGAGGAAGCTGCGACGCGGCAGCGCGGCGGGCTCGTCGGCCGCGGGGCGGGCCATCAGGCGTTGCAGCGAACGCGGCAGGTCGTGGTAGTCGATGTGGGGCAGCATGGCTTTTCCTTCAGGCGAGGTTGCGGGCTGCATCGGCCACGGCCGCGCGGATGCGCGCATAGGTGCCGCATCGACAGATGTTGCCGGCCATGGCCGAGTCGATCTCGTCGGCGCTGGGCTGCTTGCCCGCGGGCAGCGACTGCAGGAAGGCGGTCGCGCTCATGATCTGGCCGCTCTGGCAGTAGCCGCACTGCGCGACGTCGTGCCGCACCCAGGCGGCGTGCACGGCCGCGCCGACGCGGTCGCTGCCGTCGGTCATGCGTTCGATGGTGGTGATCTTCTTGCCGTCGGCGGCGGCGACCGGCGTGATGCACGAGCGGATCGCCTGGCCGTCGAGGTGCACGGTGCAGGCGCCGCACAGCGCGGCGCCGCAGCCGAACTTGGTGCCGGTCATGCCCAGCGTGTCGCGCAGGGCCCAGAGGATGGGCGTGCCGGGATCGGCATCGACCGTGTGGTCACGGCCATTGACGTGGAGCGCTGTCATTGCTTCTTTCTCCGTGGGGGGTGGATGGAATTCACTTGGCGCCGTCGAGCAGCCATTGCGCGAGCGCCTGCAGGTCGGCATCGGGCACCTGGGCCTGCGGCGGCATCGGCATCGGGCCCCATTTGCCCGAGCTGCCGGCCTTGATGCTGGCCGCGAGCTGCGCGGCCGTGCCCTTGCCGTCGCCGTACTTCGCGCCGATGTCCTTCCAGGACGGGCCCACCACCTTGGTGGCGGGTTGATGGCAGGCGACACAGGCGTACTTCTGGGCCAGCGCGAGGCTGGCGTCGGCCTGCAGCGGCCACAGCGCGCCGGCGCCAACGGTCAGGGCCAGCACGAGCGGTGCTGCGATGGAGGTGATTTTTTCTGTGTTCATCGTGGAAAGGAGGGTTGCCTGATTCGACGGCGGGCCCGTGGCGCATGACGCCGCATGACCGCGGGCCCACCGCCGGCGAGTGTGGGGCGAAGACCGGCCGCGCGTTTGCCTGATTCGCTCGCGTTCTTGCCTGAAACACCGAGACTGCGACGGAAATGCGCGCCACGCGAAAGCGGCGGGCTAGACTTTTCACGACCTGTACTTCGAAAGGATCCAGATGGACCTCGCAGAACCCGCGCGGCTGGATTCCCCGGCCGTGCTCGACGACCTGCAGCGCGCCGTGGCGCGCACCGCGCATGCCGACGGCGACTACCTCACGGCCATTCCCGCGCTCTCGCTGCACCGCCGCAGCGCCGCGACCGCGCCACTGCACTGCCTCTACGGCTTTGGCCTGGGCATCACGGTCAGCGGGCAGAAGCGGGTGGCGCTCGGCGGCGAGGTGTTCGATTACGCGGCGGGCCAGTCGCTGCTGACCACGGCCGACCTGCCCGTGGTCTCGCACATCACCCGCGCCAACACGGCGCAGCCCTTCGTCGGCCTGGCGCTGCAGCTCGATCCGCGCGCGGTCATGCAACTGGCCGCCGAGATGGCGCTGCCCGCGCCGCCCCGGGACGGCAACCAGCGCGCCATGTCGCTCGGCGACCTCGACCCCACCTTGCTCGGCGCGGTGACGCGGCTGGTCGACCTGCTCGCCGAGCCGCGGCTGATCCCGCAGCTCGCGCCGCTGCTGCAGCGCGAGATCATGGTGCGGCTGCTCGCGGGCCGCCACGGACCGCAGCTGCAGCGCCTGGTGGCGATCGGCTCGCCGAGCCAGCAGGTGGCGCAGAGCATGGCCTGGCTCAAGCTCAACTTCACGCGCAACGTGCTGGCCGACGAACTGGCGGCCTCCGCGAACATGAGCCCCTCGACCTTCCGCCAGCACTTCCGCGCCGTGGCGGGCATGAGCCCGATGCAGTACCTCAAGCAGCTGCGGCTGCAGGAAGCGCGGCAGCTGATGCTGAACCAGGGCATCGACGCCGGCACCGCGGGCGTGCGCGTGGGCTACGAGAGCGCCTCGCAGTTCAGCCGTGAATATGCGCGGCTGTTCGGGGCGCCGCCGCTGCGCGACATACGGCGCATGCGCGAGACGAGCTGACACGGAACCGGGGCCGGGCCATTTGCTACGCTCGACCCCTCATGGGTTCTTCTTCCTCGCCTCCCGGTCCTCCGCGCTTCATCGCACTCGCCGGCCCCACCGCCTCTGGCAAGACCGCCGTCGCGCTGGCGCTCGCGCGCGAACACCCGGTGGAGATCGTCAGCGTCGATTCGGCGCTGGTCTACCGCGGCATGGACATCGGCACCGCCAAGCCCAGCGCCGACGAGCTGCGCGCGGTGCCGCACCACCTGATCGACATCCTCGATGCGCGCGAGAGCTACAGCGCCGCGGCCTTCGTGGCCGATGCGGCGCGGCTGATCGACGAGATCCGCGCGCGCGGCGCAATGCCGCTGCTGGTCGGCGGCACGATGCTGTACTTCAAGGCGCTGCTCGACGGCATCGACGCGATGCCCGCAGCCGATGCCGCGGTGCGCGCGCGCATCGATGCCGAGGCCGCCGAACTCGGCTGGCCCGCGATGCATGCGCGGCTCGCGCAGGTCGATCCGGTCACGGCCGCACGGCTCGCGCCGCAGGACAGCCAGCGCATCCAGCGCGCGCTCGAGGTCTACGAGAGCAGCGGCCAGCCGCTGTCGCACTTCCATGGCAGCGGCAGCAAGTCCACGCGCGGCGTCGAGGGCGGCCGGCTGTTCTCGCTCGAGCCCGCCGACCGCGCCTGGCTGCATGCGCGCATCGCGCAGCGCTTCGACGCCATGCTGGCCGCGGGCCTGCTCGACGAGGTGCGTGCGCTGCGCGCGCGCGGCGACCTCTCGCCCGAGCTGCCCTCGATGCGCTGCGTGGGCTACCGGCAGGCCTGGGAGACCCTGGACGCCGCCGACCCGCCCGATGCCGCCGCCCTTCAAGACCTGCGCGAACGCGGCATCGCCGCCACGCGCCAGCTCGCCAAGCGCCAGGTCACCTGGCTGCGCGGCATGCCCCACCGCACCGTGATCGCCTGCGACGCGCCCGACGCGCGGCAGGCCGCGGTGCGCCTCATCGCGCCCACGCTCCTCCCATGACCCTGCGCATCTCCGATCTGGGCAAGCACTACGGCCAGGCGCCGGTGTTCGAGCACGTCAGCCTCGCGATCGAGCCCGGCGAGTTCGTCGCCATCGTCGGCGAATCGGGCGTCGGCAAGTCCACGCTGCTCAACTGCATGGCCGGCCTCGACCGCTGGGACACCGGCAGCGTGGTGCACGACGGCACCGACATCGGCGCGCTCGACGGCGAGGCCTGCGCGCTCTGGCGCCGGCGCCACGTGGGCTTCGTATTCCAGGCCTTCCACGTGCTGCCGCACCTCGACGTGGCGCAGAACGTCGCGCTGCCGCTGATGCTGCTCGGCGAGCGCCGCGACGAGGCGCGCATTGCGCGCATGCTCGAGGCGGTGGGCCTGCCGGGCATGGGCGCGCGGCTGCCGCAGACGCTCTCGGGCGGCCAGCTGCAGCGCGTGGCGATCGCGCGCGCGCTGGTGCACCGGCCCGCACTGCTCCTGGCCGACGAGCCCACGGGCAACCTCGATCCCTCGACCGCCGCCAAGGTCATGGAACTCTTGATCGCGCAGACGCGCGAGCATGGCGCCTCGCTGGTGCTGGTCACGCATTCGGAGAGCGCGGCCGCGCGCGCCGACCGACTGCTGCACCTCACGGCCGCGGGCATCCGCGTCGGCTGATGGCGCGCGCGCCCTGGCCGCTGGCCGCGATCGCGGCGATCTACGTCGCCACCGAGCTGTGGCAGGTGGCCGCGCGGCCCAGCTCGATGATCGGCATCCGGCTGGCCGTCTATGCGCTGGTGTTCCTGGCGGCGCTCCACGGCAGCCGCGCGGCGGCCTGGCTCTGGGGCGCGATCAGCGCGATCGCGGCCGTCGCCAGCGGCTTTGCGCTCTGGACCTTGATTTCCACGCGCAACGCCCATGGCGTGGGCCCGGCGACGATCGCCTTCATCGGCTTCCAGGCCGTCTTCTATGCGGTGGGCACGGCCTACATCTTCGGCAGCCGTTCGCTGTGCGCGTTCCAGCAGGCGCGTGGCGCGCTGCGCGGCAAGGGGCCGGCCGCTCCGTCGCTATCGCCCTATGACGGCGCGCGCATCGCGCTCGGCAGCGATGCGCTGATGCTGGTGCGCCAGGGCAGCGTGCAGACCCGTGTCGAACTCGCGTCCATCGATGCGATCGCGGTGCGCTCGCAGACGATGGCCGAGGGCCTGCCGCGCGTGTGGATCGAGCCTTGCTCGCAGCGCGACGGCACGCAGCCGCTGATGGCGGTCACCACGCTGGCCGGCGGCTTCGCGCGCTTCGAGGCCTGGCTGTTCGAACTGCCGGGCTTCGATGCGCGGGCCTATCGGCAGTTGCTCGAATGCGGCGAGAACGCGCGCCGCATCGTCTGGCGCCGACCCTAGGCCGTTCCGCCCAGCAGCGCCGCGTATCGCCCCAGGTCCACGTTGCCGCCGCTGATCAGCACGCCCACGCGCTGGCCCGCGATCAGCGGACCCGCCGCGCAGGCGGCCGCGAACGCGAGGCAGCCCGTGGGCTCGACCACCATCTTCATGCGCTCGGCGAAGAAGCGCATCGCCTCCACCAGCTGCGCATCGCTCACCGTGAAGATGTCGTCGACGTCACGCCGGATGATGCCGAAGGTGTACTCGCCCAGGTGCTGCGTCTGCGCGCCGTCGGCGATGGTCTTGGGCGTGTCGATGTGCACGATGCTGCCCGCGCGGAACGACTGCTGGCCGTCGTTGCCGGCCTCGGGCTCGACGCCGTAGACCTTGCAGCCGGGCGCGAGCGCGCGCGCCGACAGGGCCGAGCCCGACAGCAGCCCGCCACCGCCGAGGCAGACGAACAGGTGGTCGAGCGGGCCCGTCTCCTCGATCAGTTCCTTCACGGCCGTGCCCTGGCCGCTGAGCACGTCGGGATGGTCGTAGGGCGGGATCAGCGTCATGCCGCGCTCGGTGGCGAGCCGGCGCGTCAGCGCCTCGCGGTCCTCGGTGAAGCGGTCGTACTGCACCACCTCGGCACCGTAGCCGCGTGTGGCCGCGAGCTTGGCGGCCGGCGCGTCCTTGGGCATCACGATCACCGCGGGCATCGACAACAGGCGCGCGGCCAGCGCGATCGCCTGCGCATGATTGCCCGACGAGAAGGCGATCACGCCGCCCTTGCGCTGCTCGGCGTCGAACTTCGACAAGGCATTGAAGGCGCCGCGGAACTTGAAGGCGCCCATGCGCTGGAAGTTCTCGCACTTGAAGAAGAACTGGGCGCCCCAGCGGGCATCGGCGGTGCTGGATCGCAGCACCGGCGTGCGGTGGGCATGGCCTTCGAGCCGCGCGGCCGCGGCGGTGACGTCGTCGTAGGTAGGGAGTTGCATGGGCCTAGTGTCGCGCAGTTGAAAGCGCACGGGCAAGCCCGCGGCCACGAGGAAGACGACCCAAAAAAGAAGCCCGCAGTCTTCGCGACCGCGGGCGCTTCATCGCAGGGGCGCGAGGCTCAGGCCTCGGGTGCCACCCGCCCCTGCGGCGCGACGACGTCGGCCTGGCTCGTTTCTTCCTTCTCGTGCCGCGCCGCGATGAACAGGTACATCGCCGGCACCACGAACAGCGTGAACAGCGTGCCGATCGACAGCCCGCTGAAGATCACGATGCCCATCGCCTGGCGGCCCGCCGCGCCCGCGCCCGAGGCGATGACCAGCGGCAGCACGCCGAACACCATGGCGGCCGTCGTCATCAGGATCGGGCGCAGCCGCGTGCCCGAGGCCTCGACGATGGCGTCGAGCTTGCTCAGGCCCTGCTTCTGCAGCCGGTTCGCCACCTCGACGATCAGGATGCCGTGCTTGCTGATCAGGCCCATCAGCGTGACCAGCCCGACCTGCGTGTAGATGTTCATCGAGGCGAAGCCCCAGAAGATGAAGATCATGGCGCCGAACAGCGCCAGCGGCACCGACACCAGGATCACGATCGGATCGCGGAAGCTCTCGAACTGCGCCGCCAGCGCCAGGAACACGATGATCAGCGCGAACACGAAGGTGATCGCGAAGTTGCCCGACTCCTGCACGAACTGGCGCGACTGGCCCGCGTAGTCGACCGTGTAGCCGCTGGGCGCGAGCTGCTGCACCACGCTGCGCAGGTACTCGAGCGTCTCGCCCTGCGTGCCGCTGGGCACGCCCTGGATGGTCACCGAGTTGAGCTGCTGGAAGTGGTTCACCGTCTCGGGCTGCACGCTGTACTTCAGGCTCGCGACCGTGCTGGCCGGCACCACGCCGTTGGGCGTCTTGATGTAGAAGTTCAGCACGTCCGAGGGGTTGAGCCGGTCGACCTGCTGCACCTGCGGGATCACCTTGTAGGAGCGGCCCGAGATCGAGAAGTAGTTGACGTAGCCGCCGCCGAGCGCCGCGCCCAGCGCGTTGCCCACGTCCTGCTGCGTGATGCCGAGCGAGGCGATCTTGTCGCGGTCGACCACCACGGTGGCCTGCGGCAGGTCGATCTTCAGGTCGGCGTCGATGTAGTAGAACTTTCCTTCGGCGCGCGCCTTGTCCATGATCTGCTGCGCGAGCGTGTTGAGGTTCTCGAACGGCTCGGTGGTCTTGATCACGAACTGCACCGGCAGCCCCGAGGCGCCCGGCAGCGCCGGGAACTGGAAGGCCACCACCTTCGCGCCGGCGATGCCGTTCCAGCGCCGCTGCAGGTCGGCCTGGATGTCGTGCGCGCTGCGCGTGCGTTCGTCCCAGGGCTTGAGCAGCACGCCGGCGATGCCGGCATTGGTGCTCGGCACGCCGGTCAGCTGGAACAGCTGCGCGTACTCGGGCGTGTCGTGCGCGACCTTGAAGATCTGGTCGGCATAGGTCTGCATCTGCGTGATGGTGGCCGTGGGCGCGCCCACCACCTGCGACAGCACGATGCCCTGGTCCTCCTCGGGCGCCAGCTCGGACTTCGACATCTTGAACATCACGAACAAGAGGCCGATGAGGATCACCCCCATCACGATCATCACCGGCCAGGTGCGCAGCACGCCGCGCAGGATCAGCTCGTAGCGGTGGTGCACGCGCTCGAAGACGTGCTCGATCTTCGAGGCGAACTTGCCGCTGTCCTGCTCGGGCTTGAAGATGCGCGAGCACATCATCGGCGACAGCGTGAGCGCGACCACGCCCGACACCACCACGGCGCCCGCGAGCGTGAAGGCGAACTCGGTGAACAGCGAGCCGGTCAGCCCGCCCTGGAAGCCGATGGGCACGTACACCGCCACCAGCACCACGGTCATCGCGAGGATGGGCCCGCCGAGCTCGCGCGCCGCGAGCAGCGCGGCCTGCATCGGCGTCTTGCCCTCGCGCATGTGGCGGTCGACGTTCTCCACCACGATGATGGCGTCGTCCACCACCAGCCCGATCGCCAGCACCAGCGCCAGCAAGGTGAGCAGGTTGATCGAGTAGCCGAGCACCAGCATCACGAAGAAGGTGCCGATCAGCGACAGCGGCATCGCGATCACCGGCACCAGCACCGCGCGCAGGCTGCCCAGGAACAGGTAGATCACCACGGTCACGATCAGCAGCGCCTCGACCAGCGTCTTGATCACCTCGCTGATCGAGGTGTTGATGAAGTCGGTCGAGTCGTAGACGATCTTGCCGGTCAGCCCGCTGGGCAGCTGGGCCTGCAGTTCGGGGAAGGTCGTGCGCACCTGCTTGGCCACGTCGAGGATGTTGGCCTCGGGCGCGACCTTGATGCCGATGAACACCGAGCGCACGCCGTTGAAGGCGACGTTGAAGTCGTAGTTCTCGGAACCCAGCGTCACGTTGGCCACGTCCTGCAGCCGCACGATGGCGCCGTTGCTGCTCTTGATGGACAGCTGCTTGAACTCGTCCACGCTGTGCAGCGAGGTACCCGCGGTGAGCGGCACGCTCACCATCTGGCCCTTGCTCTGGCCGACGGCGGCGAGGTAGTTGTTGGCGGCCAGCGCGGCGCTCACGTCGGTCGCGGTCACGCCGTAGGCGGCCATCTTCTGCGCGTCGAGCCAGGCGCGCAGCGCGAAGGTGCGCGCGCCCAGGATCTCGGCGGTCTGCACGCCGGGAATGGCATTGAGCTTGGGCTGCACCACGCGCACCAGGAAGTCGGTGACGTTGTTGTTGGGCAGCGTGTCGCTGTAGAAGCCGATGTACATGGCATCGGTGGTCTGGCCGGTGGCCACGGTCAGCACCGGCTGCTGCGCCTGCGGCGGGAGCTGGTTGCGCACCGAGTTGACCTGGGTGTTGATCTCGGTCAGCGCGCGGTTCGAGTCGTAGTTCAGCCGCAGGGTGGCGGTGATGGTCGACACGCCCAGGCTGCTCGAGGACGACAGGTAGTCGATGCCCTGGGCCTGCGACACGGCGGCCTCGAGCGGCTGCGTGATGAAGCCCGCGACCGTGGCGGCGTCGGCACCGTAGTAGGCGGTGCTGATGGTGACCACGCCGTTCTCGGTCTTCGGGTACTGGTTGACCGGCAGGCCGGACAGCGCGCGCAGCCCCAGCACCACGATCAGCAGGCTCACCACCATCGCCAGCACGGGCCGGCGGATGAAGATGTCGGTGAAGTTCATGCGTACGACCTCATTTTTCCTGCGGCGTCGGGTTCGGGCTGTTGGTCGGCTGGACGCTGTTGTCGACCGTGACCGGCGTGCCGTTCTTCAGCTTGTTCTGTCCGCTGCTCACCACCACCTGGCCGGCCTCCAGGCCCTTGACGATGGCGATCTGGTCGCCGCGCGTCGGGCCGGTCTCGACGAAGACCTGCTGCGCGACGAGCTGCTGTCCGCTCGGCGCATTGGCGTTGGCCGCTGCCGCCGGCGCGGCCGGCGCGGCGCCCGATGCCGAGGCGGCGGGCGCGGTCGCGGCCTTGAAGGCATCGGCCGTCTTCACGACGAACACCGTCGAGCCGTAGGGGTTGTAGGTGACGGCGGTGGACGGCAGCGTGAGCTGTTCGCGCGCGCCGCCGATGTCGATCTTCACGGTGGCGAACATGCCCGGCAGCAGTTGCTGCTTCGGGTTCGAGACCGTCGCCTGCACCTGCACGTTGCGCGTGGTGGCATCCACCTTGGGGCTGATCGCATTGATCTTGCCGCTGAAGGCCTGGCCGGTGAACGCATCGACCCCGAGATTCACCATCTGGCCGACCGCCAGCCCGGCGAGCTGCTGCTGCGGCAGCGTGAAGTCGACGTAGATCGGGTCCAGCGTCTGCAAGGTAACCAGCTTGTCGCCCGCGTTCACGTACTGGCCCGGGTTCAGCGTGGTGATGCCCAGGCGGCCCGCGAACGGCGCGCGGATCGACTTCTTCGCCACCACGGCGGCCTGCTGCTCGACCTGCGCGCGCTTGGCCTTGAGGTCGTTGGTGTCGGCATCGATCTGCGCCTGGCTCACGGCCTGCACCGCGAGCTGCGCCTGGTCGCGCTTGAGCACGGTGGCGGCCTGCGCGGCGGCGGCTTCGGCGGCATGCAGCAGCGCGATGTCGGAGTCGGCGTTGAGCTCGACCAGCAGCGCGCCGGCCTTCACGTCCTGCCCGGACTTGAAGTGCACCTGGCGCACCAGCCCGGCCACCTCGGTGCTGAGGTCGGCACCGCGCACCGGGTTCAGCGTGCCGACCGCGGAGAACTGCGATTGCCACTGCAGCTTCTGCACCTCGACCGTCGACACGGTCTGCGGGCCCGGCTTGGGCACGGCGGCAATCAACGCGCGGATCTGCAGGAACTTGCCGAGCGCCAGGGCGGCGACCAGCAGCAGCACGCAGCCGATCATGATGATCATTCTCCGGGTCATGGGTAGGCTTCTCTTCGAGTTATGGATGAGGGGGTGAGGTGCCGCGGCAGGATGACGTCGTGCCGCGGCGGGGTTCAGTTCTGCGCCGGCGCCGCTGCGGGCGTGGCGTCGGCGGCCGGGGCGATGGTGGCGTCGGCGAGTTCGCCGCGGTTCCACCAGCCGCCGCCCAGGGCCTGGAACAGGGCCGCCGTGTCGGCATAACGCGCGGCCTGGGCCTGCACCAGCGCGGTGTGCGTCTGCAGCCAGGCCTGCTGCGCGGTCAGCAGCTGCACGTAGCTGACGGCGCCGGCGCGGAACTGCGTCGTCGTCAGGTCGAGCGACTGCCGCGCGAGCGACTCGGCCGTGGCCTGGGTCTGCAGCGCGGTGGCGTCGATCTCGAGCGCGCGCAGGGCATCGGCCACGTTCTGGAAGGCACCGAGCACGGTGTCGCGGTACTGCCCCGCCGCCGCGTCGTAGGCCGCGACCGCCGCGCGCTTCTGCGCACGCAGCGAGCCGCCGTCGAAGATCGGCTGCGCGAGCGCCGCGCCCACGCTCCAGAAATCGCTGGCCGAGCGGAACAGCTCGCGCGTGCGCGTGGCGCTGCTGCCGTAGCTGCCGGTCAGGTTGAACTTCGGATAGAGGTTGGCGGTGGCCACGCCGATCTCGGCGCTGGCCGCGTGCAGCCGGGCCTCGCTGGCGCGCACGTCGGGCCGCTGGCGCGCGAGCTCGGAGGGCAGCGACAGCGGCAGCTCGGCGGGCAGGCTCAGGCTCGCGAGATCGAATTCGGGCAGGCCGGCCTCGCTCGGCAGCCGGCCCGCGTAGACCGCGAGCTGGTGGCGCGTCTGCGCGAGCGACTTCTCGATCGCGGGAATCGTGGCCAGCGTCTGCGCGAGCTGGGTGCGCTGCTGCAGCACGGTCGACTTCGGGATCGCGCCGGTGTCGAACTGCTTTTCGATCACGTCGAGCTGCTGCTGCTGCGCCTGCAGCACCTCGCGCGTGGCCTGCAGCTGCGCGCGCAGCGCGGCCTCGCGGATCGCGGTGGTCACGAGATTGCCGGTCAGCGTCAGGTAGACCGCCTCGACCTGGTAGCGCTGCGCCTCGAGCGTGGCCTGCGCGCCCTCGAGCGCGCGGCGGTTGCCGCCGAAGACGTCGAGCGCATAGCTGACGTTGACCTGCGCGTTGTAGAGCGTGAGCAGCTGGCCGCCCGGCACCTGCGTCGTCACCTGCGAGGCGCGCTGGCGCGTGCCGCCCAGCGAGCCGTTGACCTGCGGCCACAGCAGGCTGCCCGACTGCGCCTCGTAGTTGGCCTGCGCCTCGCGCAAGGTGGCCTGGGCCGAGGCCAGCGTGGGGCTCTGCGCGAGCGCGTCGCGGATCAGGCGGTCGAGCGGCTCGGAACGGAACACGGCCCACCACTGCGCGGGGATGTCGCGGCCCGGCAGCAGTTGCTGCGACTGGCCGCCCGGAACCGGCGCCTGCGCGGTGCGCTCGGGCATCGGCGAAGGCGTGTAGTCGGCGCCCTGCGCGGCGGCCGGCAGGCCCGGTGTCTTGAAGTCGGGGCCGAGCGTGCAGGCGCTCAGCAGCAGGGCAGCCCCGAGAACGGCGCCCTGGCAGGGCCATCCAGCGCGCCTGCGCACCGGGTCGGCCAGCCAGCGGTAGGGGGGAGGATCCTGTGGTGCGTTGTTTTCTTGGTTTTGCATTGGGCGAGGGTTGTACACCCGGAACGTCACGAAAAGCTGACCTGAAAAGAAAGAAAGGCCGGCCGGAAACGGGGCGGAACCGGGCCGGATTGTCTGGCCCGGCGTTACGCGAGCATTGCGAACGCTGCCGGCCGTTGCGGTGAAAACCCTAGCTGCGCAGCCGCTCCGGATTTCGTACTCTGTATACAGAGTTCAGAAACGGAGTCCTTCCATGCCCGCCCAGCTCGTCAGCATCGAGGTCGCGCCCGACCTCGTCGACCAGGTCTACCGCGCCCTGCTCGGCGCGATCAGCAGCGGCGAGCTCGCGCCCGGCGAGCGGCTCACGCAGGAGGACATCGCGCAGCGGCTTTCGGTGTCGCGCCAGCCGGTGCTGCAGGCGCTGCGGCTGCTCAAGAAGGACGGCTTCGTGCACGACGCGCCGGGCCGCGGCGTGCTGGTGGCGCCGCTCGACGCCGACTGGATGCGCAAGGTCTACCAGGTGCGCGGCGCGCTCGACGTGTTGGCCGCGCGGCTCGCGGCGGCCGAACGCTTTCGCATAGACCCCAAGCTGATGGAGCGCGGACGCCGCGCCGCGCGCGGGCGCAACGTCGAGGCCATGATCGATGCCGACATGGCCTTCCACCAGGCCATCTATGCGGCCTCGGGCAACCCGCTGATCGCGCAGAGCGCCGACCAGCACTGGCACCACCTGCGCCGCGCGATGGGTGCGGTGCTGCAGGCCGAGCCGCAGCGCGAGTCGCTGTGGGACGAACACGAGGCCATCGCGGCCGCCATCGCCGCGGGCGACGCCGAGCAGGCCGCGCGCCTGAGCGAGGAGCACGTGGCGCAGGCCAGCGAGGCGCTGGGCCGGCGCCTGGCCGCGCAGCTCGCGCGCGCAGCCTCACCCGCATCGGCCCCCTCTTCCCCTTCCCACCCCCGCACGACCCAAGGAGACACCGCATGAAGCTGACCCCCGAGCAACGCGCGCAGTTCGAGCGCGACGGCTACCTGTTCTTTCCCGGCCATTTCTCCCCCGACGAGACCCGCGTGCTGACCGACGCGGTGCCCGAGCTCTACGGCCGCCGCGAGGCCTTCAACGTGCGCGAGAAGGGATCGGACGCGGTGCGCACGAACTTCGCGGCCCACCTCTACAGCGAGCCCTTCGCGAAGCTCGCGCGCCATCCGCGCATGGTGGGCCCGGTGCGCGACCTCTTCGAGGAGGAGGTCTACATGCACCAGTTCAAGATCAACGGCAAGATGGCCTTCGAGGGCGACGTCTGGCAGTGGCACCAGGACTACGGCACCTGGCTCAACGACGACCTGATGCCGACCGAGCGCGCGATGAACGTCGCGATCTTTCTCGACGACGTGAACGAGCACAACGGCCCGCTGATGTTCATCCCGGGCAGCCACCGCAAGGGCGTGGTCGACGCGAAGCACGACCTCACGACCACCAGCTACCCGCTGTGGACGGTCGACAACGCGCTGATCCGCCAGCTGGTGGATCGCGCCGGCGGCAAGGACGGCGGCATCGTCTCGCCCAAGGGCCCGGCCGGCTCGATGATCCTGTTCCACAGCTGCCTGGTGCATGCCTCGGGCAGCAACCTGTCGCCGTTCAACCGCGTGGCCGTGTACCTGAGCCTGTGCGCGGTCAGCAACCACATCCGCCGCCACAAGCGCCCCGAGTACATCGCGCACCGCGACTTCGCGCCGATCGAGATGCTGCCCGACGACTGCCTGCTCCAGCCTTACCCGGTCGACCTGCCGTGGAAGAACGGCCTGCCCGAGAGCGCGCTGCGCACCTCGACCGAGACGCTCGAAGCAGTCGCCTGATTCCGTCCAGAAGAACCACCGAGACCAAGCCCCTTCCATGAGCCTCCACCAGAAACTCCAGCAGCGCGCCGCCGAAGGCCGCCCGATCCGCATCGGCCTGATCGGCGCCGGCAAGTTCGGTTCGATGTACCTCGCGCAGATCCCGCGCACGCCGGGCGTGCAGCTGGTCGCGATCGCCGACCTCTCGCCCGCGGCCGCGCGCGCCAACCTCGAGCGCGTGGGCTGGGAGGCCGCGCGCGCCAACGCAACGTCGGTGCAGGAGGCGCTGAAGTCCGGCGCCACCTGGATCACCGAGGACTGGCAGGCCGTGACGCGCGAGCCTTCGATCGACATCGTGGTCGAGTGCACCGGCAACCCCGTGGCCGCGGTCGACCACTGCCTCGATGCCTTCGCGCACGGCAAGCACGTGGTCAACGTGACGGTCGAGGCCGATGCCTTCTGCGGCCCGCTGCTGGCACGCCACGCGCAGCAGGCCGGCGTGGTCTATTCGCTGGCCTTCGGCGACCAGCCCGCGCTGATCTGCGACCTGGTGGACTGGGCGCGCACCTGCGGCTTTCCGGTGGTGGCGGCCGGGCGCGGCCACAAGTGGCTGCCGCATTTCAGCGAATCCACGCCCGAGACCGTCTGGGGCAACTACGGCCTCACGCCCGAGCAGGCACGGCGCGGCGGGCTCAACCCGAAGATGTTCAACAGCTTCCTCGACGGTTCCAAGCCCTCGATCGAGAGCTCGGCGGTGGCCAATGCCACCGGGCTGGGCGTGCCCTCCGACGGCCTGCTCTATCCGCCGGCCAGCGTGGAGGACATCCCGTTCGTGACCCGCCCGCGCAGCGAGGGCGGCGTGCTCGAGCGCAAGGGCATGGTCGAGGTGGTCTCCTCGCTCGAGGCCGACGGCCGCAAGATCCCCTACGACATCCGCATGGGCGTGTGGGTCACGGTCGAGGCCGAGACCGACTACATCAAGAACTGCTTCGAGGAATACAACGCCCACACCGACCCGAGCGGTCGCTACTTCACGCTCTACAAGCGCTGGCACCTGATCGGGCTCGAGGTCGGCCTGTCGGTCGCGAGCGTGGCGCTGCGCGGCGAACCCACGGGCGTGGCCACCTGCTGGAACGCCGACGTGGTCGCCACCGCCAAGCGCGACCTCGCGCCCGGCGAGCTGCTCGACGGCGAAGGCGGCTACACGGTCTGGGGCAAGCTGCTGCCGGCCGAGCGCTCGCTGCGCATCGGCGGCCTGCCGCTGGGGCTGGCGCACGGCATCAAGCTGGTGCGCCCGGTGCGCAAGGGCCAGAGCCTGACCTGGGCCGACGTGGCGATGGACACCGGCACCCACGCCTTCAAGCTGCGCAGCGAACTCGAGGCGATGTTCGCACCGAAGGAACAGGCCCGGGCGGCCTGAACCCGAGCGACGCGGCTCGGGCCGCGTCCGCCACCGGCAGGCAGACCTCGTGCCACGGCACGAGCCTGCCGAGCGCGCCGAAGCGCAGCAGCAACAGCAACTTCGCGTCGAAGATCGATTCGGCCGGCCGCATCGCGCCCAGGCTGAAGGTACGGGCGACCGGCATTGCGCTGCCGGCCGGGTCGTAAAAGAATATGCAACTCGCTGTCGAAATGCCGGTTGGCCGGCCGTCATTGGTGTGAGCGATCTTGCTCGGTCCGCTTTTCATGACGGAGTTGCACCATGCAGTACATGCTTTTGTTCTATCAGACGCCTGCCGAATTCGAGCAGCGCGACGATGCGTCCGCCCAGGCCCGGCGCGCGAGCTGGGTGGCCTACGCCGACGCGGTGCGCCAGTCGGGCCTCGCGCTCGGCGGCCACGGCCTGATGCCGCCGATGACCGGCACCACCCTGCGCATCCGCGGCGACAAGCGCCAGGTGCAGGACGGCCCCTTCGCCGACACCAAGGAGCAGCTCGGCGGCTACTTCGTGATCGACGTCCCCGACCTCGACGCCGCGCTCGAATGGGCCGCGCGCGCGCCCTGCGCCGCCACCGGCGGCGTGGAAGTCCGTCCGGCCTTCACCGCCAGCGCCCAGGGCGGTTGAGGCCGCCGAGGCACGCGCCATGAACGACACGGCCGCCCGCGAGGCTGCCGAGCGAGCGGCCCGCCAGTCCTATGGCCGGCTGCTCGCGATCCTCTCGGCACGCACGCACGACATCGCCGGCTCCGAGGACGCGCTGGCCGATGCCTTCGCGCGCGCGCTCGAACGCTGGCCGTCCGATGGCGTGCCCGAGCGGCCCGACGCCTGGCTGCTGAGCGTCGCGCGCAACCGCCGGCTCGATGCCTGGCGCCACACCCGCGTGCAGGACGACGCCACCCAGACCCTGCTGCTGCTGGCCGGCGAGATGGACACCGCCGAGGCCGAGGGCCATGCGGTGCCCGACGACCGGCTGCGCCTGTTCTTCGTCTGCGCCCATCCGGCCATCGATGCCGCCGCGCGCACGCCGCTGATGCTGCAGACCGTGCTGGGCCTCGACGCCGCGCGCATGGCCGGCGCCTTCCTCACCTCGCCCGCCACCTTGAGCCAGCGGCTGGTGCGCGCCAAGACGCGCATCCGCAGCGCCCGCGTGCCCTTCGAATACCCGCAGCAGCGCGAGCTGCCGCAGCGGCTGCAGGACGTGCTCGACGGCATCTATGCCGCCTACGGCACCGGCTGGGACGACGTCGACGGCGCCGATGCGCGGCCCGACGGCCTGACCACCGAGGCCATCGACCTCGGCCGCATCCTCTGCGCGCTGATGCCCGAGGAGCCCGAGCCGCTGGGCCTGCTCGCGCTGATGCTGTTCTGCGAGAGCCGCGCCGAGGCGCGCCGCAGCGACACCGGCGCCTACGTGCCGCTCGACCAGCAGGACACCGCGCGCTGGGACCCCGACCTGCTCGCCGAGGCCGAGGCCTGCCTGCGCCGCGCCTCGGCCATGCAGCGCCTGGGCGCCTACCAGCTCGAGGCCGCGATCCAGTCGGCGCACTGCGAGCGCCGCGTCGGCGCGCCGGTGCCGCCCGAAGCGCTGGTATCGCTTTATGAAGGCCTGCTCGCGCTGCGGCCGAGCATCGGCGCGCAGGTGAGCCTGGCCTGCGCGCTCGCCAACGCGCGCGGACCCGACGCGGGCCTGCGCACGCTCGATGCGATCCCCGCCGAGGACGTCGCGAACTACCAGCCCTTCTGGGCCGCGCGCGCGCACCTGCTGGCGGCCGGCGGCGCGCGTGCCGCGGCGCGCCAGGCCTACGAGCGCGCGATCGGCCTCGCGAGCAGCGCGGCGGTGCGCACCTACCTCGGCGCGATGATGCTGCGCCTGTGAGGCGCGGCGCGCTCAGCCCGCGTCGGGCCGGGCATTGAAGGTGCGCGGGAACAGTGCCGCCTGCGAGCGGTCGCGCAGCCGGTAGCTCATCGCCGGGCGCCCCGGCCCGCCCGCGAGCATGCCGGCCTCCTCCATGAAGCCGCCGTCGAGCATGCGCTTGCGGAACGCGCTCTTGTCGACCGGACGCCCGAGCACGACCTCGTAGGTGTGCTGCAGCGCCGGCAGCGTGAACGGCTCCTCGAGCAGGAAGGCCGGTAGCGAGGTGTATTCGACCTTGCTGCGCAACCGCGCCACCGCCGCCGCGAGCAGCTCGCCATGGTCGAAGGCCAGCCGCTTGCGCAGCGCCGCCTCGACCTCGAACCACGCCACCTCGGCCGCGTTGGCACCGCCACGCAGCTGCATCGCCTGCGCCGGGATCAGCGCATAGAAGCAATGCGTGGCCGACCAGCCGCGCGGATCGCGCTTCGCCCCACCCCAGCTGCCGAGCTGCTCGAGGTAGGGCGTGACCACGCCGGTCTTCTCGCGCAGCTTGCGCAGCGCACAGTCGAGCAGCGTGGCGTCCTCGTCGACGTTCACGAAGCCGCCCGGCAGCGCCCAGCGTCCCGGACAGGGCTCGGCGCTGTCGGCGGGGCGGCGCACCAGCAGGACCTGCAGCGCGTCGTCGAGCACGGTGAACATCGCCACGTCGACGGTGACGAGGGGGCGGGGGAAGTCGAGCGAGGGAAAGGTCGATGCGGAGGCGTTCACGAAGGACTTGACGAGCATTCGATTAGTTGTACTATACAACCCTTGTTAGTTGTACAGGACAACTAACAATCAAGACCAACAGAACAACAAGAAGGAAAGACATGAACAGGGCACAACGCGCCGAGCTCGCGCACGAAACACTGGAGATCCTCGACCGCGGCGCCTACGCCACCGCGGAAGGCCGCACGATCGGCCTCGAGAAGGAGATCGCCGCCTGCCTCGCGCAAACGCGCTACTTCGACGAGGCGCAGGCCGGCGAGCTCGTGCGACAGGTCGAACGCTCGGCCACCGGACCGCACCGCGCCACCATCGAGGTCGTCAACGAGACCACCCTGGCCGGCATCTCGCGCCTCTCGGCCACGGGCCGCCATCGCATCGCCGCACTGAACTTCGCCTCCGCGCGCCATCCCGGCGGCGGCTTTCTGGGCGGGAGCCTCGCGCAAGAGGAGTCGCTGGCCACCAGCTCGGCGCTGTACGCATCGCTGCTGCGCGCACCGCAGTTCCACGAGACGCATCGGGCGGCGCCTTCGCTGCTCTATTCGCACGCGATGGTCGTCTCGCCCGACTGCCCCGTCTTCCGCCACGACGACGGGAGCCTGATGGAGCGACCCGAGGCCGCCACCTTCATCACCTGCGCCGCGCCGAACGCGGGTGCCATCGCGCGCAACCAGCCCGACGCGCTGCCGCAGATTCCGCAGGTGCTCCAGGCGCGCGTGGCGTGCGTGCTGGCGCTCGCCGCCCGGCAGGCGTGCGATGCGCTGGTGCTCGGTGCCTGGGGCTGCGGCGTCTTCCGCAACGATCCGCGGGTCGTCGCGCAGGCGTTCCGTCATCACCTGGGCGCCGACAGCCCGTGGGCGATGCGCTTCGAGCGGATCGTCTTCGCGGTGCTCGATACCTCGGCGCAGCAGGAGACCTTCGCGGCGTTCCAGGACATCCTGGCCGCCTGATTCGCGCCCATGCCGGCGCTTCGATGAAAAGAAACACCATGACCCCCTCTCTTTCGATCCACACCCGCACCGCCCTGATCGAGCGCATCGCCCAAGGCTTCGAACCCCGCTACCTGCTGTTCTGGGGCCACCAGCCCGAGAAGGACGGCAGCGCCGGCAAGGGCTGCTTCAGCCAATGGTTCGAGGCGCCGTTCGAGATCGAAGGCGTGCGCTACGCGACGGCCGAGCACTTCATGATGGCCGGCAAGGCGCGGCTGTTCGGCGACACCGAGGTCCTGGGCCAGGTGCTCGCCGCGCGCACGCCGGCCGAGGCCAAGAAGCTGGGCCGCGCGGTGCGCGGCTTCGACGACACGGCCTGGACGAACGCGGCCTTCGACCTGGTCGTGGAAGGCAACCTCGCGAAGTTCTCGCAGCACGCGGCGATGGGCGAATTCCTGCTGCGCACCGGCGAGCAGGTGCTGGTGGAGGCCAGCCCCTACGACGCGATCTGGGGCATCGGCATGGCCGCGAGCCATGCCGACGCGCGCGAGCCGGCGCGCTGGCGCGGCCAGAACCTGCTGGGCTTCGCGCTGATGGCCGTGCGCGACCGACTGCGGGCGGGCTGAGGCCATGACGTCCTCGATGGAAGACCGCTTCCGCGGCGCCCTGCTCGGCCTGGCCTGCGGCGACGCCGTCGGCACGCGCGTGGAATTCAGCCCGCGCGGCAGCTTCGTGCCCGTCACCGGCATGCAGGGCGGCGGGCCCTTCGGCCTCGCGCCCGGCGAATGGACCGACGACACCTCGATGGCGCTGTGCCTCGCGACCAGCCTGATCCATTGCCGCGGCTTCGACGCCGTCGACCAGATGAACCGCTACTGCAACTGGCGCAGCGTGGGCTACATGAGCAGCAACGGGCGCTGCTTCGACATCGGCATCACGGTGTCGAACGCGCTGTCGCGCTACCTCGCGAACGGCGATCCCTTCGCGGGCGATCCCGATCCGCGCACCGCCGGCAACGGCGCGCTGATGCGGCTCGCGCCGGTCGCGATGTTCGGCGTGGCCGATACGCCCGCACTGCTGCGGCTTGCCGCCGACAGCACGCGCACCACGCACGGCGCGGCCGAGGCGATCGCCTGCTCGCGCCTGTTCGCGCTGCAGCTGCAGGCCGCGCTGCGCGGCGAGGACAAGGCGTCGATCCTCGCGCCGCGCGACCTCGGCGAAGCACCGAGCCCCGGCGTGGCCGCGCTCGCGGCGGGCCGCTGGCGCGACAAGCCGCGCGATGCGATCAAGGGCTCGGGCTATTGCGTGGAATCGCTCGAGGCGGCGCTGTGGTGCTTCGCGCAGGCCGACTCCTTCGAGGAAGCGATCCTCGCGGCCGCCAACCTCGGCGACGACGCCGACACCACGGCCGCGATCTGCGGCCAGCTCGCGGGCGCGTTCCACGGCGTGGCGGGCATTCCGGTGCCATGGCTGGCCACGCTCGCGATGCGCGACGAGATCGACGCGATGGCGCGCGCGCTGTTCGCGCTCGCCCAGCCGGCCTGATCCCTTCGCTACTGCGCGTACGACAGCGGCAGCGCGGTCGTGAACTTGATCTCCTCCATCGCGAAGCTGGAACTGACGTCGAACAGCTCGGTGTCGGCGATCAGCCGCTTGTAGACCTTGTCGTAGGCCGCGATGTCGGGCACCACCACGCGCAACAGGTAGTCGATCTCGCCGCTCATGCGATAGAACTCGACGATCTCGGGGATCACGTCGACCACGGCCTTGAAGCGATCGAACCAGGCCTGCGTGTGGGTGCTGGTGCGCACGGCGACGAACACCGTCACGCCGACGTTGACCTTCTGCGGATCGACCAGCATCACGTTGCGCGTGATCACGCCGGCCTCCTTGAGCCGCTGGATGCGGCGCCAGCACGGCGTCTGCGACAGGCCGACCTCGCTCGCCAGCTCGGCGATCTGGCGCCCGGCGTCGAGCTGCATCAGCTCGAGAATCTTCCTGTCTATGGCGTCCAGTTTTATCTTTGCCATGAAAAATAGAATCTGATTCTCAAAATGCAGTGAAATCGAGTCTACAACGCAAGCCTTTTCCTGTCGCGGCTTCGCAGAATCGAGGCATGGACATCTACCTCGACGCCAACGCCACCACCCCCGTTCTGCCCCAGGCCCGCGAGGCCGCGCTGGCCGCCATGGCCGGCGATTTCGGCAACCCCAGCAGCATCCACAACACCGGCCTCAAGGCCCGGGCGCTGATGGACGCGGTGCGCGAGCGCGCCCGCCGCGCGATCGGCGCGCCCACGGGGCGGCTGCTGTTCCTCAGCGGCGCGACCGAGGGCATCCAGACCGCCGTGCTGTCGGCCCTGAACGCGCTGCGCGCGCGGCGCCAGGCCGGCGAGAGCGTGCCCGAGCTGCTGCTCTACGGCGCCACCGAGCACAAGGCCGTGCCCGAGGCGCTGCGCCACTGGAACGCGCTGCTGGGCCTCGACCTCGAGGTGCTGGCGATTCCCGTGGGCCGCAACGGCCGCCACGACCTGGACTGGCTGCGCGCGCACGCGCCGCGCGCCGGCATGGTCTGCACCATGGCCGCCAACAACGAGACCGGCGTGGTCAGCGACCTCGACGGCATCGCGGCCGCGCTGGTCTGCAGCCCGGCGCTGTGGATGGTCGACAGCGTGCAGGCGCTCGGCAAGCTGCCGCTGCGCCTGGGCGAGCGGCCGATCGACTACGCGCCCTTCTCGGGCCACAAGCTCTATGCGCCCAAGGGCATCGGCCTGCTCTACGTGCGCGAGGGCGCGCCCTTCACGCCGCTGATGGCCGGCGGCGGCCAGGAGGATTCGCTGCGCTCGGGCACCGAGAACATGTCGGGCATCGCCGCGCTCGGCGCGGTGCTGGGCGCACTCGAGGAGGGCTTCACCTTCCGGCGTGCCGATGCGCTCGCGGCCTGCCGCGACCGCCTGGCCGCCGCGCTGGCCGAGGCCTTCCCGGGCCTAGTCTTCAATGCGCCGAGCGCGCTGTGCCTGCCGACCACGCTGAACTTCTCGGTGCCGGGCCTGAGCTCCAAGCTGCTGCTGGACCTGTTCGACGCGGCCGACATGCGCGTGAGCGGCGGCTCGGCCTGCGGCGCGGCGAAGGCCCGGCCCAGCGACGTGCTCGAGGCGATGGGGCTGCCCGCCTGGCAGACCGCGTCGGCGGTGCGGCTGTCCTTCGGGCCGGCCAGCGACGATGCCTTCATCGACGAGGCCTGCGCGCGCATCCGCGCCTGCGGCGAGTCGCTGCGCCAGAGCTGCCTGGGCCCGGTGCCGCAGAACGAGGCGCAGCCACCCGAGCGCCTGACCCGCTTCGTGGTGGACGGCGCCTGCTGCTACCTGCTGGCCGATGCCGAGAGCCGGCGCTGCGTGGTCATCGATCCGCTGCCCGAACTGAACGCGCAACTGACCCAATGGCTGGGCTGCCACGGCTACACGCTGGCGGCCGTGCTCGACACCCACAGCCATGGCGACCATGCCTCCTCGGGGCCCGAACTGCGCGCCGCCGTGCCGGCGCAGCAGCTGGCACCGGGCGCGGTGGATGCGCTCGGCTGGCCCGAAGGCGCGACGCAGATCGCGCTCGGCGCCCTGCGCCTCACGCGGCTGGCCGTGCCGGGCCACACCGCCGACTCCACCGTCTACCTGCTGCGCGACGCCAAGGGGCTGCGCCTGGCCTTCGTCGGCGACACCGTGATGCCCGGCGCGCTGGGCCGCAGCGATTTCGCGCAGAGCCGGCCGCTGGCCTTCGGCCCGTCGCTGCTGAAGCTGCAGCGCGCCCTCAAGCCCGACACGCTGCTGCTGCCGGGCCACGACTACGACGACCGCTTCGCGAGCACGCTGGTCACGGAGCGCATGGCCCAGCCGCTGCTCGACGACGTGCTCGACGGCCACCTCGACGCGGGGGGCTTCGCGAGCGCGAAGGCGGCGCTCGAGCGCGACCTCGGGCTCACCGAGTACCGGACCATGGCCTGCGGCGCGCGGGTCGACCGCTGCGCCGGCGGCACCGGCAGCGGCACGCCCGAACTGTCGCCCGAGGCCTCGGCCGCGCTGCTGCGCAAGCATCCGGGCCTGCTGCTGGTCGACGTGCGCGAGCCCTACGAGCAGCGGCTCGGCCAGCCCGGCGTGCTCGATGCCGCGCGGCGCCAGGCGGTGCCGCTCTCGCGGCTGCTCAACGCCCTGCCCGACTGGCTGGCGCTGCCGAGCGAAACGCCGATCCTGTTCTTCTGCCGCAGCGGCAACCGCAGCGCGCAGGCGGCACGCGCGCTGCGCCGCCTCGGCCATGCGCAGGCCTGGAGCCTCGCGGGCGGTCTCGCGCTGTGGCCGCGCCATGCCGCGGACGAAGTGCGCACCTTGCACGAGGCGGTGCATTGATGCGCGCGCGGTCCGGGAACCTTCGCCGCTTGCCCGAACCGCATCCACGCTCACAACGATGTCAGGGACCGTCTCGATGAACCTCCGCCGCCGCCTTCTGCTCGCCACCTGCACCTGGGGTGCCACCGCCACCATGGTCCATGCCCAGACGCGGCGCGACGATGTCGCGGGCCGCTTCAAGAAGATCGAGGGCTTCGACTTCGACAAGCTGCCGCTCCGGGACGCGATCACGCTGGTCCATGGCAACGGCAAGCGCCGCATCGCGGTGTTCTCCGATCCGCGCTGCGGCCACTGCCAGCGCGTCGACAAGGACCTGAAGGCGATCGGCAACATCACGGTCCATGTCTTCCTCTACCCGGTGCTCGGCGAGGAATCGGTGGCCAAGGCGCGCAACATCCTGTGCAGCGCCCGACCGGCCATGAACTGGGAGCAATGGATCGAGAAGGGCATCGACCCCGGCGCGCCCGCGGGCCGCTGCGATGCCTCGGCGCTGCAGCGCAACGCGGCGCTGGGCAAGCGCTACGACGTGAGCGGCACGCCCACGCTGATCTTCGGCGACGGCACGCGCGTGCCGGGTGCGATACGGGCGGCGTGGATCGAGCAGTTGCTCGACGCCGCCGAGCGTCGCTGAGGCCCTAGTCCACCAGCGCGCCTTCGCGCACCCTGCGCCCGACGACCTGCGCGCCGCCCTGCGACAGCGTCACGCCCACCACCTGCCCGCCCTCGCGCTGGAACGCGATCTGCGCGCCGATCTCGCCCACCGTGAAGCGGTCGGTGCCGATCGGCTTGAGCGGGTTGTAGCCACGGCCGCTCTCGCGCACCAGCAGGCGGCCGCCGCGCACGGTGAAGTCGAGCGACTTGGACTTGGTGACGCGGTACTCGCCGCGGTACTCGGCCAGCCGGTCGGCATCGACCGGCACCTCGACCGTGGGCACCGGGTAGCGGCTCTTGCCGATCGCCAGCATCACGCGCTGCAGCGGCGCGCGCGTGTTGCTGCTCAGGAGGATCATGGCCTCGCCGGTGTCGGGTGCGAGCAGCCACAGGGTGCGGTAGCCCTCGGTGACGCCCGCGTGGTAGTAGGTGCGACGAGCGCCCTCGGCGCCGCGCACCATCACCGCATAGCCGATCTCGGCGCCCTCGTAGTTGGCCAGCGGCGTGAGCAGCCGCACCGCGGCCGGCCCGAACGGACCGCTGGCGCCGGCGAGGATGGCGCGGCTGAAGACCATCATGTCGGCCGCGGTGGAACGCAGCGCGGCGATCGGCGCATAGGCCTTCATGTCGAGCAGCGACTGGCGCCGGTCGCCCGCGAAGGCCGGCGCCATGCGCGAGGCCTTGTCGCCGAGCAGGATCACGGTGTCGTTCATGCCCAGCGGCTCGGTGATGCGCGCGCGCACCAGCTCGCTCCAGGTGGTGTTGTAGCGGTCGGCCACCAGCAGGCCGACCAGCGCCATCCCGTAGTTGCTGTACGCGCCCGCGCAGGGCGGCGCGGCGCCCAGCAGCTTGATGCGCGGCAGCGCGTCGTAGAGCTCCTGGCGTTCGAAGGCGCGCATCTGCGAGGCCAGCGCCGGTCCGCCGGTCACGCCGTCGGCCATCACCGGCATGCAGCCGGTGTGGGTCACCAGCTGCCGCAGCGTGACCGAGGCCACCGCCGGCGACAGCGGCGCCTTGATCTTGCCGGCCATCAACTGGCCCAGGTTGTCGTCGAGCTTGAGGTCGCCGCGCTCCACCGCCTGCGCGAGCAGCAGGCCGGTGAAGACCTTGGTGACCGAGCCGATCTCGAACATCGGCTGCTCGGCGCTCTCGGAAGACAGCGCGCGCGGCGGCGTGGGCGGCTCGGGGTTGTAGGCCGCGCCGTAGCTGGCCTTGCCGCCGCGCAGCAGGCCCACCACCACGGTGCCGCGCTCGGCGTCGAGCGCGGTGCGCGCGATCAGGGCCGGGTCGCTCGCGAGCGAGAGCGCGGCGCCGGGCGGTGACTGCGCGGCGGCGGGGCCGGCCAGCAGCAGCGCCAGCGCCGAGGCCATGGACAGCAGCGCCAGGCGCCGGAGCGAGGCTTGGGGGCCGCGGGAGAGAAGCCGCATCGTCGATTCCTCGGGCAGGGACACAGGCCCGGATGGTGCCACGCCGCGAAAGCCTTGCCCCGCCCCGCCACAATCGCCCCATGCGTGCATTGCTCACCACCTTCTCCTGGCAGGAACTGCGCCACCACCCCTGGCGCAACGCGGCGGCGGTGCTGGCCGTGATGCTGGGCGTGGCGCTCGCGTTCTCGGTGCAGCTCATCAACGCCTCGGCGCTCGACGAGTTCTCGAGCGCGGTGCGCTCGGTCAACGGCCAGCCCGACCTCGAGTTGCGCGCGCCGCAGGGTGGCTTCGACGAGGCGGTGTTCGAGACGCTGGCGCGCCAGCCGCAGGTGACGCTGGCGAGCCCGGTGCTCGAGTTCCAGGCGCTGGCGCTGGTCGCCGCAACGCCCGATGGCGAGGAACGGCAGGTGCCGCTGCGCGCGATCGGCGTCGATGCCCTCGCGCTGCCCGCGATCGCGCCCGCGCTGATGCCACAGCCCGATGCGAACGCCGAGCGCTTCGCGCTGTTCGCGCCGGGGCTGGTGTTCCTCAACGCCGCCGCGCGCAGCGCGCTCGGCCTGCCCGCGCAGGCGCCGGCCGGTGCCGAGGAGAGCGTGCAGCTGCGCAGCGGCGCCGACTGGCAGCGGCTGCGCGTGGCCGGCCACGTGGCGGCCGGCGGCGGCGCGATCGCGGTGATGGACATCGCCACCGCGCAGGAACGCTTCGGCCGGCTCGGCCAGCTCAGCCGCATC
>Ga0209902_100447_pt1 | contig 45267 bp, 40 predicted proteins | sample FECB27metaG_FD_188304 | JGI IMG/M metagenome (GOLD analysis project Ga0209902, IMG submission 188304) | Cyanobacterial communities from the Joint Genome Institute, California, USA - FECB-27 (SPAdes) (version 2) | ecosystem: Environmental > Aquatic > Thermal springs > Hot (42-90C) > Microbial mats...
GGGGGGTGGGGGTCCATCGGTGATCACAGAACCACCCCCACCCCCAACCCCTCCCCTCAAGGGGAGGGAGCTAGCGAAACCCCGGCGCCACCTCCTCCATGAAATACGCCATCCCGTCCGTATCCGGTGCATCCATGAACCACAGCATCAGGTGGTCGACCCCCTGCCCCCTGAGTTCGACGATCCGCGCCTTCGCCTCCTCGGCGGTGCCGATGATCCATGGCCCGGTCATCGTCTCGGGCAACCGGTCGACCCGGCCGGCGACGAAATCGCTCACCTCCGGCTGCGGCTCGCCCGCTTTGGTGTCGACCATCCGCTCGACCAGCCCCGCCACCTTGCGGCGGAGCGTTGCGAGATCGGGGGCGACGAGGATCTGCGTTTCGAAGCTGATCTCCACTTGGGCGCGCGACCGTCCGGCTCTCGCCAGCGAGGCATCGAGCAGCGCCAGCCGGCGGGCCAGTTCGGTCAGCGTCACCGGCGTCGAATTCCAGCCATCGGCGATGCGACCGCTGAGCTCGATCACCGGATCGAACGCTTCGCCCAGCCACACCGGGATGTGCGCCTGTTGTGGCTTCGGCGCCAGTTGCGCCTGGGTCAGCCGATAGAACTTGCCGTTGAAATCGATCGGCTTATCCGAGGCAAAGAGCGCCTTGATCAGGTTGATCGCCTCTTCCAGCCGCTCGACCCGCGCATCATGGTTGTCGTCCCAGTCGAGGCCATAGGCCACCTGCTCGGGGCGGCCCATGCCGGCCTCGAAGAAGTGGATGAAGCGGCCGCCCGACAGCAGGTCGAGCGTCGACATCATCTTGGCGGCGATCTGCGGCGCGCGGAACAGGTTGGCCTGGTGGATCAGCCCCAGCTGCGCCTTGCTGGTGGCGCCGGCAATCATCGCCAGCGTGGTCCAGCCTTCGAGCACCGCCTGCTCGCGACCCAGCATAAGGTGGTCGCAGACCCACAGCGAGTCGAAGCCCAACCGTTCCGCCTCGCGGGCATTGCCGAGCACATCGACATCCTCGATCCGCGCCACATTGGGCACCCGGAACAGGCCGGGGCTCGGCATGGCGAAGGCCGGCACGCAGTAACCCATTTTCAGCGTCCCCGCCTGGCGGCGGGCGGCGAGGTCGGCGGAGATCATGACTTGACCCCAGCGCGCGGCACCAGGTCGTGCCGGGTGCGATGGCCGGCGAACTTGCGGGCGATCTCGTCGGCGGCGAGGGTAAGGAAGCGCGGCCCGCATGGCGCGGTGACGCCGGCAATATGCGGGGTGAGGAAGACGTTGCTCATCTGCCGAAGCGGCGAATCCGCCTCCAGCGGCTCCGGGTCGAACACATCGAGCGAGGCGATCACGTCGCCGCGCTTGAGCCGGCGGATCAGCGCCGCCTGATCGACCACCGCCCCACGCGAGACGTTGACGAACACCGAGCGCGGCCGCAGCAGGTTGAGTTCCTTCTCGCCGATCATCCCCTTGGTCTCGGGCGTCAGCGGCACCAGCGAAATCACCACATCGCAATCCATCACCTGCTCCAGCGAGGTCAGCGTGATGTCGTAAATGTCGGCCAGAACCCGTGGTGCGTAGGGATCGAAGGCAAAGATATCGGTCTGGAACGGCTGCAGCAGTTCGATCAACCGGCGACCGATATAGCCCGCGCCAATCAGCCCGACGCTGCGGCCGGTGAGTTCGCCGTTGAAGCCGGGATCGGCGACACGGTCCTCCCATTTCTGGAACGGCACCTCGCCGGCGATCAGCCGGCGGAACAACGCGCCGGCGTTGCGCAACCCGATCATTGCCATGGCCAGCGCCCATTCGGCCACCGGATAGGACGAGCCATTGGTGGTATCGACCACCGTCACGCCACGCGCCGCGGCGGCCTCGACATCGATGCGCTGGCTGAAGCGGTCGCCTTCCACTTCGGCGATGAACTTGAGGTTGGGCAGCCGGTCGAGAATGGCGCCGGTGAGCCGTGGTGAGCCATGGCAGACCAACAGCGCATCGAGTTTTCCCGCGAACGCCACCAGTTGGTCGATCGCCGCCGAATTCTCCGGCGGCGCCTCGTCCCAGCTCGAGGGTTCATCGCAAAGGTGATGCTCGAAACTACCCAGGCTTTGCAGCGCCTCGATCGCCTCGGCATCGGCCATCCGCGCAAAGGTGTCGGCGTTGCAGGCAAAGCCGACGCGCAGCGGTCGCGGCAGATTGTAGATGGTCATCGTAATGCCTCGTCAGCCAATCCATACGGTCTTGGCGTTGGTGAATTCGGTTATGCCGACCTGCCCCAGTTCGCGGCCGTAGCCGGACGACTTGATGCCGCCGAACGAAATATGCGCGTCCGAGCGCACCATGTCGTTGATGAACACCGCGCCGGCTTCAACGCTCTGCTCCATGCGGCGGGCCCGCTCCTCGTCACGTGTCCAAACCGCCGCGGCAAGTCCGAACTCGGTGCCGTTGGCAATGCGCAGCGCCTCGGCCTCGTCGGCGAAGCGGAAGATCGGCGCCACCGGCCCGAACAGTTCCTCGCGCGCCGCGACATTGTCGTCGGCAACGTTGGTGAGCACGGTCGGCGCGAAGAAGAAGCCCGGCCCGTCGACCGTGCCGCCGGCCAGCGCCACGCGCGCCCCGCCGGCAATGCTGCGGTCGAGCTGATCCTGCAACCCGGCGCGCAGGTCGGCGCGGGCCATCGGGCCGAGCCCGTGCCGTTCATCCAGCGGATCGCCATAGGCGATCTGGCGGCTGGCCTCGACGAAGGCCTCGGTGAAGTCGGCGGCGATGCTCTCCTCGACCAGGAAGCGCTTGGCGCAGACGCAGCTCTGGCCCGAATTATTGTGCCGCGCCGCCACCGCCAGTTTCACCGCGGCGTTGAAATCGGCATCGGCAAAAACGATGAACGGATCCGAGCCGCCGAGCTCCAGCACGGCTTTCTTTCCCGCCGCACCGGCGAGCCCCGCAATGGTCCGTCCAGCGCGCACGCTGCCGGTGACGGTGACGCTGCGAATGCGGCTATCGGCAATCAGCTTGCCCACCGTCGGGTGATCGACCCGCAGGTTCACCAGCACGCCGTCGGGCATGCCAGCCTCGACGAACAGCTTTTCCAGCGCCTCGGCGCAGGCCGGCACGTTCTCGGCGTGTTTCACCACCGTGGTATTGCCGGCAAGGAAGGCCGGCGCGAAGAAGCGGATCACCTGCCAGAACGGGAAATTCCACGGCATGATCGCGAGGATGGGCCCGAGCCCCTCGTAGCGAACCCGGCTGGCGCGCGCCGGGCTCTTCACCGCCAGAGGCTCGAGCCAGCCCGGCCCGAGCTCGGCCGTGGTGCGGCAGGTTGCAGCGCACTTCCTGATCTCGCCGCGCGCCTCGTTAATAGGCTTGCCCATTTCGAGCGTCATCAGCCGGGCGAAGGCTTCGAGATTGGCGTCGAGCCGGTCAGCCAACTGCAACAGCAGTCGCGCGCGCTCGGCGACGCCGGCAGCGCGGACCGTGCCCCAGGCGGCGAAGCTGCGCCCCAGCGCGGCTTCGACTTCCGTCCCGTCATGCAGGCGATAACTCCCGAACTGCTCGCCGGTAGCCGGGTTGAGCGAACGGAACATGGTTTCGGGGCGCGCGGGCGCGTTCATCAGATCGTCCTTGTTGGCGCGGCGTTATCGAGCAGCCGCTTGAGCGTGCCGCCGAGAATCGGCTCGAGATCCCCCGGCTGCAGGAAACGGCAATGCAGCCGCACGATTTCGAGCGCCTGCTTGTAGGTCATGGCCCGGCTGAGCGCCGGAAAGTCCGAGCCCCAGCAGAGTCGCCCGGCCCCGAACGCGGCGTAGAGACCCTCGGCTATCCACATGGCGCTCGGGTGCGGGTAGTCCCAGCCATGCTCCAGCCCCACCGCATAGTGAAAGCCGGAGAGCTTGATGTGGACATTGGGGTAGCGCGCCAGTGTCGCGATCGTCTCGAGATCGGAGCGCGGCGAGGTCGAGCGGATGCCGCCCATATGGTGCAGCATCACCACGAGATCGGGATAATCGGCGCAGATCGCGCCGAGGTCGGCTGCCCAGGCCGGCCCCATGGCGATCGAGGCAATGAGCTTGCGCTCGGCCGCCAGCTTGAAGAACGCCCGCCCCTCGTCGGAGCGGAGCCACCCGTCGTTCTCGCCCACATAGTGGGTAAAACCCGAGATCGGCAGCGCATCCGTTGCCGTCCGCAACCGCTCCACCGCCCCCGGCGTGTGGTACTCGGGCGACCAGACGCAATCGACGTCGGCGAACTGATAGAGCCGCCTGGGGTAGCGGCGTACTGCCGCTGCCCCATAGGCGTTGTTGTCAGGGTTCTTCTCGATCCGCGCCGAGACGATCACCGCCTGGTCGACGCCGTTCTGATCCATTTCGTGGATCAGGTGCTCGACCGAGCCCTTGGTCGCCTCGTCGGGGACTGGGGGCTCGTACGGCCAGCGCGCCCAGGCGTGAGTGTGGCTGTCGACGATCACGGGCGCCTACCGGAATGCCACCGAGCCGTCGGTCTTCAGCGAGGTCGGCGGCACCTTGTTGATGACCGGAATGCTCTTCAGCCCCTCATGGTCGAGTTCCACCCCGAGGCCAGGTGTCTCGTTGGGAAGCCAGTGGCCGTTGATGACGGGGACGATCGCCTTCACCGCCTTGGTCCACGGCGCGCGATCCTGCAGCATGTGCTCGGTCACTTCCCAGTTCGGCACCGCGAAGCCGAGCTGCACCTGTGCCGCGGTCGCCACCGGGCCCGACGGCACGGCATGCGGGATGATGCCCTGGTGATGCGCCTCGGCCAGCGCGCAGATCTTGCGCGTGCCGGTAATACCGCCGGCAATGCCGACATCGGGGCGGATATGGTGCACCCCACCATGCTCGACATACTCGCGGAACTCCCAGATCGAGGTGTTGCGCTCGCCCGCCGCCATCGGCACGCGCGATTTCTGCGACACTTCGCCGAAGCTCAACACGCTGTCCGGCGGAATCGGATCTTCGACGAACAGCGGCCGGAACTGCTCGAACTCGCGGATCGCCGCGATGGATTCGCCCAGCGCCATGTTGCGGTGCAGTTCGATGCCGATCTCGACATCCCAGCCCACCACTTCACGGATCAGCGCCATGCGCTCGACCATGTCCTTCACCTTGGCGCCGAACGCCATCAGGTGGTGCTCGGGCTGGTAGACCATCACCTTGAGCGCGGTATAGCCGTCCTCGACTGCCGCCTTGCAACTCGCTGCCACTTCCTCGGCCGTGCCATAGGGGATCACCAGCATGGCGCGCACCCTGTCGCGCACCCGGCCGCCGAGCAGGTCCCAGACTGGCGCCTGGTAGTGCTTGCCCTTGATATCCCACAGTGCCTGGTCGATCGCCGAGATGGCGCCGCCGATCGCCATGCCACGCATCGAGTAAGCGCGGTAGAGGCTGAGATTATGATACTCGATGCGGAACGGATCCTCGCCGATAAGCCGCTCGCCAAAGCCCTTGGCCACCGAGGCGGTCGCTTCGGGAAAGCCGAAGAAGGTGGATTCGCCCACGCCCTTCAGCCCGGTATCCGTCGTCACTTCGACGAACATCCAGTTATGCGCGACGTAGGTATCGATACGCTCGATCTTCACTTTGCTTCCTCGGGATAGACAAATAGCGGTGTGCGGCGGGTGGCCGGTGGACTGATCAGCTCGAGCACGAGGCCGTTGAGCTTTGGGGAGGTGAAATAGACGAAGGCGCCGCTGCCATCGCCGCCGAAACCGCGGGCGGATTGCAGCCGGGTGAAGCCGGCGGCTTCGAGCTCGGCAACCGCCTGCGCATGGTTTTCCATCACATGGATGCCGATATGGTTGAGGCCTTCGCCGGAACTCGCGAGTTGATCGGCAAAGAAGGACGGGCCGGTGGTGGGCTCCACCAGTTCGAACTGCACCCCATCCTTCCAGGCGAGCGCATGCTTCAGGCCGAACTGCGCCGGGGCCCCCTTGTAGGTCATGTCCTTGAGGATCTCGGGCGTGTATTCCCACGCCGTCCAGGGTCCGATGCCGAGCAACTCCCACCACTGCCGGGTCGCGGCCTCGAGGTCGCGCACCACGAAGGCGATCTGCTTGGGGCCGAGCTTCTGGACGATCAGCGGCAGGGCTGCAAAAGCTGCATCAGTCATCGTGTTTCCCTCAAGCGGCGTTCGACTTGGGCAACAGCCCGAGGTCGGCGTCGATCTCATCCTGATACGTCGAGATCGCGTTCGACAGCACCTCGTCCATACTCACGGCGCGGCCGGCAATGCCGCTTTCGTAGGCCGCCAGCACCGAGGCGACGGCGGTTAGCCCGCCCTCGCCATCCACTTCCGGCGGCCGCCCTTCCATGATGGCGGCGGCGAAATCGTGGATCTCGATGGCGAGCAGCCCGGAATCGGTCTCGGCCCAGTCGAGCTCGTAGGACACGCCGCCATAGAGCTTCTGCGTCAGCGCATCGAGCTTGAAGCCGACCTTCTCGGCCAGCGCCTCACCGGTGAGGTCGCCCTCGGCGGTGTGGAGGATGGGCGCCTTGCCGGTGCGATCGTTGAAGATCTCGAGCGAGCCCTTCTGCCCGTGCACCGTGCGCTGGTTGTAACCCTTGCCCGGCCCCGAGGCGACAAACGCCATCTGCACCATCAGGCCCGACTGCATGGTCAAGGTCGCGGCGAACGAGTCCTCGCCGGTGGCGGTGATCTGCTCCGGAATTTCGAGGAAGCGCTTCAGATAGGCTTCGGTCTGCATCTCCGGCTTTTCCTGCCGGCGCCGGATCGGCTCGGCGATGAAGCCTTTGCCGAAGGCCGTCTGGAACGGCCCGAAATAATACTGCACGATGTCGGTCAGGTGCGCGCCCATATCGAGCCCGATGGCGCCCTTGTCCTTGAAGTGCCGCCACGGCGTGATGATGATCCGGTCATTGCCGCCGATCATCGTCTGCACCATCAGGTGGATCGGGCCGAGCACACCGGAATCGATCACTGCCTTGGCCAGCCGGTTGGTCGGGTCGCGCCGGTAGTTCTCGGCCGTCGCCAGCACCGCGCCCCCAGCCTTCGCCGCATCGATCAGCGCCTGGCAGGAGCGCACGGTCAGCGCCAGCGGCTTTTCGCACAGCACGTGCTTGCCGGCCCTGAGCGCCGGCAGCACCACGCTCAGATGGCTGAACGCCTCGGTCACCACGTCGAACGCCGCGATCTCCGGGTCGGCCACCGCGTCGTCGATGGCGAGATGGATCTTCGGCCGGTAGCCGAGCAGCCTTTCGGCCTCGCCGGCCACGCGCTCGGCATTATCCTGGCGCACGTCGCACACCGCGACGAGCCGGACATTTGACAAGCCCGAACGCTGCAGCCGGGCAAAGCCCTGCACATGCCGGCTCCCCATGCCGCCGCATCCGACGAGGCAGACTGGTACTGTAGTCACGTTCAGCTCCAACACTGTGAGTGGCTATTCCTTCAACGAGCCGCCGAGGCCGTTGATGAAATAGCGTTGGCAGAGAATAAAGAAGATGATGATCGGCAGCGTCGACAACAGCACCGCCATCATGGCGATGTTCGGCGGCGTCTGCGAGAAGGATTGCCCGAGCCCGGCCAGCGCCAGCGGCAGCACCCGCATGTCCTTTTCCGTCGTCGAGATCAGCGGCCAGGCATACATGTTCCAGGCGGTCAGCACCGTCACCGCGGTATAGGCGGCGATCGGCGGGCCGGAGAGCGGCAGCACGATCTTGAGGAAGATCTGGCCCCAGTTGGCGCCGTCGATCTTGGCCGCATCGAGGATCTCGTTCGGCATCGAGACGTAGAACTGCCGGAAGATGAACACGCCGAAACTGGTCTGCGCGATGATGGGGATACAGAGCCCCATGAAAGTGTCGATCCAGTTCAGGTTGCGCACCAGAATGAAGGTGGGGATGGTCGCCACCTGCCCCGGCACGAACAGCGTCATGATGAACAGCCCGAGGATCGCGCCGCGGCCGAAGAACTGCATCTTGGCGAGCGCAAAGCCGGTCATCACCACGAGGGTCAGCTGCGTGATGGTGATCACTGCCGTGAAGATCACCGAGTTCATGATGGCGGTCGAGTCGAGGAAGGTCAGCGCCGCGAAGACGTTCTCGAAATGCCACTCGGTCGGCCACCAGGTCGGTGGGTAGGCCACCACCTCGCGGCTCGATTTGAACGAGTTGATGATCATCCAGTAGAACGGCGCGGCCATTAAGAGGCCGAAAAAGATCACCGTCGAGACGTGGATGCGGCGACGCCAGTGGTGCCCTGCACTCATACCGGATCTCCATTGCTCGGGCGCCGGCGCGGCGGATTGAAGATCAGCGCCAGGATGGTGACGATGACGAACAGCACCGTCGACAGCGCCGAGGCATAGCCCAGCCGCAACTGCGCAAAGGCCAGGTCGTAGATGTAGACGGCGAGAATATCGGTCGAGTTGAGCGGCCCGCCCTTGGTCATCACGAAGGCGATGTCGAAGCTGTCGAAGATGATGCCGCGCAGTGTCAGCACCAGGATCAACAGCGTCACCGGCATGACGTTGGGCCAGAGGATATGGCGGAGCTTGGCCCAGGGACCGGCCCCGTCGATTTCGGCGGCTTCGAGCAGTTGCGGGTTAATCTGCTGCAGCGCCGCGAGGTAGAGGATGATGCCGAGCGGCAGCCGCAACCAGACGATCACCAGCGACAGTGCGGGCATCGCCCAGGTGGTATCCTGCAGCCAGTTCGGCCCGGACACCCCGAAGAAGCTCAGCAGTTGCGCGATCGGGCCGACGCGCGGGTCGTACATGAAGCGCCACAGCACCGCGGACGCCACCAGCGAGATGACGATCGGCAGCAGGTACATCGTGCGGAACACGCTGTAGCCGGGGAAATTGGTGTTGATCAGCACCGCGAGGATGAATGACAAAAACACTGTCGGCACCACGCCGAGCACCAGGAGATAGACGGTCTTCGACACCGAGTTGATGGCGCGTGCGTCATTCAGCAGCGCGACGTAATTGTCGAGCCCGACGAAACGCGGCTCATAGATCAGGTTCCAGTCGAACAGGCTCAGCGCCAACCCCCAGACGATGGGGATGACCATGAAGACGGTGAACAGGAACAGGTTGGGCCCGACGAACAGGGCGGCCCAGAACGGGGAGTCGGTGCGGCTCGATCTGCGGCGCGGCGCTGGCCGCGATATCGCAGACATGCCGGCCTCGTCGGCGGTGTCGGTCTTGCTCAAAAGACTAGGTCCCGTTGCGGAAAGGAGAACCGGCTGCGGGAGGGTGCAGCCGGTTCAGAAGCTGCCGCTGAAGGAGAGCGGCAGCGCACCTCGTTGTCCGATCAGCCGCCGGCCGCCATGACGCGGGCCATGGCCTCGTTGATCACTGCCTCGGCGGCCTTGAGCGCGTCCGCCACCGGGACGTTATTGAGGACGACCGACTCCTCCGCCTTGGCCAGTTCGGTATCGACCACCACCTGCACGTCGGCCGGGATCGAGGTCGGGTTCATCGCGCCATACTGGATCGACTCGGCGAAGACCCGGTTGTCGTACGGCGGGCCCGGCAGGTCGGTCCAGATCGGGCTGTTGTAGAGCGCCTCGACCGGCGGCACGGTGCCGTAGCCCGCGGCAAGAATCTTCATGCCGCCGTCTTCGGAGTAGAACCAGTTCAGGTAGTCGTAGGCGAGCTCCTGGTTGTTCGCCATGCCCTGCGGGGTGATCGCCTGGGCGATCGAGCCCATGCCGGTCTTGCGCACGCCGTTGATCTTGGGCTCGAGCGCCACATCCCAATCGTCCGTGGTGACGCTGCGGATCAGCGGCGTCAGCGCACGCACCGACTGCAGCATGGAGACAGTCCCGGCGCCGAACGCCTGGTAGCCGCCGCCGAGCTGGGTCTGCTGCGGCGAGGAGGCGATGACGCCGGCCTTCACCTGGTCCCAGTACATGGTGAAGACCTTGATCGCCGCTTCGGTCTGCAGCTTGTACATGTTCTTGTCGTCGAGCAGCGTGTCGCCAAAGGCTTCGATGCCCGGCACATAGGTCGCGTGCCACGGCACCGAGGCGGCGAGGCCGTAACGGGTGGTGACGTTGCCGTTCTTCTGGGTCAGCTGGGTCGCGACTTCGATCTGCTTCTCGAACGTCCAGTCGTCGTTCGGGTACGGGATGCCCGCGTCGTCGAAATGCTTCTTGTTGTAGTAGAGCACCACGGTATCGGCGCCGATCGGCAGGCCGAAAATGCCGTCCTTGTTCGGGCCGGACGTCACGAGGTACTGGTCGAGGAAGGGCTTGGCCAGCGACGTCATGGTGATCGGGCCGCCCGAGGTCAGGAACGGCCGCATATCGGCGGTGACCTGCGCATTGGCGAACTGCGTCGCAAAGATATCGGCGAGATAGGTGATATCGGGCAGCTTGTTGGCAAGCCGGCGCGACAGCAGCGCCTGGCGCAGGCCGGGACCGTCGCCCGGCAGGATCGAATAGTCGATCTTGACGCCCGGACGGGCCGCCTCATAGGCGGCGAACACCGGCTTGATGCCGGTTTCGGCCCAATCGAGAATGCCGATCGACAGCGTGCCGCTGGTCGGCTGCGCCATGGCGAAATGGCTGCCCGCGGCGAGCGCGAACGGCGACGCCGCAAGGCCCGCGAGAACCGCGCGCCGGCTGGGCGTAAATTGCGTTAGGGTGGTCTTGGACACGTTGCTTTCCTCCCAAGGAACACGAGCGCTCATCGCTTCCCGGGCATCGGGAAACCTGAGGATCGACCGGGGATGGGCGAAGCTTCGTGCCGGCGACTTGCGCGCCTGTCGTTCACTATGCTGAACGCCTATCCATAGGCTGAACGATGACACGGGTAGCGCCGGGCGGTCAAGCGGGTGGATTCGACTCGCCGTTGCGCAAAAAGTCGTAGGGGTTTGGGACCGACGGTCGGTCGGTGTTGGTGAGGTGCGGCCTGGTTGCGCCGGTGCCTGCGCTCCCCTCCCCATTGAGGGGAGCGGTGGGGGGTGGGGGTCCATCGGCGATCACCGCACCACCCCCTCCCTCAATCCCTCCCCGCAAGGGGGAGGGAGGCGACGACTGCCGACATGAGCGAACAGTCACCCCCGCCGGAATGCCTCAGTCGCCATCTGCATATGCCGCTTCATCTCGCGGAACGCGCCCTCGCCATCCCGCGCCACGATCCGCCCGACGATGGCCTCGTGCATCTGCTGCACCGCCGCGACTTCCTCGCGGCCGACCCGCAGTTGCATGCCGCGCAGCGAGGCTTCCTGCATGGTGGTGCGGATCGATTGCACCATGTGGAGATAGAGCGGATTGCCGCTCGCCCGCGCAATGGCGACGTGCAGCTCGGCATCGAGCCGGCTGTAGCGCTCGGCCCCGCCAAGCGCTTCCCGCATTTCGCTCACCAGCCGCTGCAACTCCGCCACGTCCCCTTCGCCATGCCGTTCTGCCGCCAGCGCCGCCGCCTCGCATTCCAGCCCGGTTCGCAATTCCATCAAATCGATCAGCGAGTTGTCGATGGTCTGCAGCGCATGGGCGAAAAACACTTCGAGCGAAGCCGGGCTCAACTCCCGCACCACCGCACCGCGCCCGTTGAAGATCTCGATGATGCCGAGACCCCGGAGGTTCCTGAGCGCCTCGCGCACCACTGGCCGGCTGACGCCCAGCAGTTCAGTGAGCTTCGCCTCCGACGGCAGGCTGCTCCCCGGCTGCAGCTGCTCCGCCCGGATATGCTCGAGCAGCGCCGCCGAGGCACGATCACCCAGGGTGGCATTGTCGAGGCGGCGCAGGCTTGGCGCGAGGGGTTCCATCGCCAAAGGATAGGTCGTCGTCTCAATACCCGTCAATCTGTCTTACAGCTTGACAGCCTTTCCTCCGCTTCGCTAGCGTTCGGGCAGTTCCTTTCCCAGCGAGTAGCCGCATGTACGCCGCCCAACAGCACCTGATCGACAGCCTCCGCACCCAGCTCAACACCTCGGTGGTCGGCGATGTGCTGGATGTCATCGGGCTGACCCACCAGTTCCTGCCGCCGCACATCCGCGCGGTGAATCCCGACCACGTGCTGGTCGGCCGGGCGATGACCGTGCTCGAGGCGGACGCCGCCTCCGACTACGTCGCCCAGGCCGGCAAGACCGACTCCTTCGGCCTGATGTTCAAGGCGCTGGATTCGCTCACAGCCGGCGAAATCTACATCTGCACCGGCTCTTCGCCGCGCTATGCGCTGTGGGGCGAACTGATGTCGACCCGCGCCATGAGCCTCGGTGCCACGGGCGCGGTGCTCGATGGCTTCCACCGCGACACGCGCGGCATCAAGGCGCTGGATTTCCCGGTATTCTCATCCGGCAGCTATGCGCAGGATCAGCGCCTGCGCGGCCGGGTGATCGACTATCGCTGCCCGATCGAGTTCGACAACGGCGTGCGTGTCGACAATGGCGACGTGGTGTTTGGCGATATCGACGGCCTGGTCATCATCCCGGCCGCCCGCCTTGCCGAAGTGGTGGAGCTGGCGCTCGCCAAGGTGGCCGGCGAGCAACAGGTGCGCTCGCTGATCGAAGCCGGCGGCACCACTGAACAGATCTTCGCCGACACCGGGATCATGTGACGATGAAAAAGCCGCTTCGCTCGCAAGCCTGGTTCGGTGGCACCGGCAAGGATGCCTTCATCCATCGCAGCTGGATGAAGAACCAGGGCCACCCGGAGGATATGTTCGATGGCCGCCCGGTCATCGGCATCTGCAACACCGCTTCCGACCTCACCCCCTGCAACGCGCATTTCCGGCAGCTGGTCGAGCCGATCAAGCGCGGCATCTACGAAGCCGGTGGCTTCCCGGTCGAGTTCCCGGTGTTCTCCTGCGGTGAATCCAACCTCCGCCCCACCGCCATGATGTTCCGCAACCTCGCCTCGATGGATGTCGAGGAGTCGATCCGCGGCAACCCGATCGACGGCGTCGTGCTGCTCGCCGGCTGCGACAAGACCACGCCCTCGCTGGTGATGGGCGCCGCCAGCGTCGACCTGCCCTCGATCGTCTTGAGCGGCGGCGCCATGCTGTCGGGCTGGTTCAAGGGCAAGAAGATCGGCTCGGGCACCGATGTCTGGCGCCTCAGCGAAGACGTGCGCGCCGGCGTCATTTCGATGGATGAGTTCCTCGCCGCCGAGGAATCGATGTCGCGTTCACCCGGCCACTGCATGACCATGGGCACCGCCTCCACCATGGCCTCGATGGTCGAGGCGCTCGGCCTGTCGCTGCCCGGCAATGCCGCGATCCCCGCCGTTGACGCGCGCCGCGCCCGGCTCGCCCACCTCACCGGCCGCCGCATCGTCGAGATGGTCAACGAGGACCTGAAGCTCTCGAAGATCCTGACCCGCGCCGCCTTCGAAAACGCCGTGAAGGTCAACGGCGCCATCGGCGGCTCGACCAATGCGGTGGTGCACCTCCTCGCCATTGCCGGCCGCGTCGGCGTCGAGTTCAGCCTCGATGACTGGGATCGCTTCGGCCGCGATATCCCGACGCTCGCCAACCTGATGCCCTCGGGCGAGCACCTGATGGAGGACTTCTTCTATGCCGGCGGCATCCCGGCGCTGATGAACCGCATCAGCGCCTCGCTGCGGCTCGAAGCGCTGACCGTCAACGGCAAGACCGTCGGCGACAACATCGCCAATGCCGAAGTCTACCTGCCGGACGTGATCCGCCCGCTCGACCAGCCGCTCGTCGAACATGGCGGCATGGTGGTGCTGCGCGGCAACCTCGCCCCCAATGGCGCGGTGCTGAAGCCCTCGGCGGCCACCACGGCTTTGCTCGAGCATCGCGGCCCCGCCGTGGTCTTCGACACCATCGAGGACTACAAGCACCGCATCGCCGACCCCGACCTTGAGATCACCGCCGACAGCATCATGGTGCTGCGCAATTGCGGCCCCAAGGGCTATCCGGGCATGGCCGAAGTCGGCAACATGGGCCTGCCCGCAAAGCTCCTCGAGCAAGGCGTGCGCGACATGGTGCGCATCTCCGACGCCCGGATGAGCGGCACTGCCTATGGCACCGTGGTGCTGCACGTGGCGCCGGAAGCTGCCGCCGGTGGCCCGCTGGCGCTGGTGCGCGAGGGCGACGAAATCACCCTGTCGGTCAGCCGGCGCGAGCTCACCCTGCACGTCGATGAGGCCGAACTCGCCCGCCGCCGCGCCGACTGGCAGCCCTCGGCGGCGCTGCAGGAATCCGGCTATCGCGGCCTCTACCGCCGCCACGTCATGCAGGCCGACACCGGCGCCGATTTCGACTTCCTGCTCGGCTGCCGCGGCAGCGCTGTTCCCGAGGAAAGCCACTGACCCTGTCCGGTGTCGGGCGCTACAATATGCCCGCAACCACCACGGAACCCCCGCATGACCGTTACCCCGCCCGTCATCCAGCGCTTCATCGACGCCACCAATGCCGGCGACAGCGCCGCCTTCCTCGAGGCCTTCACTCCCGATGCCTTCCTCAGCGACTGGGGCCGCGACTTCACCGGCCGCGCCGGCATCGCGGCCTGGAACGAGACGGACAATATCGGCGTGCAGTCGAAGTTTCGGCTGCTCAGCGTCGAGCCCAACGGGGTCGATGCCTATCGGGCAAAACTGGCGGTGAGCGGCAATGGCTACAATGGCGAAGGGACGATGGCGTTCACGCTGGTCGGCGGGCGGATTTCGCGGTTGGTGATCAGCTAGTTAGCTCCCCTCGCCCTTGAGGGGAGACTGGGTGAGGGGCGCCAAGCACACCAACCCCTACCGCACAATCTCATACAACCGCTTCAGCACATGCCGGGACCTCAAATCCTCCGGGTCGCCGCGCATCTGGTTCATCGTGTAGCTGAACCCCACCTGTTCCGTCGGCCAGCCGGCATGGATCGAGCCGCCTGCCCCCGAATGTCCGAAGGCATCCGGCGCCGGGCCGAACCGGCCCTGCGGCGTCTGCAGCGCCCAGCCGACGCCGAACGCCATGGCCTCGGCGATATAGGGGTCCATGAACCGGCTTTGCTCGGCGCGGCCCAACGCCACCGTCTCGGGCTTCAGAATCTCGACCCCGTCGATGCTGCCGCCCTGCGCCATGCAGCCATAATAGCGCGCCATCGAGCGCGCCGTGGCGATGCCGCCGGCGCCGCCGATCTCGGCCGCGTGGTAGGCGCGCGTGTTCCAGGCCAGGTCCTCGGGGAACAGCGGCGGGTTGCCCCAGATCGAATGAAACACCGGGTCGGCCCGCTGCTCGGCGCCGAACGCCTCGTCATAGGCCAGCATGCCCGGCCCCAGCTCGATCCGCCCGACCCGCGGCTCGAGCGCCTCAGGCAGCCCGATATAGGCCTCGAGCCCGAGCGGGCCAGCAATCTCTTCGGCGAAGAACCGACCCAGCGTCCGCCCGTCGATCCGCCGCACCAGCGCCCCGACCAGCCAGCCGATAGTCACCGCGTGGTAGCAGTGAAAGGCGTTCGGATCGGCGGCCAGCGGCTGCGCCGCCAGCAACTCTTCCATCCGTTCGTAGTCGGTATAGTCGGCCGCGCTGAGCGGCGTCGCGATCCCCGGCAGGCCGGCCGAATGCGAGGTCACATGCCGCACCAGCACCCGGGCTTTGCCGTTCTGGGCGAACTCCGGCCAGTACCTCGCCACCGGCGCGTTGAGGTCGAGCTGCCCGCGCTCCACCAGCTTCAGCACGCACCCGGCGAACAGCCCCTTGGTGCCCGAATAGATCACCTGCAGCGTATCGGCCTGCCACGGCCGCCCCGGCGCCGCCATGCCACCCCAGAGGTCGACGACGAGCTTGCCCTTATGCACGGCCGCGAACGCCGCCCCGACATCGCCGCGCACGGTGAAATTGCGCGCAAACTCCTCGGCCACCGCTTCGAAGCCAGGTGCGACGTGGCCCCGAACGGGCGCCGATTGCGATTGGTAGTTCATTGGCTCCCCCGCCTTCACTTCCGCTGGTGCGCGTGGCACCCCCACCCTTGATCCCTCCCCACAAGGGGGAGGGAGACGATAGAACCGAGACCTTGCAGCTATCGCCCCCCTTGTGGGGAGGGCAGCAAAGCTTGTGAGCGACGCGAACTAGCGTCGCTGGGTGGGGGTGAGCCCCACACGCTGACACCAGCCGCTAATCCCCATGCCCCACCGCATCGAACGCCTCGCCACCCGCCATGAGGTTCAGCACCTCCTCGCGGGTCTTCTCGCCGCGCCGGAACTGGCTCGCCACCCGGCCCTGAATCAGCACCGTGAAACGATCCCCCACACTCAGCGCATGCGTCGCGTTGTGGGTGATGAACACCAGCGCGATGCCCTGCTCGCGCGCCTGCTTGATCAGGTCGATGACGATCTTGCTTTCCTTCACCCCTAGCGCCGCGGTCGGCTCGTCGAGGATCAACAGCTTGGCGCCGAAATACAGCGCCCGGGCGATCGCCAGTGCCTGCCGCTCGCCGCCCGACATGGTGCCGACCAGTTGCTCGGCATCGGCGATGCGGCGGATCCCCATCTGCCTGATCTGTTCGAGTGCGATGCGGTTGGCGGTCTGATGGTCGAGCCGCCGGAACGGCCCCCAGCCTTTGGTCGGTTCGTTCCCGAGAAAGAAGTTGCGCGCCACCGAGATCAGCGGGATCGAGCCCACATCCTGGTGCACCGTGCCGATGCCGTGTGCCTGGGCGTCGCGCGGCGAGCGGAACGTCACAGGCTTGCCATCGAAAGTGAGCGTGCCGATGGTTGGCGAGGTCACCCCCGACATGATCTTGATCAGCGTCGACTTGCCGGCGCCATTGTCGCCGAGCAGGCAATGCACCTCGCCCGGATGGGCTTCGAGGCTGACATCGTTGAGGGCGATATTGTTGCCGAAGGTCCGGGTGACGCCTTCGAGCGTCATGAGCGCAGCCATCAGAGTTTCTTCTTTCCCCGGTTCAGCGCCAGCTCGCGGATCAGGTTGTTGGTGAGCACGGCGATCACCAGCAATCCGCCGATGAAGGTGGCGAGCCAGTCGGTCGGCCAGCCGGTGTAGAACAGCCCGAGGCTGACGATGCCGTAGATGAAGGTGCCGAGCACGATGCCGATCACCGAGCCGAAGCCGCCCTGCAGCAGCACGCCGCCGATCACCGCGGCGATGGCGGTCTGGAACACATAGCCCTGACCCGAGGCGGCGTTGCCCTGGTTGTACATCACCGCCGACATGGTGCCGACGAAGGCCGCCGACACCGCAGTCCAGATGAAGAGGATTAGTTTGACCCGCGCCACCGGCACGCCGGCGCGGCGCGCCGCATCGGGGTTGCCGCCGGTGGCGAATATCCAGTTGCCGAAGCGCGTCTGTTTCAGCACCCAGGCGGCAAGGACGGCGGCCAACAGGTACCAGAGCACCGAGACGTTGAAGAACATCCACTTCGAGCCGAACACCACCTCGGCCCAGCCGGCATCCTTCAGCGAAACGTTGGACGATCCCGAAATCAGCCGGCTCAAGCCGAGAGCGGTGCCGGCGAGAATGAAGTTCGACGCCAGCGTCACGATGAAGCTTGGCAGCTTCGTGGCGTTGACCAGCAGCGCATTGAAGCAGCCTACCCCGACGCCCATGGCCAGCGCCATGGTGATGGTGAGTTCGATCGGCAGCCCATAGAACCCGGTGCCGAGCGCCACGATGATCGAAGCGGCGCCGACCACTGAGCCGGTCGAAAGGTCGAACTCGCCCGAGATCATCAACAGCCCCACTGGCAGCGCAATGATCCCGAGCTCCGCCGCGGTGTTGAGCCAGCCGGCCGTCCCCGGGATCGAGAAGAACCCAGAACCACCGCCGACGATGACGAAGAACAGGTAGATCACCAGCGCCGCGATCAGCGGCCCGATCCACACGATCCTGAGCAGCCGCTCGGCGAGGCCGAAACGCTGGGGCAGAGCGGCAGGTTCGGCAGTGGTGGTTTCCATGGCAGAGGTCATTTCAGCTGAACCGTCGAAGTTGAAAGGCTAGCGCAGATCGCGGTGGATGGGCGAGCCGTCCGCCGCAACGTCGCCGAGAGGCTGGCGCGGGAAGAGTACCCCCTCCCCTGTCCCCTCCCCGCCAGGGGGAGGGAGACCAAAACACTGACGCTGATGAGAGCGTCTCCTCCCCCCTTGCGGGGGAGGGACAGGGTGGGGGGTGCTCTTTCCGCACCGCCCCCTGCCCAAGCGATTTGCGACCGCAGCAAGTTCGGGCGGGGTGCGTCCAACTCCCCGCCCTGCCCGGCCCGTCAGTTCGCGCCGCGCGAACCCGGGATGGTCTTGTTCACCTCAAGCACGGCCGCGGCGTTTTCCTGCGTCACCATATACGGCCCGACGCTGATCACCCCCGACGGCGCCATCTTGTACTTGTTGTACATCAGCGGGATCATCACCCCGTAGTAGCCCTGCAGGAACGGCTGCTGATCGGAGGCAAAGCTCATTTCGCCGGCGGCCACCGCTTCGAGCACGGCATTGCCGAGGTCCATGGTGCCGAGGTCGACGGCGCGGCCGGTAGCGCGCACCTGCTTGACCGATTCCAGCGCATCGACACCCACCGCGACGCCCAGCGTCACGATGCCGTCGATCGTCTGGTCCTGCATCAGCATGGCGCTGACCGCCGCCTGTACCTTCTGGCTGTTGCCGATATCTTCCGAGGCGAGGATCACCATCTTGGCCTTGCCACCGGCTTCGGTGACGGCGTCGATATAGCCCTGGCAGCGCTGCTCCAGCACCGGGTTGGCGGCGATCTGGTTGATGCAGAGGCCGTTCTTGACGCCCTTGCCCACCGCCACTTTGCCACCCTGGTAGCCCATCTGATAGCTGTCTTCGCCGATGAAGCCGATGGCGCCCAGCTCCTGGTACTTGAAGCCGCCCGAGTTGATGATGATGACAGGGATGCCTTCGGCCGCCGCCTGCTTGATCAGCGGTTCAGTCGGCTCGGGAAAGAAATTGCCCACCGCGATGGCGGCCGGCTTCCGGGCGATCGCCGCTTCGAACATCTTGGTATAGACCGGCACGATGTCGTTGAAATCGGCCGGCGCGGTCCACTGCGTCTTTACGCCGTAATCCTTGGTGGCCTGGTCGAACCCCTGCTGCACCGCGCCCCAGAACGGGTCCGAGCTCGGCCCGCCGAGCATGATGATCACGTCTTCCTGCGCCTGTGCCGTGGCGAACGGCGCCGACACCGCAGCCATCACAGTGGCGAGCGCCAGCGCGCCCAGTTTGCTGAACTTCATTATGTCCTCCCCAATGGGCGGCCCGCATCCTCCCGACGCAAGCCTGCCGCGAGGCGCTCACCGCGCCTTCTTCATCACGACTATTATGTATTATGTATGATGTAAAGCGGTCAGCGCAGGTTTCGCATCGCGAGGATGGCTCGCACCTCCCCGGCCAGCGTTTTGCCCAGCACCTCATGCGAGGCCTCGTCCATATGGATGCCGTCGATGCCGGCCCGCACCACCTTGTTGGCGTCAAAATGGAAGCATCCGGTACGATGCGCCACCTGTTCGAGATAATGCGCATGGTCGCGGCAGCGCTGGTGGCCGACACCCCACATCGCCGGCTCGGCATCCTCGGTGATCGCCGGCGGCGTCACCACCAGCACCTCGGGCGGATGCTCCACCATGGCGAAGTGGCCCTTGATCATCTGGATCAGCGTCAGCATGCCGCGCGCCGAGTTGTAGGCACTGATCGACAGCTGATCCTTGAAGTCGTTGGTGCCCAGCATGACGATCAGCACATCCATAGGGGCATGGGTTTCGAGGATCGGGATCAGCGTACGCGAGCCGTTCTTGTGCGTGCCCTCGATCGGATCGTCGAACACCGTGGTGCGGCCGCTGAGCCCCTCCTCGACGATCCAGGCGTCGGGCCCCAGCTCGCGCCCCAGCACGTTGGCCCAGCGCCGCGCCGGCACGATTCGGTCGGGTGTCTGCGCGATGTTGGCGAAGGGCGGACAGCCCCAGGTATTGGAGTCGCCGAAGCAGACGATGGTAGGCATGAAATGAGTTCCCCAAGCCAGCGACGCGGTGCCATTGCCTTGGCGACGCAGCCTGAGGTATAAATCCTACTTAATGAGAATGACAACCGGGTGGATTCGCTCTGCAGCAGCGAGCCCTCTCGGCCAAATGCCGTTGGAAAGACCGCTCGCGTGACCGTCTATCGCCGTCCGGACCCGATCCCCCTGCGCCACGCGGCTATCGCCTCGCCGGGCGGGCTCAGTATCGTCAAGCACGAGCCGGACGATCTCAACCGGCTGGTGGCGCGCGAGATCTTCCAGGCCATCGCCTCGGGCCACTTCCCGGTCGGCAGTATCCTGCCCAACGAGCACCAGCTCAGCGCCGATCTCGGCGTCAGCCGCACCGCTTTGCGCGAAGCCATCAAGGGCCTCGCCTCCAAGGGCCTCGTCGAAACCCGCCGCAAGCGCGGCACCATGGTGCTCGACCGCAGCCGCTGGGACATGCTCAACGCCGAAGTCATCGCCTGGTCACGCAAGCTTGGTTCGGCCCGCGTCAGCGAGGAGCTCTGGGCGGCGATATCAAGCACCCAGCCCGCCATGGCCGCCGAAGCCGCCGGCCGCCGCCATGCGGGGCGAGTGGCCGAAGCCGTCCGCGCTCTCGCCGACGCCGGCACGCCCGAAGCCAAGCGCACCGGGCTCGCGGCGCTGCTGCTCGAAATCGCCAATGCCAGCGGTAATCGCTACCTCACCTCGTTCACCGCCGCCTGTGTCGGGAGCCTCCTCACCGACGACGCCGCCTTCCTCGATCGCCTCGTCGCTGAGATCGACCTCGCGGCGCTCGGCCGCATCGCCCCGCTGCTCACCTCCGGCAATGCCGAAGCCGCCGCCGAACTGCTGCGCCGGGCGCTGGTCCCCGAGACGATCTCGGCATAATCTCCACCGCAACATTTGGAGGAGCGCATGCTGGCCAGAGCCGAGCAAGCGGCAGATGATCTTGCGCCGGCTGCTTTTGCAGCGATGGATCGCGAACTCGCGCCCCTCGTGTTCCTCGCTCGTGCGCAGGCCCTCGGCATCCCCGGCGCCCTCGTCACCCTCTCCGCCATCGATGGCGGCGCCCCCAAGGCGCTCGGCACCCACATGGCGGTGCTGGCCGATGGCCGGCATCTCGGCCATGTCTCGGGCGGCTGCGTCGAAGCGGCCATTGCCGCCGAGTTCGCGCCGCTGATCGGTGGCGATGACCAGACCTTCCGTTTCGGCCGAGGCTCGCGCTTCATCGACATCCGCTTTCCCTGCGGCGGCGGCGTCGACCTGATGCTGCATGCCCGGCCGAGCCCGGCGCTGCTGGCCGAGGCGATCGCCCGCTTCGAGCGCCGCGAAGCCTTCGCCATCGCTTTCGACGCCCAGCACTCCAGCGCCGAAATCAGCGACAACCCGGCCCCCACCGGCTGGCACGACGGCATTTTCATCCGCCGCTACCAGCCCCGCACCCGTCTGCTGCTGGTCGGCCGTGGCCCAGAATTCGAGGTGATGGCCCGGGTCAGCGCCGCCGCCGAGTTCGACCTCCGGCTCGCCACACCCGACGAAAGCTCGGCCCAGGCGCTCGCCGCCCTCAACGTGCCGATCGAGCTGCTCAGCACTCCGACGCAAGCCTTCGAACTGCCGATCGACCCCTGGACCGCCACGGTGCTGCTGTTCCACGAGCACGAATGGGAGAACGCCATCCTCGCCCGCGCCGCAGTGGCCGACGGCTTCTATGTCGGGGCGCTCGGCAGCGTCAAAACCCACGCCCTGCGCCGCGCCAGGTTGGCCGCCATGGGTCTGCCGCAAGCCGCCATCGACCGCATCCGCGGCCCGATCGGGCTGATCGACCGGGCGCGTGAGCCGGGCATCTTGGCGCTCTCGGTGCTCTCTCAGATCTCAGCCATCCGCGCTCAGCTTGACCGCGCCTAGCTCCATCGCCGCCGTCGTCCTCGCCGCCGGCCTCGCCACCCGCTTCGGCGGCGACAAGCTGCTCTATCCCTATGCCGGCAAGCCGCTGGCCGCCCACATCGCCGACACGCTGGTGGGCATACCCCTGACCTGGCGCATCGCCATTGTCCCGCCTGCGCCGTCGCCGCGCGGAAACGTCTTCGCCGAACGCGGTTTCGCGCTGGTCGAGAACCCCGACCCGCAACAGGGCATGGGCGCCTCCCTGGCGCTCGGCGCCCAACGCGCACAGGAACTCGGCGCGGAGATGCTGCTGGTCTGCCTCGCCGACATGCCCAGTATCACCGCCGCCCACCTGATGAGGTTGATCGAGGCGAGCGAGAGCAACGACCCGGTGGCCACCGGCTTCGACGGCTCGCGCGGCCCACCGGCGGTGTTCAGCAGCCGGTTGTTCCCCGAACTCGCGGCAAGCTCGGGCGACCACGGCGCCAAGCACCTGCTTGCCGGTGCCAGGCTCATTGCAGCGCCCCCGGGCCTGGCGCGAGACTTCGACACGCCCACGGATTTCGACCGAGCATGATCGACTTCGACGCTGCCGGGCGTGGGCGGACTAGATCGTGACGGGGCTGGGCGCGTAGCTCACCACCGAGAGTGCAGTCGGCGCACCCTCTCCCGCCTGCGGGGGAGGGGGGACCACGCGAAAGCGTGGTGGGAGGGGGGAGCCCCACGCTCTGATCGTAGGCTAGCCGCGCACGGCGTGTCGGTCATGCCCCACTCATACACCGTGTGCGGCCGGGGCAAAGCCGGTGTTTGCGGCCCCCCTCTCCCACCAGCCTTTCGGCTGGTCCCCCCTCTCCCGCAGGCGGGAGAGGGTCGACGACTGCGTGCCCTGGTGCCCCTACCCCGGCAACCCCGGCAACAACTTCGCCAGCGTGATCGGAAAGTCCCGTACCCGCACCCCCGTCGCGTTGTACACCGCATTGGCCACCGAGCCGCCGGTACCGCCGGCCCCCAGTTCGCCGATCCCCTTCACCCCCAGATGGTTCGCCTTGTCGTCGAAATCCTCGAGCATGATGGCATCGATATCGGGGATATCGGCATGGGTGGGGATCAGGTATTCGGCGAAGTCGCCGTTCACCCAATGGCCGTGCCGCGGGTCGAGCGTGCCGGCTTCCTGCAGCGCCGCGCTGACGCCCCAGATCATCCCGCCGATCAGCTGCGAGCGTGCCGTCTTGGCATTGAGGATGCGGCCCGCCGCGAACACCCCGAGCATGCGCCTCAGCCGCACTTCGCCGGTATCGATATCGACCCCGACTTCGGCGAACGAGGCGCCATAGGTATATTGCGCGTGGGTGCGGTAATTCGGGTCCTCGGAATTGTCGAGCGTTTTGCCGGTTTCCTCGATCCCCTCGGGGAAATGCCGGCGCACCTCGGCAAACAGGTCGTTATAGCCCTGCCCAGCCACCAGAGCGATCCGCGCCCGCAGCGCCGCAGCGGCCCGGTCGGCGGCGACGGTGGTGTTGGCGGCGCCCCACGACCCGCCGGCGCCATTGCCCTTGGGATGCTTGGTATGCGCCAGCTCCACCTTGATCTGCGACATCGGCACGCCGAGCGCCTCCGCCACCACCTGCGCCACGATGGTGTAGGTGCCGGTGCCGATATCGGTCATGTCGGAACGGACGATCACCCAGCCGTCGGGGTCGATCCGCACCAGCACGTCCGCAGAGGTCTGGTAGTGCCCGCGCATCGACGAGGCGACGCCGTAGCCGATCAGCCAGCGCCCGTCGCGCCGGCTCGCCGGCATGGTTGGGCGGTCGCGCCAGCCGAACTGCTCGGCCCCCTCGCGCAGGCAATCCGCCAATCGTCGCCCGCTGAGCGGCAGCCGCTTGTCGGGGTCGATATGCGTATCGTTCCTGAGCCGCAGTTCTACCGGGTCGATGCCGAGCTTCTCCGCCATCTCGTCCATCGCCGATTCGAGCACCATCAGCCCCGGCAACTCGCCCGGGCCGCGCACCGGCTCGCCCGATTTCACGTCGAGCGCCTTGTGCGCCTGACGGGTCAGCCGGTTCGGCGAGGCATAGAGCGCCTTGCCCACCGCGGAGACACCTTCGTCCCAGGCGTCGTCGCTGCGCACCTGGATCAGCGCATCATGCCCGAGCGCCGTCAGCCGCCCGTCAGGCGTTGCGGCGAGCCGTACCCGGCTGATCGAGGCCGGCCGATGGCCGACCAGCGTAAAGATCTGCCGCCGCGTCAGCATCAGCTTGACCGGCTGGCCCAGCGCCATGGTCGCCAGCGAGGACAGCACCGCCTCGCTATGCAGCACGATCTTCGAGCCGAAGCCGCCGCCGACATAGGCGCTGTCGATGCTGATGGCGCTGGGGTCGAGCCCGAGCGTCTTCCCCAGTCCGGTGGTCAGCTGGTTGACCATCTGCGCTGTGAGGTAGAGGTGCAGGTGCCCGTCCCGCCAATCGGCGATGCAGGCATGCAGCTCCATCGGCTGCGAGAAGTGGTAGGGCGTGGTGTAGGTCGCTTCGACCGTCACCGGCCCATCGCGCATCGCCCGGTCGACATCGCCGGCCTGCGACGGTCGCCGCCAGTTGAGGTCCGGCCCGAAGGTGCCGAGTTCGAACGCCCCGGGCTCCACCTCGTACTCGACCGCGATCAACCCCGCCGCAGCGCGCGCTTCCTCAAAGCTCTCGGCCACCACGAAGGCGATCGGCGTGCCGTAATAGTCGATGCGGTCGGTGGCGAGCTCTGGCCGCGCCCGGTCCATCATGTCGCCTTCGATGCCCTCGGCCGGTCCCTGCTCCGGCGCATTCTCGTGCGTCCACACCAATCGCACACCCGGCGCGGCCTCGGCCGCCGCCGTGTCGATCCGCGCCACGCGACCCTTGCCGATCGCGGCGCCGAGGACAAAGCCATGCAGCGTCGGCCCGGCATCCTGACGCTCGGCGGAGTAAGCGACCCGCCCGGTAACCTTGATCGGCCCATCGGTACGACTGATGCCTTGGCCGATAACTCCTGGCCCGATCATCGTGCCGCCTCCAGCGTCGCCTTCAGCGTTCGTCGCGCCAGGGGGAGCTTATAGGCATTGTCTGCAGTCGGGTTCGCCCCGGCGAGCGCCAGCTCTGCCGCGAGGTCGGCGTCAGTGCCGCCCTCCGCTGCTTCGACCCGCCAGGGTTTCAGCGCCAGCCCGCCGAAGGCCAGCCGTTCGATGACACCCTCGCGCGCCACCAGCGCCACGGTGACATTGGCGAAGGCATATGAGGCCCGCTCGCGCACCTTGCGATAGACGTGCACTCCCCCGACCGGCGGCGGCAGGGTCACCGCACTGATCAGTTCGCCCATCTCCAGCGCCGTCTCGATATCCGGCCGGTCCCCGGGCAGCCGATGGAACTCGGCAATCGGGATCGACCGTGCCCGCCCACCTGATCCCACCGTCTCCACCGTCGCATCGAGCGCCCGCAGCGCCACACACATGTCGGAGGGGTGGGTGGCGATGCAGGCATCGCTCACCCCGAGCACCGCGAGGTTATGGCTGGCGCCGCCGATCGCGGCGCAACCCGAGCCGGGGCGGCGCTTATTGCAGGCCATGTCGGTATTGTAGAAATACGGACAGCGCGTGCGTTGCATCAAATTGCCCGCCGTCGTCGCCTTGTTGCGGAGCTGCCCCGAGGCCCCCGCCAACAGTGCCCGCGCCAGCACCGCATAATCCCGTCGCACCCGCTGATCGGCGGCAAGGTCGGTGTTGCGCACCAGCGCGCCGATCCGCAAGCCGCCCTCGGCGGTCGGCTCGATCGTATCGAGGCCAAGCCGGTTGACGTCGATCAGGTGCTGCGGCGCTTCGATGCCGAGCTTCATCAGGTCGAGCAGATTCGTGCCGCCGGCGATGAACCGCGCGCCCGGCTTGGCCTCCGCTGCTTCTACCGCCTCGGCCGGGCTCGCCACCCGCTCATAGCTGAACGGCTTCATGCGCCTTCTCCCACATAGTCGCGGATCGCCGCCATGATGTTGGGATAGGCAGCGCAGCGGCAGAGATTGCCGCTCATCCGCTCGCGGATTTCCTCGTCGCTCAATGGGATCGGCGCTTCGAGATCACCGGTAACATGGCTCGGCAGGCCGGCGCGGATTTCCTCGATCACCGCCAGCGACGAGAGGATCTGCCCCGGTGTGCAGTAGCCGCACTGGAACCCGTCATGCTCGACGAAGGCCGCCTGCATCGGGTGCAGCGCCTCGGGCGTCCCCAGCCCCTCGATGGTGGCCACCTCATCGCCCTCGTGCATCACCGCAAGGCTGAGGCAGCTGTTGATCCGCCGTCCGTTCACCAGCACCGTGCAGGCGCCGCACTGCCCCTGGTCGCAGCCCTTCTTGGTGCCGGCAAGCAGGAGGTGCTCGCGCAGCGCATCGAGCAGCGTCACCCGTGGATCGAGCGAGAGCATGCGGGTTTCGCCGTTGACACTGAGCGTCACCGGCACGCGGAGCGTTGCGGCCATGGATTCCCCCTCCGAGAAATGCAGGGGTGAGCCTAGAGCGGTTTGCCAGAAATGTCAGTCCCGTGAACCGCAGGACATCAGCCTCGCCGGTGCGGGAAGAGTACCCCCTCCCCTGTCCCCTACCCGCAAGGGGGAGGGAGATCAGAACACCGGCATCAGTGGCGTCTCATCCCCCCTTGCGGGGAGGGACAGGGTGGGGGGGTGCTCTTCCCGCACCGCGCTATCCCATGTGCGATCGCAAAGATGTAGTTTCGCAAACATCCATGTTGCAAAACTACAGACTCCGTGTACTTTCGCCGCGCTCGTGACGGCACTACCGGGGAGGCGCCAATGACAAAAACCAGTATCACCAAGACTTCGCGCCCAATGCCGATGTCGCACCTGGGCGGGCCCAGCGGGCTGCCGCGCTTCCGCTGGCAGCAGCCGACGCTCGACAAGAACACCCCTCCCAACCGCGGGTTGACCGACGAGGAAAACGCCCACGGCTTCAACTGGGGCAAGGACTCGATCCTGCCCTACCGCGTCTTCGACGATTACGATCGCTCACAGGAACCGGGCGAGATGCCGCTGGTGACGCTTGAGAACGGCCGGTTGCGCGTTGCCGTGGCGCCGCAATATGGCGGCCGCCTGATGGAGCTGCACGACAAGCAGCTCGGACGCGACCTGGTGTTCACCAATCCGGTGTTCCAGCCGGCCAACCTGGCTGCGCTCAACGCCTGGTTCTCCGGCGGCATCGAGTGGAACGGCCTGATCCCCGGCCATACCCCCTTCACCACCGCCCAGGTGTTCGCCGGCGTCATTGAGACCGAGCGCGGCCCGGTGCTGCGCATCTACGAGTTCGACCGCATCGTCGAAGCGACCTGGCAGATCGACCTGTTCCTCCCCGAGGATGACGACCGGCTCTATGTGCATGGCCGCATCGTCAACAGCACCGAGGCGACCAAGCTCGCCTATTGGTGGACCAATGTCGCGGCGCCGATGACCAAAGGCATGCGCGTCATCGCCCCGGCGGACTATTCGATCGAGCACGTGCTGCCCAACAACGAGCTGGCCCGCTTCCCCTTCCCCGATCCCGCTCGTTTCGACGGTTCCTACCCGGATCGCTGGCGCGACTCGACTTCGGTGTTTTTCCGCAAGCCCGATGCCGACAGGCTGTTCATCGCCGGGCTCGATGCCGATGGTGTCGGTCTCGCGCAGACCGCCACGTCGGCGCTGCAGGGCCGGAAGTTCTTCTATTTCGGCACCGGCGCCGGCGGTCAGCAATGGATGGATTACCTCGCCCGCCCCGGTGAGGGCGACTACATCGAGATCCAGAGCGGCATCGCCCCGACGCAGAACCAGCGCTTCGAGCTGAAGCCGAACAGCGAAGTGCACTGGACCGAAGTCTATGGCGCCCTCGGCGTCGACCCCACTGACGTGCACGCCGAAGATTACCAGCGCGCCGTCGGCGCCACCACGAGGGCGATCGACGCCCGCTTCCCCGCCACCGAGCTGGCCGATGTCGACACCTTCCTCACCGCGGTGTCGCGCCGGCCGCTGAGCAAGCGCCTCACCGACGGCTCACCCTGGGGCGGCCGCCACGAGAAGCTCACCGGCAAGCCGCTTGCCGCGGGGCTCGATTTCGCCGTACCGCATCCGGCCGATTGTTGGGACGAATTGGCCAGCACCGGCCGCTTCTCCGACGCCAGCCTCAAGCGCGTGCCGGCCGATTTCGCCGTGTCGCCGCTCTGGGTGGCGGCGCTCGAAAAGAGCCGCGACAAGCAAGGTGAGACCTGGCTGCATGCCCTGCTGCTCGGCATCGCGACGCTCGACAATGGTGATCGCGACGCCGCGCGCACCCTGTTCGAACGCTCCATCGCGCTGAAGCCGACCTGGCTCGGCCGGCGCCAGCGGGCTCTGGTCACCAACGACCCCGATGCCGCCGACCGCGACTATCTCGCCGCCTGGGCCAGTGGCGACGCGCCGCCGGCGCTCGCCGCCGAGATCGTCAGCCTGCTGGTCAAGCATGGCCGGCTGGAGCGGCTCCGCGCCTTTGCCTCGGGCCTTCCTGCCTCGGCGCTCACCGACGAGCGCGTGCATCTCGGCCGTGCCATGGTCGCGGCTTCCGAGGGCGATCTCGACCTGCTCGAGCGGCTGCTCGACCGCCACTTCGCCACGGTGCGCGAAGGCGAAAACCTGCTCGACGAACTCTGGGTGGCGCTGCAACGTGGTCGCCTGCAGCAATCGCTCGGCCGTGCGCCGACTGCGGCGGAACTCGCCGAGCGGCTGAAGCAGCACCCGGTGCCAGCGCATCTCAATTTCCGCATGCGCGCCCAAGAGGAGGCGGAGGCCAAGTAATGGTAGCCGGCGAGCCCAGCACCCCAACGCTGATCCAGTCGATCTCGCTGGGGCTCGGCGGCTACAACAAGGCGTTCCAGCTGGTGGGCAGTTCGCTGCTCGCCTCGCCCGAAGCCTTCATCCGCGAGCCGTTGCAGGAGATCGCTCGCGCCGCCGGAGTGAGCGAGCCGACCGTGCTGCGCTTCTGCCGGCAGTTCGGCTTCAAGGGCCTGCCCGACTTCCGCATCGCCCTCGCCATGTCGCTGGCCCGCGAGGCGCAGGGGTCGTTCATCGATCCCGGCGTCACCGACAAGGCGGTGGTCAACCTTGGCGCCAAGCGCGCCATCGCCCGCTTCGCCCTGTCGCTCCTCGGCGACGACCGCTCGATCATCATCGATTCCGGCTCGACCACCCAGCTCTTCGCCGAAAACCTCAGGGCCGCCAACCCGCTGGTGATCATGACCACCGGGCTCAACATCGCCGAGGCATTCCGCGGCGCCAGCCAGCACACCGTGATGCTGCCGGGCGGCACGGTGCGCTTCGAGAGCAACTCGCTCTCCGGCCGCATGGTCGAGAGCACGCTGGACGGCATGCGCTTCGACACCATCTATCTCGGCGCCGACGCCATCGACCCGGTGCTCGGCCTCTCCACCTTCAACGAGGCCGAGGCACACCAGAACGCCGCCATGGTGGCGGTGAGCCAGCGGGTGATCGTCCTCGCCGATTCCACCAAATTCCGCGCCCCGGCCCTGCACCGGATCTGCGCAGCCGACCGTATCCACGCCGTGATCACTGACACTGGCCTATCCGATGACACCGCCAGCCTGCTCGAGCAGCATGGCGTCGCCGTCCATCGGGTCGAGCCGGAAGGAAGCAATTGATGACCGACGCCGCATTCCCCGCCACCGACCTCGATCGCTGGGCCACCACCAAGGAGATCCGGCGCCAGCCCGCCATCTGGCGCAGCTTCGGCCCGAAGCTCAGCGGCATCGCCGCCGAGATCAAGAGCTGGATCGCCGAGCGGCGCCCCGATGAGGTGTGGTTCTGCGGCGCCGGCACTTCGGCCTTTGTCGGCGAAACCCTGGCGAGCTACCTCAATTCGGCTCCCGGCCCGGTCCGCTTCCGCGCCATCCCCTCGACCGATCTGATCGCCGCGCCGCGCAATTATCTGCGCCCCGGGGTGAAACTGCTGGTCGTCTCGTTCGGCCGCAGCGGCAACAGCTCCGAGACCATCGGCACGCTCGACCTGCTGGCCGCCCACGCGCCCGAGGCCGATCGCCTGCATATCACCTGCAACGCCAATAGCGCGCTGGCCCGCACCGACAATGCCGGCCCGGGCGAGCTGCGCAACATCGTCTTGCCGCCCGAAACCGACGACAGCGGCTTTGCCATGACGTCGAGCTACACCACCATGCTGCTGACGGCGCTGGCCTGTTTCGACCCGGCCCCGCCGGCGCCGATCGCCGAGCTCATGGCGCGGCTGGCAGATGGTGCCGAGCAACTGATTAATGGCCAGCTCGACAAGCTGATCGCCCTCCCCGTGCCGGAGCGCGCCGTGTTCCTCGGCTCCGGCCCGCTCACCGGCTCGTCGCGCGAAAGCGCGCTGAAGGTGCTGGAACTGGCCGGCGGCCGCATCCCCACCTCATGGGATTCGACCCTCGGCTTCCGCCATGGCCCCAAGGCCATCACCAATGCGGAGACCCGCGTCTTCGTACTGCTTTCGTCCGACCCGCATACCCGCCGCTATGACACCGACCTCGCGACGGAAGTCGCGGCGCAGTTCGGTGCCAACGTGGTACTGCGGCTTGGCGACCCAGCCGCCGGTGCCGATATCCCGGTGCCCTCGGTCGGCAACGATGCGTGGTCGTCGGTGCTCTACGTCATGGTGGCGCAACTGCTCTCGGTGATCTGGTCGCACAAGCTCGGGCTCACCGTCGACAACCCCTTCGCCTCGGGCAACCTCACCCGCGTCGTCGCCGGGGTGAAGCTCTACCCGCTGCCGGAAGACGGCCCGCAAGTCTTCGGCGCCCTCGATGTCGGCGGCACCAAGATCGAGGCGCGGCTGTTCGACCACCGGCTCGAGGTGATCGACCGCCAGCGCTTCCCCACCGCCAAGGGCAGCTATGAGGAGCTGCTCGCGGCGCTCGAAGGCGCCGTCGGCTGGCTCGACCAGACCGCGGGCAGCAAGGTGGCGCTCGGTGTCGGCCTGCCCGGCCTGATCGACCCTGCCACCGGCATCTCGATGACCTCTAACGTGCCGGCCACCGGCCACACCCTCAGTGCTGATCTCTCGGCTCGCATCGGCCGCACCATCCCGGTCGAAAATGACTGCAAGTGCTTCGCCCTCTCCGAAGCCAATGGCGGCGCCGGCGCCGGCTACCGCACGGTGTTCGGTCTGATCCTCGGCACCGGGGTCGGCGGCGGCGTCACCGTCGATGGCAAGCTTGTCGTCGGTCACAATGGCCTGCCGGGTGAAGTCGGCCATTTCGGCCTCCCGGCCGAGCTGGTGCAGCGCCACGATCTGCCGGTTCTCGCGTGCGGCTGCGGCCGCACCGGCTGCTACGAAACGCTGCTCTCCGGCCCCGGCATGGCGCGCATCGCCAAACACTTGACCGGTGCAGCGGTCGATTCCGCTGCCATCGTCGAACGTGCCGCCGCTGGTGATACAGCGATGGCGCAGGTGCTCGACATCTGGTTCGATATCCTCGGCGAGCTGATCCACACCATCCAGCTGACCATCGATGCCGATTGCGTGGTGATCGGCGGCGGCCTCTCCAACATCCCCGGTTTGACCGAAACCCTGGCACGGACTTTCGCGCCAAAGATGCTGCCCGGCGTACGCCAGCCGGCCTTCGCCACGGCCCGTTTCGGCGACGCCAGCGGTGTCCGCGGCGCCGCCATGCTGGTGGCGGGAGCCCGCAAATGAAAGAGCTGCGTAACCTGATCGCCCGCAACCGCGAGGGCTCCGGCGAGGCCCTGCCCTCGGTCTGCTCGGCCCACCCCGACGTGCTCGCCGCCTCACTGCTCTTGGCCGATGAATGGGATGTGCCGCTGCTGATCGAGGCCACCAGCAACCAGGTGAACCAGTTCGGCGGCTATACCGGGATGACCCCGCCGGACTTCATAAAGTTCGTCCGCTCGATCGCGGCAAAAACCGGCGTCGATGCCAGCCGGGTGCTGTTCGGCGGTGATCACCTCGGACCCCAGGCCTGGCGCGACCAGCCGGCCGAGATCGCCATGGCCAATGCCCGCGACCTCGTCGCCGCCTATGTGCAGGCCGGCTTCACCAAGATCCACCTCGATTGCTCGGAAGGTTGTGCCGGCGAGCCGCCCGCGGTCGGCGATGCCCTGAGCGCCGCGCGCGCCGCCGACCTCGCCGCCATCTGCGAAGCCGCAACCGGCGATCCCCTCTCGCTCAGCTACATGTTCGGCACCGAAGTCCCGCCGCCCGGTGGCGCCCGCGCCGAGGAAGGCCCGATCGGCATTGCGCCCACCGAGCCCGCCAATGCCCGCGCCACCATCGGGGCGCATCGCGACGCCTTCGCGGCACTCGGGCTGGAACAGACCGCCTGGCAACGCGCCGTCGGTCTCGTGGTCCAGCCGGGCCTCGAATTCGCCCCCGACCACATCCATCGCTTCGATATAGGCTCGCCCGACCTGCTGTCGCCGGTGCTGGAAGGCCACGATGGCCTGAGCTTCGAGGCGCACTCGACCGACTACCAGTACCCCGACGTGTTCCCGGCCCTCGCCAGGCGCCATTTCGCCGTACTGAAAGTCGGCCCCGCCCTCACCTTCGCCTACCGCCAGGCGGTCTACGCGCTGGATGGGGTCGCGACCTGGCTGGCCCCGGACTCCGCCCGTCAGCCTATCGCCCCGGCGATGGAAGCGCTGATGCTGGAGAACCCGAAGAACTGGGCCAAGCACTATGCCGGCGACGCCGCAACGCTGAAGCTCCTGCGCCACTTCAGCTACGCCGATCGCATCCGGTATTACTGGGCCCAGCCGCATGCGGTGGAAGCGGTCGGGCAATTGCTGGTGGCGCTCGATGCGCCGAAGCCGGTGGCGCCGCTGCTGGAGCAGTATTTTGCGCCGGAAGTGATCGCGCGAGCCGAACGGCTGGAAGCCCGCTCGCCGGATTGGGCTCGGGCGCTGATTTATGCGCAAGTGCAAGCGGCGCTGGTGCCGTATTTCGCGTGCATCGGCGTGGCGACTTAGAAGACCGATGAGATGCGATCTTGCACAGACGGCGCCACATCGTCCCCTCGCCCCTGAGGGGAGAGGGCTAGTGCAGCTAGGACCGCTAGGTCCTTAGCGGAACTCGGGTGAGGGGTTCAGCTTCTCAGCGAACGCGTATTGCACCGCTTCACCCTCAACCGGCGCTTCGCGCCACCTCTCGGCGAGGGCCATGCCCTCGTCCGGCTCCCCGGGGAGAAGGGACGCCGACTGCCCGCTCAAAGGCCCCCTAAGCCACCCCCTCCGGCCCAGCCCCGCAGACCAGCGCCCCCACCGACGTCCCCGCCGCATACCCGACCCGCCCGGTCATCAGCGCCGCCACCGCCGCCGCGCCGCTGAGATCAGCCGCAATCCCCAACTCGAACCACAACCAGCGGCTGGCTTCCAGCATGTCGTCGTCGCTGAGCAGCACCACGTCGTCGACCACCGAACGCACCACGTCGAACACGGCAGGGTCGGTCTCGGCGCAGCTCATCGTCGCGATGCGGCTCGTCACCTCTGGCAGCCGCACCACGCGCCCGGCATCGAGCGACGCCTTGAGCGTTGGCGACCCTACCGGCTCGATACCGATGATCGTCACCGACGGCTTCAGCGCCTTGATCGCGACGCCCATGCCCGACACCAGCCCGCCACCGCCGATGGCGACCAGCACCACATCGAGGTCGGGCACATCGGCCAGCAGCTCGAGTGCCGCCGTCCCCTGCCCGGCCATGACAGCCGCATCGGCGAACGGGTGGAAATAGGCAACGTCGTTGGCTTCGGCGAAAGCCAGCGCATGGAGGTTGGTCTCGTTCCACACCTTGCCGATGATTTCGACCGTCGCGCCCCAGCGCTTCAGCTTTTCAACCTTCGCCGCGGTGATGTTCTCCGGCACGTAGATCGTCGCCTTCACCCCGGCGAGCTTGGCCGCCCGCGCCACCGCAAGGCCGTGATTGCCGCCCGAGGCGGTGACGATGCCGCGCTGCAGCGCTTCCGGTGGCAACGACAGCAGCTTGTTGGTGGCGCCGCGCGCCTTGAACGAACCGGTGGCCTGCAGGTTCTCGAGCTTCAGCGACAACTTTGCCGGCGTCAGCGGCGCGGACAAGGCCCGCACCTCGATGGTCGGAGTGCGCCGTACATGCGGCGCGATGCGGGTAGCGGCGGCGTTGATATCGGCGAGGGTGATCATGCTGCGGGCGCCTCATAGGGTGACGCGACGACGAAGCAGCAATTGCCCGGCCGCACCCGGCCCGGCTGGCGCCGGCCATAGAGGATCCCGCTGGCGCGGTAGTGCAGGTCGACCGGCGTCCGCCCCGGATTGGCGAGGAAGTGGATGCGACCGGCCAGTTGGCCCGCCTCAACGGGTGTGCCGAGCTTGTGCAGCGGCTCATACACTCCATCATCCTCGGCGATCACATGCGCCTTGGGGCCGAGGTCATACAGCTTCGGATCGGCGGCAACCGGGCTCGCCATGCGCTCGGGCAGCACGCCCAGATGCGCCAGCACGTTCCGCACCCCGCGCCGGCACAGCGCCAGCGCATCGACCGATACCGTGCCGCCGCCGGCCATTTCGGTACCGATCACCGTCATCCCCTGCAAAGCCGCGGAAGCCGTGGCAGTGCGTGGATCGCCGCGATTGTCGATCACGACCGCGATTTCGGTGCCGAAGGCCTTGGCCGCTGCCACATTGGCCGCGTGCTGCTCAGGCGTCGCGCCCGGCTCGATCACCGAGCTCGGGATGATGTCGAGCGACGAGCCGCCCGAATGCAGGTCGATGAACACATCGCCCATCGGGAAGATCACATCGTTCACATAGGCCGCGATCTGCCGCGTCGTGGTCCCCAGCGGGTCGCCGGGGAAAGTGCGGTTCATGTTGATTTCGTCGATCGGCGAGGTGCGCCGCGCCGCATTCACCGCCGGCAGGTTGATCGCCGGAATGAAGATCAGCCGGCCCTGCACGTCCTTGGGATCGAGATCGCGGATCAGTTCGCCCAGCGTGATCGGCCCCTCATACTCGTCGCCATGATTGCCGCCTTCGAGGATCACCGTCGGGCCCACCCCGTTCTTGATCACCGCCACCGGCACCGGCACCACGCCCCAGGCATCATCATGCACCGATAGCGGGATGTGGAAGAATCCGACCTGCTTACCCGGCTTGTTGAAGTCCACCGTCGCGGTGGCCAGCTTCTGTGAAATGTTGCGGTCCATGTTCTGCTCTTGGTCGTGATCTCAGGGATGCCCAGACAGGCAAATTTTACAGGTGATAGTCTGCATTCTCTTGTGATAGTCGATGCGCTGTGCCTTGCGCCGTCCCGGCTCTTGCACTGCAGCATCGGCTCTGCCACCAGAATGCCGAGGGAGACGAATTGAATGGCAAGAACCGGACGCGCTGCCGCCACTGCGACGACGCCCGAAAAGCCCAAGCGGGCGGCAAAGCCCAAAGCGCCCGCCGAAGCCGGCGACAAGCTCGCCTATGGCGTGCCGGCGCTGGAAAAAGGGCTCGATGTGATCGAGCTGCTGGCCCAGCAGTCGAAGGGCATCACCCAAAGCGAGATCGCCCAGTTGCTCGGCCGTTCGCTGCAGGAAGTCTACCGCGTGGTGATGGCGCTGGAACGCCGCGGCTATATCCAGCGCCGGCCGGGCGAGGATGGCTTCTTCCTCTCCAACCACCTGCACGTGCTGGCCAACCAGTATCCGCCGATGCGCCGGCTGCTCGATGCGGCGCTGCCGATCATGTACTCGACCTCGATCGCCGCCTACCAGGCGCTGCACATCGCCATTCTCGATCGCCTCGCCATCCGCGTCGTGGCGCAGGTCGATAGCCCCGCCCCACTGGGCTTCCGCCTGCGTGTCGGCACCCAGAACCCGGCCGCCTCGACCGCCTCGGGCCGCCTGCTGCTGGCCTTCCAGCCGCCGGCGATCAAGGATTGGGTGCTGGCCGAGATCGAGCGCACGGCGCCCGAAACCGACATGGTGGCGCTGAAGCGCCGGGTCGAAACCCTGCACCGCACCGGCTACGAGATCATTGCCGGCGAAGGCCTGCAGGGCATCACCGACGTGAGCTTCCCGATCCTCGATGCCAACGGCCACGCGCTGGCCGTGCTGACCATGCCGTATCTGCCCTCGTCCAAGGAGCGCGTGTCGCTGGAAGCTGCGAGCCGCGCCCAGTTCGCCGCGGCCAAGACCATCACCCAGCTGTTCGACGGCACGCTGATCGAACCGACCTTCCCCCTCGCCCCGATCCGCGAAAAACGCCCGCCGGCGCGGCCGACTTGAGGCGGGGCTGGTACCCTTAGCATCCCGATAGTTCGGTGCGGGAAGAACACCCCCCACCCTGTCCCTCCCCCGCAAGGGGGGAGGAGACCAAAACACTGGCATTCGTGAGAGCGTCTCCCTCCCCCTTGCGGGGAGGGGACAGGGGTGGGGGTATTCTTCCCGCACCGAACCATCGGTAGCTTTGTCGCCGCCCACCCTCATCGCGTCGTCTCCGCGACCCGATGCGCGAACACCTCGTCGAGCCACAGCGGCTCGCCCTCTGCATCACCGATCTCGAGAAAAATCTCCGCCATCGACGCCGTCCAGGCCCGCTGCACCTCCGAGGCCGCCGTCGCCGCCGAGGCAGCGCGGAACCCATCGCGCGCCCGCATCCGGCAGACGACGATCTCCGCGTGCCGCCAGATCTGGTAGTCGGTGATCCCGGCCGCATCGATCAGCGTGAGGATCTCCGGCCACACCGCGCGGTGCTTTTCGTCATAGGCCGGGCCCATGCCGGGCCGCAGCCGGTAGATGTAGAGGAACGCCTCACCCGGCGCCGTATCGCGAGCCGTCATTTCACCGCCCCCGCCAGCGCACCCGACAGGATCTGCCGCTGGAACAGGAAGTAGACGATCATCACCGGCAGCAGCGCAACGATCAAACCGGCGCTGATCAACGGAATCGACACGTCATACTGGCCCGAGAGCAGCGCCACTCCGACCATCAAAGTGGTCTTGTCCGAGCCGCCCATGATCACCAGCGGCAGCAACAGGTCGTTCCACATCCAGACGAAGTTGAGGATCGACAGCGCCGCGATCGCCGGGGTCGAGATCGGCAGCATCATCTGGAACAGGATGCGCAATTCCCCTGCCCCATCGATGCGGGCGGCCTCGATCAGCTCGTCCGGAATGGCGCGGAAGAAGGCGGCCAGCATATAGGTACTGATCGGCAGCCCGAACGCCGCATAGGAGAAGATCAGCCCCTGGTAGGTGCCGCCCAGCCCCAGATCGAGGATGGTCTCGTAGAGCGGGTAGATCACCACCTGGCTCGGGATCACCAGCATGGCGATGATGAACAGGAAGATCAGGTTGCCGCCCTTGATGCGGAGCTTGGTCACCGCATAGGCGATGAACAGGGCCGCGACGGTCGAGAGCAGCAACCCGCCGCCGGTGGTGATGATGCTGTTGAACAACAGCCGCGGCACATCCATCCGCACGAACGTGTCGGCATAGTTCTCGAAGGTGAGGTCGAACGGCAGGCCGAGCGGGTTCTGCGCATAGCCGGTGCGGGTCTTCAGTGAGTTGAGGACGGTGAACACCAGCGGGTAGAGCGCCACCACCGCCACCACCACGAGGATGAAGGTCACCAGCCATTTGACGATGGTGCGCAGCAGCGGATTGCTGCCCGGCGCCACTTCGTCGGGGACGGTGTCGGAAACGCTGGCGAGGCTCATTTGCTGGCCTTTCCTTCGGCATACATGCGCCGGACCACGAAGGCCGAGACGATGGCGGCGAACACGAACAGCGCCATGCCGATCGCCGCGCCCTTGCCGCGATTGAGGAACTCGAAGGTGGTGGTGAACACCAGGTACTCGGGCAGCATGGTGGCGCTGCCCGGCCCGCCGCGCGTCAGCGCGTAGATCAGCGGGAACATCCAGATCAGCATCGACGAGGTGCAGAGCACGGTCCAGTAGCCGATCACCGGTTTGAGCAACGGCGTCACGATCTCGATCAGCAGCCGCCAGAATCCGGCGCCATCGAGCCGCGCCGCCTCGATCACCTCGTCGGGCACCGTCGAAAGGCCGGAGAGATAGGTGAGAACGCCGAGCCCGAAGAAGCTCCACAGCGCCACCGAGGTCAGCGAGAACAGCGCGCTGGTCGCCCCGTTCAGCCACTCGATGGCGAGCGGCGCCAGCCCGATGAAGATCAGGAAGGCATTGAGCGGTCCATCGGGCGCGAGGATCTGCCGGAACATGATGCCGACGACGATCGGCGCGATCATGTAGGGCAGGAAATAGATGGCCCGGAACGCCTTCCAGCCCGGCGAGCGCTGGAAGATCAGCAGCGCCAGCACCAGCGGCAGGAATATCCACAGCGGCAACGTCACGAACACCAGGGCAGCGTTCTTGAACGAGGTGATGAACACCGGGTCCTTGAACATCGACGAATAGTTGGCGAACCAGGCGAACTTCGGCTCCTCGAAGCCACGGGTCTGGTAGAGGCTGAGAATGAAAGCCCGCACCAGCGGCACCAGCTTGAAGATCACGGCCAGCGCGATCCCCGGCACCACAAGTGCAATCCCGAGGATCAGCTCAGGCCGCAACCGGCGCTTCTTGGCGCGGGTCAGGCCGTGGCTCGATGGCTGGTCGATCTGGGTCATGCTTTATCCGAAGGCCGGGAAGGACGGAGCCGGCTGAACCGGCTCCGAATGCTCATATGGCGACACCGCAGCTGATGAGCCGGTGCGGGAAGAGTACCCCCATCCCTGTCCCCTCCCCGCAAGGGGGAGGGAGACGCTCACACTGATGCCGGTGTTTTGGTCTCCTCCCCCCTTGCGGGGGAGGGACAGGGTGGGGGGTGCTCTTTCCGAGCCGAACCGGCCGCCTTACTGCGCCTTGCTCGGGCTCTCCTCGAGCGCCGTCTGCATCTGGGCGGTCCAGTCGGCGACGGTGATGGTGCCCAGCGTCACTTCCTGCCAGCCACGCGCCAGGGCGTCGGCTTCCTGGCCGGAGAGCAGCACGCCGACATGCAGGGTCGGCTTCTTGATGATCTCCTGGATCTGCGCCAGCGCCTGCGACTTGGGCAGCGCGTTCGGATCGACATTCTTGTTGAGCGAGATGCCGCCGGCGACGCTGGCGAGCAGGTTGGCATTCTCCACCCCGGCGACGAACTTCACGAACTTGAAGCCCGCTTCCTGCTTGGTGCTCCACGGCGTCACGCCGAACACCGAGCTCTCGGTGCCGCTGAAGCTGTGCGCCAGCGGCGCATCGGCGACCAGCACCGGCCAGTTCATCGCGCCGACATTCTCGTCACCCAGCGCTGCGCCGAACGCCGCCCAGTTCACCGCATCGGCGATGATGGTGGAGGCGAAGGCGGCATTGCCGCTCTGGAAGATATCGGCGCCGTCGGGCAGCATCGAGATCGACGGCGAGCTCGAGTTGATCCAGCCGCGCGTCGTGCCGATCGAGGCCATGGCCTCGAGGATCGACACCATCTTGGGGTCGGTCCAGGGGAGCTTGCCCGCCATGATGGCGCGCATGTCGTCTTCGGTAAGGAAGTTGCGGGCGACCTCAGGGAAGTTCCAGTAAGCCGGGAACACCCCGGTCATGCCGTGGGCGAGGCAGGTCTTGCCGATCGCCGTCACCGCCTTGCAGGCCGCGTCCATCTCGTCCCAGGTCTTGGGCGGGTTGGCCGCGTCGAGCCCGGCTTCGGTGAGCACGGCCTTGTTGTAGTACATCACGTTGCCCTGGTAGCCGAACGGCAAGCCGTAGCAGGGCTGGGTGGTGTCATAGTTGAGGCAGCCACCCGAATAGGTGATGAGGTCGCCCGCTGCGGCCAGCACCTCCTCGGGCAACTGCACATAGGCGCTGCGCCGGTCGAACAGCTCGAGCCCGGCATTGTTCTCCATCACGTCGGGGCCGCTCTTGGTCGCGATATAGGGGCCCTGCACGCTCGGATAGCGGTCGAACGGCACCGTCTCCAGCTCGACCTTCACATCCGGATTGGCCTTTTCGAACGCCGCCACCAGCTGCGCCCAGTACTCCGGGCCGCCCGGCTGCCAGTTGAGCACGCGAATGGTGGTGACGTCCTGCGCCAGCGCCGGCGCCAGCATCGCAGTCAGCGCCACTGCGCCGGCGGCGATGCGCCAAACCTGCTTCGAAACCTTGGTCATTGAAAATCCCTTCCTCTGCTGCGCGGAGCGCCGGGTTGAACCCCTGCCCCTCGTCCCCTGTCGGCGCCGGGACAGCGCCCCGCCGCCCCGATCACCCATCGACACACCCCCCGGACGCGCATCCAGCCGTCCCGTGTCAGTGTCGTGACGCTAGCACGACAAGTTTCCAATATGAAAGTGCAATTTCTTATACAAAAGTTTGACTACGAACTGATTGTCCGGAGCGGGCTGACCCCCACCCCTGTCCCCTCCCCCTCAAACAGGGGGAGGGAGACGCAATCTCGATCTCGGTGAGGGGGCCTCCCTCCCCTTTCTTTGGGGGACGGGACAGGGGTGGGGGTCCACAGCCACCAGCCTCGCGTTGATCAAGCGCCGACCTCGCGCCTCACACCCCCTCCGGCACCACCCCACCCAACCGGCTCGATTTCAGCGCTGCATCGACCAGCGCCATGGTCCTCACCGAGTCATGCACGTCGGTGTCGAGCACCGTGTCCTCCCCGGAAACGAAGCGCTGCAGGTTGGCCATGACGAAACCAAAGGCGTCAGGCACCCGCTCGCCGCCGACCAGCGGCACCTTCGTCCACGGCACGCCGGCGATTGTCATTTCCAGTGTCTCGGGCACCGGCTTCACGTAGTCGATCAGGTAGCCGACGGTGAGGTGGGCACAGCCCTCCGTGCCCTCTACCCGGATCGTCGCCTCGATATGCTCGGGCCCGTAATTGTAGGTGTGGTTGAGCGACAGCGCGCAGCGCACCCGGTCGCCATAGTCCAGAATGATCGATGAGCGCGCGTCCGCCAGCGTCGGATAGCGCGGGTGCTTCACCGCCTTGGCGTAGACGCTTTGCGGCTCGCCCAAGAGCGAGCGGATCCAGTCGAGATAGTGGATCGAGTGCAGCGGGATCTCCACCGCATCGAGATGCGGAATGAAGCTCCACAATTCCCACGGCATGTAGACCGCGAGCCGTACCTCCACCTCGACGATCTCGCCGAGCAGCCCTTTGCGTGCCGCATCGCGGATCGCCAGCATCGAGGGGGTGTAGCGCAGCTGGAAGTTGGTGGCGGCGGTGATCGAACGCTGGTCGATCGCCGCAACGATCTTCCGCGCCGTAGCAAGGTCAGGCCCCACCGGCTTCTGCATCAGCGCCGCACTGTTGGTGGGCAACCGCTCGACCGTGCCGAGCAGAGCCGCCGGCGGCAGCGCCAGGTCGAAGATGCCGTCAGTGCCGCAGGCGGCGATCGCATCCTCTAGCGTCGGGTGCACCACTTCGACGCCGAAATCCGCGGCGAGGGCCTTGGCCGTCTCGGTGTTGACGTCGAAGATGCCGGCGACCGGCAGGCCCATCTTGCGATAGGCCGGCAGGTGGCCGTCGCGGACAATGCCGCCGGCGCCGATGATGGTGATCGGCCGGGGCCGGCTCGGCATCGGCCAGACCTGCTGCAGGTTGGCAAAAGCCTGAGAAAGCGTCGTCGAGGTCATGAGGTCTCCATCACGCGCTCGCTTTCAGCGCCCCGGGAGAGGCAAGTGTCGAACGCGCAAATTATCACTGGCGATAGTTGATGTTGATATTTGATAGGAGCGCTGCTTAACTCTGTCAAGGACAGCCGGCATGCTAAGGCTGCCCGACGCGACCACCAAACGGGAGGATTTTTGCACCATGGCCATCGACGGCGAGACCAATCACCCACACGCAGCCCGCCGGCTGCGCCAAGCCTTCGGCGACATGCTGCCGAACGTGCAGCTGGTGCTCGATCCCGCCCTTGCTGAGGGTGAATTCGTCATCGCTATGGAAGGTGACAGCCTGGTGGTACGTGGTGGCCCGTTCTCCGGCGTCATCTACGGCGTCGAGGAAATCATCCAGCGCTCGGGCGAGACGCTCGATCTCGCCGCCTGGGCCACGCCGGTCGCCGGCAAGCCCGGCCTCGCCTACCGCACCTTCTGGACCTGGGATCACTCCACCAACTGGGAGCTGTCGCAGATCGGCCAGCAGGAGATCGGCGTCTTCAACCCGTTCCAGAAGCCGCCCGGCGGCTTCCTTGCTGACTACAAGCGGCTGGTGGATTTCTGCTCGACCAACCGCATTGGCGGCATCACCGTCTATGGCTTCCTGCGCGACAGCCATGGCGGCATCGAAGCGGCCAAGGAACTCTGCCGCTACGGCAATGAGCGCGGCGTGCGCATCATCCCCGGCATCGCCATCGGCGCCTATGGCGGCGTCTATTGGGAGGGCAAGCACAAGTACAACCTCTCCACCTGGCTGAAGGCCAACCCGCAGCATGCGGCGAAGATGGAGAAGGATGTCGGCTTCCAGATCGCCGACCTCGCCTTCCCGCTCAACTTCCCGCATTCCGACTACACGGTGAGCGCCTGCCCGAGCGCCCCCGAGGTGATCGACTGGATGGAGGAAGCCGTCGCCTGGCTCGCCGAAACTTTTGAGATCGGCGGCATCAATATCGAGAGCGGCGATTATGGCGTCTGCGGCTGCGAGCGCTGCGTCGCCCGCCGCGCCAACGATGCCGAGGCGGCGCGCCGCAAGGATGACCACGGCGATTCCTGGTCGCATACCGACATGGCCGAGAATTTCCCGCGGCTCTATCGCGCCGCCAAAGCCAGGCGCCCGGATCTCTGGATCTATTGCGAAATGCAGTGGGACAACCTGCTCGACCCGGTGGCCACTCAAGCGCAGCACCGGTTGCCCAAGGGCGCCATCTACCAGCACACCGCCAACCGCAGTTTCTGGAAGCGGCTGCGCACCGAACTGGCGCCCGATTATGTCGCCAATCTCCCCACCCAGCCCAACGTCTTGCGCTGCCAGTTCGCTTGCCAGTGGAACGGCGACGAGCGCACCGAGCGCTATGCCTTCAACGCCAGGACCTTTGCCGACATGTCGGTCCGCGGCCGCGAGCTCAACATGGAGGGCCTGACCGTATGGGGCGAGCCGTCCGACTATTACGCCACGGTCGAACTGAGCTACCTCGCCTTCTCGCGCTTCGGCTGGGACCCGAGCCTGAGCTGGGACAGGTTCGTCGCCAACGAACTGGCGCCGCGGCTCGGCGGTCAGCAGCAGGCGGAGCGCTTCATCGCCATCGCCGAGGAAGTCGACGCCAACCAGACCCTGCCGGTGGCCCGCCTGCAAGAATTGCAGAGCGAAGCGCTCAAGATCATGGCATTGCTCGAGGGTGAACCGGCCCGCCGCTGGCTGACGCTAGGCGAGCAGATCAGCCGCCGCCGCTATATGGGACACTGACCACAACTATGCGCGATACCGATGGACGTTACGCCGGGCCGATCATCGACCCGCACCATCACCTGTTCGACCGCTCGCTCGACAAGCACCCCTGGCTGCGCGGCGCCACCGGCGTGCTCGCTGAGAGCTGCCTGCCCTCCGACTACCTGCGTGATACTGCCGGGCACCACGTCATCGGCACCGTGCATGTCGAAGCCGGCTGGCAGCCCGGTGAGCCGTTCGCCGAACTCGCCTGGCTCGATGCGCTGGCAAAGCCCGACTGGATGGCGCGCCGCTACGTAGGCAACGCCGTCCTCGATGCGCCGGAAACCCCTGATATCCTCGACCGCTACGCCGCACACGGCAAGGTCGTCGGCATCCGCGATATCCTGAGCTGGCATCCCGATCCGGCCCGCTCGTTCTCCAAAAACCGGCACCGGATGAGCAGCCCGGCCTGGCGGGCCGGCCTCCGGCACCTCGATCAGCTCGGGCAGTCGTTCGACCTGATGATCTCGCCCTGGCAGGCCGCCGAAGCGCTGGAACTGGCGCGCGCCTTCCCCAACTTGCAGTTCATCATCAACCACTGCGGCTCGCCCTTCGATCGCACCGACGAAGGCATGGCGCATTGGCGGGCCGGGCTCGCCGCCCTCGCCAGCGCGCCGAACGTCGCGATTAAGGTCTCCGACCTCGTCGCCTACGATCCGAACTGGACCCTCGACAGCCTCCGCCCGGTCGTGCTCGATTGCCTCGCGGCCTTCGGCACCGAGCGGACCATGCTGGCATCCGATCATCCGGTGCTCGGTCTGGCAGCGACGTTCGACCAGGCCTATGGTGCCTTCAAGCTGATCCTCGCGGAGCTTTCCGATGATGAATCCGAGGCGGTGTTCTGGAAGAATGCCAACCGGCTCTATCGCGTTGGGATGTAACGATATATGTATGCCCAGAGCATTCCAGTGAGGTGAGTTCCGCCATGAGCGGTGACGAGCGGCCGCCGCGGGCGACGATCAAGGATGTGGCCAAGGCCGCCGAGGTTTCGCCGATGACGGTGTCCAACGTCATCAACGGCCGCACCCAGTTCGTCAGTCCCGCCACGCGCAAGCGGGTGGAGCGCGAGATCGAGCGGCTGGGCTACCGCCGCTCCTCCAATGCCCGCAACCTCCGCGTTGCCGAGCAACGCTCGATCGGCATGGTGATCGTCGACGAACAGCCGGCTTTCCTTGCCGATTTCTTCACCTGCCAGGTGGTCGCCGGGCTCGCCAATGTGCTGAACCACGCCGACTACACCCTGACCATCCAGGGCATGCCGGGCGCCGAGCTGGCGCAGTCGATGATCATGCGCAATTTCGAGGTCGCCGGCTTCTGCGCCATGATTTCCGGCCCGAAACCCGAGCGCCTCGCCGCCATCGAGCGGCTCGCCGATCTCAACCAGCCGGTGGTGGTGTTTCAGCAGGAACTGGTGGGCGCCGGCAGCGATATCTGCACCGTGCGGCAGGACGATCGCGGCGGCGGTCGGCTGATCGGCGACCATCTCCTCGCCCGCCGGGTAACCGACATCCTGGCGGTGATCCCGCACCAGCCCTGGCCCGCTGTGGAGAACCGCATTGCCGGCATCCGCGACAGCATTGCCGCGGCCGGCAGCAGCGCGGAAGTAACGGTGCTCGAGGCGGCCAGCGAGTCGTTCGCCGATGTGCAGGCAGCCTTCGCCGCCTATCTCGACAGCCACCCCCTGCCCGGCGCCGTCGTCGGCGCCAACGACCCGGTGGCGACTGCCGCCATGCTGCTCTTGACCGACCGCGGCGTACGTGTGCCCGAAGATATCAGGGTGGTAGGCTTCAACGGCTTCGAAGCCCACCGCTACGCCCGCCCCCACATGACCACGGTGATCTCCCCCGCCTATGCCGTCGGCGAACGCGCCGGCGAAGCCATCCTGGCCCGGCTCAAATCCGGCCGATTCGCCCAGCCCGACTACGTGCTGCCCGTGGTGTTCGACCCGGGGTTCACGACGTAGGAGCAGGGCGCTGAGCGCACAAGCGAGGGTCCCGGGCTAATCCCGATGCCGGCAGTCGGGCGCCCTCTCCCGTTTACGGGGGAGGG
>Ga0209902_100448_pt1 | contig 45207 bp, 46 predicted proteins | sample FECB27metaG_FD_188304 | JGI IMG/M metagenome (GOLD analysis project Ga0209902, IMG submission 188304) | Cyanobacterial communities from the Joint Genome Institute, California, USA - FECB-27 (SPAdes) (version 2) | ecosystem: Environmental > Aquatic > Thermal springs > Hot (42-90C) > Microbial mats...
GGGCGCCGCGACGGGGGCGGCCGGACGCGGCGCCTCGGCCCGCTGCTCGGGCGCGGGGCTCGTATCCTCGGCCTGGCCCGGCACGTGGCCGGGCTCGCCCGGCAGGGCGATGCGCCGCTTCTTCTTCTCGACCACCACGGCCTTGGTGCGACCGTGGCTGAAGCTCTGGCGGACAGTGCCCTGCTCGACCGACGGCCGCCGCAAGGAGAAGGTCTTCTTGCGCTCGACGCTGATGGTCTTCTCGCCGTGGTCGTTGGTATCGTTCATGCCGTCTTCAGTCCCGTCGGCGCCCGTGGCACCATCTCGAATTCGTGTCGCGACCCGCCGGCCGCCCGGTGGACGGCCGCGGCGCGGTCGCCCGAACTTCAGTGCGCGGGTTCTGCCGCGCCGGTGCGGCCGGCCTCGCGATCGGCGACGCCCTGCACCTTCCCGGCGCGATCCGCGCCGGTGACCAGTCGCGAGCGCATGCCGCGCTCCTCAAACATCCTGGCGCGGGGTCTGCCACGCCGATGCGCCCAACCGGCGCCGGCCCCCTTCGGGGCGCGCCACGAGCAACGCTTACGCGATGTCCGTGATGCTCGGTCCGCGATAGCGCACAAGCGCAGACGCGCACGCCAGGAAGCCGTTGCCGGCCGGTCCCGCGAGCACCGCAGCATGTATCACATTTGTCAGACCCAATGCCAAACCCATTTGGTCAGACGAGAACAGACGTACAACCGGCAGCCCGTCGGGCGTGCCGAAGCGTCGCACGATGGCGGCGGTGAGCTTGCGGGTGCCATCCTCCGCGGCGTCGCTCGCTTCCACCAGCATCGCCGCCCCGCCGGACCCGATCGCCGTTTCCACCTTGGTGAAGCCGGTGACCAGCGAGCCGGCCTTGCGGGCGAGCGACAGCGCCGACAGCGCCGCCACTTCCATCAGCGCGTCGACCCGGTCGGCGAGGCCGGGCTCGACCGTGACGCTCTGCTTGAAGCCGCGCGCGAACAACCGCTTGCGCTCGGCCTCGGCGACCGCCTGCCGCGTGCCGGTCACCCAGACGCCGCGGCCCGGCAGCACCCGCTTCAGATCGGGGACGACCGCGTCCTCGGGCCCGAGCACGAAGCGCACGAGCTCGGCCGTCGGCCGCACCTCGCGGCTGACCAGGCACTGGCGTTCCGTCGGCTCGCTGCGGCGCGGCATCCGTCGCGGGGCCCCGTCCGGCTCACGCCTCGGCCTCGCCCTCGCCCTCGAGCGCCGCCTCCGGCTCGAGGTCGGCGGCGTCGATCCAGCCGGCGGCGACGCGCGCCTGCATGATGATCTCCTCCGCCTCGGCGCGCGACAGCTCCTTGTCGGTGAGCACGCCGGCGTGGCGGACGACTTCGCCGAGCTTGCGCTCGGTCCAGCCGACGAGATCGTCGGTGGCGCAGCCGGCGAGGTCGTCGACCGTCTTGATGTCGTTCTTGCCGAACGCCACCAGCATCACGCTGGTGACGCCGGGGACCGTCTTCAGCTCGTCCTCGACGCCGAGCGCCCGGCGCTCCTCGTCCAGGCCGCGCTCGATCTCCTCGAGATAGTCGCGGGCGCGGGCCTGGATTTCTTCCGCGGTGCCCTCGTCGAAGCCCTCGATGGTGGCGATCTCGTTGAGCTCGACGTAGGCGACCTCCTCCACCGAGGTGAAGCCCTCGGCGGCGAGCAGCTGGCCGACCACCTCGTCGACGTTGAGCGCCTCGACGAACAGCTGCGTGCGCTCCAGGAACTCCTTCTGGCGGCGCTCGCTCTCCTCCTGCTCGGTGAGGATGTCGATGTCCCAGCCGGTCAGCTGCGAGGCGAGGCGGACGTTCTGGCCGCGGCGGCCGATGGCGAGCGACAGCTGGTCGTCCGGCACCACCACCTCGATGCGCTCGGCGTCCTCGTCGAGCACCACCTTGGCGACCTCGGCCGGCTGCAGGGCGTTGACGATGAAGGTGGCGGCGTCGGGGTTCCAGGGGATGATGTCGATCTTCTCGCCCTGCAGCTCCTGCACCACCGCCTGGACGCGGCTGCCGCGCATGCCGACGCAGGCGCCGACCGGGTCGATGGAGGATTCACGCGAGTAGACGGCGATCTTGGCGCGCGAGCCGGGATCGCGAGCGACCGACTTCACCTCGATGATGCCGTCGTAGATCTCCGGCACTTCCTGGGCGAACAGCTTCGCCATGAACTGCGGGTGCGTGCGCGACAGGAAGATCTGCGGGCCGCGCTGCTCGCGGCGGACGTCGTAGACATAGGCGCGGATGCGGTCGCCGGGGCGGAAGGTCTCGCGCGGGATCAGCTCGTCGCGGCGCACGATCGCCTCGCCGCGGCCGAGGTCGACGATGACGTTGCCGTACTCGGCGCGCTTGACGGTGCCGGAGACGATGTCGCCGATGCGGTCCTTGAACTCGTCGAACTGACGGTCACGCTCGGCCTCGCGGACCTTCTGGACGATCACCTGCTTCGCCGACTGGGCAGCGATGCGGCCGAAGTCCATCGGCGGCAGCGGCTCGGCGATGTAGTCGCCGATCTGGGCGGCCGGGTTGCGGGCGCGCGCCTCGGCGAGGTCGATGTCGGTGGCCGGGTTGTCGATCGCCTCCAGCACCTGCAGCAGGCGCTGCAGCCGGATCTCGCCGGTGCGCGGGTTGATCTCGGCGCGCACCTCGGTTTCGGAGCCGTAGCGGGAGCGCGCCGCCTTCTGGATGGCGTCCTCCATCGCCGCGATGACGATGCCGCGGTCGATCGATTTCTCGCGGGCGACCGCGTCGGCGATCTGCAGGAGCTCGAGGCGGTTGGCGCTGACAGCCATGGCATTTCTCTCCGTGGGGACGTGCCCCTCAGGTGTCTTCTCAGGTATCTCGTCAGGTGTCGACGATCGGGCCCGCCGCGTCGGCCGCCGCCTGCGCCCGGAGGGCATCGGCGATCAGTGCGTCGGTGAGCACGAGGCGTGCCTCGCCGACGTCGTCGAGATTGAGCCAGACCGGCTCGCCGGGCTCCGCCGGCTTCTGCTTCGCCTTGGCGACGCGGGCGCCGGGCTTCGGCGGCGTCTTCACCTCCGGCTCCGGCAACAGTGCGAAGCGGCCGCCATCGAGGCCGCCCAGCACGCCGCGGAAGCGCTTGCGCCCTTCCGGCGTCGCCACCGCGAGCTCGACCTTGGCGACGTGGCCGGCCCAGCGCTCGAAGTCGGAGCGGCGCACCAGCGGCCGGTCGATACCGGGCGACGACACCTCGAGGTGGTAGGCACGCTCGATCGGATCGTCGACGTCGAGCGCCGGCGAGACCATGCGGCTCACCTCCTCGCACTCGTCGACGCCCATCGTGCCGTCGGCGCGCTCGGCCATGATCTGCAGGGTGCAGCCGTTCTGGCTCGAGACGCGCACACGCACGAGGCGGAAGCCGAGGTCGACGACCACCGGCTCGACGATCGCGGCGACGCGCGCATCGAGGCCGCGTTCCGTCACCACGCGCGGCTCGCGCAGCAGGTCGGTCAGGGACGCCTGTGGCGCGGTGTCGAAATCGGTGTCGGTGTCCGTCTCAGCCAAGTCGGGCTCCGCAAGTCGGGCTCCGGTAGGGTCCCGTCCGGCTAAGCAAAAAAGAGCGGGTTCCGGGGGCGGAACCCACTCTCATTCGGACCCGAACGAGATGATGGATGGGAGTGTGATAGCGGCAAAGCCGTGAAAACACAAGCGCGCGGCAAGGGCATCCTAACGGCGGCCAAAGGGCGGCCCCGCACGCCTCACGACGCCGGCAGCGACTGCGCGACCGTCGCCTGCGCCTCCTCGATCAGCCAGTCGCGCAGGTGACCGACCGCCGGCAGGTCGTCGCCGCGGTCGGGGCAGACGACGAAGTAGGAATGGCCGCTCGGGACGACGTCGTCGCACGGCGCCACCAGGCGTCCCGCCGCGAGATCCTCGCCGATGAGGTTGATGTCGGCGGCGAGCACGCCGCGGCCCGCCTCCGCCGCGCGCAGCGCCATGTCGAGGACGTCGAAGCTCGAGCCGCGCTCGATGTCGACGCTGCCGCCGGACCAGCCGTCGACGAAGGTCCGCCAGTCGGAATAGTCCTCGGCGCCGTGCAGCAGCGGCAACCGGGAGAGCGTCGCCGCCGTCCACGGGCGCGGATTGGCGAGGAGCAGCGCCGGCGCGCACACCGGCGTCAGTTGCTCGGACATCAGCAGGGCGGCCTCCTCCTCGGCGAACGCCCCGCGCCCGACGCGGATGCCGACGTCGTGCTCGACGTCGTCCGGCTGCATGTTGTGCCAGAGGATGTCGACGTGCAGCCGCACCTCCGGGTGCGCCGCCTCGAAGCGGTGCAGGCGCGGCCACAGCCAGCGCACGCCGATCGAGGGCTGCGCCCTGAGCCGCACCGAGTTCTTCTCGCGCGTCAGCCGCTCGATGGTCTCGCCGATGCGCTCGAACGACTGCGACAGCGCGGCGGCGAGCGTCCGCCCGGCCGGCGTGATGGCGACGCCGCGGTGGATGCGGCGCACCAGCGGCAGGCCGAGCTCTTCTTCCAGCGTGCGCAGATGCCGGCTGACGGCGCTCTGGGTGACGTGCAGCTCATCGGCCGCCCGCGTCACGCTGGAAAGCCGCGCCGTCGCCTCGAAGGCCCGCAGCGCCGTCAGCGAAGGCAGCCGTTTCGCCATCGAAATCCCTCCGGTTCGATCATGACTTTTACGCACGCTTCGGGTGCGAAGTTCTCGTTTGTGGGGGCTCAGGCCGCCACATACATACAATCCGAAATCAAATCGGAACACCAATCATGATGTCAGCTCATCTTTCCAACCCGCCCGCCCGCGCCCTCGCCGAGGCCGTTTCGGCGCTGCTCGACGATCTCGGCCACCATGGTGGCGGAGCCATCTCGACCTGGTCGGAGCGCATCCGCCTGCGTCGCGAGCTCGGCCGCCTGCTCGACACCGACCGCCGCCTGCTGCGCGACGCCGGCTTCGACGTGGCCTGGGCCGTGAACGAGATCGAAAAGCCGTTCTGGCGCGCCTGAGACACCGGCGGGCCCGCCCGCCGGTCCGAGACCCGCTGGCCCGCCCGCGCGCGGCGTCGCCGCGGCCTCGCCCTCAGGCGGCGGGGAGTTTCTTTTCGGGGCTCTTGCAGAGGTCGGCGATACGGCAGTTGCCGCACTTGGGGCCGCGCGCCACGCAGGTGTAGCGGCCGTGCAGGATCAGCCAGTGATGGGCGTGCTGCAGGTAGGCCGGCGGCACGATCTCCATGAGGCGCGCCTCGACCTCGTCGGGCGTGCGGCCGGGCGCCAGACCCAGCCGGTTGCCGATGCGGAAGATGTGGGTGTCGACGGCGATCGTCGGCTCGCCGAAGGCGACGTTGAGCACCACATTGGCGGTCTTGCGGCCGACGCCCGGCAGCGCCTCGAGCGCCGCCCGGTCGTGGGGAACCTCCCCGCCGTGCTTCTCGACCAGCAGGCGTGACAGCGCCACGACGTTCTTCGCCTTGTTGCGGAAGAGGCCGATCGTCTTGATCAGCTCCGTGACGCGCTCCTCGCCCAGCGCCGCCATCGCCGCCGGGTTGTCGGCGAGGGCGAACAGCCCCCGCGTCGCCTTGTTGACGCCGGCGTCCGTCGCCTGGGCCGACAGCACCACCGCCACCAGCAGCGTGAACGGGTTCGAATATTCGAGCTCCGTCTGCGGCTCGGGGTCGGCCGCGGCGAGGCGGGCGAAGATCGCCTCCACCTCGGCCGGCGTGTAGAGTGTGCCGGCCCGGCGCTTGCGCGTGCCCGCGGCACCCGGTGCGCGCTTTGTCACTGCCTGCTTTGCAATCCCCATGGCCCCTCTATACTCGCCGTCCATGCGGCACGACAACGAGACGATCGACAGCCACGACGGCGCCGGCGGGCGGCCGGAGGCCGCGGTGCGTCCCGATTTCCATGCGGTGCTGACGCCGCACCGCTCGCTCGGGCCGAACGGCTTCCTGTTCGTCATGGTGCTCGTGGGCGCCGTCTGCTTCGTCGGCGGCACAGCCTTCATGGCGATGGGCGCCTGGCCGGTGGTCGGCTTCTTCGGGCTCGACGTGGTGATCGTCTGGGCCGCCTTCCGCGCCAACTACCGCGCCGCCCGCGCCTATGAGGAGATCCGCCTCGGCGACGGCACGCTCCTGATCCGCCGCGTCACCGCCCGTGGCGAGGCGAGCGAGGTCCGGCTCGACCCCTACTGGGCGCGCCTCGTCGTCGACCGCGTCGAGGACGAGGGCGTCGTCGGCATCGCCCTCACCTCGCACGGCCAGCGCCACGACATCGGTGCCTTCCTCGACCCGGACGCGCGCGAAAGTTTTGCAAAGGCGCTCGGGGCCGCCCTCGGCGCGGCCCGCAGCGGCAGCGGCACCGCCATCGCCTGAGGGCATCGCCGGGCGGAGCGGGCGCGGTCGCGGATCGGGCGCAGGAATTCGGTGTCGGAAATCGGGTGGTGGCCGCGGGTGCGCGCGAATAGCGTGTGAGGAACGCCCAAGAGGATCCGCCCCATGACCATGTCGATGGCACCCTTGTCGATCACACCCTCGTCGCCCGACCCGGTCGCTGCCGCCGGGCTGATCGTTCCGGGGTGCGATCGCGCCGTGCCGTGCGAGCCGCCGCCGCCGGACGACTACGCGGTGGTGCGCGCGGCGATCGCCTACCTCTCGACGCACTGGCGCGACCAGCCGGACCTGAAGTCCATCGCTTCAGCGGTCGGCGTCTCGCCGGTGAAGATCGAGCGCACCTTCCGCCGCTGGGCCGGGCTCAGCCCGAAGCAGTTCCTGCAGGCGCTGACCCTCGACAACGCCCGGCGGATGCTGAAGGCGGACGCCAGCGTGCTCGACACCACCTACGAGCTCGGCCTGTCCGGCCCGGCGCGCCTGCACGACCTGTTCGTCACCCACGAGGCGATGACGCCCGGCGCCTTCCGCGTCGGCGGCGAGGGCCTCGTCATCCGCTGGGGCTGGCACGCCTCGCCGTTCGGCCGCTCGCTGGTGATGATCACCGACCGCGGCCTCTGCGGCATCGCCTTCACCGACACCGCCGAGGGCGATCGCAAGGCGTTCGCCGACATGGCCTCGCGCTGGCCGTGCGCCGCCTATGTCGAGGACTTCGCTGCGACCCTGCCCTACGCCACGCGCATCTTCGAGCGGGACCGCTGGCGGCCCGACACGCCGCTCAGGATCGTGCTGATCGGCTCGGACTTCGAGGTCTGCGTCTGGGAGACGCTGCTGAAGGTGCCGTTCGCCGCCGCCACCACCTATTCCGACGTCGCCGCCCACATCGGCCGGCCGACGGCGGCGCGCGCCGTCGGCGGCGCGGTCGGGCGAAACCCGCTCTCCTTCGTCGTCCCCTGCCACCGCGTGCTCGGCAAGAGCGGCGACCTCACCGGCTACCACTGGGGCCTCACCCGCAAGCGGGCGATCCTCGGCTGGGAGGCCGGCATCGCCGGCATCGCCGAGGAGGAGCCGGCGGCCGGCCGGCGCTGACCTCGGCTGCCGGCTGGGCAGCGCGCCCGAACGGCCAGCGCCGCGGTGCTGCCGCTCGCAGGCTCGTACCCGCTCACCGACCCTTAACGGATCACCAGCGATAGAGGGCGGCGCAACCGCCGGCTGCAGCCGGCGGTTTTGTCATCGGCGCGCCGCGCCGTCGCCCGGCGGAGACCGGGCTTATCCGACGAGGGTCGACCCATGAACCGGTTCCAGTCGTTCACCGCCACCGCGGCGCTCGCCGCCGTCTTCGCCACCGGGCTGGCCACGGGCGTGCCGGCTCCGGCCGCGTTCGCCGCCGAGCCCGGCTACAAGGCGCTGGAGTTCACCCAGTATTCCGGCCAGACCGGCTTCGAGTTCGCCATTCCGCAAGACGACGTGCCGGTGCGCATCGACATCGCCGCCCGCGTCGACGACAAGCCCGTCGGCGGCAGCATGGTGTTCTCGGCGCTGGTGACGCGCGACCGCTATTCCGGTGCCCTCTCCTGGATCGGCACCGACAGCGACGGCACCGTCAAGGCCGGCAGCTCCACCGCCGGCGACCGCGTGCTCACCCGCCTCCGCGGCCCGGACGGCGAGAACTACGCCGTCCTGCGGATCGCCGGCGGGAGGAAGCTGAAGGTCGTGCAACAGGCCGGCGCGAGCGGCTCGAAGGGCACGTACTTCGTTCGCATCTGGTACTGAGGCGGAAGCAGGTCGGGGGGCGGCGCGCCAACTGGCCCCGCCGCCGACCCGTCTCGCCCCGACCTACGGCCGCTCTTCCAGCGCGAAGCGCAAAAGGTCGATCCGCTCGCCCTTCTTGCCCTTCAGGGAGATCAGCCGGCTCTTCGGGTCGAGCTTGCCCGAGACGTCGAACTTTTGCTTGCCGACGAGGTTGCTGTCGAACGTCAGCTTGCCGGTGATCCGGCAGTCGCGGCTGATGTGCAGCCGGCCGCTGACGATCTTCACGGGCAGGATGACGACGCCGGTGCAGATGCTGTTGTCGAGCCGGCCGTCGTTCTGGGCGATGTAGATCGTGCAGTGGTCGGCCAGTTTGGTGCCGAGGGTGGAACTGCCCGTCCAAACGCCCTTCAGCATGCGCAGATTGCACGATGCCGCGTCCGCCACGGTCGCAGACGCCGTCAACGCGATCGCAGCGATCGCGGCCGTCCTCACCAGCCATGTCATGGGTAGGCCCCCTCGCCCGAGCGCCCCGACGGGCATCCGGCGGTGGCGAGCGGGCGTCGACGCATCAGTAGCCGATTTTCAGGCCCGCACGGAAAGATTGAGGGCGGTCCTCGGCCGGACGACCGCACCGGCCTGCCGCTCACGTCCTGACGAACCTGAGATACGCCGGAGGGCGGCCTTCCCGCAGCGCCTTCGCCTCGTAGCGGGTGCCGGGCCAGCCGGCCCAGGGGCGGCGCCAGTCGTCGGCGGCCTCGGCCATCCAGCGGAAGGCGCCGTGGTCGCGGACGTGGGCGAGCGTCCAGTCGACATAGGTGTCGATGTCGCTCGCGAAGCGGAACTCGGCGCCGGGCTTCGTCACCCGTGCCAGCCGGTCGAGGGTGTCGGCGGAGACGAAGCGGCGCTTCCAGTGGCGCTTCTTCGGCCACGGGTCGGGATAGAGCAGGTAGACGCGGTCGAGGCAGGCGTCGGGCAGCCAGTCGAGCACGGCGACGGCGTCGTCCGGGTGCAGGCGGATGGTGTCGATGCCGCGATGGCCGATCTCCGACAGCGCCTTCGCCATGCCGGTGACGAACGGCTCGCAGCCGATGAAGCCGGTGTCGGGCTCGGTGGCGGCGAGGTTCAGAAGGTGCTCGCCGCCGCCGAAGCCGATCTCCAGGAAGACCCGGGAGACGGGACGGGGGAACAGCGCCGAGAGGTCGGCCGGGGCCGGCGCGGCGAGGTCGAGCCTGAGTGCCGGCAGCAGGGTCTCAGTGACGTCCGCCTGCCGCGGCTTCAGGGGCCGGCCCTTGCGGCGGCCGTAGAAGGCGCCGGCGCGGGGGACCGCGCCGGCGGGATCGTCGCTCATCGTCGTCTCTTTCAGCGCTCGGCGGGCGGTGGGACCGTCGGTCGCGACAGGGTCAGGCGGCGAAGGTCGAGCGACGCAATCAGGTACCCGCGTCGCGTCGCGACGCAATCAGGAAACTGCGTCGCGTCGCGACGCAATCAGGCAACCGCGTCGCGTCGCGACGCCATCACGCAACCGCGTCGCGGAGCGCGTGGACGAGGTCGATCTTCTCCCACGAGAAGCCGCCATCGGCCTCGGGCTGGCGGCCGAAGTGGCCGTAGGCGGCGGTGCGGGCGTAGATCGGCCGGTTGAGGCCGAGGTGCTCGCGGATGCCGCGCGGCGTCAGGTTCATCACCTCGCGCGCCGCCTTCTCGATCTTCGCCTCTTCCACCTTGCCGGTGCCGTGCAGGTCGACATAGACGGCGAGCGGCTCGGCGACGCCGATGGCGTAGGCGAGCTGGATCGTGCAGCGGTCGGCGAGGTCGGCGGCGACGACGTTCTTGGCGAGGTAGCGCGCGGCATAGGCGGCCGAGCGGTCGACCTTCGTCGGATCCTTGCCGGAGAAGGCGCCACCGCCGTGCGGGGCCGCTCCACCGTAGGTGTCGACGATGATCTTGCGGCCGGTCAGGCCGCAGTCGCCGTCAGGTCCGCCGATGACGAACTTGCCGGTCGGGTTGACGTGCCACTTCGTCTCCTTGCCGGTCCAGCCTTCCGGCAGGGCGGCGACGATGTAGGGCTCGACGATGGCGCGCACGTCGGCCGACGAGAGGTTCTCGTCGAGGTGCTGGGTGGACAGCACGATCTGGGTGGCGCGCACCGGCCGGCCGTTCTCGTAGGCGACCGTCACCTGGCTCTTGGCGTCCGGGCCGAGGGCCGGCTCGCGGCCGGACTTGCGGACGTCGGCCAGCACTTTCAGGATCTTGTGGGCGTAGTAGATCGGCGCCGGCATCAGGTCCGGCGTCTCGCGGCAGGCATAGCCGAACATGATGCCCTGGTCGCCGGCACCCTCGTCCTTGTTGCCGGCGGCGTCGACGCCCTGGGCGATGTCGGCCGACTGCGCGTGCAGGTGCACGGCGATCTCGGCGTTCTTCCAGTGGAAGCCGTCCTGCTCGTAGCCGATGTCGCGGATGGCGAGGCGCGTCAGGTGGGCGAGATAGTCGCCGGTGATCGTCTCCGGCCCGCGCACTTCGCCGGCGATGACGACGCGGTTGGTGGTGGCGAGCGTCTCGCAGGCGACGCGCGCTTCCGGCATTTCCGAGAGGAATGCATCGACGACGGTGTCCGAGATGCGGTCGCAGACCTTGTCCGGATGGCCCTCGGAGACGGATTCGCTCGTAAACAGATAGTTCGGACGGGACACGGCGAGCAGCTCCCCCGCGATTGCTGACGGCGTTCGAGCCGCGCCGTTGGCGCGCCGAAACACGGGCACCGCGAACGCGGCACACCCGTCCAATAGATCAACCGCGGGAGGCGTTCAAGTCGGATATAAAGCTATCTTTATATCTTGAACTCCCATCCACCGCTGGCACGGCGCACCAACGAGGCACGCGGCCCGACGACCGGGCGAGCGTCGAGGCTCGCCGCTGCGTCGGCCGGCGGTGGGCGGAGGATCGAACGGGACGGGAGGTGAGACCTCAGTCGACGTCGGCGACCGACTCGACGAGGTCGACGATGCGGCGACGCACCTGCGGGCTCTTGATGCGGACGAAGGCCCGGTTGAGGGCGAGACCCTCGGTGGAGGTGAGGAAGCTCGTCACGTAGGCGCCGGGCCGGTCCTCGGCGAAGCCGGCGGGCGTGTCGCTCGGCGTCGTCGGCGCATCCTCGAAGAAGTAGGCGACCGGGACCTGCATCACCGTGGCGATGTGCTGGAGTCGGCTCGCCCCGATGCGGTTGGTGCCCTTCTCGTACTTCTGGATCTGCTGGAACGTGATTCCGAGACTTTCCCCGAGCTTTTCCTGGCTCATCCCGAGCATCATGCGGCGCATGCGCACGCGACTGCCGACATGCGTATCGATCGGGTTAGGGGACTTCTTGCTGGCCATGTGGAACAGATCCTCAGAATACGTACAGAGACCGCACACACACGTGTGCAGTCGATTCTGCCGTCCCGACGCCTATCCGAGGCCCGTAGACCCGCTCCCCCCTCGCCGAGCAGGCGCCCTCCGGCGCCCCCCTATCCTGTTGCGGGGCGCGCCATCGTGCGGGGGGATAATGTTCCCGCCGCAGCCTGCAAGTCAATCAGGGCTTGCGAAGACGGCGCCCCGCCAGTGCCGCAGCGATTGCCGCACTCGCCAGCAGGAACGACAAGTCGCCGGTGCGCGCGTACAGCGGCTGCGGCGCGGCGACGGGTAGTCCCGCCTCCAGCACGCCCCGCGTGCCGAGCGGCAGCGACGAAAGCACGCGGCCGTAGGGATCGACGACGGCGGAAATGCCGGTGTTGGCGGCCCGCACCAGCGGCAGACCCTCCTCGACCGCGCGCAGCCGCGCCTGCCGCAGGTGCTGGTAGGGCCCGGGCGTGTCGCCGAACCAGGCGTCGTTGGTGACGTTGAGGATCCACCCCGGCCGGGCGCCCTCGCCGAGCACCTGCCCGGGGAAGATCGCCTCGTAGCAGATGAGCGGCACGAACGGCGGCACGGTGCCGCCGAGCGTAAGCGTGCTGCGCCTCGAGCCGGCGGCGAAGCCCCCCGGCAGGTAGGCGACCGGCACGATGCCGAGGCGGGCGAAGGCGTCCTGGAGCGGCAGGAACTCGCCGAACGGCACCAGCTTGACCTTGTCGTAGAAGGCCCGCGTCGCGCCGGTCTCGTCGATCGCCAGCACCGAGTTGTAGATCGGCGGCGTCTCGGTCGCCCCCGCGGCGACCTCCCCGGCGCGCCCCGCGCCGGCGAGGAGCCAGCCCCCCGGCGGCAGTTCCGCTGCCACCGACTGCAGCGCCAGCGGCGAACGCTCGAGCAGGAACGGCACGGAGGACTCAGGCCAGATCGCCACCCGCGTCACCCCGGGCGCCGGCGGCGGCGCCCCCGTCAGGCCGAGCAGGGTATCGAAGATCATCCAGCGGTTTTCCGGCACCCACTTCTGGTCCTGGTCGATCGCCGGCTGGACGATGCGCAGCAACAGCCCTGGCACCTCGGCGACGACCGGCACCGCGGCGAGGCGCAGGTGGCCCCACAGCGCCAGGCCACCGAGGCCAGCCACCGCGGCGAGCGCCAGCACGACGGCGCCGCGGCGCGTTCCGGCGGGGCCGAGGAAGGCGGCGGGCGCGGCGAAGATCGCAACCGTAACAGGCGCGAGGCCGTAGGCGCCGACGAGGGCGGCCGACTGCATCAGCGCGTCACCGGCGGCAAACGCCGTGCCGAGGCCGTTCCACGGGAAGCCGGTGAGGACGTGGCCGCGCAGCCATTCGGCGAGACCGATCGCCACCGCCAGCGCTACGATCCGCGGCGCCCCCGGCCACCAGGCGAGCGAGGCGAGCATCGTCGCCAGCGCGTAGAACAGCGCGAGCCCGGCCGGCAGCGCCGTCACCGCGAACGGCAGCGCCCAGGCGAAGGTCTCGGCCTCGACGAGGAAGGCAGCGCCGACCCACCACAGACCGGCGAACAGGGCACCGAAGCCGAACCACCAGCCGATGGCGGCGGCGGCGCGCAGACGGCGACCGCCGGAGGGTGCCGCGATCAGCGCGGCGTCGAGCGCCACCACCAGCGCCGGCAGGGCGAGCAGCAGCACCGGCAGGAGGTCGTATGGCGCCTGCGCCAGCGCCGTCGCCGCCCCGGCGACACCCGCCACCGCGAACCGGACAGCGGCGGGACGCGCCGCCAGCCGCGCGGCGAGCCCGTCGGCGGCGATGGCGAGCCGGTCCGGCGGGGGAGCGGGCGCAACGGCGTTCACGCGCTCGCCGAAGCCGCCACGTCATTGCCGCGGCGGCCACCGCGGCGGCGCGCGTCCGAGCGGCCGTCCGGACGACGCCGGGCGATCTTCAGGCGGCGGATGCGGCGGGTGTCGGCGTCCAGCACCTCGAACTCGAAGCCCGGCAGCGCCTGCGGCGAGATCAGTTCGCCACGCACCGGGATACGGCCGGTGACGGCGAACACCAGGCCGCCGATGGTGTCGACCTCCTCGGACATCTCGCCGGGGTCGAAGTCCGGCCCGATCGCCGCCTGCACCGCCTCGAGATCGACGCGGGCGTCGGCGATCCAGGCGCCCTCGCCGGCCGGCGTGATGGTCGCTTCGTCGTCGTCGACGTCGTGCTCGTCCTCGATGTCGCCGACCACCGTCTCGACCAGGTCCTCGAGCGAGACGAGGCCGTCGGTGCCGCCGTACTCATCGATGACGAGCGCCATCTGCACGCGCGCCGACTGCATCTTGGCCATCAGGTCGGTCGCCGGCATCGACGGCGGCACGAACAGCACCGGCCGGACGAGCTTGGTCGCCGACAGCGGCCGCGACAGGTCGACCCGCGAGAGGTCGTACCGGGCGCCGCCATTGCCGTTTCCATTGCCGTTGCCGCCCTCTGCGGAGCCCTCGGGCTGCAGAGACGCGAGCGCGAACATCTTCGCCGTGAGGTCCTTGATCAGCACCATGCCGATCGGGTCGTCGAGCGTCTCGCGATAGACCGGCAGGCGGGAGTGGCCGGAGGCGCTGAAGGTCGCGACCAGCTCGGCCAGCGGCGTGTCGACCTCCACCGCCTGGATGTCGGCGCGCGGCACCATGACGTCGTCGACGCGCACCTCGCGCAGCCGCAGGATATTCTGCAGCAGCACGCGCTCGCGCGGCGTGAAGGTGGTGGGGTCGCCGAGATCGTCGGCGAGCGCGCTGGCGAGGTCCTCGCGCAGCGAGCCGCCGCCGCGCCGTGCCAAGGCAGTCCGCAGCCGCGCCAGCCAGCCGTCGCGGCGGGTCGGCAGGTCGGTGGCCGCGCCCGCCGGGGGGGCGGGCGGCGGGGGTGCGCTCGTCGCGACCGGCGTGCCGGCCGCGGCGCTACTCGAAGGGTCTTCCGTCATGCCTCTTTACGATCCGCCGGGGGCTCGACCGGCCGAGGCTGCTCGCCTCGCCGCCGTGCCGCCGGCATCTCACTCCGCCTCCGTGCTTCCGTAGGGATCGGGGACGCCGAGCGCTGCCAGCACCTCCGTCTCGAGGCGCTCCATCTGCTCGGCTTCCGCGTCCGTCTCGTGATCATAACCCAGCAAGTGCAGGAATCCGTGCACAACGAGATGACGGATGTGATTTTCGATCGGCTTGCCCTCGGCCGCCGCCTCGGCGGCGACCGTCTCGCGCGCCAGCACGACGTCGCCGAGCAGGCGCGCCCCGGGGCCGGGCAGGTCCTCCGGCGCCGGGAAGGAGAGCACGTTGGTGGCGCTGTCCTTGCCGCGGAAATCGCGGTTGAGGTCCCGCACGCGGGCGTCGTCGGCGAAGGCCACGACGAATTCCGCCGGCCCCGGTTCGACCCCGGCGCGCACGGCGGCGGCGGCGACCGCCGCCTCGACGAGGACGATCAGCGCCTCCTCGGGCGGCCAGCCCTCGGTCTCCACCACCACGTCGACGGCGATCTCGGGCGCGGGCCCGGCGCCGGCGGCGGTCCCTGTCATCGCGGCGACGCTCACGGCTTCGGCGGCGCGCCGTGGCCGCGCTCGATCGAGCGCGCGGCGCCGGCCTTGTCGTAGGCGGAGACGATGCGGGCGACGAGCGGGTGGCGGACGACGTCGGCGGCGGTGAAGCGCACCATCGCGACGCCCTCCACCCCGGTGAGCAGGTCCGCCGCCTCCGACAGGCCCGACACCTGCCCCGGCGGCAGGTCGATCTGGCTGGAGTCGCCGTTGACGATCATCTTCGAGTTCTCGCCGAGGCGCGTCAGGAACATCTTCATCTGCATGGACGTGCAGTTCTGCGCCTCGTCGAGCAGCACGATGGCGTTCTGCAGGGTGCGGCCGCGCATGAAGGCAAGCGGCGCCACCTCGATCATGCCGGAGGCGAGGCCGCGCTCGACCTTTTCCGGCGGCATCATCTCGTAGAGCGCGTCGTAGAGCGGCCGGAGATAGGGGTCGACCTTCTCGCGCATGTCGCCGGGCAGGAAGCCGAGGCGCTCGCCGGCCTCCACCGCCGGGCGCGACAGCACCAGGCGGGCGGCGTCGCCGCGCTCGATGATGGCGGCGGCGTAGGCGACGGCGAGGAAGGTCTTGCCGGTGCCGGCCGGGCCGAGCCCGAAGACGAGGTCGGCCCGGTCCATGGCGCGGAGATACGCGTCCTGGGCGGGCGTACGGGCGACGACGGTGCGCCGGCGCGTCGACACCTGCGCATAGGCCATGCGCGTCTTCGGCTCGAGGGTCGGCAGGTTGAGCTGGGCGACGTCGGCGACGGCGAGGCGGATGGCGCCCTCGACGTCGGCCGGGTGCAGCTCTTCGCCCTGCTGCAGGCGCTGGTAGAGCGTCTCCAGCACGTGGCGGGCCTGCTCGCAGGCGTCGTGCGGGCCCTTGATGGTCACCTGGTTGCCGCGCGCCACCGCCTCGACGCCGAGCCGCGCCTCGAGCAGCGCGAGGTTCTGGTCGAACTGGCCGAACAGCTCGCCGACGATGCGGTTGTCGTCGAAGGCGAGCACCGCGTGGGTGATGTCGGAGGCCGGCACCAGCCGCGGCGCGGCCGGGGGAAGCGTGCGGTCTGCACTCACGCGGCATCTCCCGTCTGACGGCGCACCCCGTCGGCGAGGCGACCCGCCAGGCTGTTGGAGCTCGTCGCGGTGATCGTCACCGGCGCGATGGCGCCGATCTCGGCGGTTGTATCCAGGACGGTGGTATCCAGGACGTCGACGTGCACCGCCTGCAGCCATGGCGAGCGGCCGACGAGCTGGCCGGGCCGGCGGCCGGGCTTCTCGAACAGCACCGGCACTGTGAGGCCGACGGTGGCGGTGTTGAAGGCTGCGAGCTGGGCGGCGATCAGCGCCTGCAGACGGGCGAGCCGGTCGGCCTTCTCGGCCTCCGGCACCTGTGCCGTCAGCTCGGCCGCCGGGGTGCCGGGGCGCGGGCTGTACTTGAAGGTGAACGCCGAGGCGTAGCCGACCGCCTCGACCAGAGCGAGCGTCGCGCGGAAGTCGTCCTCGGTCTCGCCGGGGAAGCCGACGATGAAGTCGCCGGAGAGCGCGATGTCGGGGCGCGCCCGGCGGATGCGCTCGACCAGCGTCCGGTAGTGGGCCGCCGTGTGGCGCCGGTTCATCGCCGCCAGCACGCGGTCGGAGCCCGACTGCACCGGCAGGTGCAGATAGGGCATCAGCTCGGGCAGGTCGCGGTGGGCGGCGATCAGCGCGTCGTCCATGTCGCGCGGGTGGCTGGTGGTGTAGCGCAGCCGGTCGAGGCCGGGGATGGCGGCGAGGCGGAACAACAGGTCGCCCAGCCCCCAGTCGCGGCCGTCGGGGCCGGCGCCGTGGTAGGCGTTGACGTTCTGGCCGAGCAGCGTCACCTCGCGCACGCCGGCGTCGGCCAGACGCTCGGCCTCGGCGACGATCGCCGCGGCCGGCCGCGAGGTCTCGCTGCCACGGGTGTAGGGGACGACGCAGAACGAGCAGAACTTGTCGCAGCCCTCCTGCACGGTGAGGAAGGCCGTGACGCCGCGGGCGATGGTCTGGCGCCGCTCGGCCACCGGCAGGTGGGCGAACTTGTCCTCGGCCGGAAACTCGGCGTCGACCGACTTCTCGCCCCGGCGGGCGCGGGCGACGAGCTCGGGCAGGCGATGATAGGTCTGCGGCCCGACGACGAGGTCGACGGTGGGGGCGCGCGCGATGATCTCGGCACCCTCAGCCTGGGCGACGCAGCCGGCGACGCCGATCGTCATGGTGCGGCCTTCGCGGGCGGCGCGCTCCTTCAGGACGCGCAGCCGGCCGAGCTCCGAATAGACCTTCTCGGACGCCTTCTCGCGGATGTGGCAGGTGTTGAGGATGACGACGTCGGCCTCGTCGGGGCTGTCGACGGAGCGGTAGCCCTCGGGCGCCAGCGCATCCGCCATACGATCGGAATCGTAGACGTTCATCTGGCAACCGTAGGTCTTGACGTAGACGCTGTGCACGCCGCTCCTCAGACGAGGGTCCGGGCGACGGTCACGGGACGGCACCGGAGACCCCAGGCGCAGCCGTGAAATGATCGCCGTACGACGGCGCAGAGCCGCCGCCGAACCCATCCGTGCTGTAGCCGGTTTCGGCCCGCTTGAGAATAGCGGCGCGGCAACACCCGCCGTCTATCGGCCGGGCGGCGCAACCGACGGCTGCGGCCGGCCGGCCAGCGCCGCCGCGGTCATCGCCCTGACCGCCGCCTCGGCCGTGGCGGTGACGCGCTTGCGGTCGCTGTCGGGTCCGAAGGCGATCGGCTCGCCGAAGGAGACGAGGGCGTCGATCGCCCCGTCGGCGAGCACGCCCCAGAGGTGGCCGGCGATCTCCATGTCGCCGTACCAGGCGATCGCTGCTCGCCCGCGGCGGCCGAGCGGCAGGCCGTTGCGGCGCGTGTAGACGATCGACACCGGCTGCACCATCGCCGGCAGCCCGTCGGCGATGGCCTGCTGGGACGCTCCGACGAGGGCGGAGCGAAAGGGCAGCACCTCGGCCCCGTTCGACGACGTGCCCTCGGCGAACAGCACAATCGGATCGCCGCGCCGGAGCCGGGCGGCGATGTCGCCGGCGGCGCCGCGGGTGGCGGTGCGGCGGGTGCGGTCGACGAACACCGTCCGCTGCATGCGGGCGAGGAAGCCGAACACCGGCCAGCCGGCCACCTCCGCCTTCGCCACGAAGGACAGCGGCATCAGCGAGCCGAGCACGACGATATCGAGCCAGGAGACGTGGTTGGCGACGAGCAGCAGCGGCCGCTGCCCGGCCGGCGCGCCGTGCGTCTCGACGCGCAGGCCGACGAGGCGGACGGCGGTGCGGTGCCACCACCACGGCGGTGCGCCGGCGTGCGCCGACCGACGCTTCAGGAGCACCCACTGGGCGGGAAACAGCAGCGCCGTCGTCAGCGTCAGGCCGGCGATGGTGCCGACGGCGCGGACGACGCCGAGCGCGCGGCTCACCGCCGCGCCTTCTCCTCGGCGAGCGGCACGGCATAGAGCTCGAGGCGATGGCCGACGAGCTGGAAGCCGAGCTCGCGGGCGATCAGCTCCTGCAGGCGCTCGATGTCGGCGCTGCGGAATTCGATGACCTCGCCCGAGCGCACGTCGATCAGATGATCGTGATGCTCGTCGTTCACCGTCTCGTAGCGCGAGCGGCCGTCGCGGAAGTCGTGGCGCTCGATGATGCCGGCGTCCTCGAACAGCTTCACCGTCCGGTAGACGGTGGAGATCGAGATGCGGTTGTCGATCGCGTTGGCGCGGCGATGCAACTCCTCGACGTCGGGGTGGTCGATCGCCGCCTGCAGCACGCGAGCAATGACACGACGCTGGTCGGTCATCCGCATGCCCTTGGCGACGCACACCTCTTCGAGAGGCTGCTCAGCGGGGGGCCTTGAGTACTGCGTGTCGCTCACGTTTCGGCGTCCGTTGCGATCGTCGGGCGGCTCAAACAGGGGGGTCGTCGCCGCGATCGGTCGCGGGCGTTTCTCCCCGCCTCGGTTCGGCCTAACGGAGATCGCAGCGCATGACAAGCGCGTGGCCGCCGCCCGCTCCGGCATAGTAGCCGCGCCGCTCGCCGACCTGGCGGAAGCGCAGGCGGCGATAGAGCGCGAGCGCGGGAACGTTGCCGGCGTCGACCTCCAGGAACACCGCGCCGACGCGGTCGGCATAGAGGCGGCGGAGCAGCGTCTCGGTGAGTTCGGTGGCGACGCCCCGCCCCCGCCAGCGCGGCGAAACCGCGATCGTCAGCACCTCCGCCTCGTCGCCGGCGCGGCGGCAGAGGGCGAAGCCGACGGGGCGGCGCGTGCCGAACGGGCTCGCCCGCCGCGCCACCAGGGCGTCGACGGCCGGATCGGCGACCAGCGCCTCGAGCTCGGCCTCGCTCCAGCCGCGGGCGAAGCAGGCGGCGTGGATCTCGGCGAGCGCCGGCGCGTCGGCCGGCGCGGCGGCATCGATCAGCGGCGGCGGCACCGCGGGCCACCACGGCAGCGGCCAGCCGGACGGGTCCCACCACAGGCTCGCCATGCCGTCACTGCTCCCCGATCGTGGATGCGGCCGCTGGCGGCCGGGCGGGCATCTCGGCGCGCGCCGGCACCGGCGTGGCCAGGAGGCGGCTCGGCGCCGGCGCGATGGCGTCCGGCGGCGCGGCGTAGGTCGGCTCCGGCGGATGCCTGGCCGGGTTGAGGGTGGCGGCGTGGCGGGCGAGCGCCACGACCGAGATGGCGGTGACGCTCGGCCGGGCGGGCGCCAGGCGCTCGGCGTCCGGGCCGGCGAGGCGGGCACCGGGGGCGGTGGTGGCGAGGGCGGCGGCGGCGATCTCTTCGACCGGGCCGAGGGGCGAGCCGGCGCCGTCGAAGCGACGCGCCAGCAGCCGGCCCTTGCGGCCGTGCACGAAGGCGAGCACGCCGGCGTCCGGCGCGTCGCCACTCGCCGGCGCCGCGGCCGACAGCGCCAGCGCCAGCGCCGTCAGCGTCTCGACGCCGACGACGGGCGTGCCGTGGACGAGCGCGAAGCCACGGGCGAAGGCGATGCCGACGCGCACGCCGGTGAAGCCGCCGGGGCCGGTGGTGACGGCGATGCGATCGAGGTCGGCGGGCGCGACGCCCGCGTCCGCGAGGAGATCGGCGACGTGCATCGGCAGCCGTTCGGCGCGCCCCTCGGCGGCGTCGTCATGGCGCAGGACGCAGCGGCCGTCCGCCGTGTCGAAGACGGCGGCCGAGACCGGGCCGAGCGAGGCATCGATCGCGAGGACGAGCATGACGACCGCGATAGCCGCTCGCGGTCGTCCTGTCGAGAGAGGGCCGGCGGGCGCCGGTGGGCACCCGTCTCGTCGTACTGACGCTGGCGCCGTTGGGCGCCCGCGTCACACGGCCAGTCCGGGCGCCCTTGGGCGCCCGCCTGTCTGCAGCAAGGACCTGGGCGTGAGCGCCCGCGGGCCTCAGTTGGCGGCGCGCAGCTCCAGGCCGGCGATGCCGAGGGCGATATCGGCGCCCTCCTGGCCGGAGACGCTGAGCGGCTGCAGCGAGAAGCTCTTGTTGAAGCCGCCGACCAAGAGGTTGGCGCCGACGCCGACGCCGGCCGTCGCCTCGGTGGAGGCGCCGACATAGGTGCCGGCGAGGCCCTTCGGGCCGGGAGGGGCCGCGGCGATGACGCCCCAGACGACTTCCGACTTGGTGGTGACGCCGATGTCGATGCCGAAGCGCGAGATCGAGCCGATATAGCGGTCGTTGGCGCCGCCGTCGGAGCGCTCGAACACGCAGGTGAGGTCCTTCGAGGACCCGAAGACGAAGCCGATGCCACCGGCGACGGAGCACTTCAGCACGCCGACCTGGGCGGCGGCGGCGGGCGAGGCGGCGAAGGCGAGGCCGAGCACGAGGCTCGCGGCGGCAGCGGCAGTGCGGAACGTCATGACATTCTCCCTGGAAATTCGGATCTCAAGTCACATGCCGGCACCGCGGCCGTCCCCCGGCGGCGGTGATCGGGTACCCGGCGACAACCCGCCGCCTCTGCTTCGGTTCCCCGAATCGGCGGCGTTCGTCGCCGGCTGCCCTTGGATTAGCGGTGTCGTGCGGCGGGAGGAAGACCACCCGCCTCAGGTGAGGTTACCGCAGAAGCGCTGAATGCGCTTGCAGGCCTCCTCCAGCGCCTCCGTCGAGGTGGCGTAGGAGATGCGGAAGGCCGGGCCGAGGCCGAAGGCCGAGCCCTGCACCACCGCGACGCCTTCCGTCTCGAGCAGCTCGCCGACGAAGTCGGTGTCGGTCTCGATCACCTTGCCCGACGGCGCCGTGCGGCCGATCGTGCCGGCGCAGGACGGGAAGACGTAGAAGGCGCCTTCCGGGCGCGGGCACTCGAGGCCCTTCGCCTGGTTCAGCATCGAGACGACGAGGTCGCGCCGGCCCTTGAACAGCTCGGCGTTCTTCGGGATGAAGTCCTGCGGGCCGGTGAGCGCCTCGACCGCCGCCCACTGGGAGATCGACGACGGGTTGGTCGTCGACTGGCCCTGCACCTTCGCCATCGCCTTGATGAGGATCTCCGGGCCGCCGGCATAGCCGATGCGCCAGCCGGTCATCGCATAGGCCTTCGAGACGCCGTTGACGGTGAGCGTGCGCTCCTTGAGCGCCGGCTCGACCTCGGCCGGCGTGGTGAACTCGAATCCGTCGTAGACGAGGTGCTCGTACATGTCGTCGGTGAGCACCCAGACGTGCGGATGGCGCATCAGCACGTCGCAGAACGCCCGCACCTCGGCGCGCGTGTAGGCGGCGCCCGTCGGATTTGACGGGGAATTGAACACCACCCACTTGGTCTTGGGCGTTATCGCCGCCTCGAGCGCCGCCGGGTCGACCTTGAAGCCGCTGTCGGCGCCGGCGGTGACGATCACCGGCGTGCCGCCGCAGAGCAGCACCATCTCCGGGTAGCTCACCCAGTAGGGGGCGATGACGACGACCTCGTCACCGGGGTTCACGGTGGCCATGAAGGCGTTGAACAGCACGTGCTTACCGCCCACGCCGACGGTGATCTCGCTCGGCTTGTAGTCGAGGTTGTTCTCGCGCTTGAACTTGGCGACGATCGCCTCCTTCAGCTCGGGGATGCCGTCGACGGCGGTGTACTTCGTCTTGCCCTCGCGGATGGCGCGAATTGCCGCTTCCTTGATGTTCTCGGGCGTGTCGAAGTCGGGCTCGCCGGCCCCGAGGCCGATGACGTCGCGGCCGGCGCGCTTCAGCTCCGCCGCCTTGGTGGTGACGACGAGCGTGGCGGACGGCTTAACGCGCGCGAGCGCGTCGGCGATGAAGCCCATGACGGTCCCCTGAGGATGTGCGGCCGGTAACGGCGCGTGGTCGCGGTCTGCCGCGACCGGACAGCCGATCGCGGGCGGCGCGGACCGTAGTCCGGGCGCCGGCCGCGTTCAAGCGCCGAGGGATGCGCGGAGGGTGACGCCGGGATGCCGGGTCACCGCCTCCGCCGATCCCGTGCTGGAAACTCAGACGGAAAAGCGCAGACGGCAATGTTCAGAAGGGAATGCCGTCGCCGACGCCGCCGTGCCAGCCGTCGACCCAGCCGACGGGATTGTTCTGGTAGGTGAGCTCCGGCATCGGGTCGACCCAGGAATAGGCCGGCGTCGGCGATCCCGGCTGCGGTCCGGTGGAGATGCCCGAGCCGGTGGTCATGTAGACGCCCGGCAGGTTCGCGCCGTACGCGCCGTAGCCGCCCGGCGGCTTGACGATGTTGATCTCGGGAACGTTGCTCGACTGCGCGGCGGCGCGGTCGGCGCCCATCGCCAGCATTGCAGCGGCCGACACCGACACGGCCAGCGTCGCCACGATTCTCGCCGTCCGCACCTGTCCCTGCGACCGCAACGCATACGCCTTCATCGGCCCGACTCCGCACCATCTGCCCGAACGAAACTCGCGTCCGGAACGCCCACCCGAATGCCCCGGTTCCCGGAGCGGGCGGCGCCGCCCCATCGGACATCGCCAACCCCGGCGGGATCATAGCGAATTTGTTGCCGTGCACCACGCCTTTCGGCGCGCCCGCCGCCAGACTGCAAGCTAGGGGCGAGCCACGACCGTGTAGCTCATGCTGTTGCCGTAGTACTGCGGCTGGTACCAGGTGTTGCCACACTGCTGGTAGACGACGCCGTTCACAACGACCGACGAGCAGCCGGCAGGCAGCGTGTAGGCGACCGAGCCGATCGCCGCAGCGGTCACGCCGACCGCCACGCCCGCCGCCACCGCACCGCCCCAGCCATAGTCGTAGCGGTAGTTGTTGTTGTAGTGGTGATAGACGTCGTGATTGTAATTGTGGTGATTGTTGTTGCCATGGTGGCCGTGGTTGCCGCGATTGTCATGGCCCTTGTTGTTGTTGCCATGATGGCCACCCTGCGTCTTCGGCGGGGAGCCCTTGTTGACGGTCTTCTTGTTGGTGACCTTGACGTTGTTGTTCTTGACGTTGACCTTGTTGTGACCGCCGCCGTGGCCCTTGTTGACATTGACGCGGGCGCCCTTGCCGCCGCCGCCGTGCCCACCGCCGCCACGGGCCTCGGCCGTGCCCTGCAGGGCCGTGGCCGTGACGAACAAGAGCGACACCAGCACCGCCAGCACCGTGCGCGCGACGCGGGCCGGCCGCGCGGGGACGGGCGACGGTGCGCCGGTCCGATCGTTCTCTCGCGGATCCATTTTCTCGCCCTCCCTCAGCCGTCCTGGTCGCCACCGGCGGCGTCACCGTCCGGCGGCAGTTCCTTGAGCGGGATCTTCTGGGCCCCCTCGGGCGGCGTGAACACGAACGCCGCCTCGTCGATCGGCGGATCGAGCGTCCACGTCAGCCGGGAGACATATTGCGGCAGCGTCTGGTCGTCGGTCGCGGTGATGACGATCTTGCACGGCAGCGGCGTGTCGTCGGGCTCGATCCACAGCTGCCAGTCGGCGCCCTCCTGGCGGAAGGCGTAGTGGTCGCAGGCGACATCGCCGATCTGCGAGACGCCGACGAAGAAGGCCGACGTGAGGTCGGCGGTGCCGTCGTCGTCGGTGCCCCAGGTGAACAGGTCGGCGAGCGGCACCTCGAGGCCGTAGCGCTCGTAGGCCATCTCCAGCGTCTCGGCGATGGTCGCCGGGGCCGGCACGCTGGCGTAGTAGCCGATCTTCGGCCCGAACATCGTCAGCGTCTTGCCGTCGTAGAAGAACTGCCGCTCGGCGGTGTCGGTGTAGAGGGCGACGGCGAGGCGGTCCGGCAGGCGGGCGAGATAGTCGGCCGAGCCGGAGTTCATGATCTTCTGGCCGTCGTCCAGCGTCTCCTCGAGGGTGAAGTCGGAGGTGACCTCGAACGCCTTCAGGGTGCGCAGGTAGGTGCCCATCGCCTTCAGGGCGTCGACGGCGTCCTGTTCGACCACCGGCTCGGCGGGGGTCGCTGCGGCTTCGCCGGGCGTTTCCGGGACAGTGGGAACCGTCGGCGTATCGGCGGCGAACGCCGCCTGCCCGATGCCGACCGCCAAGGCCACGGCCAGGGCCCGCACTACCGAGGTGCGCCGCATTCCATCCCTCCCCGTCGGGCGCCTTGCTGCACCCTGAGGGCCGAGCGTCCCAGCGATCGGCGCGGCACGCAAGTCGATTCCGCGTGTAGCGCCTTCCGGGAGAGTCCCGAGGGAAATGTACGGAGCGAGGTGCCGCCTCAGCGGCGGCGGCTGGCGAGCAGGCCGACAATGTCCTTGACGTCGCGCATGATCGGCTCGGCGAGGGCGGCCGCCCGCTCGGCGCCGTCGCCGAGCACGCCGTCGATGTAGGCGGGGTCGGCGAGCAGGCGCCGCATCTCGCCGGCGATCGGCGCGAGCTTTTCGACCGCGAGCTCGGCCAGCAGCGGCTTGAAGGCGGAGAACTGCGCACCGCCGTGCTCGGCCAGCACCGTCTCGCGGCTGGTGCCGGACAGCGCCGCGTAGATGCCGACGAGGTTGTCGGCCTCCGGCCGGCCCTCGAGGCCCTTCGGCTCGGACGGCAGCGGCTCCGGGTCGGTCTTCGCCTTGCGCACCTTCTGGGCGATGGCGTCGGCGTCGTCGGTGAGGTTGATGCGCGAATAGTCGGACGGGTCCGACTTCGACATCTTCTTCGTCCCGTCGCGCAGGCTCATGACGCGCGTCGCCGGGCCCTGGATCAGGGGCTCCGGCAGCGGGAAGAAGGCGTCGCCGTGGCCGTGCTCGGCGATCGCGTCGGCGAAGTCGTGGTTGAACTTCGCCGCGGTGTCGCGGGCGAGCTCGAGGTGCTGCTTCTGGTCCTCGCCGACCGGCACGTGGGTCGCCTTGTAGACGAGGATGTCGGCCGACATCAGGTTCGGATAGGCGTAGAGGCCGACCGAGGCGTTCTCCCGATCCTTGCCCGCCTTCTCCTTGAACTGCGTCATGCGATTGAGCCAGCCGAGGCGGGCGACGCAGTTGAACACCCAGGCGAGCTCGGCGTGCTGCGCCACCTGGCTCTGGTTGAAGACGATATGCTTCTTCGGGTCGATGCCGGCGGCGAGGAACGACGCCGTCACCTCGCGGATCGAGCGGCGCAGCTGCTCCGGGCCACCCCACACCGAGCGGTCCTGGGTGATCGCGTGCAGGTCGACGACGCAGTAGAGGCACTCGTGGGTGTCCTGCAGCGCCACGAAGCGCACGATGGCGCCGAGATAGTTGCCGAGATGCAGGTTGCCGGTCGGCTGCACGCCGGAGAACACGCGGGGGGCGAAAATCGTCATGGGGCGGGCCGGTCCGGAGCGTTTCGAGGCCGGCGGGTTATGGCGGAGGCTGCCCGGCGACGCAAGGCGGACGGCCGCGGCGGTGCGGAGCCGGCGGAGCGGAGCCGGCGGTCGCACGGCGCGGGAGGCCGCTGCGACAATGGTAGGGCGGAACCATCTGCGGGGGCCGGAAGTTTTCCGACCACAACAACGGAGACTTTCCATGAAGATGCTCGCCACGTCCGCAATCGCCGTCGCCATCGCCCTCACCGGCGCCAGCTTCTCGGCCGGTTCCGCCCTGGCGGATAAGGTCGTCGTGAAGAAGGAGACGACCTACAAGACGCAGAACAACCGTAACAACGGTGTCGGCGTCGTGGTCACTCCGGGCATTGCCGTTGCCCCCGGCCTCGCGGTTGGCCCCGGCGTCGTCGTCGGCTCGGGCTATCGCAACGACAACTGCAAGAAGACGGTCACCAAGGTCGACCGCCCGGGCAACCGTCCGGACACCAAGACGGTCAAGACCAACTGCTGATCTGACGGGCGAACGCCGGCGGCCCGCGCCGCCGGCATCCCTGGTGTGAGGCCCGGCCCGCTTTGCGGAGGCCGGGCCTCGCCGCGTCTGGAGCGCGCTCGCGCTGCGCGTCAAGCCGTCCGGGGCGACAGCCGCCGCAGCGCGGCCAGTTCCACCGCCGCGAACGCCGCCACCAGCACTGCCTGAGCGAGCACGAACGCCACGCCGATCGGCGTCGGGCTGACGAAGCCGCCCGTCACCGTCGCGACGCTCTCGACGGCCCAGGCGAGATTGAGGGCGATGATCGTCCAGACGGCGACACGGGGCGGCGTGGCACGGGTCGCCGCGAAGGCGGCGAGCGCCGCGAACGGCAGCAGCGCGATCCCGGCTGAACGGGTGAGCGCCTCCGGCAGGCCGAGCAGGTCGAGCAGCACGGCGGGGCCGAACAGCAGCATCAGCCCCATGGCGCCGGCGGAGACGGCATCGGCCGCCAGCACGGTGCGCAGGAAGCGGGCGGGATCGTCGGAACGCGTGGGGGTCATCGGCGTGGCTCCTGTCACGGCGGCCGGCGGGATGCCGGTCGCGACCGACACGACCGTCGCCGCTTCCCCGCACCGGATCGATGACTTTCGAGGTCATGGGCGCACCGGCCGGGGGCGGCTAGATTGCCGGCATGACGACGCTTCCCTCCGATCGCGGTGGCACCGCCACCTCCCCGCCGCCAGGCGCCGCCGAGCCGGCCTTTGGGTCGCTGCTGCGGCAATGGCGCCAGCGACGGCGGCTGAGCCAGCTCGATCTGGCGCTCGACGCCGACATCTCGTCGCGGCACCTGAGCTTCGTCGAGACCGGCAAGTCGCTGCCGAGCCGGGCGATGGTGCTGCGCCTCGCCGAACGCCTCGACGTGCCGCTGCGCGACCAGAACATCCTGCTGCTCGCCGCCGGCTACGCCCCCGCTTTTCCCGAGCGCCCGTTCGACGCGCCCTCGCTCGCCAGTGCCCGCCGGGCGGTCGAGACGGTGCTCGCCGCCCACGAGCCGTTTCCGGCGCTCGCCGTCGACCGCCACTGGACGATGGTGGCGGCGAACCGGGCGCTGGCGCCGCTGATCGCGGGCGTCGACCCGGCCCTCCTCACGCCGCCCTGCAACGTGCTCCGCCTCAGCCTGCATCCCGACGGCCTGCAGCGCCGCATCCGCAATCTCGCCGCCTGGCGCGCCCATGTGCTTGCCCGCCTGCATCGGCAGGTGGAGGCGACGGCGGATCCGGTCCTGGCGGCGCTGATGGAGGAGCTGCGCGCCTATCCGCTGCCGCGCGGCGTCGCCGGCCGGGCCTCGGCCGCCGAGGGTGGCGACGTCTGCGTGCCGCTGGTCCTCGACACCGCAGAGGGACCGCTGTCGTTCATCTCGACGACGACGGTGTTCGGCACCCCCGTCGACGTGACGCTGGCGGAGATCGCCGTCGAAGCCTTCTTCCCGGCGGACCCGGAGACGGCCGAGGCGCTGCGGGCGCTCGCGGCCGGCGCCTGACGCACGAAGGCCGGCGGGGGTGCCGCCGGCCGCGCGTCTTCTGAAGGCCCGATCCGCCGTCAGGCGGCGCGGAACGACAGGTCGGAGGTCGTCACGGTCGGCCCGCCGGCGCCGTTCTTGTCCAGCACCTGGATCGTCATGGTGCCGTCGCCCGGGTTGCGGATGATCATCGTCGCCTTGTCGTCGCCGTTGATCGGCTCCGCCCAGGTGATCGTCAGGGTCAGCGTGTCGCCGCTGCGCTTGCCGGACAGCCTCGCCGGGCCTTCCGACGCGCCGATGTAGGTGCCGCTGTAGAGGCCCGACGACGGGTCGACGGTCAGCTTCGCGCCGATCTGCTTGTTGACGAAGACCGCCGCCCGACAGTTGCCACCGATGTCGATGGCGTTGCGGCCCTGGTCCTGCGTCATCGTGCAGTTGACGTTCCAGGCCCCTTCGTTGGCCCGGCGCAGGACCTTGCCGCCGCCCTGCCAATTGGCTTCGAAGCGCGAGAGGAAGTCGCTCTCGTCGGCCATTGCCGGCATCGGGGCAGTCGTCGCCACGGCGAACAACGCCACCGCTCCAAGCGCCGCGACCTTGGTGATGTTTCGCATGACGGTTCTCCGGTCGTTCATGAAACGGGGGCGAGCCGTAGGCGGCCCACCCACTCCTGTTTCAACAACGCGCGAGATCAGGCGAAGTTGCCTCGCTCCACGAGGCAAGTTTCCTTCGCGTGTCTTGATGTCACGGCAATGATTGAGAAAGGATTACGGCAGCTTCTTGTTCAACCGGCCTGACGCCGACTCCCGGTCGTGCAGCCAAACTAGTGGCCGCGCTTCAGCACCCGGCGCAGATCCGACCGGCTGATCGCGCCGAAGCCGATCGCCGCCACCCCATAGGCGAGGCCGCCGATACCGACGAAGGCGGCGAGCGCGCCGAGGCGCTGCAGGCTGCCGGCGGCGAACCACGGCGCCAGCAAGTAATCGGCGCCGTAGAGGACGGCGACCATCACCGCCACCGCCGCCAGCACGCGCACCATCGTGCGCTTCAGGCGGGCGTCGGCGGCGTAGAGGTCGCCCTTGCGCAGGCCGCGATAGAGCAGCGCGACATTGAGCCAGCTCGCGGCGGAGGTGGCGATGGCGACGCCGACGTAGCCGATCAGCGGGAACAGCGCGAGGCTGATGACGACGTTCGCCGCCACGGTGATTGCCGAGTAGATCATCGGCGTGCGGGTGTTCTCACGGGCGAAGAAGGCCGGCTGGAAGACCCGCGTCAACACGAAGGCGGGCAGCCCGGCGCCGAAGGCGGCGAGGGCTGCGGCGGTGGCGACGCTGTCCTCGGCGGTGAAGGCGCCGCGCTGGAACAGCCCGATGGTGATCGGCAAGGCGAACAGCGTCAGGGCGGCGGCCGCCGGCAGCGTCAGCGCCATGGCGAATTCGAGCGATCGGTTCTGGCTGGCGTTGACGCTGGCGATGTCGCCGGCGCGCACGCGCTTGGCGAGGTCGGGCAGGAGCACGACGCCGACGGCGATGCCGACGATGCCGAGCGGCAGCTGGTAGACGCGGTCGGCGAAGTAGAGCCAGGAGACGGCGCCGGCCTGGGTGGAGGCGATCATCGTGCCGACCACCGAGTTGATCTGCACGACGCCGCCGGCGATGACGGCCGGCCCCGCCAGCACGGCGAGGCGCTTGACGCCCTCGGTGAGCCGCGGCCGGCGCAGCGCGATCGGGAAGCCGGCGCGGGCGAGCGCCGCGAGCAGCAGGCCGAGCTGCAGCGCCCCGCCAAGCGTGATGCCGCCGGCGAGCAGCACGCCGGCCATCGCCGTTCCCTCGTAGCCGAGCAGGAACACCGCCAATAGGGCGGCGATCAGCGAGGTGTTGAGGAGGGCCGGCGAGAACGCCGCCGCGGCGAAGCGGTCGAGGCCGTTCAGCACGCCGGAATAGAGCGACACCAGCGAGACGAGCAGCAGGTACGGGAAGGCGATGCGGCTCAACAGCACCGTCAGGTCGAACTTCGCCGGATCGTCGGCGAAGCCCGGCGCCAGCACGAACACCAGCGCCGCCATCGCGAGCTCGGCCGCGACGGTGAGCACGAGCAGCGCGAGGCCGAGGGCCGACAGCGATTCCTCGGCGAAGCGCTTGGCGCTGTCGGCGCCCTCCGCCTCGAGCTTGCCGGCGAACAGCGGCACGAAGGCCGACGAGAACGCCCCTTCCGCGAACAGCCGGCGGAACAGGTTGGGCAGCCGGAAGGCGACGACGAAGGCGTCGGCCACCGCGCCGGTGCCGATGGCGGCAGCGAGGAAACTGTCGCGGACGAAGCCGAGCACCCGGCTCGACAGCGTCAGTCCGCCGACGGTGGCGAAGTTCTTGAGGAGGCTCACGCGGCTCCGCCGGGTCTGTCGCGGGCTATTCGGCGGCGAGCGCGCGCCGCTCGCGCGGCCGCGTCTCGGCGGCGGGCGGACGCGGCTCGAACACCGCCGTCAGACGCCGCCGGATCGCCGCCTGGCGGCTCGCATTGGTGACTTTGTGGTTCATGAGGTCGGTGACGTAGAAGACGTCGACGGCGCGCTCGCCGAAGGTGGCGATGTGGGCGGAGGCGATGTTGAGGCTCAGGTCGGCGATGACGCGCGTCAGTTCGTAGAGCAGGCCCGGCCGGTCGAGGCCCGAGACCTCCAGCATGGTGAAACGCTCGGAGGCGGCGTTGTCGACCAGCACCTCCGGCTCGACGTGGAAGGTCTTCGCCGGGGCGGCGGTGCCGACGCGGCGGGCGACGCGCTCGGGCATCGGCTCCTTGCCGGCGACCACCCGCTCGATGAGGGCGGTGATGCGCTCGGCGCGCCTGAGTTCGTCGGCATCGTCGGGAAACTCGCGCGACAGCGAGATCGAATCGATGGCGAGCCCGTCGGTGGTGGTGAAGATCTGCGCGTCGGCGATGTTGGCCCCGGCCGCCGTGCAGCAGCCGAACACCACCGACAGCAGCCGCGGATGGTCGGGGGCGAGCACGTTGAGGCAGACGGCGTCGCGGTCGGCCAGCATCGCCGCGGTGGCGGCGAGGCGTTGCCGGCGGCGGTCGGCGGAGCGGATCAGCGTCGCGTGCTCGCGCTTGCGCTCGAGGTCGACGCGCAGCCAGTAGGCCGGGTAGTGGCGCTCGAGATAGGCGTCGAGCTCGGCCTTCGGCCAGTCGGGGAGCGCGCGGGCGAGCTCCGCCTTGGCGTCGTTGACGCGCTGCTCGCGCGACTGCCGGGTGTGGCCGCCGGCCACCACCTGCTCGGTCTCGAAGAACAGCGTGCGCAACAGCTGCGCCTTCCAGCCGTTCCACACCCCCGGCCCGACCGCCTTGATGTCGCAGACGGTGAGCACGTGCAGCAGCTTCAGCCGCTCCGGCGACTGCACGATGCGGGCGAAGTCGGCGATCGTCTTCGGGTCCGAGAGGTCGCGCGACTGCGCCGTCATGCTCATCACGAGGTGCGTCTCGATCAGCCAGGCGACCGTCTCGGTCTCGGCCGGCGTCAGCCCGAGGCGCGGGCAGAGCCGGCGGGCCACCTTGGCGCCGGCGATGGAGTGATCCTCCGGGCGGCCCTTGGCGATGTCGTGCAGGAACAGCGACACAAAGAGAACGCGACGGTTCTGGATCGCGTCGACGAGCCTGGTCGTCAGCGGGTGCTCGTCGGCGCGGTCGCCACGCTCGATCTCCGAGAGGATGCCGATGCAGCGCAGCAGGTGCTCGTCCACCGTGTAGTGGTGGTACATGTTGAACTGCATCATCGCGATGACCTTGCCGAAGTCCGGCACGAAGCGGCCGAGCACGCCCGCCTCGCTCATCCGTCTCAGCACGATCTCCGGCTCGCGCCGCGAGGTCAGGATCTCCAGGAACAGCCGGTTCGCCTCGGCGTCCTCGCGCAGATCGTGGCCGATCAGCTTGAGCGAGCGGCGGATCAGCCGCATCGCGTCGGGGTGGAAGGCGAGCGCGTGCTTGTCGGCGAGGTGGAAGATGCGCACGAGGTTGACGGGATCGCGCACGAAGACGTCGTCGTCGACGATGGTGATGCGATCGTGGTCGACGACGAAGTCGGAGGTGTCGGCCAGCGCCGCCCGGCGCCGGCGCATCGAGCGTAGGAAGCGGTTGAGGCCGGTGACGGTCTTCACCTGCTCGTCTTCCAGCGCCGAGCAGAAGATGCGCGTCAGGTCGCCGACGTCCTTCGCCACCAGGAAATAGTGTTTCATGAAGCGCTCGACGTCGCGCAGGCCCGGATGGCTGGTGTAGCCGAGCCGGACGGCGATCTCGCGCTGGATGTCGAAGGACAGCCGCTCGTCCGCCTTGCCGGTGAGGAAGTGCATGTGGCAGCGCACCGCCCAGAGGAAATCCTCGGCCTTGCGGAAGAGGTTGTATTCGCCGCGGGTGAACACCCCCTTCTCGACGAGGTCGCCGGCGCGGCGCACCCGGTAGAAGTACTTGGCGATCCAGAACAGCGTGTTGAGATCCCGGAGGCCGCCCTTGCCCTCCTTGACGTTCGGCTCGACGAGGTAGCGCGAGCGGCCCTGGCGGCGGTGGCGCTCGTCGCGCTCGGCGAGCTTGGCGGCGATGAACTCGGCCGCCGTGCCCTTCACCACCTCGGTGTCGAAGCGCACCAGCAGCGAATCGGCGAGCCCCGCGTCGCCCCACAGGTGGCGCGCCTCCAGCACGGCGGTGCGGATCGTCATGTCCGAGCGGGCGAGCCGGATGCACTCGTCGACGGTGCGCGTCGCGTGGCCGACCTTCAGCCGCAGGTCCCACAGCGCATAGAGCACGAACTCGATGACGCTCTCGGTCCACGCCGTCTGCTTGTAGGGCAGCAGGAACAGGAGATCGACGTCGGAGCCCGGCGCCAGCGTGCCGCGGCCGTAGCCGCCGACCGCCATGATGGCGATGCGCTCGCCCTTCGAGGGATTGTCGGCCCGGTAGACGCGCTCCACCGCGATCGTCGCGAGTTCGCGGATGATGACGTCCTGCAGGTGCGACAGCCGGCGGGCGCAGGCGGCACCGCTGCCGTCGACAGCGAGCATCGCCTCGGCGCGGGCGAGCGCCTCCTTGCGCACCTCCTTGAGGCGGGCGACCAGCTTCGGGCGCACGTCACGCTCGGCGCTGGCGTCGGCCAGCGCCCGCAGCTCCAGCGACAGCGCGTCGGCGTCGACGATCTCAGACAGACGCGGATCGACCTTCCGCATGGCGCGCTCACGTCCTTCCGGCGGCCGGACCCGGCCGGCGAACGGGCGGACGTTATATCGGCGCCGTCGCGCGCGCCACGGGATCGTGCGGCCTGCCCAAAATCCGGTCAGGCCCGCACAAGACGCTCCCCCGTCAGCCCGAGAGCTTCAGCGTCAGCCCGAGATCGGCGGCCTTGGCCCGCACCTCTTCGGCCGGCCGGGAGAGCTTCAGGCTGATCGCCTCGGCCGGCGCCCCCTCGGCGGCGAGCGCCTTCAGCTTCTGCACCTCCTCGAAGGACCACGTCAGTCCCATCGCGACCGGCCCCGTGCCCTGCGTCATGGAAGTCTCCTTCGGACGTGCCCCCTAGCAGCGATCCAACGAGGCGGCGCGCCGATCGTTCCGCGTCAGGGACAGGGCGCCATCGTCACCGGGTCGGCCGTCGCCGGCAGGAGATCGCCGAAGGGGCGGCAGCCGTCGGGGGTGCAGAGGCGCCAGTCGCCCGCTTCCGGTGCCCGCCGCATCGTCACCGCGGGCAGGGACAGCCCCGGCGCCCAGCGCCACCAGGTGCCGTCGAAGCGGGCGTCGGCCGGCGGCTCCATGCCGGCGCCGGTGCCCTTCACCCGCGCCTCGACGAGGACGAGGGCGGCGGGCTCGACGCGCCAGTCCTCCTCCCACGCGGTGTGCTCGATGGTGTGCGTCCAGGTCAGCGTGAAGGCGAGCGTCGCCACCCGCACCACCTCGCCACCGCCGGCGAGGCAGAGCGCGCTCACGGCGGTGTCGTCGGCCCGGCGGTCGGGCCGGCGGACCCGTGGCCCCGGTCGGCCGAAGCGGCGGTGCGGCTCCGCCAGACGTGCCAGGCGGCAAAGGCGATGCAGGCGGCCCAGCCGATCTCGTCGGTGATCGGTGCGCTGACCACCAGGAACCCCGCCGCGCCGAACGCCCAGATCCGCTCCCACCAGGCGATCGGCGTCAGGCCGTAGCCGATCGCCGCCACCGCCCACAGGGAGACGGCGACGATCGCCTTGGCGAAGACGTAGACCACCGCCGGCCAGAAGCCGATCGCCTCGGCGAGCGGCCCGCCCTCCTGCAGCATCAGCACCGGCGCGTAGACCGCCATGAACGGCACGACGAAGCCGGCGATGGCGATGCGGACCGCGTTCACGCCGATCCGCATGCCGCTCACCTTGGCGATCGGCGCGGCGGCGAAGGCGGCGAGCGCCACCGGCGGCGTCAGGTCGGCCATGATGCCGAAGTAGAACACGAACATGTGGCTGACGATCAGCGGCACGCCGAGCTCGAGCAGTGCCGGCCCGGCGATCGAGGAGGTGATGATGTAGTTCGGGATCGTCGGGATGCCCATTCCCAGCACGAGGCAGGTGATCATCGTCAGCACGAGCGACAGGAACAGCGAGCTCTCGCCGACCGAGACGACGACGCGCACGAAGGTCGAGGCGGCGCCGGTGAGGCTGAGGACGCCGATGATGACGCCGACGAGCGCGCAGGCGACGCCGACCGGCAGGGCGTTGCGGGCACCGTCGGCGAGGCTGTGCACCACCGCCGACAGCGTCTCGCGGCCGCCGCGGTAGAAGGCGTTGACGGCGAGCATGACGACGAGCAGCAGCACCAGCGCGTCGATGCCGAAGCGCAGGAAGGCGGACGCGGCGACGCCGATGACGACCCAGAACGCGATCCTGAACGGCAGCGGCCCGAGCCGTGCGGCGACCGGCAGGCCGAGGATGATCAGCGCCGTGAGCGCCAGGCCGATGGTGCCGGAGAACAGCGGCGTATAGCCGGAGAACAGCAGCCAGACGAGGGCGGCGAGCGGCAGGATCAGGAACCACTGGCGGCGAATGGCGCCAAGGGCGCTCGGGCAGTCGGCCTTGGCGATGCCGCGCAGGTTGAGCCGCCCGGCCTCGAGGTGCACCATCACGAAGACGGTGAAGAAATAGAGGAAGGCCGGGATGATCGCCGCCGTGACGATGTCGGCATAGGGCACGCCCAGCGTCTCGGCCATGATGAAGGCGACCGCGCCCATCACCGGCGGCATGATCTGGCCGCCCATCGAGGCGGTCGCCTCGACGGCGCCGGCGAAGGCCGGCTTGTAGCCGAAGCGCTTCATCAGCGGGATGGTGAACTGGCCGGTGGTGACGACGTTGGCGACGCCCGAGCCGTTGATCGTGCCCATCAGCGCCGACGACACCACCGACACCTTCGCCGGGCCGCCACGAGTGTGGCCGACGGTGCCCATGGCGATGTCGTTGAAGAGCTGGATCATGCCGGCGCGCTCGAGGAAGGCGCCGAACAGGATGAACAGGAAGATGTAGGTCGACGACACGTAGGTCGGCGTGCCGTAGAGGCCCTCGGTGCCGAGGAACAGCGCGTCGACGATCTGCGCGAGGTCATAGCCGCGGTGGTCGAGCGGCGTCGGCAGGTACTGGCCGAACAGGCCGTAGGCGAGGAAGATGCCGCAGATGATCGGCAGCGCCCAGCCCATCAGCCGCCAGCCGGCGATGAAGACGAGCGCGATGGCGACGAGGCCGACATAGATGTCGGTCTCGGTCGGGTCGCCGGCGCGGATGATCAGGTCGTCGTGGTAGCGCCAGTGATAGAGCCCGACGAGGAAGCCGACGATGCCCAGCGCCCAGAGCAGCCAGCGCAGCGCCGGCTTCGTCGGCCACCCCTCCGCCGCCAGCCCGAACAGCAGGAGCATCAGGAAGCCGACGTGCACCGAGCGCACCACCTGGCTCGGCAGCAGCGCGTAGGCGGCGGTCCAAAGCTGGAACAGCGAGAAGGCGATGGCGATGAGGAACAGCACGCGGCCGGCGGCATTCAGCCCGAAGCCCGGCAAGTGCCCCTCGACGGTCGCCTCGTCGAGCGGCGGCGCCGCGGTGGTGACGGCAGTGGCGGTGGTCATCGGCGACGCTCTCCCAAGGCCGTCCAGTCGCGACGCACGTCCCTCCCCTGCCAGGGGGAGGGACAGACCGCGAAGCGGTCAGGGTGGGGCCTGTGAATCAGAGGCTCCACCTCTCCGTCGTCTCATTCCCGATTGACGGGCCCCACCCTGGCGACCTGCGGTCGCCTGTCCCTCCCCCTGGCAGGGGAGGGACACTCAGCACACGCACTGCCCTCCCCCTGGCGGGGAGGGACGGGTCACCTCACATCGCGCCCTTTTCCTTGTAGAAGCGCTCGGCGCCCGGGTGCAGCGGCACCGGCGAGTTCTTCGCGGCCTCGTCGAGCTTGATGCCCTTCGCCGCGGCGTGGGCGGCGGCCATGTCGGGGAGGTGGTCGAACATCGACTTCGTCATCGCGTAGACGAGGTCGTCGGAGAGGTCCGAACGGGTGACGAGGAAGTTCTGCACGCCGGCCGTCGACACGTCGGCCTCCTGGCCGGTGTAGGTGCCGGCCGGGATCGTCACCGCCACATAGGGCAGGCCGATCTTCTCGATGTCAGCGGCGGGCACCTCGACGACGGTGATCGGCACCGAGCTCGCGAGGTCGCGGATCGAGGCGACGCCGAGGCCGGCCGACTGCAGGGTGGCGTCGAGCTGGCGGTTCTTCATCAGCTCGACCGATTCCGCGAACGGCAGGTACTCGACCTTGCCGAGGTCGGCGTAGGTGAGGCCGGCGGCGCCGAGGATGGCGCGGGCGTTGATCTCGGTGCCGGACTTCGCGGCGCCGACGGAGACGCGCTTGCCCTTCAGGTCGGCGAGCGTCTTGATGCCGGATTCCTGCGAGGCCACCACCTGGATGAAGTTCGGGTAGATCGCGGCGATCGTGCGCAGGCCCTCGAGCTTCTTCTTGAAGCCGGCGTCGGCGTCGCCCGCCCAGGCGAGGCCGAGCGAGTCACCCAGCGTGAAGGCGATCTCGCCCTTGCCGCCGTCGAGCAGGTTGAGGTTCTCGACCGAGGCCTTGGTGGCCTGGGCGGTCGGCCGGGCGTCGGGGATCGATTCCGCGTAGATCTTCGTCAGCGCGACGCCGAGCGGGTAGTAGACGCCCGAGGTGCCGCCGGTCAGCACGTTGATGAATTCCGCCCGGGCGGCCTGGGTGCCGGCGGCGAGCAGTGCCGTGCCGGCGACGGCGGCGAGGACGGCGGAGCGCAGTCGCGTCAGTTTCGAGGGTGTCGTCAGCATGGGGGATGTTTCCTCCGGTGGCGGCACGCCTCGCATCGGCGCGCTCGGATGACGCCGCGGCGGCGAGCCGCGCGGCGGAAGCCTTAGCCTAGGTCGCGGGGGCGCGGCCGCGCAACCCGCCAAACGGCGAAGCCTGCCCGCGACCCGCCCCCGCTCCGGTTTCCCTTTTGCAGGCGCGCCCGTCCGTTCGCAGCCGGCCGATCCCGCCGCGGACGGTGGCGGGTCGCCCGTCGGCAATTCCGATATATCGAGAATAGTCTTGACTCTCGATATATCGCGATCTATTTCGGTTGCCATGCAACACGATCCTGATGATCGGCCACACGGCCACACGCACCGCCACGGCCCCCACGGCCGCGGTCCCCACGGCCGCGAACACGGCGGCTGGCACGACGCCCGCCACCGCGGCGCCCACGACGACCAGCACGGCGGCCGCCACGACCACCATGGGCCGCAGCATCGGCACGGCGGTCGCCGCGGCGGCCGGCCGTTCGACTATGGCGAGCTGCGGCTGCTGGTGCTCGCCCTCGTCGCCGACGGGCCACGCCACGGCTACGAGCTGATGAAGGAGATCGAGGAGCGCATGAGCGGCAGCTACAGCCCGAGCCCGGGCGTCATCTACCCGACGCTCGCCTGGCTGGAGGACATGGGCTACGCGCGCGCCGACCCCGAGCCGGGCGGCCGCAAGCGCTACACCGTCACCGCCGAGGGCGGCGCCTTCCTGGCGGCCAACCGGGCCGCTCTGGACGGCCTGCTCGGCCGCCTCGCCCGTCCCGGCGCCGGCCCGCCGCCGGGCATTCCAGACCCGATCCTGCGCGGCATGGAGAACCTCAAGCTCGCCTTGCGCCTGCGCCTGCGGCAGGGACCGGCGGACCCCGCCACCATCGAAACCATCGCCGCCGCCCTCGACGCCGCGGCGCGCGCCGTGGAGAAGAGCTGATGACCGACCCCCGCCCCGCCACCAGCGTCGCCGAGGTGGCGACCGAGCACGCCGCCCGCTACCTCGTGCAGCTCTGCAAGCATTTCCGCCACAAGTGTCCGGACACCGCGTGGGCCGAGGACGGCTCCGCCGGCCGCATCGCGCTGCCGATCGGCGAGTGCCGCCTCACGGCCTCGCCAGCGGCGCTGTCGATCGCGGTCACGGCCGCCGGGCCGGAGCCGCTCGCGGCCCTCGAGGACGTGATCGCCCGCCATCTCGTCCGCTTCGCCTTCCGCGAGCCGCTCGCGCTCGCGTGGCGCCCCCTCGAGACGGCCGGCTGAGGCGCTTCCCCTCCCCTCTCGTAGGGGAGGTGGCGGGCGAAGCCCGCCGGAGGGGTCCGCCGCGCAAAGCGCGGCGGTACGGCGCCTGAGATTGCCGGACCGTCGCCCGCCGCCGGCTGCGCCGACAGCGGCCCTCCCCGGACCGCTTCGCGGTCCGACCCTCCCACGAGGGGAGGGTCGGCGTTTCAATTCGAGGCGCCCGCGGACCCCCCGGGCGCGCACCCTCACATCGACGGCGGGCGCTTCGGCAGGCCGAGGGCTTCCTGGGCGGCCCAGACATATTTCATGTCGATGAACTTGCGCCAGTCGACCCCCGCCGGCACCTCGCCGGTCAGCGCCACCTGGTCCATGAAGGTCTGCATCACCTCGACGCTCTCGAAGCCGCCGTCGGGGCTGATCTGGTCGATCTCTTCCTGGTAGAGCGCCATGAAGGCGGGCGGGATCTCGTAGCCGAGATCGATCATGATCTGGTAGGCCTTGTCCTTGTTCTCGGGCTTCATCAGCCACTGGCGGGCGCGGATGTCCTCGCGCACGAAGGCGTAGGCGGCGTCCTCGTTCTTCGACAGCCAGTCGGCGGTGGTGCAGATCGCCTCCTGCGGCGACGGCGTCAGCTCGATCGACAGGAACTGGCCGCCGTTCTCCTCGAGGCCCTTGCGGTGGCGGGGGAACAGGATCGTCGCCTGGATGGTGCCGGCGATGATCGCCCCGAGCCGGCCGTCGGAGCCGCCCGAGGTCGGCACGAACTCGACATCGGTGTCGGGGTTGAGGCCGAGCTTGCGGATGATCTGCTTGAGGATCCAGGTGTTGCGGGCGCCGAGCTGGCCGCCGCTGACCTTCTTGCCTTTGAGGTCCTCGATCGTGTTGATGCCCTTGCCGACACCCATCATCCACCACTCGCTGTCGCGGTAGATCTCGATGATCTTCAGCGGCACGCCGCTCGCGAGGCCGGCGCCGATGAAGTTGCTGGTGTCGCCGTGCGTCAGGTCGAGGCTGCCGCCGATCAGGCCGGGGATGTACTCCTCGGTCAGGACGATCTCGAAGTCCTCGATGCCGACTTCCTTGAAGTAGCCGAGCGCCTGCGCCAGCCGGAACGGCCACTGCGCCGCATAGTTCGGGTTGTAGTTGCCGAACTTGAGCGCCTTGAGGTTCGACATGACGTTTTCGGCGGTCGGCGACTGGGCGCCGGCCTTGTCGAAGGTGCCGGCGGCGAGGAATGTGCCGAGGACGCCGAGCGCGCCGGCCTTCAGGAGGTCACGGCGGGGCAAAGTGAGGCGGTGGACCATGTGACGTTTCCCCGGGGCGTTCTGGTGTCGGGGCCGTCCGCAGCGCGCGCGGCGCGGACGGCGACGGCCCTCGACCCTGCCCCCGAGCCCCTCGGGGGCCACTGAGGATAGAATTAGTCTGACAACTTGGGGAAGTCATAAAATGTGATGCAGCGGAGCGCGTTTGCTGATGCGCGGCGGGCCCCGGGCACCGCGGCGGAACGGCCGCCGGAAACCTCCGCGGCGTCCGCCGATGACGGCGTGGCGCCGGCGCTCAGATGAGCGGCGGCACCTCGGCGGTGATCGGCACCTCGAAGACGCATGGCCGCGTTCCGGCGAGACCGGCGGTGACCCGCCGCTTCAGCTCCTCGAGGTCGCTGATGCGCTCCGCCTCGCAGCCATAGCCGCGGGCGAGGCTGACGATGTCGAGGCCGGGAATGTCGAGGCCCGGCACGCCGGGCGTCTCCTCCAGCACCGCGAACGACTTCAGGATGCCGTACTGGCCGTTGCGCAGCACGATGAAGACGATCGGCAGGTCGTTCTGCGCCGCCGTCCACAAGGCCTGCAGCGAGTACTGGAACGAGCCGTCGCCGATGATCATAACGACCGGCCGGTTGCGGCCGGTGTCGCGCTCGCCGAGGGCGATGCCGACCGAGGCCGGCAGGTTCCAGCCGAGGCCGCCGCTGGCGAAGGTGAAGAAGCTCGCGGGCCTGGTGATCGGCCACGCCCGGCGCAGATCGGCGAGGTTCGACGGGGTCTCCTCGACGAGCACGGCGTTCTCGGGCCGCACCTCGGCGAGCGCGGCGAACACCGCCGCCGCCCGCGGCACACCGGCCTCGCCCGCCGGCACGGCGCCGTGCGACGCGGGGGCCGACCGCGAGGCGGCGGCACTTGCGGTCGCTTTCGTCCGCGGTGCGACCAGCCCGGCGAGCGCCCGGGTGGCGAGCACGGCATCGGCCACCAGGCTGTCACCGACCGGCGCCCGGGCAGTCTCGGCCGGGTCGTCGCTGATGTGGAGCAGGCGCAGGCCCTCCGGCAGGTAGCGGCCGGCGACGTAGGGATAGTAGCGGAACACCGGCGCGCCGATGACGATCGCGACGTCGTGGCCGGCGAGGCGCTCCGACAGCGGTCCGAGGGCGAACGGCAGTCCGCCGGCATAGAGCGGGTGGTTCTCCGGGAACGGCGTCCGTTCGCTGGCTGGCGCCGCCCACACCGGCGCGCCGAGCTTTTCGGCCAGTGCCACCGCATCCGCCCAGCCGTCGCCACGATCGATCGCCGCGCCGAAGATCAGCGCCGGCGAGGTGGCCTTCGAGAGGATGTCGGCGAACTCCGCCAGCCGCTCCATGTCGGGTGCGACGCGGCGGCTCACCGTGCGCACGACGGCCGGGCCGTCGCAGGGCTTGTCCCAATCGTCGAGCGGCAGCGACAGGAAGACCGGGCCCGCCGGCGCCTGCGTCGCCACGGCATAGGCGCGCATGAAGGCGGCCGGCACGTCCTCGGGGCGGACCGGCTCGTAGGCCCACTTCACCCACGGCCGCGGCAGCATCGTCGCATCGACGTTGGTGAGCCAGGGCTCCAGCAGCAGCATCTCGCGCGTCTGCTGGCCGGCGGTGACGATCAGCGGCGTCTTGTTGAGGCTCGCGGTGATCAGGTTGCCCATCGCGTTGCCGAGGCCGGCGGCGGTGTGGACGTTGACGATCGCCGGCTTGCCGGTCGCCTGGGCGTAGCCGTCGGCGATGGCGATGGCCGAGGCTTCCTGCAGGGCGAGATGGTAGGTGAAGTCCGCCGGGAAGTCCTTCAGGAAGGTCTCTTCCGTCGATCCTGGATTTCCGAAGATCGTCGTCAGGCCGAGCGACCGGAGGAGATCGTAGGTGACCGTGCGAACCGTCGAGACTGCCATCGCTATCCGTCCATTCCTCGGATGTTGAGGGCCCGTTATGTTGGAGCGGTCGCCGGCCCGCAATTCGAAATTGTGCGTCGAGCGGGATAAAATCGGTCGCGGCCGCCGGGTCGGCGGTGCCCCCCGGCGAGGCCGGGATCCCTCAGATCACCGCCTGCTCGACGTGCGGCCGCCCCTCTGCCACGCGCCCGTAACCGAACACCGAGAGGTCGATCGTCCGCCAGCCGCCGGTGGCGATGAGCTCGGCCAGCGCCCGGCCGACGCCTGGCGCGTGCTGCAGGCCGTGGCCGGAAAAGCCGTTGGCGAACAGGAAGTTGCCGACCTCCGGGTGCGGCCCGGCGACGGCGTTCTGGTCGAGGGTGTGGTAGTCGTAGTGGCCCGCCCAGGCGCGCTCGAAGCGGATCGCCTCGAAGGCCGGCACGCGGGTGGCGAGCGCCGGCCAGATCAGGTCGTCGAAGAGCGCATAGTCCGGCTCGAAGTCGTCGGCGTCGGCGCGCCCGTCCTCATCCTCGGGCGGGGAGACGCCGCAGATGAAGGCCTCGCCCTCCGGCCGCACGTAGACGCCGGAGGGGTCGACCAGCAGCGGCAGGCCGGGAACCTCCGTGCGGCAACGGAAGACGAAGACGGAGCGCTTGCGCGGCTCGACGGCGAGGGGGATGCCGGCGAGCGCGGCGACGTCGCCCGCCTGCGGGCCGGCGGCGTTGACGAGCGTCCCACAACTGAGGCGCCGGCCGTCGGCGAGGCGGACGGCCGTGACGCGGGCGCCCTCGCGCTCGATCGCGGCAACCGTGCCGTGGAGGAACTCGGCGCCGGCGGCACGCGCGCCGGAGCGAAGCAGCGACAACAGCATGTGGGCGTCGAACCACCCTTCACCGCTGCGGCCGAAGCAGCCGGCGGCGAGGTCGTCGGTGGCGAGCCAGGGGAAGCGCGCGGCGAGGCCGGCCGGGTCGTAGAGCACCGTGTCGGCGCCCTCGGCGGCCTGCACGGCGTGGTTCGCCGCCAGCACCGCCGCGCCCTCGGCCGTGCCGGCGAGGATGAGGTAGCCGCCCTCGCGGAAGCCGATGTCGGCATCGGCGCCGAAGCGGGCCTTCAGCGTCCTGATGAAGTCGACGCCGAACAGCGACAGCCGGACGTTCTCCGGCGTCGAGAACTGCTGGCGGATCGAGGCGGCCGATAGGGTCGTGGCCGACCGGGCGTAGGTCGGGTCGCGCTCGACCACGACGACGCGGCCGGGGAAGGCCATCTCGGCCTTCAGGAAATAGGCGACCGAAGCACCCACGGCGGCACCCCCGACGATGACGACGTCCGCGCTCCCGCCTAAGCCCTCGCCCAAGCCCTCGCCCAAGACCCCGACCAAAGTGCGACCTCCCTGCCTCTCGCGCCGCGGCCGGACACTGGCAGAATGGCGCCGACCCGCAAAGCGGCACCGCCGCGACGAACCGTCCAAGCAGGAAGACGCCGATGACGATCCGCCCCCGCCGCAGCGTCCTCTACATGCCGGGCTCGAACGCCCGGGCGATCGAGAAGGCGCGCACCCTGCCGGCCGACGCGATCATCCTCGACCTCGAGGATTCCGTCGCCCCCGATGCGAAGGCGGCGGCGCGGGCGCAGGTGGCGGAGGCGGTGAAGGCGGGCGGCTTCGGCGGCCGCGAGGTGATCCTGCGCATCAACGCGCTCGCGACCCCGTGGGGCGAGGACGACCTCGCCGCGGCCGCCGCGGCGAGCCCCGACGCCATCCTGGTGCCGAAGGTGTCGACCGCCGAGGACGTCTTCGCCGTCGACCGGGCGCTCGCCGAGTTCGGCGCCTCGCCCTCGATCGCCGTGTGGGCGATGATCGAGACGCCGCGCGCCGCCCTCGACCCGATGGCGGTGGCGGCGGCGCGGCGGGCCCCGGAGGGGGCGCGGCTCGCAGCCTTCGTGCTCGGCACCAACGACCTCGCCAAGGACACCCGCGTCCGCCTGGTGCCCGGCCGGGCACCGATGCTGCACTGGCTCGCCGACACGGTGGCCGCCGGCCACGCCTTCGGCCTCGACGTCGTCGACGGCGTCTACAACCGGCTCGACGATGCCGAGGGTTTCGCCGCCGAGTGCGCCCAAGGCGTCGAGCTCGGCATGGACGGCAAGACGCTGATCCACCCGAACCAGATCGAGGCGGCGAACCGCGCCTTCTCGCCGGACCCGGCGGAGGTGGCGTTCGCCCGCACGCTGGTCGAGGCCTTCGCGCTGCCGGAGAACGCCGGCAAGGGCGCGCTGTCGCTCGGCGGGCGGATGGTGGAGCGGCTGCACGCCGAGATGGCGGCCCGCACCGTGGCGCTCGCCGAGGCGATCGCCGCGCGCGGCGCCTAAGCGCGGAAGCCGGGGATCGCCAGCGGGTTGTTCGTCATCGCCGCCGCGTCCGGCCGGTCCGGCGCGATGACGCCGGTGAAGGCGTCGAACAGCCCGCGCACGAAGGCTTCCGGCAGGTCGCAGGTGATGAAGACGAGGCGCGTGCGGCGGTCGCCGCCCGGCCACGACGGCAGCTGCGTCGGCGGGTGCATGGCGTGCTGCACGGCGTGGATGACGAGCGGCCGGTCGGGGTCTTCCGCGATGCCGACGATCCCCTTCATCCGCAGGAGCTTCGGCCCGTGCGCCGAGCGCAAGAGGTCGAGGAACATGTCGAAGGTCGCCATCGGGATCGGCCGGTCGGTGATCAGCGAGAACGAGCGGATGCGTTCGTCGTGGCGGTTGACGTCGTGGACGTGGTCGGCGTGGTCGTGATCGTGGTGGTCGTGGCCATGCGCATGGCCGTGTGATCCGTGATCATGGTCGGAGCCGGCCGGCGCAGCGTGAGCGTGGTCGCCGTGACCGTGTGATCCGTGATCATGATCGTGGTCGTGATGATCGTGGTCGTGGCCGCCGTGATCGTGCGCCCCGCCCTGCCCCGGCCGGCCGTAGGCCTCGGCGGCGAGCCAGCGGGCGACGTCGGCGATCTTCGTCTTCGGGTCGTAGAGGCCGCAGTCGAGCAGGCGCTCGGCGGTCGCCTCGCCGCGTGCCGCCTCGAGGATCGGCGCCGCCGGGTTGAGAGCTTTCAGCCGCCGGCGGAGCGCCGCACCGGCCTCGGCGCCACCCGCCATGTCGGTCTTGGTCAGCACCAGCCGGTCGGCGACGGCCGCCTGCTTCACCGCCTCCTCGTGGGCGTCGAGCGTCGCCGCACCGTTGAGGGCATCGACGACGGTGACGACGCCGTCGAGGCGGAAGCGCTGGACGAGATAGGGGTGCAGCATGATGGCGTGCATCACCGGCGCCGGGTCGGCGAGGCCCGTCGTCTCGATGACGACGCGCGACAGCGTCGCGATGCGGCCGTTGTCGAGGCCGCGCAGGAGGTTCTCGAGCGTCGTCACCAGCTCGCCGCGGACCGTGCAGCAGAGGCAGCCGGACGATAGCTCGATGATGCCGTCGGCGGACGCCGCGACGAGCAGGTGGTCGATGCCGACGTCGCCGAACTCATTGACGATGACGGCGGCGTCCTTCAGCACCGGATCGTTGAGGAGGGCATTCAGCAGCGTCGTCTTGCCGGCACCGAGGAAGCCCGTGAGGATCGTCACCGGGATCGGCGCGCGCCGCGGGCGCGACGGCGCCACCGCGGGCGCGTCGGTGTCCGGCGCGGCGGTCGCCGGAACGCCGAGGATGTCGTCGGCGGGCATCAGTTCTGCGGCTGCCGCGGGCCGAGCACCGGCGCCGCCGTCGGCGTGGCGTCGGCCGAGACCGCGGCGGTG